>Ga0302324_100027097_pt1 | contig 10927 bp, 9 predicted proteins | sample Palsa_T0_1_FD_201949 | JGI IMG/M metagenome (GOLD analysis project Ga0302324, IMG submission 201949) | Peat permafrost microbial communities from Stordalen Mire near Abisko, Sweden - Palsa_T0_1 | ecosystem: Environmental > Terrestrial > Soil > Palsa > Peat permafrost | place: Sweden: Abisko...
GCGCTCCACACAGACGGAACTGCGCAGCCTGCTGGGGTGTTTTCTGTTTTCCGAAGACGACGTCTTCAAGAAGATCGGCGTGCTCTCCGGCGGTGAGCGCGGGCGCTATGCCCTGCTCCGTCTGCTATTGCATCCGGCGAACTTCCTGCTGCTCGACGAGCCCACCAACCACCTCGACCTGCGCGCCAAAGACGTCCTGCTCAATGCGCTCATGGAATACAACGGTACGGTGGTCTTCGTGTCGCACGACCGTTATTTCATTGACAAGCTGGCGACGCGGGTTTTCGAGATTGGAGGTGGAAAGGTCGAGGTCTATCCCGGCAACTATGAAGACTATCTCTGGCGTAAACAGGGTGGGAGCGCAAAACAGAATGAGGCCATCCGGCAGCAATTGAAAGCCATTGAGCCCGTGCTCGAGGCGCCCTCGAATGGCAATCAGGGCTCGGGCGACGCTGCTCCCGCGGTCAAGGCAAAGCGTCTGAATCCCATCAAGCGCAAGAAGATAGAAGAGCGCATCCGCGAACTGGAAGCGGAAATCAGTCGCGCCGAAACCTTAATCGCGCAATGTGAGACGGCCCTGCAGGACTTCGTCAGCGCCGAAGAAAGCCACCGCCAGTCCCAGGAACTCGACCGGCACAAGGCGGCGCATGCCGCCTTCCTCAAGGAATGGGAAGAACTCAGCCAATCTCTGCCGGAAGTCGACTAACGGGAGCCGACGAACGGAAGTTGACCCACCGGTAAGCCTCCCACGCAAGGGTTCAGCCTCTTCCGTAATCTCGGAGAATTCCTTACTTCTGTGCGATAGTGACCATGGCCGAAGGGACACGAACAACCACAGGCCCAAGATCCCAGATTCACCGCAAGCGGCGCCAACAGGGCCGCACGGGAACATAAGGAAGGTCGCATGCTCCACTCGTCAGAGAACTCGTACGACGTCAAGTCCACCTCGCCAGCTTCGAACCCCAACTCCTACAATCCAGTCAAGACCACCAGCGTGCCCGTCGAGCAGGCCACCATCGGACGCTCGCTCGTCATTAAGGGCGAACTCAGCGGTGCGGAAGCGCTTTATATTGATGGCCGCGTCGAAGGCAAGATCAGCCTGCCCGACCACCGCGTCACCATCGGGCGCAACGGCAGCGCGCAGGCCAATATCACCGCCCGCGAGGTTGTGGTCATGGGCAAGGTGAGCGGAAATATTGATTGCACTGACCGCGTGGATATCCGCAGCGAAGGCTCGGTCACGGGAGACGTTACCACCATGCGCATCAGCGTGGAAGACGGCGCCCTGCTGAAGGGTGGCATCCAGGTACGGAGCGGTGAAAAGAAGCAGCCAAATCAAGCGCAGTCTCAGCCGAAATCGGCGGAGGCGCCGAAACCGGCAGCAACCGAAGCGCAGAAGACCCTGGCCGGAACCGCCAGCGCGTAAGGGATTTGTCATCCCGCGCGAAGCGCGGGATCCAGGTTCGTGCCGGCAGCGGCGACACAGCTGGCGCAGGCAAGGACCAGGATCCCTGGCTTCGCTCGGGAGGACATTTTGCAATAGCAGCCGCGAGACTGGCCCATTGGCCTACTTCTCGTCCTTCGGCTTCAAGTCCAGCGCGGCGGAGTTCATGCAATACCGCAACCCGGTCGGCGCGGGACCATCCTCAAAGACGTGCCCCAGGTGAGCGCCACACTTCGCGCAGCGCGCCTCGGTGCGAACCATCCCGTAGCTGGAATCTTTTTGCTCCTCGACCTTGTCCTCGCCGGCGGGCTTAAAGAAGCTCGGCCAGCCCGTTCCAGAATCGAATTTCGTTGAGGAATCGAACAACGGTTCTCCACAGCAAACGCAGTGATACGTCCCCGCGTCCTTGGTCTTCCAGTACTTGCCGGTGAAGGCCGGCTCGGTCCCCGACTGGCGTGTAACGTGATATTGCTCCGGCGTAAGCTGTTTCTTCCACTCCGACTCGGTCTTCGCCATTTTCTCGGCCATGAATGTATGCTCCCAGCCCAAAGAATGCTTTTCCACAACCTTACCAACAGTCTGTGTCCAGTGGTCCGTAAAACCCAGAGCACAAATTCGTGTCCACCCCCTAGGTTCTACTGGCCTCTGACCACTGATTCCTTAGATGTTCCGCAACCAGAAAAGTGGCGGATGACGGATTCCCATCGAGCCCTGCCCTGTCTGTCACATCCATCCCAGCGTAATTGGGACATCTCCAAGGGTTCTCCTCATGAGACGCCGGGCCCTTCTACATTAATCCGTTACTTCTTCGCCAATCTTTCCGTACTTGCCTCGGAAGAACAACAGCGGTTCGCCCTGGCGCACCACCACGTCTTCCGCCTCCGCAATGAAGATGGTGTGGTCGCCCGCCTCCTGGGCCGACTGCAGCCTGCATTCCAGATAGGCCAGCGCCCCATGCAAGATCGGAGTTCCTCGCGCCGTGCGGTCAAAGCGCGCCCCGGCTTCCTCTTCGGCATGCTCGTGGACGTGTACGGGCCGCGCGTAATATTCGGAAATCACGCGCTGGTGTTCGGCCAAAATGTTGATCCCGAAGCGCTTCTTGGCGTGCAGATGAGCATGGGTGCGGGCGCTGTGGTCCACGCATACCAGCAGCAGCGGCGGATCAAGCGACACGGAAGCGAAGGCGTTGGCGGTCATACCATGGACCTCGCCCTCCAAATCGAGGGTGATGATGGTCACTCCCGTGGCAAAGCACCCCATCGCTTTCCGAAATTCGGCTGGACTCAGGCTCATGGTGTGTTCGGGTTTTCCTGCCGCGATTGCCTACATTATCACGGCAGTGGTCAGTCGCCAGTAGTCGGCGGATGGTGGCGAGTGGACGCAGGCAAGATTCGGCACACGGACCGCTGGCCACTGACTCCTGATGTATGATTCGATGCATCCGCACACGGGCGGAACCAAGCAGTATGACTCCAACTGTCATCAGAACGGCGACCCCAGCGCACCGCTCATTGTGTGCGGCAGAACTGGCCGATCTGAGGCCGGGCTGGCCCATTTCTCGCGACCTGGCGCTCGGCCTGATCGGCTGCAGTGATCGCGATCTGCCCGCGCTGCTCGCCGCCGCCCGCACCGCAAAAGAAAACTTCAAGCCCGGCGTCATCACCTATTCTCGGAAGGTTTTCCTGCCGCTGACCAACCTCTGCCGTGACTACTGTGGCTATTGCATCTTCCGACGCGATCCCGGAGAACCCGGCGCACATACGATGACACCGGAAGAAGTTCTCGCCGTCGCCCGCGCCGGCGAAAAACTGGGATGCACCGAAGCCCTGTTCAGCCTCGGAGACAAGCCGGAACTACTCTTTCCCGAGATGCGGGACACGCTGCGGCATCTAGGCTATAAATCCACCCTGCACTATCTCGAAGCCATGTGCGAACTGGTCTTGCGCGAGACCAGCTTGCTGCCGCATCCCAATCCCGGCTTGCTCAGCGCCGAATGGATCGCCCGTCTGGCCGCCGTCTCGCCCAGCATGGGCCTCATGCTCGAAACCACCAGCCGCTCCCTGCTTGCCCCGGGCGCGGCCCATGACGACGCGCCCGACAAAGCCCCGGTCAAGCGATTGCGCACCCTCGAAGACGCGGGAAAGCAACAAGTTCCTTTCACCACGGGTCTGCTGATCGGCATCGGCGAAACGCGTGAAGACCGCGTCGATACCCTGCTCGCCATTCGTGACCTGCACGACCGCTACGGCCACATCCAGGAAGTGATTGTCCAGAACTTCCGCGCCAAGCCCATGATCCCCATGGCTCACGTACCTGAGCCCAGCCAGGGCGAGATGCTCCGCGCCCTGGCAGTGACTCGCTTGTTAATGCCCAACGTCAATATTCAGGCGCCTCCCAACCTCAATGCGCCTTATTATGAGGAGTTGCTGGATGCTGGCATCAATGACTGGGGAGGAATCTCGCCGCTGACCCCTGACTATATCAATCCCGAGAAGCCTTGGCCGCATCTGGACGAATTGCGCCTGCGCACCGAGAGTAAAGGATCGCAGTTGCGCCAGCGTTTACCCGTCTATCCGGAGTTCTTGCCCACGGTCATGTCAAGGCCCGGATTGCTTTCAGAAAGACTTCAAGGCGCCCATGACCGTGAAGGCCTTGCCAGAGAAGAGAGGGCCGCATGATCTGTGTACTTACCGGTGGCACGGGCGGCGCCAAGTTCGTCGATGGCCTGCGGGAAGTGATCCCGCCCGAAGAAATCACTCTGATCGTCAATACCGGTGACGATCTGCTGTGGTGGGGGCTCTACGTCTCTCCCGACATTGATTCGATCACCTACGTTCTCTCCGGTCTGCTCAGCCGCGAGCGCGGCTGGGGGGTCGCAGGCGATACTTTTCTCTGCCTGCAGGCCATGGGGCAACTGGGCGAGCCCACTTGGTTTCACACCGGCGACCGCGACCTGGCAGTGCACCTTCTGCGCTCGCGCCTGCTGGCGGAGGGCAAGACGCTTTCCGAAGCCACGGCGACGATCTGCGACAAGCTCGGCGTAAAGGCGCGCATCCTGCCTATGAGCGATTCGCGCATCGAGACCCGCGTGGATACGCCTTCCGGCGAGTTGAGTTTCGAAGAGTATTTCGTGCAGCGCTGGTATCAGGACCCCGTGAACTCGGTGCGCTTCGCTGGCGCCTCCCACGCCGAGCCCGCGCCGGGTGTAATCGAGGCTATTTTGTCCGCCGACGCTGTCATCATCGCGCCCAGCAATCCCATTACCAGCATCGGCCCGATTCTCTCCGTGCCCGGAATCCGCGAGGCTCTGTGCAGCGCGCGCGGCAAGGTTGCCGCCGTAAGCCCGATCGTGGGGAACGCTCCCGTTGCCGGACCCGCGGGCGTTCTGATGACCGCGCAGGGACTGCCCTGCTCGATCGCTGGCGTCGCCAAGGCCTACGAGGATTTTCTCGATCTCCTGGTTTGCGACAAGCGCGATGCCCGCGCAGCGGAAGCGCTTCGCCAAGGCAGCCTGCAGGTGCGGTGTACGCAGAGCATCATGTGCTCCACCGAAGACCGGGTCGCGCTCGCTCGAACCGTTCTCTCGTCGACGATCGGCGGATTGTTTTCTGACGAACCTGTCTCTGACGAATCTGCTTCTGATCAACCCGCGGCCCGCGCCGGCGCCGATCAGCCGTGATCCTGGTCCCCGTCAAGAATCTATCGGGGGCCAAGCAGCGGCTCGCCGCCGTGCTTGATCAGCCCGCGCGCACGGAATTGGCGCAGGCCATGTTACATGACGTTGTGGCCGCAATTGCAGCGTGGCCGCGCCGCCCGGCCTGCGCGCTTGTCACCGGCGACCCATTCGCGCTCGAACTCGCGGAACAGTACGACCTCGAAATCATTCCCGATCATACGAACCCTGGCGAAACCGGCGCGATTGAAATGGCTACACGCCTCTGCGTAGCACGCGGCATCGACAGCACGCTCGTCATCCCCGCGGATATTCCACTGGTCCACGCCAGCGAACTCGAACAGGTTCTCGAACATAGCCCTGCTGAAGGCTCTGTCCTGGTACCCGCCGCCGACGGACGCGGGACCAACGCCGCCTTCCGCCGCCCCGCAAGTCTTTTCCCTCTGCGCTTCGGTAACGACAGCTTCATACCGCACCTGGCGGCGGCGCGAGCTACCGGCAAGCCTTGCGTAGTGTTGCAACTAACCAGCATCGCTGTCGATGTAGACAACCCCGAAGACTTGCAGAAACTTCTTTCGTATCCCGGCGAAACCCGCACACAGAACCTGATTCGACAGTGGGCACTCGACGGCCGCTGGCTCGCGCAAGGAGCGGTGTGAGCAACTCTCGTCGCATCGCCAAAAAAACAGCGGAGGAACCGCGCAAGAAGCATGGCCTAAACCAAATTAATGTCCCGCTCAGCGTTATTCCGATCCCTGTGACCGGCGCAATCGGGCGCGGTGATTCGATCCTCGATAAGCTGCTCGAATCTCTGCATAAAAATAACCACGCATTCGAAGCCGGTGACATTCTTATCGTCAAGCACAAGATCGTTTCGAAAGCTGAGGGACGCGTCGTCAACCTGGCAACGATCAAGCCTTCTGCCGATTCAATCGCCTGGGCGAAGAAATATAAAGTGGATGCCCGCGTCGTCGAGCTTGCCTTGCGCGAGAGCCGCGCCGTCATCCGGCGCAAGAACGGCGTGTTCATTACCGAGACGCGGCACGGCTTCATCTGCGCCAACAGCGGCGTGGACGTTTCGAACGTCGATGGCGGGCACCATGCCCTGCTGCTTCCCGCCGATCCCGACCGCTCCGCCGGCCAGCTTCATCGCGAACTCAAGAAGCGCATGGGTCTCGACATCCCCGTTCTCATCACCGACACCTTCGGCCGTCCCTGGCGCGAGGGTCTGGTCGATTTCTGCATTGGTATTGCTGGAATGAAAGCGCAGCGCGACGATCGCGGCCGCTCCGATCCGCACGGCTACACTTTGCAGGCCAGCCTCGAAGCCGTGGCTGACGAACTAGCCGCCGCCGCCGGACTGGTCTGCGGCAAACTCAACCGCACACCCGCGTGCATCATTCGTGGATTTCCCTACGAACCGGCCCGAGGCCGCACTCGCGACTTGCTTCGCCCGGCGGTCAACGACTTGTTCCGCTAGCCCCTCGCCAAAGTGGAGTCTCCAGGAGTAATTTGGATACGAACAGGTTTGGAGAAGTGAATGCCTCGCCATCTTCAAATAGCGGAACTGGAAGCCTTTCCTTCTCTAGATTGGTTAGACATTGCTCCGCGGATTTCGGCCACGGTGCGTGCTTCTCTGGAGAGAATCCTCGAGACTCAAAATGGCAGCGCCATATCACAGGAAGAAGCATACGCGCTGGCTCACTCCGAGGGCGACGACCTGCTCGGACTGCTCGCCGCCGCCAACCTGCTGCGCGCTGAACTCTCCGGCAACCTGGTGACCTACGTGGTGAATCGCAACATCAACTTCACCAACATTTGTTTTGTGGGATGCAAGTTCTGCGCCTTCAGCCGCGGCCCGCGCGAGTCCGACACGTATTTCCTCAACCCGGATCAAGTCGGGCAAAAGGCCGTGGAAGCCTGGGAACTCGGCGCGACCGAAGTCTGCATCCAGGGCGGACTGCCGCACGGACTGCCTCCGTTTTACTATCGCGACATCCTGCGCGCGGTGAAGAGCGCCGTGCCCGGCATGCACATCCACGCCTTCTCGCCGATGGAAATCGTCTACGGAGTCGAACTGACCGGCATGCCGCTCGGCGACTATCTCTCGATGCTGCGCGACAACGGCCTGGGCACGCTGCCCGGCACGGCCGCCGAAATTCTTGACGACGAGATCCGGCAAATTCTTTCGGCCAATAAGCTCACCACCGCACAATGGAAGGAAGTGATTCGCACCGCGCACCGCAACGGAATCCGCTCCACTTCCACGATGATGTACGGCCACACCGAAACGCCCGAGCACTGGGTTCGCCAAATGTTGTTGCTGCGCGAGATCCAGGCGGAAACCGGAGGCTTCACCGAATTCGTTCCGCTCGGCTTCGTCCACCAGAACACGCTGCTGTTTCATCAGGGACTGGCGCGCTCAGGTCCGACCCTTGCCGAACATCTCAAGGTTCACGCGCTCGCGCGCCTGCTGCTCGCTGGCTCCATCAACAATATTCAGGTTTCGTGGGTAAAGTTGAACCGGCGCCTTGCGCAACTCTGCCTGCACGCCGGAGCCAACGATTACGGCGGCACGCTGATGGAAGAAAATATTTCGCGCGAAGCCGGAGCCACCGCCGGTCAATACACCAGCGCGGAAGATTTTCAGTCGATGATTCTGGAAATGGGCCGCGTCCCCGCCGAGCGCAACACCACCTATACGCGCATCAAGATCAAGCTGCCGCTGGAAGATTTCATCGCGGAAGAAACTCTGGAGCCGGAATTTGCATGAGCGACGCTTCGCGTCCCATCGCGATTCTGGGCGGAACCGGTCCCGCGGGCATGGGGCTCGCCCTGCGCTGGGCGCGCGCTGGCGAAACGATTCTCGTTGGTTCGCGCGACGCGCAGCGTGCCCAAGAAGTCGCCGGCAAGATCAAGGAGAAAGCTGGAAATCAAGCCCGAGTCTCCGGGATGGAAAACGGCGCCGCGTGCGCCGCCGCGGATCTTCTCGTGCTCACCGTCCCCTTCGAGGGTCAGGCCGCGCTGCTCAAGCAACTCAAGCCTGTGATCCGCATGGGCAGCATTCTGATTGACGCCACCGTAGCGCTCGCCGCCGGAGTCGGCGGACGCGCCTCGCGCACGCTCGGCGTCTGGCAAGGCTCAGCCGCGCAGCAAGCCGCCGAACTCGTGCCCAAAGGAGTGAGCGTAGTGGCTGCGTTCCACAACCTATCCGCCGAACTCTTGAACGGTGACGAGTCTCTCGACTGCGACGTCATCGTTTGCAGCGACGACGCCAACGCCGCTCAACTCGCGCGCGCTCTTGCCGCCAAGCTTCCCGGAGTCCGCGCCATCGACGGCGGCAAACTGGAGAATGCCCGCATCCTCGAGCAGATCACCGCCCTGCTCATCGGCCTCAACATCCGCCATAAAGGCCACAGCGGCATCCGTATTACCGGATTGCCGCCTGAAGCCTATCGCTAGAATCTGCCGCCACTCAAAGGCTAGAACGAATACTTCAACGAGAACTGAATCAGCCGCGGCGTGCCCACGGTTTGGGTTATCTTGCCAATGCTGGGACCTTGCTCAACATCGGCAAAACCAAAGTTTAACGGGTTTTGGAATGACGGATGGTTGAACAGATTGAAGAATTCGGCGCGGAATCGCACGTTCTGTCTTTCGCCAATCTTGAAACTCTTACCTGCCGTGAAATCGACGTTCACCTGGTCAGGACCGATGATGCAATTGCGCGGTGAGTCTCCGAAACCGGTAGAGCCGTCCGCGGAAATTACGGCAGGGTAGCTTCCGCCTACGGCGACCGGTACATAGGCAGCGGGATTGACCCAATTTGCCAGTTTGGTGGCCAGGTTGCCAGACTGCAAGGCGTTGCCGCAACCAAAGCCGGGAGCGAAATCGGCCGTAACCAGTTGCGGCGTAGTCAGAGCGTAGACCGTTCCTGCGTCCGAATCCTGAATGGTAATCGGCGAACCCGATTGCGCCACGATTACACTGTCGACCTCCCAGCCTCCCAGCGCATATCCCACGGCATCATGGCGGTTGGCCTCGAAAGGCAGAGCATAACTCAAGCTGGTGGTAAAACGATTGCGACGATCGAAGTCGGAAAGACCACGCGACGCCGCTCCACTCAGCTGATCATTGGTGCGGGTAAGAAATGCCACGCTGGCAGTGGACACGTCGTCGATCGACTTGGCCCAAGTGTAGTTGCTGTGCAGATACAGTCCCTTGGAGAAGCGGTGCGAAACCGTGGCCTGCAAGCCGTCGTAGTGGGAATCGGAATCGGGGTAGAACGCCTCAAAGTCATCGGGAACGATCCCGACAAAAGGCGCTCGTGCCGCCGCGTTGGCGGCGGTGTTTTGAGTGATCGGGTAGGTGGTCCCGCCTAGCCCCGTTACGGTGATGGGCTGGGACGCGCTCGCCAAGGCAGGCTGGTCGGGATCGGAGGTCGAGCGCAGACGCGTGCCTTTGGTGCCTACATATCCGAGTTCAAGAACCCAGTTTCCAGCCAACTGATGCTGGATGGTAAAGTTCCACTGCTGTGTGGTGCCCGCGACCCAGTGCAGCGGAGTGGCAGGTGCGAAGAAATCGGCTGCCGTGCCAGGCCCGAAAGACGGGGCCCCGTTGGTCGCAGGCTGCCCGGCCGGTGCCCCCGAGAACCCCGTAATAAAGGCAGGCGTCGGCACGAAAGCAGCGGCAGGAGCCGAACCGAGAGGGGGCAGTGTAGACCCGGCGTACAGGTTGGCCAGACTCGCATACGAGCCGCCAGGAAACGCCAAAGGATAAAATGGAGGTGCGAACGCAAGGTTATCGACAGCCCCAATATCCTCGCGCACACTGTAGATACCGTAGCCGCCGCGAATCACCGTGTTATGTTTCCCGCCGAAGTCATAGGCAAAACCGATGCGCGGTTCGGGCACGGTGGCATATTCATTATCGAGGGCAGCGCTGTTCAGCGTACCGGTGAAACCCGCAATACCGAGCTTATTCACACATTTTGGGAACACATAGGGATTGCCCGTCGGGTAATTAGCGTCCGGGGGAAGCGTATTGCCCAAGTGGCACAGACTGTCGGACGCTGCGCCATTCCACTCCATCCGCAGCCCGAGGTTCAGGTTCAGAGTTGATGAAACGCGATAGTTGTCCTGCGCGAACAGAGCATACGCCGGAATGTGGTAGTCGTGATTGAACGCTCCGCTTCCTCCTTCACCAATGATCGGCTCGCCCAATAGAAAATTCTGGAACGGACTGAGCGTCCCGTCGGCCCCCGGCAAGAAGAGCAGCAGGGGATTGTCCAGCACAGGCAGATCGCGGCGATCGGTAGTGCGGTCGGCTTCGCCGCCGAAGCGCAAAGAGTGGTGCCCACGCGTCCAGCTGACCGTATCGAGCCACACGAAGGAATCCGCTAACGCGGACTGCGGCTGGTTGGGAAAGGGTCCAATTTGAAAGCCCGGCAATTCAAATCTGTACATGTCCGGCTGCCCATAGCCGTCGGTAATGCCCAGTGCGGCCGGAGAGGTCCCGGGGACTGGGACGTTCAACAACGCATCGCTGATCACATTCACGCCGAAGCGAAACTCATTGATCAAGTTACTATTGAAAGAATGGGTTTCCGCGATGCTCCCGAATCGTCCCCGCAACGGAATGTCGAGGGGGAAATTCAGGTTGGTATCGATTGCAGGGTAGCCCGTCTGAACCTGCAGATTATCCGCACCGAAAGGTTGGTAGACCTCTGAGTCTGACCAGAAGAAGCGCTCCGTAATACGGTCCTTGCCCCCGTTGAAATCCTTGTCCCAATTGGCCGTGAACTGATCGTC
>Ga0302324_100027099_pt1 | contig 10927 bp, 8 predicted proteins | sample Palsa_T0_1_FD_201949 | JGI IMG/M metagenome (GOLD analysis project Ga0302324, IMG submission 201949) | Peat permafrost microbial communities from Stordalen Mire near Abisko, Sweden - Palsa_T0_1 | ecosystem: Environmental > Terrestrial > Soil > Palsa > Peat permafrost | place: Sweden: Abisko...
CAGCGGGTGGTCTCGACGCTGGACGGACGGGCCGAGATCGCGGTCTCGCTGCCGTCCGGCGGGGCGGCCGGCGGGGCGGGCCGGCTGGTGCGGATGACGTCGTGGCTGGACGGGCGGCTGCTCGGCGCGGGGCCTTCGAGCGCGGGGCTGCGGCGGGACATCGGCGGCACCCTCGCCCGGCTGAATGTCGCCCTGCGCGGGTTCGCGCACCCCGGCGCGGGCCGGACCCACCGTTGGGACCTGCAGAACTTCGGGGCGCTTGGGCCGCTGCTGGCCGAGCTGCCGGAGGGCGGGCGGGACGGGCTGGCGGAGTGCCTGGACCGGTTCGACGCGGTGGTCGCGCCCCGGCTGGCGGCGTGCGCCACCCAGGTCATTCACACCGACTTCCACGGGGAGAACCTGCTCACCGACGGGTCGCGGGTCACCGGCATCCTCGACTTCGGCGACGCGCTGACCGGGCCGGTGGCGATGGACGTCGGGGTGGCCGCCTGCTACCAGCTGGGCGGCGCCGGACCAGGCGGCGGGCCGGGCGGGGACCTGCTGGCGCCCGCGCTCGACGTAGTGGCCGGCTACCACGCGGCCGACCCGCTGTCGGGTCGGGACCTGTCGCTGGTCGCGGAGTTCCTGGTCGCCCGGGTCGCGGCGCGGATCATCCTGAGCCAGGCGCACGCGGCCCGCGATCCGGCCAACGCCGGCTATCTGCTCCGCCGGACGCCCGCCGCCATCGCCCACTTCGCGTCGCTGCGCGCGATCGGGATCGACGAGATCGGCCGCCGCCTGGGCGCGGCGTGCGAGCTGGAGGTGGCATCGTGACCGAGCCTGGGCCGGTTCCGGTGATGGTCAACGGGTTCGACGGCTCCGGCCTGGCCGGCCTGCCGGACTCGACCCGCGAGCTCATCGGCCGCCGGGAGGCCGCCCTCGGCGGCGCCTACCGGCTGTTCTACGACCAGCCGGTGGAGTTCGCGCGCGGCGCCGGGGTCTACCTGTACGACCCGGACGGGGTCGGCTACCTCGACGCCTACAACAACGTGCCGTCGGTCGGGCACTCGCACCCGCGGGTGACCGAGGCGGTGTCGCGGCAGCTGGCGACGCTCAACACGCACACCAGGTACCTGACCGACGGGGTCGTCGGGTACGCCGAGCGGCTGCTCGCGACACATTCGATCGGCCCCGCCCACGCGATGTTCACCTGCACCGGGAGCGAGGCCAACGATCTGGCGCTGCGCATCGCGCGAACCTTCACCGGCGGCACCGGGGTGATCGTGACCGCGAACGCGTACCACGGGGTGACCGCCGCGGTGGCCGAGCTCTCCCCCAGCCTGGGCGCTAATGTCCCGCTCGGGGTGCACGTGCGGGCGGTGCCCGCGCCCGGCGCGGACGCTGACCCGGAGCCGGGCTCCCGCTTCGAGGCCGGGGTGGCGGCCGCGATCGCGGATCTGCGGCGGCACGGGGTGCGGCTGGCGGCGTTCCTGGCCGACTCGATCTTCTCCTCCGACGGGGTGCTGCCCGACCCGGCGGCCGCCTCCCTCGCGCGGGTGGCCTCGCTGGTGCGGGCGGCGGGCGGGCTCTACATCGCCGACGAGGTGCAGTCCGGGTTCGGCCGGACCGGGTCGCAGATGTGGGGCTACCAGCGGCATCCCGGCCTGGTGCCGGACCTGGTGACGATGGGCAAGCCGATGGGAAACGGGCTGCCGATCGCCGGGCTAGTCGCCCGGCGGCCGGTGCTGGCGGAGTTCGGGCAGCGGGCGCGGTACTTCAACACCTTCGGCGGCAACCCGGTCTGCGTGGCCGCCGCGTCGGCCGTGCTCGACGTGCTGGCGGACGAGGATCTGCCGGGCAACGCGTTGTCGACCGGCCAGTACCTGGTGTCCGCGCTCACCGGCCTGGCTTCCGCCAGCCCGGTGCTGGCGGAGGTGCGCGGGGCGGGCTTGTACGTCGGGGTGGACGTGGTCGCGCCGTCGACCGGCCTGCCGTCGGCCGAGCGGGCGGCGGCGATCGTCAACGGGATGCGCGCGCGCCGGGTGCTGATCAGCGCCACCGGCCCGCGCGGGCACGTGCTGAAGATCCGGCCGCCGCTTCCGTTCGGCCGCGAGCACGCGGACCAGCTGGTGACGGTGCTGTCGGAGGTGCTGGCGAGCCTGTTACGGGGTTAGGAGTGCCAGGCGAACTGGGACTGCCAGGCGGTGTAGCCGTTGGCGTTCGGCCTGCTGCCCGCGAACAGGCTTCCGACCACCTGTCGCGCCGGGGCGGTGGACAGGGCGCCGGTCGGCTGCCGCATCGGGATCAGCCAGAGGGCGTCGCCGCCGACGTAGAGGAGGTCGCCGCCGACGGCGGACCAGGTCGGGGCGGCGACGCCCGTTCCGGCCCGGGTGATCGGGACCGCGTTGCCGCCGCCTCCGCCCAGGTACCAGAGCCTGCAGGTCTGGGACCAGGCGCTGACGTCCTGGGCGGTCGCGCCGGCCGTCGTCGCCGTCGTCGGCGTCGGCTCCGCGGCGCAGTGCGCGAACGCGAGGTCGGGCTCGCCCTGCCACTGGGATGACGCCGGGTCGAGGTTCACCGGGGCCGGCAGCGAGCCCGGCGCGGGTGCGCAGCGGCCTGCGTCGCTGCACGAGGTGATCGTCTTGCCGCTCCACGGGTAGCGGTTGCCGCCGGTCACCACCGTCAGGCCGGCCCCGTCCGGCACCGCGAACCCGGGGTAGGCCGGAGTGCTCGGCAGCGTCGCGGTCGCCTCGTCGCCGAGCGGATAGGAGACGAGCGGCAGCCCGTCGGCCGGCCGCGAGGCCGAGTCGCGGGGGTCGGACCAGGCCAGCAGCCCTTCGCCGTCAGCCCACCAGCCGTCGACGATCAGCGCGTTCGCCCGGGACGAGGCGAGGCTGTTGACCACGATCCCCTCGCTCGGCACGAACAGGTCGATGACGCTGCTGGCGAAGCGCCTGGCCGCGGTCAGCTCGACCGAGGCGACCGCGATCTCGCGCCCGTTCGGCGACCAGGCCGGGGCGCCGTCGAACTGGCCGGGGACCTCGAGCATCGGGTAGGTCGGCTTCCCTGGCCGCACCGCGTACAGCTTGCCGCCGTCCGCCTCGGTGGCGGCGAGCTCGTCCGTCTTGGGCGACCAGGCGAAGCCGTCCACCTTCGGCAGCAGCTGGCGAGCGCCCTGCCCGTCCGGCCCCGCCAGCCAGAGCGCGCCGCTGGTGACGGCGCCGTCGGCGGACGGGGCGCCGACGAGGAAGGCGAGCCAGCGGCCGTCGGGCGACCAGGCCGGAGAACCCGGCTGCTGGCCGGCGGGTGTCTGGCCGGCCGGCGTCTTCCCGGTCGTGATCGCGTGCAGGGCGGCCGGCTGGCCGGGCGCGCTGCCGTCGAGCACGTAGAGCGCGCCGGCCGACACGAACGCCAGCCGGCCGTGCCCGCCGAACGCCTTGGCGCCGACCGGCGAGCCGGCTGCGGTCGCGCCGGTGGCGGGCGCGGTGACCGGGGCCGGCCCCGACACGCTGACGTCGGCCGAGGCGGTGGCCGCGGGCGCACCGTGCGCGCAGGCCGCGAGGCCGGCCACGAGGCCGACCGCCACCGCGAGCGCCGCCCAAGTGGCGACAAGTCTGCTCATCATGCTCTTTTGACGTCAGCAACGGCGATTAGGTTGCTCCGCTGGCTTAATTGGGGCCCCCGCGGGCCGGGCCTGCTCGTGCGCGGGAGGATATGGCCCGCGCCGGCGGGCCGGTTACGCTTGAGGTGCTACCGCTTGGAAAGGCACGCTGTCATGACGAATTCCGGCGCGGCGGACATGGTCCCGGTCACGATCGTTGGCGTCGCCGTCGCCGGGCGCGACGACCCGGGGCGGCGCGAGCGGTTCTCGATCGTGCTCGCGTCGGCGGCTGACGGGGACTCGCGGCGGCTGTTCATCGGGGTCGGGGACGCGGAGGCGGCCGCGCTCGCGTTCAGCCTGCAGGGACAGGCGTTCCCCCGGCCGATGACGTACCATTTCATGGCGTCGCTGGTCGCGGCGGCCGGGTCGGCGGTCCGCTCGGTGCGCGTCACCCGGACCGACGGCCAGGTCTTCTACGCGCAGGTGACGCTGCGCGGCGGGGCCGTCGTCGACGCGCGGCCAAGCGACGCGATCAACCTGGCGGCGATCACCGGCGCGCCCGTCTTGGTCGCCTCGGAGCTGCTCGACCTGCCAGTCGACCCGGAGCTGCGGGTGCCCTAGCCCGCGGATGGCCCCCTGCGCCGTACGCTTCTTGCTGTTATCGCTGTTTTAGGTTGTAGACGCGGGCGGCGTTGCCGGCCAGGACCCGGGCGGCGGTCTCCTCGTCGGGCATCAGCCGGGCGACGGCGCGGGCGTTGGCGGCGATGCCGGGGATGCCGGGCCAGTCCGTGCCGAAGATCATCCGCCGGGTCAGCCTGGCCCAGTTCTGCCGGGCGTAGTAGTCACGGAGCCGGGACGGCGGCAGGCCGGAGAGCTCGATCCAGACCCGGTCGCTGGACAGCGCGAGGAAGGCGGCCGCGTCGTACCACCAGCCGCGGCCGCCGTGCGCGAGCACCAGGGTGAGCGAGCGGAAGTCGCGCAGCACGTCGTCGAGGACGACCGGGTCGCCGAACGTGTTGGCCGCGCCGGGGAAGGTCGAGGTGCCGCAGTGCACCACGACCGGGACGCCCGCCGCCTGGCAGGCCTCGTAGGCGGGGTAGAGCATCCGGTCGTTGGCGGCGACGCCGGCGTGCACCGGGTGGATCTTCAGCGCCACCGCGCCCAGCGCGAGCTGACGCCGGACCTCGTCGTCGACCGGGTAGTGCAGGTGCGGGTTGACGTTGGCGATGACCTTGATCCGGTCCGGCGCCTGCCCCGCGATCGGCAGCATGTCCTCGATGACCTGCAGGCCGGTCACCTTCGGGGAGTACTCGCACATCAGCAGCGCGATGTCGACGCCCTCAGCCGCCAGGTAGGCGTCGAACTCGGCGGGCACCACGGTGCCTTCCCGGTCGTAGAGCCGTTCCATGACGGCCGAGGCGGCGAACCCCTGCAGCCACGTCTCTCGCGGCAGCTTGAGCGTGGGCAGCCGGGCGGCGTGCAGGTGGACGTCGATGAGCGGCATTCCGTCGAGCATGACGCTGTGCTACCTCACTGAGTCGCGGTCAGCACGCCGAGGGCCATCGTGCGGAGGTCCACCCGGCGGATCTTCCCAGTCGCGGTGGTGGGGAACCCGTCGGTGAAGACGATCGCGCGCGGGCGCTTGAACGACGGCAGCCCCTCCCGGCAGTACTCGATGAGCTCCGCCTCGGTGGCGGCGCCGCCGACCGAGAGCTGCACGTAGGCGATCGGCTTCTCCAGGCCGTCCGGGTCCGGGGCGGCGACCACCACCGCCTGGGCGACCGCCGGGTGCGACAGCAGCCGGGTCTCGACCTCCATCGGCGAGACCCAGATCCCGGACGCCTTGATCATGTCGCCGGTCCGGCCGAGGCACTCGTAGTACCCGCCCGCGTCCCTGACGTAGGTGTCGCCGGTGCGCAGCCACTCGCCCTGGAAGACCAGCCGCGACGCGTCGTAGCGGGCCCAGTAGCCGGTCGCCGAGGACTGGCCGCGCACGTAGAGGGTGCCGGGGGTGCCCGGCTGGGTGATCTCCCGGCCGCTCTCCTCGTCCAGCAGCTTGAGGTCGTAGCCGGGCACGGCGACGCCGGTGGTGCCCGGCCGCACCGCGCCGGGCGCGTTGGACAGGAAGATGTGCAGCATCTCGGTCATCCCGATGCCGTCGATGATGTCGATGCCGAACTGCGCCGTCCAGCGCGTGTAGAGGGACGCCGGGAGCGCCTCGCCGGCCGAGGCGGCCAGCCGGACCCCGCCCAGCGCGTCGGCCGGCAGCCCGGCCCTGAGCATGTTGGCGAAGAACGTCGGCCCGCCGAAGAAGAGCGTCGCGCCGTGCTTGGCGGCCGTCTCCGCGATCAGGTCGGGACGGGACGGCGACGGCAGCAGCACGCAGGCCGCGCCGACCGACAGCGGGAACAGGACCGAGTTGCCGAGGCCGTACGCGAAGAACGCCTTCGCGGCCGACAGGCAGCGGTCCGACGGCGTGATGCCGAGCACCTGCGTACCGTAGGTCTCGCAGACGACCTGGGTGGACCCATGCCGGTGCATGGCGCCCTTCGGTGTCCCGGTGGTGCCCGAGGTGTACAGCCAGAAGGCCGGGGAGTCGGCCGTGGTGTCGTAGACCGACTCGTCGGGCGGGTAGGCGGCCAGGTCGTCGAGTTGGTGAACTGGCCGGGGACTGGCAGCAAGCGGGACGTCTGCCAGTACGCCGGCCAGTTCGGGTGCCGCTGCGGCGGCCGACTCCGCCACGGCGGCGAACTCACCGGTGGTCGCGAGGAACCGGGCCCGGGAGTCGCGGAGCAGTTCCGCGACCCCGTCGGCCCGCAGCATCGTCGAGACCGGCACTGGGATGGCGCCCACCCGCATGGCGGCCAGGTAAACAACCACGAAGGCGGGCGAGTCCGGCATCACCATCAGGATCCGCTGCTCGGGCTGGACGCCGACCGCGCGCAGGCCCGCCGCGGTGCGGCAGACCCGGTCGTGCAGCTGCGCGTAGCTGAACTCGCCGCCCGGGCCGGTCAGCGCGATCCGCTGCCCGTCGCCGGCGGCCAGCCGCCGGTCGAGCAGGTACTCGCACGCGTTGAACAGTTGCGCCATCGCAGTCGTCCCCCGGGGGTTCGCGGTTCCGCCAGCCTTGCTTCTAGGTCAGGTGCACGTAGTCGTAGTCGAACGGCTGGCCGTTGATCCCGTTGCGGGGCGGCGCGATCCACGCCGCGATCTTCCCGCGCTGGTACACCGGCTGCATCAGCGATCGCACGAACGTCTTGTCCGTGTCGGTTGGGAGCCATTGTTCCTTGCCCGCGTCCCACTCGCCAGCGGAAAGCCGCTGGCCGGTCGGCGACGCCTCGATCGGGGCGAACGCGCCGACCTTCCGGTTGAAGGCGATGTGCGGCAGGTACAGCCGCTGCGGGAGGCCCGCCTGCTCGAGGATGCGGTTCCAGCGCTTGACCCCGCCGGCGCAGTCGGAGATGTACTCGCGCCGCAGGTCGGTGTTGAGGCCGATCAGCGCCGCCACCTCGGTCTGCGCGATCTCCCCGTCGGTCAGCGCGTCCACCATCATCGCGTCGCTGGCCAGCAGGTGGTCGTCCTTGCGCCGCTCCTCCAGCCAGCGGCCCTTCAGGCCGGCCGTGTAGTAGTTGGCGACGTTGGTGGAGGTCTCCCCGCCGAACAGGTCGAGCGAGACGCTGTAGTGGAAGTTGATGTACTTCTGGATGACCGGCAGCGGGATCGCCCCGTAGGCGGCCACGTCGTCGGTGTCGTTCTCGACCATCACCTGCGCGGTCCGCTCCACCACCCGGTCGACCCCGGTGGTGCCGACCATCATGTGGTGCGCCTCTTCCTTCAGCATGAACTCGCAGGTCCTGCTCAGCGGGTCGAAGGCGGACTCCTTGAGCGTGCCGAGCTGGTACTTGCCGTCCCGGTCGGTGAAGTAGGTGAACATGTAGAAGGAGAGCCAATCGGGGGTCTCCTCGTTGAACGCGCCGAGGATGCGGGGCGAGTCCTCGCTGCCCGAGTTGCGGTGCAGCAGCTCCTCGGCCTCCTCCCGGCCCTCGCGGCCGAAGTAGGCGTGCAGCAGGTAGACCATCGCCCACAGGTGGCGGCCCTCTTCGACGTTGACCTGGAACAGGTTGCGCAGGTCGTACAGGGACGGCGCGGTCGCGCCGAGGTTGCGCTGCTGCTCGACCGAGGCGGGCTCGGTGTCGCCCTGGATCACGATCAGCCGCTGCAGCTCGGCCCGGTACTCCCCTGGCACCTTCTGCCACGCGGGCTCCCCCTTGTGCGCCCCGAACGCGATCCGCCGGTCGCCCTCCCGCTCGGCCAGGAAGATGCCCCACCGGTACTCCCGCATCGGCACGTGGCCGAACTGCGCCCAGCCCTCGCGGCCGACGTTGACCGCCGTGCGCAGGTAGACGTCCTGGGTCGGCAGCGTCGGCCCCATCGACTCCCACCAGGACAGGAAGTTGGGCTGCCAGGACTCCAGCGCCCGCTGCAGCCGTCGGTCCTCGTTCAGGCCGACGTTGTTGGGGATCTTCTCGGCGTAATCAGGCGTGGTCATGGTGGAACCTCAGACTCGCTTCCGGTCGAAATCGGCCCGCTTGCCGGTGCCGTACGCGCGCAGCGCGCCGTCGGGCCCCGAGGCGTTCGGGCGGTAGAAGATCCAGTTCTGCCAGGCGGTCAGCCGACCGAAGATCTTGGTCTCGATCGTCTCCGGGCCCGCGAACCGGTAGTTCGCCTCCAGGCCCGTCAACGCGTCCGGGGAGAAGGCCGATCGCTCCTCGACCGCGATCCGCACCTCCTCCGCCCAGTCGATGTCATCGGGGGCGAAGGTGATCAGGCCGAGCTTCTCGGCCTCCTCGGCTTCCAGCGGTTCCCCGACGCGCTTGTCGATGGCGGCCAGGGCGCCCTCGTCGCCCAGGAACCGGGTCTGCAGCCGGGTCAGGCCGTTGCCCATCGGCAGCGGGCCGAGGTTCATCGGGCCCACACTCACGGCGGCCGGCCTGCCCGGGTTTGTCAGCACCGTGGGGTCAACGTCCTCGAAGACGCCGAACAGCATGTAGGAGCGGTCGGCCGCCAGCGCGAGCTCGAGCAGCGAGCCGGCGAAGCAGGAGCCCGGCTCGATCAGCGCGATCAGCGAGCGGCTGGTCACGTCGAGGCGCTTGAGCGTCCGCTTCAGGTAGAGCACGATCTCGTTGGCGAGCCAGTCGCTCGTCGCGCTCTCGAGCAGCAACGCATCGTACGCGAGCACTCGCTCGGCCGACCCGGTCGTGCGCAGCACCCAGGTGCCGATCTCGGTCTCGTTGGTGCGCAGGTCGAGGATCAGGTCGTCGAGCTCGCGGGCGACCGCGAGCGGCCAGAACGCCGCCCCGGCGGCGTGCGCCTCGGCCATCGACCGCGGGGCGTCATCCTCGGGCGCCCGCACGGTGATCTCGGCCACCGCGCGGGTCCGGTCCAGCGCCGCCGACACGTGCCGGTACGTGACCGCGTCGGCCGTCCTGGTCTTGTCCAGCTCGGTCAGCTCGATCGCCGCGCCGCCGGGGAGACGGCTGCTGGCGGACGCTAGAGCCACGGACCGTTCGGACACCGCTTCTTTCCAGCGCATTCTCGGCACGGCCTCGTCCACGAGCTTCCACGCAACTGCTTTTTTGCCCCCGAGACCCTCCGCCTTGGTGGAGAAGTAGTCGGCCAGGTCCCGGCGGACGTGCCGCTTGTCGACCACCCGGGTGAGCCCGCCGGTGCCCGGCAGCACGCCAAGCAGCGGAAGCTCGGGCAGCGAGACGACCGACGACCGGTCGTCGACGAGCAGGATCTGGTCGCAGGCGAGCGCGAGCTCGTAGCCGCCGCCGGAGGCGGTGCCGTTGAGCGCGGCCAGGTAGGTCTGGCCGGAGTTGTCGGTCGCGTCCTCGATGCCGTTGCGGGTCTCGTTGGTGAACTTGCAGAAGTTCACCTTCCACGGGTGGGAGGAGGCGGCCAGCATCCGGATGTTGGCCCCGGCGCAGAAGATCTTCTCCTTGCCGCTGGTCAGCACCACGGTCTTGACCTCGGGGTGCTCGAACCGCAGGCGCTGGACCGCGTCGTAGAGCTCGATGTCCACGCCGAGGTCGTAGGAGTTCAGCTTGAGCTCGTAGCCGGGCACTAGCCCGCCCTGCTCGTCGACGTCCATGGTCAGGGTGGCGACCGGGCCGTCGACGGCGAGCTTCCAGTGCCGGTAGTTGGCCAGACAAGTCCTGAATTCGACGTGCGACATGGTCCCATGTTCTACGAATGTCTGTGTATACGTCAAGAGTTCGTAGAACATTTAGTCACGGGCCACGTCGCGCCGGACGCGTGAAACGGGGTGAGCCTGCCAGTTCAGGCGAGGCTGTTGAGCCGGCGCCACTCGCGATGCGCATCCGGCAACCAGCGCTGGTGCCGGTCGGCGAACAGCTCGGCCGCGCGGATCCCGGTCCACCGCGGCGGCAGCAGCTCGCGCGGCAGCGACGGGTCGAGGGCCGGGAACCGCCGCCAGGCGTGCACTAGCTCGAGCTGGCGGCGCAGCACGTCGCCCGGCACCTCGGGCGCGCGGAACTCGGCCACGAACTGCTCGTACTCCGCCTCGATGCGCGGCAGGTCCCAGGCCGCCGCGACCATCGCGCTGGTGCCGGACAGCCCGCTGCGGCGGGCCACGAACACGTGCGCGTCGGCCGCGACGCCGGCCTCGGTCAGCACCCGGATCGCCTCGCTTTCGCGGTTAGCGTGCGGGCTGATCCACAGACCGGGGCCGAGCGAGCCGAACCCGGCCCAGGCGAGCCGGGTCCGCACCACATGCCGCGCGCGCCGATCGGACTCGGGGATCCGCACCTGCGCCAGCACCCACTGGCCGTCCCAGGTCGCGGCCGGGCCGAAGGAGTAGATGCGCCTCGCCCCGTCGCCGAGGAGCTTGGTCGCGGCCGGGGTGAGCAGCCAGCGGGTCCGCCGGCCGACCTTCTCCGGCTGCAGCCAGCCGGCGTTGGAGGTGCGCATCAGCGCCTGCCTGGTCGCCTTCTCGGCGACCCCGAGACGCTCGAACACCGCCAGCACCGCGCTGGTCCAGGCCGCGCCCTCGCTCGGCCGCACGAACTCCCCGAGCAGGGTGAACAGCAGGCCGCGGGCCGACCCCGCGCCGACCTCGTGGCGGCGCGACAGCACCGGCGCGGCGGATTCCACTTAACTGCTCCGGTTCCGCATGATCTAAGTAGCATACCGCCCGACCGCCCCCGACCCCGGTAACCACAGCTTAGGCCCCGCCGCGTCGTTGCGACGGGGCCCGCCGGGCCTGGGGGTGGTGCCGCCCCGCCGGGGCCTCGGGACCACCGGGGTTGGGGGGGGGGCCCCCCA
>Ga0302324_100027100_pt1 | contig 10927 bp, 9 predicted proteins | sample Palsa_T0_1_FD_201949 | JGI IMG/M metagenome (GOLD analysis project Ga0302324, IMG submission 201949) | Peat permafrost microbial communities from Stordalen Mire near Abisko, Sweden - Palsa_T0_1 | ecosystem: Environmental > Terrestrial > Soil > Palsa > Peat permafrost | place: Sweden: Abisko...
AGCAGCGCTTCCCATCCGACCGGAACCGTCGAGGTAAGTTTTTCCTCCGGCAACCAACCGAGTTACGCCATCTCCACCGGTGTCGCGTGGGACTTCATCCGCCTGACGCCGCAATTGTTGCGGCACGCCTCGACCGCGGACGCTCTCTGTTTTGGCACGCTCGGCCAACGTCACGAGGTCTCGCGAACCACAATACAGAGTCTTGTCCAGGCGGCATCCCTGCATTGTGTCCGTGTATGTGATGTCAATCTGCGTATGCCTTTTTGCACTCCTGAAATACTCGCCTGGTCGATGGCCCACGCAACGGTTATCAAAGTCAGCGACGAGGAATTGCCTACGGTCTTCTCGCTGCTGCAAAGCGCGGGGATCGGAGGGATAGAGGTCGCTGCCAATCTGCCCCGCGCGGCCGATTTACTGCTCGATTACTTCCCCCAGTGCGCGATGGTGGGCATGACGCTTGGATCGCATGGATGCCGCCTGAGCACTCGTGGCGCGACCAGCGAACACCCGGGATTTCCCATCAAGCTGGTCGATACGGTGGGCGCCGGAGACGCCTTCACCGCCGGCTTGGTGCATGCTTACCTGCGAGGCGCCTCGCTCAAGGAAGTCGCGGAGATAGGGAACTTGTGCGGCAGCTTCGTCGCCTCTCAATCGGGAGCGACCCCGCCGTTGCCGCCGCACTTGATTCCGCAGATTGCTGGATTGCTGGAGAAGGACAGCGAGCGCAGGCAACCGCTATTCAACTGAACAAACGGTAACACCGTACAAAGATCTGGGCTTTTAGATGGGATTTTCGCTTTGCCCGGTAAGAGCAGGCAGGGGCTGAAGCCCAATTCTCTTTCACTTCTTTATGGCCCGACTAAAGTCGTGCCCTGATACAGAGCCAAAACACAGCATTCACAGGAGTTGCTTTAGTTGAAATATCATCCACTCGCCCCTGAAATGTACAACATTTTCGACAGAGCGCACCCGAAGCAGCGTGTGCGCCTGAGCACGAGTAATCCCAATTCGTCCCTTTGGTTAAAAGCCTAATCTTCGTTTTCAAGGCAAATGCCTATCCAGCAAAAGCAGCGTCTCCGCGAGGACCCGTGCGCCGTTGGCGCAGTCGACAGGTTCGGCCCATTCTTCCGGGGCGTGGCTTCGACCGTCACGACAGGGCACAAAGATCATACCCATGGGCGCGATGGGGGCGACGAACACACCGTCGTGGCCGGCGCCGCTGGGCAGCCGGGTGCTCAAAAATCCCGCGGATGTCGATGCTTTCTCGATCGCGTCCTGAATCATCGGCGAACAAGCAGTAGGCGAGGTCTGGCTTAACTGCGTGACGTGCAGGCGCAATCCCCGGTCGCGCACTTCGCGCTCGGTCTGCTGCCACAGCTCTCGCTCAAATTGGTCCAGTGCAGGCTCTTCGGTGCTGCGCGTCTCGAGGATCATGCGGACCGACCCGGGTACGGCATTGATGGCATTCGGTTCGACGGACAACTTGCCCACCGTAGCTACCAGGTACGGACTCTCGGCCGGCCGGGCCCGGGAGAGATGGTCGACCGCGCGGAGGAAATCCGCAGCCCCCACCAGCGCGTCGCGGCGAAGATGCATGGGAGTGGTCCCGGCGTGATCGGCGCGTCCTTCGACCGTGACTTCATAGCGCCGGATCCCCACAATCGCAGTTACAATGCCGATCGCAGCCTTTCGTTCCGGGAGCACAAGCCCCTGTTCAATGTGCACCTCGACATACGCCGCAACAGAATCACGGTCACGAATAGGTGGGCCCAGCCGGCCGGCAGTTCCACCCACGCTGTCAATCGCAGTAGCCAGCGTGAGACCATAAGGCAACTGGCGGGCGAGATCCGACGCAGTCAACACGCCGGCCCAACTTCGGCTGCCGATGCAGGAGATGCCGAACTCACTAGGCTCCTCAGCAAGAAAGTCTACGACTTCAAGAGGATGTAACAGCGAGAGTTGCTGTTCACGAATACACTGCACGGCCTCCAGGGCCGCGAGCACGCCGAGGACGCCATCGAAACGGCCGCCCGCCGGAACCGTATCGGAATGCGATCCCGCGACCAGGGCCCCTAACTGCTGCCCGGTCCCTGCGGCGCGGCCAACAAGATTCCCGCCTGCATCGATGGCAACCGACAGGCCAGCCGTTTTGAACTCCGCTTCGAGCCAGGCCCGGCCTTGAGCGAACTGGGCATCGAAGGCGCGCCGCGTCCAGGGCTTCGCCGGATCCGTCATGCGGCTGAGCGCCTCAATGCGGCTCCACAGGCGACCGGAGTTGATCTCGATCACGGGCAGGCCGCTAGGCAAGCGCCAGATTCAGATTTTCAATAGCCTCGTCGATCTCCGCCGTGCTCTTGAAGCCAACCGTAACCGCATTCACACCCGCATTCCGGAACGCGAACTTCATCGCGGCCTGGCGGTCTGCGCGCTGGGTAAACTGACCTTCGCCCACCAGCTTCATGCTGATCACGCCCATTCCGTCTTTGCGGACCTGCTTTACATGCGTAACGACTTCGCTTACATTTCCCAGTCCCGAGGTGCTGTAGTCTTCCGCATCCATCCTTACGCCTTTATGGTTCATCCGAATCATGGCCACTTCCAGCCACTTGTTGTCGGGCACCTGACGCAAAGCCGGCAGTCCGTGTACCGACGCGCCGTGCGACAACACAGCCTGCTTTACCTGGGCTTCGGAGATTCCATCCTGCCACTTGAGGGTGTCGGTTGGCCAGGTAGGAGTATGCTGAAAGTGCAAAAGCACAATGTCGAAGTAGTCGGTCTTCGCCATCTTGCGTAACTGGTCGATCTTTCCCTGCGGGTCTACGCCATCATGCGTCGTGACCTTGGTCATCAGCCGATAGCTGTCGCGCGGCACACCCTGCAGGGCTATCCCCAGCATCTCGTGCATTCCGCCGTAGGTTTCCGCAGTCTCGAAGAAGCGAATACCGCGCTCATGGGCATAACGCACCAGCCGCGTAAACTGCTCCTGCCCCAGGTCGCGCTGCACCTGCCCGGACATGCTCCCAGTGCCGAGGGCGAGCCGGGTCACCTTTACGCCCGATTTCCCCAGAGTTATCCAATCCGTTGCGGTTTGAGGTTCCGCTTGCAGCGAAAGCCCGCCAGCGCCTGCCAGCGCTCCTGCGGCTAATCCCGTCTTCAGGAATTCACGTCTGGAGTAGTGAACCATGATATTCCTCCAATGCGCCGAATCTTACCATAGTAGGATGCGTCCTAAACTCTAGGCTGCCGCTGTACATCGGCTGCGCTATGAAAAAGTTTATCAATCGTCCGCAAGATGTAGTGGAAGAGATGCTGCAAGGCCTGGTGGTGCTGCACCCGGGCTCAGCCCGCTTGCCCGGGCACAAAGCTCTGGTCCGTGCCGATGCGGAGCAGATCCGTGACCGCCAGGTCGCGGTGCTCTCCGGCGGTGGCAGCGGCCACGAACCGGCGCATGCAGGCTACATCGGTGCGGGCATGTTGAGCGCGGCGGTTGCCGGTGAGGTTTTCACCTCGCCCAGCGCCGACACGGTCTTTGCTGCGATCAAGGCGGTCGCGGGAAAACCCGGCGCGCTGCTGGTAGTGAAGAACTACACCGGTGACCGGCTGAACTTTGGGCTTGCCGCCGAGATGGCGCGTGCGCAAGGCATCCCGGTGGAAATGATCGTCGTGGATGACGACGTAGCTTTGAAAGGAACGGCGCACTCGACCAGCGCGCGCGGACTAGCGGGGACGGTTTTTATTCATAAGCTGGTAGGGGCGGCCGCGGCCGAGGGCAGCAGCCTGGCTGCGTTAGCAACGATGGGCAAAGCGGCGATTGCATCGCTCGCCACCATGGGTGTGTCGTTTTCCGCGGGAACCTCTCCGGCAGTCGGCAGGCCCGGCTTTGAGCTGGGCGACGGCGAAATGGAGCTGGGCCTGGGCATTCACGGGGAACCCGGCGTGCAGCGTACACAGTTGCAGCCTGCGGACCCACTGACGGAGACGTTGCTGGCAGAGATTCTGCGGCAGGGAAACTTTGGCCAGGGAAACTTCGACGAAGACAAGCGCGTGGCGGTCATGGTGAACAACCTGGGGGCAACCACCGAGATGGAGCTCGCGATCGTAGCTCGTCACGCCGTGAGTTTTCTGGCAGGCAAAGGATTTACGGTGGAGCGAATCTATGCCGGAACATTTCTCTCGTCGCTCGATATGGCGGGAATCTCGCTCTCCGTTCTCGGCCTGGACGAGCAGCGGCTGCGCTTGCTCGATGCAGCGACTGCGGCGCCTGCCTGGCCCAACGTGATGAAGCAAGCTCCCGGCAAAGCCGTGGCGCAGGCCCCACCGGAGGTCGCCGTGCAGGCCAGTTCCGGCAGCGGCGCGCGCACCGAGGCGGGAAAGAAAATCAGGCAGGCGATTGAGGCTGCGTGCCAGGCACTGCTGGCTGCCGAAGGCGAGCTCACTGAAATGGACAGGGTTACCGGCGACGGCGACCTGGGCGCCAGCATGGCGCGGGCGGCGCGGGCGATGCAGGATGGGGTAGCTTCCTATCCTGCGGACGATGCGGCCGCTACCCTCAAAGCGCTCGGTCACACGTTGCGCCGCGAACTGGGTGGATCGTCAGGGCCTCTCTACGGTGTGCTTTTTCTGCGCTGCGGCAGCGTGCTTGAGACCACGCGCGCGGCCGGGCCGGCGAAGTGGGCCGAAGCGCTCCATCAGGGCTGCCGCGCCGTCAGCGAGTTGGGTGGCGCCAAGCCTGGCGATCGCACCATGCTGGATGCGCTCGATCCGTTCGTGAAGAGGTTGCAAAAGAACATTTTAGGAGGCGCTCCGGCGCTGGCCGCGGTGCTGGCCGCGGTCGAAGCAGCGGAAGAGGGGGCCGAAGCCACGTCCCAAATGAAGCCCAGCCTGGGGAGGTCGAGCTATCTCGGGGACAGGGTGCTGGGCCATCCTGACCCAGGCGCAAAAGCCATCGCCATCTGGCTGCGGGCCGCCTGCGGAGCGCTGTTCCCCGGGTGACCAGGTTACCGTTGCGTAACCCCGTTGTGCCGGTCCGTGGCGCAGCCGCCCTCTATAATGATAGTCATGGGTTCTTTTCAAATTTCCAGGTTGCGGCCCATCCTGGATTGGTTCCCGGCGGCGCTTAGCGTTCTGATGATCGCCCTCGAATCCACGGCCTCGATGTCGGCGGACAACACCAGCCGATGGCTTTACCCTTTCTGGGCTCGTTTCCTTGGCCCCATCAGTGCCGCGCACTGGGCCGAGCTGCATCATCTTATCCGCAAGACCGGCCACTTTGTCGGTTATGGGTTGGTCAGCGTCACCTTCTTCTACGGCTGGCGACAGACGCTTCACCGGATGGCAGTCAGGCATTGGACCTTGTGGCGGAGAGCCTCGGTTGCGGCGGTGCTCTGCACCCTGGTCATCGCGACCCTGGATGAATACCACCAAAGCTTTATACCCAGCCGTACGAGCTCGCCGATCGACGTCGGCATTGATCTTTGCGGGGCAATGGCCGCTCAGCTTCTCCTGCTCCTCGTGGTTCAACTGGTCTCTCGCCTTCCCCGGTTCCGCACAGCCTAAGCGGAAATCACTCAGCCCGCAGGGCTTCATGGTAGAAAAAATCTATCGCCCGATTCATTTGGAATGGGGAATTCCGGGCATCCTGCGTGCATATAGGTATAGGAGAGTTATCCCTGCGGGGGCGAGTAATCCGTGGAGGAGGAATCACGATGAGTTCCCGCATTGCGCGGCTGGTCTTCGGCCTGCTGCCTGCTCGGGCAGCAGAGTTCGGGGATGCCTGTGTAGCGGAAGCCCCCCTTCCCCCCGCCCAAACCGAGTTCCTGGGCCCGCTGCGACAAAGGCTCTTGTCCGACGAAGCGCTGGCCGAGCATCTGCAACGCGGCAAAGCGGATGCTCTAACCGTTCTGTTCGAACGCCATGGCCCACACCTTTACCGAATAGCGCGGCGCATCCTGCGTAATGGCGCCGAAGCCGAAGACGCTGTGCAGCAGGTCTTCCTCGATGTCTTTCGATCCATCCGGCAGTTCGATCCGGCAAAAGGAGAGTTCAAGACCTGGCTTCTGATGTTCGGCTACCAGCGGATTCTGAACTGCCGCCGGGCTCTCGTCTCTCATCGCTTTTTTGACACAGACCCGTTGAACGAATTCCTGCCGGAGCTGCTGCAGGAGTCGCCGCGCGCTGAGATGCTCGTCCTGGCCGGGCAGGTGCTGAGTCACCTGGAGCCTCGCCAGCGGCGGACGATCGAGCTGATTTACTACGAGGGCCTGACCGCCGAAGAGGTCGCGACTCGCACCGGGGAGACAGTGCGAGTGGTGCGGCACAATCTGTATCGCGGCCTGGAAAAGCTCAGGAAGGCCCTTGGCTCTGGGGTGCGCGCGCGATGACGGTGGACCACAGCGATTTCGAAGTCGGGTGCGCGTTGGCAGCGAGCGGACTGTTCACCAGGACAGAGCTGGCGGAGCTTAGCGAGCATGCCGCGCACTGCGTCCTTTGCCAAGACCGGCTGGTTGAGTTTCGCCGGGCCGGGATTCAGTTGTTGCTCGTCCACGAGTTGAAAAATTCCGCCGAGCGGTTGCCGAAAGGTATGCAGCAGCGCTTTCTGGCGCGAGCCATCCGCGAAGGAATTCCCTTGCGTTCTCCTTCCCGTGGCGTTCGCTTCAGTGCACTCGGCTCGGTGACTGTACTTCTGGTGGCCTTGTTGCTGGTGGTGGCAACTCTGAATAAGGGCGACACCGGTCTGGCCGATACTTCGCATGGCCCGGTGGCGATTGATAAGCAGACGAGCACTGCACAGGAAATTGCTACCCATGCGGTTACCGGGAGGCGCGTTCCGCGCAGGAGCCGCGAAGCCATAAGGCCGCGTCAGGTCACTCCCTTCTTTGCCCCGAAACTCACGTTTGCAACAAACTCGGAGATTATTAGACATAATGCGCCGCACCTTCTCGCGGAGTGTGAGCAATGCACATTCGCTCCGTTGAGCTTTCAATCCAGGTTCGTCCTTCATGGCAGTCTCGATCCGGACACCTTTCGGACAGGGTTGAAGCCGGATTTCAAAGCCAACGTAACTCATCTGGTATGGAATGTGGTTCCCCAATGAAGCGATGGATCGCGGTGCTGTTTCTGTGCTCCGTCACAGTCCTGGCCCAGGCGCCGGTCAGCCAGAAGATCGTTACGGTGAGCTTCAACGCCGCAGTCCTGCAGACTGCGGAAGCGCAGAAGGAGATGGGTGCGCTTAAAGCCAGGTTCGCTCCCCGGCAGGCGCAGCTGCAGACGCTGAACGATGAGGTTGAAGCCTTGCGCAAGCAGCTAAGCGACGCGGCGAACAAGCTAAGCGACACGGAAATGGCAACCCGCCAGCGGTCCCTCGAGAGCAAAGAGAAGCAGCTGCAGCGCCAGGCCGAAGACTTCAAGAATGATTCCGATAGCGAGTCGCAGCAAGCGTTTCAACGGGTGGCGCAGAAGGTCTACGCCTTTCTGCAGGCGTATGGACAGCAGCATGGTTACTCGGCGGTGATCGAACGCGGTTCCGACGCCGCCCCGGTAGTCTGGTTCGTTGCGGCCGACATGGACATTACCGATCAGCTGGTCAAGGCGTACAACGCGCAATCTCCCGGGAGTGCGGCAAAGCCTGCTCTGCCAGAGAGCCCATTGCCTCATCGGTAGACGTACTCCGCTCCCCTGTCGAAACATTTTTCGACAAAGGATTCCTACTCGGTGCGCAAGGCCCGTGCCGGATCAATCGAGGCTGCGCGCCGAGCGGGGATCAGCCCCGCCAGGCCAGCCACCAGGACGATGGTGATGATCGCCACGGCGTACACGTACACATCCGCCGAGGAGACGTTGAACAGCTGGCTGCGCAGTGCCCGTGTCATCTCGATCGATATTGGAACCGTGACGGCTACAGTGATACCGACAAGGTACAGGGTTTCTCGCAGGATAAGGTTGACGACAGCCCGTCGCTGCGACCCCAGCGCCATGCGTATCCCGATCTCACGGGTGCGCTGGGCGGTGGAGTAGGCCAGGATGCCGTAAAGTCCAATCCCGGCGAGCAGCGTGGCCAGCCCGCCAAAGATCGAGGCCAGCAGGGCGATCGTGCGGTCGCTCGCTATCGTGTCGTCGATCTGGATACTCAAGGTCGTGAGGTCATCCACGATGAGCTTGCTATCGATGTTGTTGATGGCCGCGCGAATGCCGGCCGCAGCCGCGTCTGGCGACTGCCAGGTGCGCACGTAGAAGTTGAGAGCCACCGGCTTCTCGGCTTGCACGAAGGGCCGATACACGGTAGCGCTCGCGGGATCGCGGACCGATGCGTGCTTGGCATCGCCCACAACGCCCACGATCATGGAGTCCGTTTCCGAACGGTTGGGCCGGGTTACGTGGCGGCCAAGGGCGTTCTGCGAGCTGCCGAAGTAGTGGCGCGCAAAGGCCTGGTTGACGATGATGACTTTGGTTGCGGTGGCGCTGTCGGAGGCTGAGAAATAGCGTCCGGCGACCAGGGGAATGCCCAGGGTTTGCAGATAGCCATCGCTGACCCAGGGAAGCTCGACCTCGAAGTCTTCGTCTGCCTTCGGGTTGTAACCGGCAACTTTGACATCGCCACGGATCTCTTCGCCGGCGAGGTCGGCATCATTGGTGGCGCCGGCAGAGCGCACTCCGGGCAAAGCGGCCAGCGCTTCGAGGACGCGCTGTTCCACCGGCACGATCTGGTTGGGTGGGTAGCCTGCGAACTCCGGCGCGAGCCCGAAGGTGAGCAGGTGATCGGTGACAAAACCGGGATTGACGTTGCGCAGGTTTTGGATAGTGCGCATAAATAGCCCCGCGCCGACCATGAGCACCAAGCTCAAGCTGATCTGCAATGCCACGCAGGTGCGGCGAAACTTCAAGGCTCCACCCGAACCCGTTCCACCCTGCTGTTTGAGGGACTCCGCGAGACGCGGGTTCCAGAATTGCAAAGCGGGCGCCAGGCTGAACAGCAGGCTGGCAGTCAGGGCGGCGGCCACGGTAAAGAGCAGGACCCGCCAATCGAGGGCGGCCGAGAAGGCTGAGTTGGGATTACGCCCGGCCATCCAGGCGATGAGGGCCCTAAGGGCTGGACGCGCAATCAACAGCCCGGCCACCGCACTCGAGATGCCGAGCAGAAGGCCTTCTGCAAGAAGTTGGCGGAGCACCTGCCAGTTGTTTGCGCCCAGGGCAAAGCGCATGGAGAATTCGCGCACTCGGGTTGCAGCCCTTACCAGCAGCAGGCCGGCGACATTGACCACCGCCATCGCCATGACCAGGGTCACCATGCCCATCATGATGAAGAGCGGCATGCGAACATCGTCGCGATGGGGTGAGAATCCCCGGGCGCCTGCGTCCAGGTTCAAATGGGAGCGGGATATGAAGCTCTCTCGTGCCTTGGCGGATTGGTCGTGCAGGAGGGCAAACTCGCGGGTACGGAGCGACAGCCACAGCGGGTTGATGCTGGCACTCGCGTGCTGCGGCGTTTCGCTGGGGCGCAAACGGCCGACCATGGTCAGCCAGGTTGCGCGGTGATCGCTGAGATAACTCCATTCCGGCATGATGACCGGCTGCATGGTGATCGGCACGTAGAGATCGGGATGTTGATTCCATACCACACTGTGGAAGCCTGGCGGCGCGACTCCAGCGACGGTGAAGGGGTGGCCATTCACCAGCAGCGTCTTGCCCGCCACCGGCGCTTGCGCAAGATGGCTCTTCCAGTAATCGAAAGAAAGGACAGCGACCGGGTTGGCGTTTTCGAAGGTTTCGTCACTGGGCAGAAGAAGCCGGCCTACCGCAGGCTGCACCCCGAGCGTCTGAAAGTAGTTGCCGCTGACCAGCTCAACCGGGACCTGTTCGGCATGATTGTTCCAGGAGACGCCGGCAGAGGCCGGCGCAACCGCAATCAGCCCGCTCAAGACAGTGTTGTTGTCTCGCAAATCCCGATACATGGGATAAGAAAAATAATGGTCGTGGTCAGGGCTGTCGCCGCCTTCCGAGGACTTATGTCCTTCGTGGCTCCCGGCGAAGCTCAAGACGACCAGCTGGTTTGGATCCTTGACCGGCAGAGCACGCAGCAATGCCTGGTTGAGCAGGGTGAAGATAGCGGTGTTCGCGCCAATCGCCAGCGCCAGCGTGATGAGGGCGATAACCGCGAAGCCCGGCGAGCGCATGATCTGGCGCAGAGCGAAACGTAGATCACTGGAAAGACGAGCCACGGAACACCTCTCAGCCTATCTAAGCTTGACATGGGAGCACGCGCCGTTCCAATCGTTTCGGCAGTAAAGCGCTGATTACAGGTGAACCGGTCACCAAGCCTGTCCGAATTCATCCAGCTCCGTTCAAAACCGGACAGTTGGGGGGGCCACCATTCCGCTACACCGCGCATCATTGTTGACTATCTACAATTGTTTGTGTAGATAATCATAGTATGGGAAAACCAAGCGATCTGGTGCAAGGCACACTCGATCTGCTGATACTGAAAACGATCTCGCTCGAGCCCAAGCATGGCTGGGCCATCGCCAAGCGTATCCAGCAGATCTCGCATGAGGTTCTGCAGGTGCAGCAGGGCTCGCTCTACCCCGCCCTCCACCGCTTGGAGCAACAAGGGTGGATTCGCGCCAAATGGAACGAAAGCGAAAGTGGCCGGCAGGCCAAATTTTATTCGCTCACCGCCGCCGGCCGCGCACAGCTGGAACGGGAGAAAGAAAACTGGAACCGCCTCTCGAACGCCATCAACCTGGTGGTCGAGGGCGCGTAACCGTAGGGGGGCTCGATGCGCTGGCTCGAACGATTTCGCATGGCCATGCAGATGCTGTTTCGCCGCCAGGGCGAAACAGCCCGGCTGAACGACGAACTGCAGTTTCACCTGGAGCAGCAGTTCAAGGAGAATCTCGCCCAGGGGTTGACCCCCGAAGAGGCTCGTACCGCA
>Ga0302324_100027101_pt1 | contig 10927 bp, 8 predicted proteins | sample Palsa_T0_1_FD_201949 | JGI IMG/M metagenome (GOLD analysis project Ga0302324, IMG submission 201949) | Peat permafrost microbial communities from Stordalen Mire near Abisko, Sweden - Palsa_T0_1 | ecosystem: Environmental > Terrestrial > Soil > Palsa > Peat permafrost | place: Sweden: Abisko...
TACCGCCACCACTTCCGCCTGTTGCGGCTTCTCCTTGGCGGAGTCGGGAATAATGATGCCGCCTCGCATGGCTTCCTGTTCTTCCAGGCGCCGGACCAGAATCCGGTCGTGCAGGGGACGAAGGTTCATAAACAATCTCCAGTCAATGACGTAATGAGAGGTTTGGAAAAGCGGGACTACGCAAGACGCTACCTGCCCACAGACAGTCAATATATCACAAATCAGGTTTGGTCCGACGTGAGCCGCACGCGCGCAGGTTTTAGAAGGTGCGTTGTAGACAGTGACGCTCCGTTGAAGACCCACCGTGGCGCATGCTCCCAGCGTGCCGTGTTCGTACTCTTGCGAACACCTTTCTTTTTACCAAGTTCCGAGCACCGAGTGTGAACGCGGCACGCAAGAGTGCGCGCGCCATGTCGTCAAGGGAGCGTGACGTCAGAATGACTCGCTCACCATGGCGTCCACGAACGCGCGCGGGATGGGCCATTGTCCGAAAATGCGCCGGTCCTCCCGGCGAAATGTTCCGGCCACCAGCACGCCGCTCAGGTCCGTCGGATTCGGGCGCTGATGCTCCCGCGCGATCAACTTGCGCAGAGTCTCCGTAGTATTTTCGAAATCCTGCTGCAATGCCGAAGCATCTTTCGCGTCACGGCATTGCACGTTGATCGACACCTGCAAGTGATCGCCTTGCATTCCCAGCGTGAACAGGATCTGTTCGGCACTTCGCAGCGCTGAAGCATAGGCCTTGGTGCCGGCAGGCAGCGAATCGGCGTCCCGCAGCGCCAGGGCGGGAACCAGCACCCACACCGGTTCAAGCGGCGGCACGAGCGCCAGCTTACCGGACTTGCGAGCTACCTGATAAGCCGCGAAGTCGTCCTGGCTGATCGACAGCCCCATCAGGTCCGGTCGCACCGGATAGAAGGACACTCGGTGATTGGGCCGGCTACTGGGCGTAGTGCAGAAGCTATTGTGGCAGGATCCGCCCTGATGCACCGCGTAGTCCATCAGGTTTTTCCAGTGGAACCGGCCCTTCAATGCCAAAAAAATCTGTCCGTCCTTGAAAGCGGCCGCCACCGAATCCAGATCTTCGCGGTAATCGAACAGCGTCTCGTCGACGAATTGCCGGTATTCGAGTTCCTCCGCCGCCTTGGAACCGGTGATCATTTTAAGGATGCCGGAGCGCCGGATGGCATCCACGTCAACATAAACGACGGTCGCATTGGCGGTGGGCAGATAGGTAACCAGATCGGAGGGGTTAGAACCGCCGCGCGTCCGATACAGATAAACGCCCGCCACCGATGCCGCGCAAACGGCGATCAATAACAGAGCGAGCTGCCAAGGCTGAAAACGAAGACGCACCTAACGGCTAAGGTTACACCGCGGCGATGGCTGGTGTCACGCGCGCTTCTTTCCACAGATCGAGATAAGGCCGCAAGTCCTGCATCAATTTGCGGAACTGCGTGAGGTCGAGCGACTGCGCTCCGTCGCTGACCGCCTTCTCCGGCCACGGATGCACTTCCACCAGCAAGCCGTCCGCTCCAACGGCAACTCCGGCGCGGCACAGAGCGGGAACCAGGCTGCGTTTGCCCGTAGCGTGGCTCGGATCCAGGATTACCGGCAAGTGCGTCAACTCGTCCAGCACCGCAATCGCTGCGATATCGCAAGTATTGCGCGTGGCGGTTTCGAAAGTGCGAATGCCGCGCTCGCACAGGATCACATTGGGATTGCCGTGCGCCACTATGTATTCGGCCGACATCAACAGCTCGCGGATGGTCGAACTCATGCCGCGTTTCAGCAGAATCGCCCGGCCGCATTTTCCCAGCGTCTTCAAGAGCGCGAAGTTCTGCATGTTGCGCGCTCCGATTTGCAGGATATCGGCGTATTCGGCCACCAGGTCCACGTCACGATCGCTCATCACCTCGGTAATGATGCCGAGCCCGGTGGCGCGCTTGGCCTGGGCCAGGAGTTTCAAGCCTTCCGCTTCCAGCCCCTGGAAATCATAGGGCGAGGTTCGCGGCTTAAAGGCTCCTCCACGCAGAAATTTCGCGCCGGCGGCGGCTACGCCTTCGGCGGATTGCATGATCTGCTTCTCGGATTCAACCGAACAGGGTCCGGCCATCACGATGAACTCGTCGCCGCCGATCTCGCACCCGTTGACGCGAATACGGCTGCGCTCGGTGTGGAATTCTTTGCTGACGAATTTATAGGGCGCTGAAATGCGTACCGCCTTCTCCACTTGCGGCATGGCCTCCACCGAGTCCAGGCAAGCCGTGACGTCGCCCACTCCGACGGCGCCGATCACCACCCGCTCTTCGCCTTCAATGGCGTGAATCTTATAGCCGAAATCCCGGATTCGTTCGCACACTTGCTCAATCTCTTCCTTCGAAGAGTGGAGCCTCATCGAGATGATCATGGCCGATCTCCTAAAATGAAAAACCCACTCTTTCGAGTGGGCTGGTTTTTACTATCTCGTATTTCTTACGCCAACGCCACTCGCCCGATTTAGGTGTGGTACCAAAACCAAAATCGAAACGAGTTGTCAGCGCCGTACCGCATGAAAGCACTAGTGTAGTACGAAGCCGGGCGGAAGTGCAAGGCGTGGATAACCCCGTTTCCAGAATCCGGCACGATGTTTACCGCTCGCAGCTTTTCGCGCCGCCGTGATTTTGAATTTGTGTTGCTACCTCGGCGTAGCCGTTATCCAGGGCGGCTTGATAGGGGCTTTTGCGATTGGCGCCGCACAAGTTTGGATTTGCTCCGCGCTCCAGGAGCAGCTTTACTACTTCGCCCTTTCCGAAAGATGCGGCTGCGTAGACGGCTGTGGTCCCGGAGCCCGAGTTTAGTTGATTCACTCGCGCACCGTGGTCGAGCAGGAGGCTGACGACTGCGTCGAATCCTTTGAGTGAGGCGTCCTCCAAAGGAGTGGTTCCGGTCCGGCCGCTGAGGTTTGGATCGGCGCCGTTTTCTAATAAGACACGCGCGACTTTGCTGGAACCCGCGGACGCCGCTACATCAAGAGGTGTTAAGCCCGATGGCAAAAGATCGTTCGCGCTGGCGCCGCGTCGTAGCAGAGCCTGCACCACAACCGACTCGCCTTTCCGGATGGCGGCGTTCATGCTTTCAGCCGGCTGCTGTTTCGGCTCTGCTTCGAGCAATAGCACGGCGGAATCTTCTTTCCCGGATCGGATGGCGTTGTCCAACGGACGGTAGCCTCGTTTGTCGGGAGTCGCAAGGTCGGGATGGAATTGGACCAGGTATTGAACGACATTCGCGTGGCCCAGAAAGGCAGCCTCATTGACGGGCGTGGCGCCGGTCTTGGGCTCCGGTTCATTCAGCCGAGCGCCATGCGCCAGCAAAAGGGCGGCACTGTCGACGGACCCTCCCCAGACGGCATAATCCAACGGACTGGCTCCCTCTTTGTCACGAATATTCACCGCTGCACCGGTCTCAATCAGGAATCGGATCAGGTCCAGGTGACCGTCTCTTACCGCCTCGTACAGCGCAGTACGCCCGGACGGGCCTTTTGCATCCACCTGAGCGCCTGCCGAGATCAACATGGAAGCGATCCGATGGTTGTCAAGCAAGACGGCGAGTTTCAGCGGCGTTATATTTCCGCCGTATTGGCTGAGATCTGTTCCAGACATCACTAGAGCATTCGGGTCGGCATGTTCTTCGAGTAGCAGCTCAACAACGTCAGTTCGATTCGATTGGATGGCGAACCAGAGCGGTGTGTAGCCTTTGATCGGCTGGTTCGCGCTAAAGCCGATGGAGAGGAGGGTTTCGATAGTTTTGAGATCGCCCTCTTTGGTGGCTTTCACGTACATTTGGCCGGCTGCGTTTTCGGCCGGCAAGGATTGCAGAGAGACCAGCAAGAGGAGAAATAAAAACTTCATCTTTCCTCAGCATACTCTGGTTTCCCAGGCCTTCTTTAATTGTTGTCGCGCAGGATGGTGAGCGGGTTCAGGATCAACGCGCGGCGCGCGGGAACAACGCTCGCAATGGCAACTGAGATGCCCAACAGTAGCGGCGCGGCAATCCACACCCATAGGGCGGGCGAAGCGTTGCCGGGTATGATTTCTGACAACGTTCGCGCGAGGAGCAGCGATCCAAGTGTGCCTGCCAAAGTGCCGGCGCAAGCCAGCCGCCCTCCTTCCCGGAGCACCTGCCAGATTACATGACGGCGCTGCGCTCCCAGCGCGATGCGAACGGCGAATTCGCGGCGGCGTTGCCGCACGGCGTCACTCAAAGCGCCAAACAAGCCGAGAACGCTGAGTAGGATGGCGGTGGCGGCCGAGGCGCCGATAATCATGGTGGCAATTCGAAGTGGCGCGAGCGCTGTCTGACTTAAGTACGTGTCGAGCGTCTTTACGACAACCGGAGAAGGTCCGCGTCCGGGCACGGCGTTAATCCCGCTGCGTAGTTCTTCCAACGTGCGCTTGTTCACGTCTGGCGCGTTGAGAATCAGCGTCATGTACGGAAGAAAATCCTGCGCCATTGGAAAATAGATGGCCGGCTCCATGCGCCGCTCGAAAGTTCCGAGCCCTGCTGAGTGTACTACGCCTAGGATCTCGGTTCGGCGGCCGATATCATCGATCACCGAGGCGCCGACGGCGTTGCCATTGAAGTAGAGGTCGTTGGCCTCGCGATTGATGACGGCCAAGCGGCAACCAGTGGACCCCGCACCCGGTGAGAATAGTTTGCCGGCGACAGTCGGCCATCCCATCTCCGAGAAATAACTGGGCGAGACGACGTTCGCGTCTAGCTCGATTTGAGCGAGCGGGGAGTCGACGGGCGCCCGAAAGTTTTCAAGACCTGTGCGTTCGGAGCGTGGGCCGTTGGGATCGGACTCGTAAAAGTAGACGGCAGGGCCGGTGGCGCGGGCGTTTTTCGTGGCGAGCACGCCGACGATGTTGACAGGAATGTTCGCACTGTCGCGGATGGCGCGGCCGACGGTGTTCGCGCCGAACAGGATTTTGGCCGCCGATTCATTGACGACGGCAGCGCGGCAGGATTCGTCCGAGGCATAGAACAGGCGGCCCGAGACGGGTGGAAGCTCGAAGAGCGCGAGCGAATGGGAGGTGAAGGGAGCGACGTCCAGCGCGACCTGGCGCAGCGGCAACTGCCGGGGTTCGACGCGGAAGGACGTCCAAGCTGCGAGCGCGCCGGGCAGACGGCCGACCCAGGCTCTGACCGAGACTCCGGAGGTGGTCTGCGCAGTGGTTTGGACATCCTCGAAGTACCTGACGCCGGTGGCGAGCACGCTCACCAGAATGGGATGGCGTAGACGATGGCCGGCGCTCGATTCGAGCGCGCTGCTGAGACCGGCGGACAGAAAAGCCGTGGAGATGACAAGCACGCAACAGATCATCATTTGAGCGATCACCAAACCGGCGCGCAGGCGGCGGATTCCGATCGATGGTCCGGCGCTTTCGCGACGCAGAACTTCTGCCGGACGATGGTGCGAAATCGCAAAGACGGGCAGCAGGCCACACACGATGGTGATCCCGATGCACGCGGCGGACGCGGCCACGATGCTGAATATATCCGGCGCGAATACCAAATGCTTGGCATCCTCTTCGAACAGGAGCGCCGGAAGAACGAAGGAGGTCCAAAGGGCCAGCAGCATTCCGAGGGCCCCCCCGACGATGGAGATGACGATGCTATCGGCGAGTAATCCGCGGATCAGTTGGCCGCGGCTGGCGCCGAGGGCGACCTGAAGAGAGGTTTCATGGGCGCGGGCGGTGGCGCGTCCTACCAGGAATGAGGCGACGTTTGCGCACGCGATGAAAAATACCAGCGCGCCGGCGAAGCTCAGGAGAGTGCTGACCCGCGATCGGCCCACCGTCGCTTCCGGTGTGGCGCCCGTGTAGGGAAGGATTCGCATCTCGGATGAACTACCGAGGTTGACGCCGCGGCGCAGGCGTCCTATGACCCAGAAATTCCGGCTGCTTGCATCGGCGTTGGGAACCTCGTTTGGAAGCGGCATCCAGAGGTCCACGGGGCGATCGCGATAGACGCCTTCCAGTGCATCCGGCGCGACGCCGCCGATGCGAAGGTCGACACCGTCGATGCGAATCTGTTCGCCGCTGATATCGTTTTTGGCGCCGAACTCGGTCTCCCAAATGTGATGGCTGATGAGGATGCCGGGGTTGAGCGCGAGGTTGAAGAAGGCCGCAAGATCAGGCGTTACGGATGCGATGGAGAGGACGTTGGATTGTCCGTTGATGATTGCGGTGCGCGGGATGATGCGCGCCGCGCCCAGCCATTCGAAGGAATCGTGTTGACTTTGGAGCGACTGATATTGCTGGTAAGAGAGCGGGCCTGCTTCGCGATGCGAGTCGCGCGAGAAAATCGAGACTACTCTTTCGTTGAGCGGAAACGCTGGTCCGGTGACGCCCTGCACGAATGCGTGGATTGAGACGTTGCTGCCGATGCCAAGCGCAATCGTAAGCAACAGCGCCAGCGACACACTTGGCGAGCGGACGAAGTGTCTCGCCGAATATCGGACGTCCGTGAACATTCCAGGCAATCTGCGCTTAACGTGCATTTGGAAAGCCGCTGGAAAATGGGCCTGTTTTCTTTGAGTTTGCGTGGAAGTCCGAACATCGGGCGTTCAGTTTCGCGCCCATTCCGTTCGGATGCGGACACTTACTGATGCAGGTAATCGTAGGACAGCTTGATCGCTTCGAGCGGCGGATGATCCATCCTGCCTTCGTGCTCGACGAAGTAATGTTTTACGTGGCCGCTCTGCCTGGCCACCTCGAAAAGCTGTTTCCAATCGATTCCGCCGGCTCCGATCTCCGTGTTGGTTCCCTTCAATTCGGTGTCGAGCGTGGTGGATGTCTCAAAGCCGGGCTTGAGGTCTTTCAGATGCAGGAGTTCGATTCGGGTTGGATACTTCTTTTAGGTACTCGACGGGGTTGCGGCCGGCGTGGATGACGTGCCCGCAGTCCATCTCGAAAGTGACGAAGCGCGGGTCGGTGGATTCGATCAGCGTGTCGAGCGCGGCCACGTTTCCAAAGCGCTTCAAGTCGACGGCGTGGTTGTGATAGCCGAGCTGGAGCCCGCTTCTGTGCAGCTTTTCGCCGAGGCGATTGAACTCGTCGGCGTTCCACTTGTAATCGTCGAGGGTGATTTTATCGTAGAGAGGCACCAGATCCTCGAACTTCATCTTGGAAACGTCGCGAGTGCTTAAGGAACGCAGCCTGGGAAAGACCACGATCATGTAGGTCAATCCCAGATCCTTCGCAGCGTCGATGGTTCGCTGGTTCTTGAACTCGTCGAGATAAAAATGACCGCTCACGCAGGCTAGGCCGGCGTCTTCGAAATTCTTTCTGCGGTAGTGCGGGTTTGAGACTGGGAGTTGAAAGAGTTCTACTTCGCGATAGCCGATTTCTGCGATTTTGTGGAGCGTGGCGTTGAAGTTTTTCTGGAGTTCTTCTCGGACGGTCCAGAGTTGCAGGCCGATGGGTAGGTCTAGGGGATTGGCGCACAAGCAGCTGCAGGCAGTTGAGTAGAGGAATTGTCTTCTGGAGAGGGGCATTGCCTGACGTCTGGTTTATTGTAGCCCCGGTGGGCTCTCACCGTTCGTTACGCTCCTTCGGGGTCGCGGTTCGGTTGAGAGCCCTAGCGCGGGCAGCTACTTATTAACGGATGTCGATCTTGAGCAGGGCGTCGTTGTGTTCGTGGCGCCAGTCCCAATAGGCTTGTTGATCCTCGGCTTTGAGTTTGGCGAAGTTCGTATACTTGCGATGATTGTCCTTCACCCAGATACGATAAGCGCGATCTTCATGCGCGTTCCAGGCATGATCGTCGTTATGGGCAGCGTCATGGTACCGGCGGTCCTCGGCGCTCAATGTACTGGTGGTCAGTGCGATCGGGGCCACAAGCGCGGCGCCCAGCAACAAAGAATTCAAGAATCGGGGCATCGTTATTTCTCCTCGCAAACGGATTATGCAATTCGCTCGCCAAGGGCGTTTGCAGCCGCAAAACGGGAGAATACAAAGAGGATTCGAGTAGGGACGGTGCTCTTCCGGGGAACGTCAAATGGTGAGCCCCGGGTAATTCTTGCCTGGAGACTAACAAGTCTAAGTCGCTACGCGGCCCATCACGGGATCGCTGAAGCCGGCCGCCCCGGTTTCCACGCGTCCCGCGAAACGGCGAAAAAATCCGTCCCGGCCGGCGATGGTCACGCTGAAATCGTACCAGTGATGGCTTTGTGCAAGCGGCATTTCGAGCGTTTGGCTACTGCCAGGTTCCAGAACCACTGCATGATCGCCGCTCTGATATCCGTGGCTTGTAACCTGCAAGGTTAGAGATTGCTGCGTGAGATTCGCGAAGCGAAGTTGGATGTCGCCGGCCTGATAGTCACATTGGACTTCCAGCTTCGGATCCTCAGCGCTGCCTGCGAACTCCCGGAAAAAGCCGTTCGGCCCACAAACGCGCAGGTGGTACCGGCCGTTTTCGAATCCTGCCAAATCCCAGGCGTCGCTCAGCCTGTCGCCGGCGGAAACCGCATAAGCGCGCGTGCGACGTTTTGTTTCGTTTCGAAAGGTTCCAGGCGTGTAGACGTGAAACGGAGCACCGGCACCAGGCCCGGCCTCGATCGAGATCTCGAAGCGCTGGCCGTCTGAGCTGAGGGCGCCGGTGGCCGCAAGCTGGTAGGGCAGCGCAGTGGATGGCCGAACGCCCGGCTCCTGTTGCGGCATCCACGCGACCCCAAATCGGTCGTTCTTAAAATGTTTGACGTCTTCCATGCCGAGCTTCCGGTAGCCTGTCGGCATATGCGTGAACTGCGCGCGGTGCACCTGTTCGAGAAAAGCATCTCTGGGTGGAACCGCTACCGTCGCCTCGCCACTTTGATATGGCTGAAACGTTGCGGACAAATCGCCGCAGACTGCGCGCCGCCACGCGCTGATATTGGTCTCGCGAATCTCTCTTCCGGTCCGTGCGCTCAGCAGCCGTTCCAGCAGTTGAAGAACGGAGGTGTGGTCGAAGACTTGCGAACATACGTATCCGCCGCGGCTCCAGGGTGACGCGATTAGCAGCGGCACGCGATAGCCCAGCCCCAATGGTCCGCCGCGGGCTTCCTTCGCCGAATGCTTCTTGAGATCCTGATCGAGCGGCAGATATTCGAGACTGGCGTCGATGCCGGGCGATGTCTTGCCGGACTCCGGATTGCCCGGTTCCGGGGCGACGAACGGAGGGACGTGGTCGAAGTAGCCATCGTTCTCGTCATACGTGAGGATGAAGATGGTCTTGCTCCACACTTCCGGATTCTTGGTCAGGATATTCAACGCCTCGGCGACGTACCAGGCGCCATACCACGGCGATCCTGGATGATCGGAAAATCGCTCGGAGGCAACCAGCCACGAGACTGTGGGAAGAGTTCCGTTATCCACATCTTTTCGGAACCGGTGGAGCGGGTCGGATTTCGGTACCACCATTTCCCGCTCTAGGCCGCCATCCTGGTAGCGCAGGCTGGACAACTCGCGATAATCCGGGTAGTCTTCATTTGTGGTGAAGGCTTTTTCGTGCAGGTTGCGGTGTTGTTCGGAGAGCTGGGCGAGCGCCTGGGGCGTCCACTGGGCCCGCTCAGCGGCGACATACTTCAGCAGTTTTTCCTTCGCGGCCAGCGCTTTCCCGTGGCCCCCTTCGGCGCGGAGCTTCTCGATCTCCGCCGGCAGAGTGACCGCCATCCGCTCCAGATATTCCAAATGGGTTTTTCGGAAGCCGACGTTGTACTGATCGAACCATTCCAGCGGATTGTCGCCGAAGTTCGCGAGCCATGCGTCGTGCTCACCCTCCAAGCCTGAAGCGACGCTCAATTCGTTCTGATAAATTCGCCAGGAAACACCGGCTCCCTCCAGGCGCTCTGGAAAAGTTTTCCAACTCACGGTGGACCCAAAATCCACGTCGGCGTTGCGCACGTTAGGCACGGAAGCCGCCGCCTGCTTATCGCGGATGGTGCCGGTCCACAGATGCAAACGGTTCGGCGTGGTTCCGGTGAGCGTAGAGCAGAAATGCTGATCGCAAATGGTGAACGCGTCAGCCAAGGCGTAGTAGAACGGAAGGTCGGCACGATTGTAGTAGCCCATGGTGAACGGCATGCCTGCGCAGTCCTTGCGATGGGAGGCTTTGGCTTCGAGCCACTGGTCATGATTTCCGTGATTGCGCGCGTCGGTTTGATCCGGCCAGGAATGCGGCAGCGATCCCAGCCAGGTGGCTTTAGTGTTTTTGAAATCCAGCCAGAAGGGCGCATAAGTTTCACCGGCGGCGTTGGTTTGGAGCCATACCGGATTCTGATCGGGCAGCGTGACGGTGCGTGGATCGTTAAATCCGCGAACGCCGCGCAGTGTGCCGAAGGCGTGATCGAAGGAGCGGTTCTCCTGCATCAGGATCACGATGTGCTCGGCATCGAGAAACGAACTGTTCTGCGGCGGATCGATGGCGGAAGCGCGTTCAATGGAAGCCAGAAGAGCACCCAGAAACCTGGCGCCGCCGGTGAAGGCAGCGCTTTGGCGGAAGAAGTCACGTCGCGAACTCATCTAGGTCATTATGCCTGACGCGGGTTACAGTTTAGAGACAAGACGTCGGCATGGGCGCGGCGCTGGGGTGCGCGACATAGAAATAAAGGATGTAGAAACGGACGAAAACTGAGCGCCGACCGGAAGGAAGCGCTAGCCCGAGCGTAGAACCAACGCCCTTGCCCGGAGAGTTGGCAGGCGAAAGCGCCCGCCCCACCTCGACAAAACCCAGTGGGGCAGGCGCTTTCGCCTGCCAACCATTTTTCATTCAGCGTCTTCATCACCTTTGGTGGGTCGCAGGAGACGGTGGCGCACGCTCGCAGCGTTGCCGTGTTCGCACTCAAGCGAACACTTTTTTAACGACTTCCGACCGTTCACAAGAGTGTGAACGCGGCACGCACGAG
>Ga0302324_100027102_pt1 | contig 10927 bp, 6 predicted proteins | sample Palsa_T0_1_FD_201949 | JGI IMG/M metagenome (GOLD analysis project Ga0302324, IMG submission 201949) | Peat permafrost microbial communities from Stordalen Mire near Abisko, Sweden - Palsa_T0_1 | ecosystem: Environmental > Terrestrial > Soil > Palsa > Peat permafrost | place: Sweden: Abisko...
GTTTGGATCCAGTTGGTTCTTAGTTAGCTTATTGACTCGCAACAACCGGGAAGCATTGGAAGCGGTTGGTGAAATAATGGCCGTCGGCGTCCTGGTGGAGCTGGCACAGGATGCGCTGTATTCCCAAGGCCGGGTCTTTGAATGGTGGGATATTCGCGACGACGCCATTGGAATCGCGCTGGCATTTGTGGCCGTTTCGCTGGTAGGTCGGGGTCGGCGCTGGCCAAAGCGACAATAAACTGGGGGAGACGAGGTGATCTGGTCCAGCAGCTCCGGTGAAAGCAACGCTGTCGCGACCCGAACACACGGATCGACCCTGGCCGCATGTCTCATTCTCACGATCGTGCAAACAGATTGCCCGCCGCTCCCGAGTCCGGCGTGGCCGGGCTTCGGGCGAACCCCGCAACACACGGCGATCTCAACCGTACGGGCGCAGGCCATTACAGGAATCCATTGGCAGACGCCTGTGGACTTGGCTCCCCAGTATTCATCGAGTGATCTGCTGATCCATTACGGCTCTCCACCGTCACCGTGCCCAATAAGCTCCGGTTTTTACCGGGACTAGCACGGTGTTCCGTTTGACCCGTTAATTGCCGGTGAACTGGTAGACCTGCACCGCTTTACGCCCACTGCGGCCGAACCCCACTACCGAACTGGTGGAAGCGAAGGCGGGATGCAATTGCTGTAATGCGTCCAGCGACACGCAACTCACCATTGGATTGTCACTTACTAACTGACAGCCCTTAGCGCGGCATGCCGCTTCTGCCGTGGCGGCCTCTTCGGCTGAGCTGTATCGTTTGGTGCCCACGATCTCCTGATACGATTGGCCTCCGGGAAAGGCTTTCTGTTGCAGAAACAGAATCATTGCGCCATGGGGCGCTTCCACAGCTTGGCCGCCAAAGAGGAAAAGACGGATCACCATGCTGCGATAGTAGGCGGGGCGGTAAAAGATTTTCGGCGACGGTTTGCCTGCGGCGTTCGGTTGATATGCCAGCACCAGATAATCGGATTGCCGGTGGGTACTTGAATACTGGAAGAAAGCCGGAAAGTCGCCGATCAACAAGGGGTCAGCCGACGGCCACAGCGGAAGGCGCTCATCCACGATGACGTAGCGCGTACGCCATCGGCGCAAGAAAGGAATCGCGTCCGGTTCAGATTGCGCCAGAAAAAAATCCGCGGCTTCGCCGGCGTTAAACTGGGTTGGATTTGTTACTGGTATCCGTCTGGCAACATCTACAATCGCATAGCCGTAATCCCACCAGGCCATCACACTGTACGCGCTAGGAGGGTACCGGTAATTCGGCCCGAAGTCCCTGCGGCGATAACGGGAATAGAAAAAGGCGGGATCTCCAAACGGCTCAGGCGTGGATGTACGCATCCAATCGAGCGTCTCTTTCCAATCCGGCGGTATTCCGGTAAACACGTCGCCATTGAATGCGGCGTAGAGATTGGGCGCAATTACCAGCAGCGCCAGCGACAGGGCTGCCACCCATGCGGTCCAGCGGCCGAATGCGATCAAGCGATCCACGGCGTAGCCGGTCGCCAGGGCCACGCCAATCGCATAATAGTATGTCATCCGGAGCTCGCCCATGGCGAGAACAAACATCGCGAGGCCCCAAAAAAACACGAGAGCCCGCCCCGGGTCTCTTCGCTTGAAAATATATTCGGCCAGCAGCAGCAGCAGCCCGATCAACGCCAGAACATAAGCACCCCAAAATTGGCGGATCGCGGGAATGAGAGTGAAATGATCCAGATCGTAAACCAGAGATTGAAGCTCGTAAACTCCACCCGAAGTTCCAAACAGGGAAGGCGCCAGATGGGTAACGATGACTTTCGCGGAGTGGCGCAAGCTCAAGCGCTGTGAGAGCGCCGCCGATACCGCCAAGGCTGCCAGAGTCGCTGCAGCTAATCCGCCGAAGAATCGAAGATCCGGCTGTCGCATTCGGCGGCAGAGCTTGGCCCACCCTTCCACGGCGGCGATGCCGACGATGCCGAGCTCGAGCGCGGTGATGGTGTAATTCATCCAGACCAGGCGGCGGAAGATGAGGCAGATGGCGAGGGCGATGAGAAAAGCCAAGTACAGCGGCCGGAAGGATGGCTGCGGTTTCTCCCCGGGCGAGAACCAGCGCACGCGATCATAGATGGCCCAGGCCACCACGATCCCAACGGTAATTGCCGATCCATGAAAGGTCAGCAGATAAGCTGACAAGGTCAATCCGGCGGCAACCGAAGTCTTGAAGGCCGGAGGGTTTTCGATGGCGCGCAATAACAGAAAAAAGAACAGCGTCACCAGCAGGCTTTCCATGATGTGGTGATCGGTGAATCCGAGGCTCGAGACGCGCAGGAAATGGCCCGGCAAAGTAGCAATCACCGCGGCGGCCAGCAGAGCCGCGCGCCATCCAAAGACGAGTCTGGCTAGCAGAAACACGGCCACCACCGTGCAAACGGCCAGGACTACTGGATACCAGGCGGCGATGTCGTGCAGAAGCGATTCCGAGGGCGAACCAAAGCCCGCGATCCATGCGACCAGCCCCAACAGCCAATCATAAAAAGGGGCAGTAGCGGTATCCTGCACTTGGCCGAAAGCGACATACGGGTCTACCATGCTGCGCCAGGGGAAATGGCGGATCAGATTCTCAGCCACTCGGACGTGGTACCAGGCGTCCGTTTCCTGAAAGTTGACGAAGCCGGGCTGAAACACCAGATCGAACCGCGGGATAACGCGGATGGCCAACGCCAGAACGCTCAGCGCGGCTACGATAATCCACTGCCAACGGTGCAGGATGGCCTCGAATGCTGAGGTACCGACCTGTGGCGGGGTGGGTGTTGGTTGCAGTTCGGCTCATTATGGCATACGCGGCCGGTCCGGTTAAAATCAGTTGTGGCATGCGCGAAATTGTAGCGACCGTACGGCGGAGTATGGACCTTCTGAACGGACGGCTGCGCCGCAGATGGTTGCTGCACGTGCCGTGGGCCTTGTTTTCCGCGGTGCTGGAGATGGCCGCCACGGCCGGAATGCTGATCCTGATCCGCCTGATCAGCGATCCCGGCGGCGCCGAACGGATCGCTTCGTTGCGGGCGGTGCGCCATTGGATCGTTTTCACGCCCGGTCCGGGGTTCAATGCGGCTTTTGGCACACTGGTGGCGCTGGCTTACGTGGTGAAGAACAGTCTGAGGGTGGTTGAGACTTATGCGCTGCAGCGCTCGGCGGCGGCGACAGCGGTGTGGATATCATCCGGACTACTTGAAAGATACCTGATGGCGCCTTACAGCCTGCATCTGCGCCGCAATTCCTCCGAGATGCTGAACAACGTCAGTTCCGCCGCCGACCAGGTGAGTTGGGTGGTGCTGCAGTCGGTGACGGCTTTGATTTCCGAGGCCTGCATTGCGCTGGGGATTCTGGCGGTGCTGGTGGCTCAACTTCCGCCGCTCGCGCGCGGCGCGGCGGCCGTCACCGCAGGTGTATCCATTCTCCTGTTGTGGATTACCCAGAAGCGTCACACCCGCTGGGGACGGCTGTTGCACGCGGGGAACGCAAAGAAAATCCAGAGTCTGCGCCAGAGTTTGGCGGCTGTTAAGGAGGCCAAGATCCTGGGACGCGAACGCTATTTTGGCCGAAGGTTCGCCCGGATTCGCTCCTCTCTGGGCGATTTGGAAGCAGTTCAACTGACGACGGAAATGCTTCCGCGCATGGTGGTGGAGACCACGTTCGTTCTGGCGCTGGCGGCTCTGATTGTTCTGGCATGGTTCCGGCCGAACGGCGCCGGCAATCTGACGCTCACGTTGGGAATTTTCGCGTATGGGGGCCTGCGGCTGCTGCCCTCTCTGCATCTGTTGGTTTACCGCTTCAACCGGATCGGCACCGGGGAAGCGGCGGTGGAGGCAGTAGCGCGGGATTGGCACGAGCTTGGCCCGTATGTGTCGGCCAGCCGTGAGGCGGACACGGCCCTGGCCATGCGCGAATCGATTGTGTTTGACGCTGTGTCTTTTGCCTACGACAATCCCCACGGCGGCTTGGGCGAGCCCGCTTTGAGCGACATCAATTTGGCCATTCGCCGGGGCGAATCCATTGGAATCGTCGGCCCTACCGGAGCCGGCAAGACCACTCTCGTCGATCTGATGCTGGGGGTTTTGGAGCCTACCGGGGGTACAATTTGCGTGGACGGGTGCGACATACGTTTGTCGCTGCGGGCCTGGCAGAGGCAGATCGGCTATGTGCCGCAGACGGTTTACCTGATCGACGACAGCATCCGCCGGAATATCGCCTTGGGGCTGGAAGACGACGAGATCGATCAAGAGCGCGTACTTCAAGCGGCGTGCGACGCGCAATTGGATGGATTTCTCAGCGGGTTGGCGGAAGGCTTGGATACGGTGGCGGGAGAACGCGGGTTGCGGCTATCGGGAGGAGAACGGCAGCGCATCGCGGTGGCGCGGGCGCTCTACCGCCGTCCGGCCGTTTTGATTTTCGACGAAGCTACCGCCGCTTTGGACAACGTGACGGAACAGGCTCTCACAGCCACCATTCAGGGATTGCATGGCAGGATCACAACGGTCTTCATCGCGCATCGGCTCAGCACGGTGCAATCCTGCGATCGGCTGCTATTTCTCCGGGAGGGGAGGATTGAGAGTGTCGGGACTTATGCCGAACTCGAGAAGAATCCGGAGTTTTTGGCGCTGAGTTTGGCGGGTAAACCGGAGTCGCCGGCATGAGTGCCGACGCTTGCAGGTCTCCAACAGGCGCGGTCAGGGTCGATTGAATATTGGGGCGGCGTCACGCTGCCACGCCTCTTGCCAGGTTTCTGGAAAGGCTGCTTCGATGTTTTGTTGCATTCTTTCCAGCAGATCGAGATGGTTGGGGAAACCTTGCAGCAACTGGTCGATCCCGTGGGCGAATTCCGTGCTATCGCGAAACGTGAGCGCGGTGCGGCCGGCCTGAATTTGCTCGGCGAGGCAAGGGCCGTAATCCAAAACGCAAGCGGGCGTCCGTGCGCCAAAGAGATCCATAATTTTCATCGGCAGATCGACACCTGAAGAAGAGCGGTGCAAAGAGAGACCCAGGTGAGCCGCGCGCAACAGTTCGCGATAATCGGCCGGATCTAAAAAGGCGGTGCGTGGGATCACGCGACGCCATGAAACGGTGGTGAGCCGCTGTTCAAATGCTTCGCGCAAGGGGCCACGGCCAGTGATCAGAACCATTAGTTGCACGAGCGGCTGCGAATTTTCTTGGGAATCCCAAAGCTTGAGACCGGCCAGCAGCAAGTCCATATCTTCGTCGGCGCCCCAACTGGTGGGGCAAACCGCTAACGCCGCGTGCTCGGGAAGCGTCAGCCCGACTCGCGCCAGAACCTTTCGCGCCGCCGCGCTTCTTTCAGAGACCGGAAGGACCGGAAGCAATTCCCTGGGAGTGTCGTACAACACAATCGGGGCTACCAGGCCAAAGTCGTCGATGAGAATCCGGCGCATGGCCGCCGATACACAGAAGTTGGCGTCCGCTTTGCGCCCTAACCAGCGCTCCCAGGTTTTCGCGAGTTGAACCAGGAAGTGTTCCGGCTCCAACCGGGTGGTCAGCATGGTGTATCCGAAATTGTGCCAATCGATGACGAACAGGGAACCTCGCATTCTTGCGGCCAACCAACCGGCCAAGAGGGTGGGAATGGTTGGTGGATTCTGCACCAATACGGCATCGGCACGGCGCGTTTGCGCCAACAAGAACCAAAATGATTCGAGCAGCAAGCAGGCGGCTCGCAGCGCCGTCACCAGCAGGAACCAAAAGCGCGCCGCACCTTGGGGAGCCCGTGAAAGAGAGCGCAGCCGGTACAGGCGAATTCGCGGGTGGTTGCGCACGGCGTTGTCCACCGGCGTCTCGCTGTATCCACCGATGCAGACGTCGGCTCCGTTTTCGGCCAGAGCTAAAGCATGATTCAACATCCGGGGGCTGCGTCCCAAATCGCCCAACACAAGAATCGTTACGCGATAGCGCTGAGTTTGAGCGGACATGAAGGGGAAAGCATTATGATAGCCGGGGTGAACGGGCTCGACAAGCAAGCGCATCCCTCCACCCACCCGGCTCGTTCCGGCCGGCGCCGGGTGGCCGTAGCGGGAGGCGGCACGGCGGGACACGTTACTTCGGCGGTAGCCATCCTGGCCGCATACCGGGCCAACTTCGATGCGGACGTCTATTTCATCGGATGCCGGGATGGATTCGCAGCGCGGTTGATCCCGGCAGGCGGCTTTGAACTCAAGATCATTCCCAGCGCGCCCTACGTCCGGCAGAGTATGGCTGGAAAAGCGTGGGCGCTGGTGGAATTGGTTCGGGGAACACCGGCTGCGCGAAGGTTGCTCAAAGCCATGCAAACTGACCTGGTCATCGGTCTGGGCGGCTACGCCTCATTGGGCGCGATACTGGCGGCGAAGCTTCTCGGCATCCCTTCGGTGATCCATGAGGCGAACGTTTTTCCAGGCCTCGCCAATCGCATGCTAGGCTCGCTGGCCGACCGGGTATTTCTGGGCTGGGAGCAAGCCCGTGGCAGTTTTCAAACGAAAAGTGTGGTGACGGGAAACCCGATCCGCCGCAACATGGGCGCACTCGCTCGCCAGTTGCGGGAACCCGGCGGGGATCTTCAGATCTTGGTGACGGGCGGGTCCGCGGGGTCACCCTTCCTGAACGAAAATGTCCCGCTGTTGCTAGCCCGGGTTCGGGACTTGGGAGTCCCGCTGAAGGTCCGTCACCAGGCGGGGGCTGGGGAAACGGAAAGGGTGCGGGGGCGCTACCAGGGGCAGGGAATCCAGGCGCGGATTGAGGAATTCATCGACGATATGGCGGCTGCGTACCGCGAATCAGACTACGTGATCACCGCCGCCGGGGCCTTGACCCTGGCGGAATTGGCGATGGCTGGTCTACCGGCTCTGCTGGTTCCCCAAAGTGCGGCTGCCGGCGGCCATCAAATCGCGAATGCCGAAGTCTATTCGGAGCTGTCGGGCGGGGCCTGGGTGCGCGAGGAGGACTGGGACAGCGAGCGGCTGGCCGTCAGCCTGGCCGCAACGCTCGGGGACTTGGATGTCTTGGTGGCTCAAGCGAACAGGCTGCGGGGGTGGGCACACCGGACGCGGCGCAGAAGCTGGTGGAAGAATGCGAAGCTTTCCTGGACGGACATTCGGGCCGGCAATAATTGCGATTCTAAATATAGAACATGTTGTAATACACGTGTTGTATCAGGTATAGCGAATTCACTGGGCCTGTTACTAACGGTACGCGGCCCTTAGTAAGTCATAGTACCGAACCCCCTTTATCTATGTGCTCGGGCAGCCGAATTCTTTGCTAATGTAGGACCCTAAGTGGTCAAATCGGAACCTATTTGGGGTTCCCGGCATAAGAAAAAGAGGAGAACCAATGAAAAAACTCAAACTGTCCTTCTGGCTCGCGCTCGCGACCGCCAGCATATTCGCCATTCAGCTTGCCACCCCGGCTTCGCACTCCAGCCGCTACGATGACCCGCTCCCAACATGTCCTCCGGAGTGCCCGAAACCGAAACCGCCCCAAGTAGCGGCTCACTGAATTAGAGCGGGCAGGGCGGCCTCGGCTGCCCTGCTTCCAATTCGGCGTTACTCGCGTAACGGCTCGGGGCCCGCTCTGAATATGCTGATCCAGACAACCAGGCACAGCGTCAAGGCGGACAGCATGTAATTATTAGCGAGAGTTTGCCTGGCCCATCCCATGTTGACGGCGAAACAAACCACGGCATAAATTCCAAAATATGCGGCCAGCATGCCTTCGTGGCGCAAGAGGTTACTTCTGGCGCTATGCCGGATAACCAACAGAAAGAGCAGGGCGGAGGATCCCAGAAAGAGGGCAAGAACGGTGGAAATATAGCGTTTGGCCAAAAACTCAAACTGCAAAATCACTTGCAGCTGGATGGTGCCGAAGCGGCTGAGCTCGGCTTTCACCGGAACCGCCGCAAACACGATAGCCGTGAACAGCAGGATAAACAAAGCCAGCCTGGGGGGCTTCACCAGGTGCGCGTATTCTTTCCACATTCCGGAGTGAACCTCGAGAGTCACCGCGATTTGGAGAAGAAGCAGAACGGGCTCTGACCACAGCCAGAAGTAAGTGTAGGAAATTGGGAGGACGTTGCCGAACCCGGCGGTGAAGTAAAAAGCGCACAAGGAGCGCAGTACTGAGCAACCAAGATACAACGTAAAGATGGGGTGCTTCTTGGCCAGGCCCGTCCAGAGTAAGTGGGCACAGAACAGCATCTGGACCGTCACCGAACTGTACCAGAATAAGTTACTGGATTCTGCCATCACTATACACTTGTAGAAAGTGTACGGTGAATCCACTTAACCGTCAACTGGAAAACGTAGGCCGGACTACACTAAGTTTGAAGTCGGCAGGCGAAAGCGCCTACCCACCTGGCGACGTGTTACTTCTTCTTGACTGGTTTTTTCGCATTCGGATTGCTGTAGTTAGTCTGAATGGTGGCGCCGATCATCTGCAGCATACCTTTTGCGGCTTCGGCGAACTGTCCTTCGGGCGCCAACTGGAGATACTTTTCGAGCGCAGCCTGCATGCCGTCGGGAGCGATCACCTTGCCGTCCTTGTCGGTGGTCAATTTCGCGGACAATGCGGTGGCGTACTGGAACTGGGCGTCTGCGTATTCGGGATTGGCCTCGGTGGCCTTTTTGAAAGCAGCCTCGGCGGCGGCACTTTGGCCGGTGTTAACCAGAACCGCTCCCAGATTGTAGAAATACTTGCCCGCGTTGGGCGGGTCAAGTTGCGCGGCCTTGGCTAGTTCAGCTTGTGCTTCGTCGAACTTCTTGGCCTTGGCTAACGCCAGCGCATAGTTATTGTGGTAGGCCGGGTCGTCGGGCTTTATGGCGATGGCTTTCTGAAAAGCGTCCAGGGCCTTGCCGAGAGCGGCTTGTTGCTCGTCGCCTGTCTTGCCGGCCGCCAATTGGGTGTAGGCGTCCGCGAGATTGGCCCAGATGACATGCTGATTGGGATCGAGCGCGGCTCCCTTCTCAAAGGACTCGACAGCGACGGGATAATTCTTGGCGGTTAAAGCTTCTTTACCTGAGTTGAACGCGTCGTTGAGGGCTTTGTTCTTGGCCATGGCCGCCTGGTTTTCTTTGGCCTTCTTCTCCAAGGCTTCTTTCTGTTCCTTGGTCATGCTTCGTTCCTGCTCTTTGGTGAAGGTGCCCGTTTCAGCGGCCTTTTTGGTGGCTTGGTTGGCCTCCATGGTCTTCTTCAGGTCGAAGTTGCAGGGCGTGGGGTCGCCCAACTGGGTGTGCAGGTGCTGGACGTAGTCTTTTGGATCTTTATCATCGCCGATGAAGACGCTGACCTTGTAGGTGCCCAGCGGCAGCCCGTTGTAAATGTAATGGCCTTTTTTGTCGGTCTTGGCGCCTTTATAGACACCCTTCATGTCCTCGCGCTCAATCAGGATCTTGGCGCCCACCGCGGGAGTTCCATCCGTGTTCGTCACTTGGCCTTCGATGGCCGAGATTTGCGCACACGCGGCGCCGGTGAACAGCAGGAGACAGAACGCGTATGATATGTATCCGCGCGACTTGGCAAGCATTACGATATCCTCCCCATGGGCGATCTTTTCAAACTACAGCATACTACGATGTGTTTTCACACGCATCTCCGCTTTGAAGATATCGGAGTTGGCAGGCGAAAGCGCCTGCCCCACCGTTAATAAGCGACGCTCAAGATGTAGGCTTCTCCGTAATCGATGACTCCGGCATCCAGCGTGCCCTTGGTGAGCGGGGCGGTGAAGCTGGCGAATCCGCCGCTGGCGATTCCCAGACTGCCAAACGATGATTCGCCGCTGGCGGCGTGGGGCAACTGCGCCCGGATGGCGGCGGGAACTACGAACTTGCCCGCTGAAGCTGGAGCCGCGCAGTAAAAGCTCTTGGCGCGCGACATGGACGGATCCGTGGGGTTTACGATGGTCGAGTTTCCATATACGGTCACCACAGGATTTGAAGGTGTTGTTCCACCGGACCAGACAATGGTGAGGTCAGCCTGGGGAACGCTGGAGAAGTTGCCGGCGTTGGTCCATAGCAGGTTGCCCGGGAGAGTGATGTTGGCGCTGAACGCGCCCACATCCACGCCTCCAGACCCCGAGATGGTCCAGGCCCCTGGCCCAAGAATCGGAGAAATGAATACGCCCACATATCCACCCGTCGGCTCCCGGAGGAGGTTGGCATTCTGTCCCTGGGGGCCGTTGATTTCAAGGGTCACCGCATCGGCTACCAGTTCGGTGCCGCCGATCTGGTTGATGGCCGGAAGATTGAAGCCACCGGTGGTGATTACTTGATCAATGACCACGCAGGAGTTCAGAGGGGCCGGATACACAACCGCGCCATAGGCCACCGGGATCAGGTTATACATGTTGAATACGGAGGTGGCGTCGGCGTTGTCGAACAACCCGCCGGCTCCCTGGACGGCTCCGCCCAAGGACGGCGCGTAACCGGACAGCACTTGGAAAAGTCCGACGTTCACGGTGCCGCCGCTATCCAGCTTGGCGAGCGCGCTGGCCGAGAGTCCAAAGATATGGGTGCAGGCGTCGCTGCCAGTCTTGGCGATGGGCAGCACAACATCCTGGCTGACTTGGCCGCTGGCTGTCACGGAAACCGGAACGTAGCAGCCCGTATCGACATTGGAGGGAATCTGAACGTCGATTTGATCTTCGCCGGCGAAGCTGGGGGTGCGGCCGGCATAGGTGGGTTTCACGGTTTGTCCCGCGATGGTGACGATCACGTTGGAACCAACCTGCACGGCGCCGGGCGCCTCATTGTCCGGCCCTGTGATAGGGCCGAGGCCTGTACCGTAAAGCACGATGGTCTCGCCCGGATGCGCAGCTTTAGATAACAGTATGGGGCTTGAATCCGAGCTATGCTGAGCCGCGACCGTGCCGGAGCC
>Ga0302324_100027103_pt1 | contig 10927 bp, 7 predicted proteins | sample Palsa_T0_1_FD_201949 | JGI IMG/M metagenome (GOLD analysis project Ga0302324, IMG submission 201949) | Peat permafrost microbial communities from Stordalen Mire near Abisko, Sweden - Palsa_T0_1 | ecosystem: Environmental > Terrestrial > Soil > Palsa > Peat permafrost | place: Sweden: Abisko...
GCGAGCCGCCGTGCTGGTCGTGGCCACCTATCGGGAGGACGAGGTGGGGACTGGATCGCCGCTCGCCACCACGCTGGCGGCATTGTCCCGGCTTTCCTCGACGCAGCGCCTGTCGCCCCGGCCCTTCACCCCGCCCGAGTTGGCTTCGTACCTGGCGCTGGTGACCGATGTCGATGGGCGCGACGACATCGCAGGGCTGATCCATGCCCGCACCGGGGGCAATCCGTTTTTCGTGGCCGAGCTGGTGAAGCTGCTCGCCTCAGAGGGCTCGCTGGCCGACCCGACGGCGGTGAGCGCAAGCAACGTTCCCGCCGGGGTGCGCGACGTGATCCGCCGTCGCCTGGACCGGTTGCCCGAGCAAACCAATGCCCTCCTATCGGTCGCCGCCGTCATAGGCATGGAGTTCGACATCGACATGCTGGAGGCGGTCAGCCACCTGGACGAAGAGGTCACCGAGGCGGCGCTCGAAATCGCCTTGGTTGACCGCGTGGTCGTCGACAGCCCAGGCCGCAGCGGTCACTACCAGTTCTCGCACGGCCTCATCCGCCAGGCCCTGCGGGAAGAGGTGTCGTCGCTGCGCCGCTGCCGCCTGCACGCCCGCGCGGCCAGCGCCATGGAGAATCGGTCGGGCGCTGACCGCGGCGCGGCTGCCTATCACAGCCTGCAAGCCGGTGGATTGGTGCCGCCTGACAAGTTGGTCGAGCAAGTCCTGGCGGCAGCCGACGCAGCCAAGTCGCGGCTTGGGTTCGCCCAGGCCGAGGACCTTCTGGTCCAAGCGCTCAGCGCACTGGAAAGCCGGCCCGCCACCGACGAGGTGGTGGCACTGACCAGTCGGGTGCAGGATCAACTGGCCCTCCTGCTGCACGCCACCCGGGGAATGGCCTCGCCCGAGGCCGCCGCGGCCTGGGAAGCCAGTCGGCACCTGCACGCCCGACTGGGCACCCCGCGTGAGCTGGTGACACCGGTGCTGGGCCTGACCATGGTGCACAGCTTCCGGTCCGACCATGCTCAGTCGGTGGCGCTGTCTCGCCAACTGATCGTGCTGGGCAGCGAGACGGGCGATGACTCGATCTCACTGGCAGGCCACATGCGCGCAGCTGGGGCCGAACTGTATCGGGGGAACCTCCAGGCCTCGGGCAGGCATTTGGCGACCGCGCATGACCTGCTGGAACGGGTGGGCGAGCCGCAGCACGCCACCAAGCCGCCCTATCACACGGGGACCATGGTGCGGATCTACCAGGCGTACCACTGCTGGCTGACCGGCGACCGGAACTGGCGTCGCTGGCGCCAGGAGGCAATCGAACTGCAGCGAAGACTCGATCACCCGTTGAGCCAGGGAGCGGTGTTGATCATGCAGGGTTGGCTCGTGGTCGGGCAGCGATCCGTGCGTCGCACCGTCGCCGAGGCGCTGGCGGGCGCCGATCGGCTCGTCGCCATTGGGGCGCCCGAGCTGGCTGGCCTTGGGCGATTCCTGGCCGCCTGGGGCAGGCAGGTCGCGGCCACCGATGGCGATCACACCGCCCAGATGGAAAAAGAAATCAACGGTCTTGAGGCAGCCGGGATCCTCCACTATCAGCCGCAGTGCCTGGGATACCTGGCCGAGGCTCATCGCAGGGTGGGCAACCTCACTCCGGCCCGGGCCGCGGTGGACCGGGCTCTGGCCATGGCCGATCGCACCGGTGAGCGGTACTGGAAGGCAGAGCTGCTGCGGATCCGGGCCAGCATCGGGGCGGCCCAGCCGGGCGGGCTGGACGAGGCGCGCCAGGACATCGAGCGCGCCATCGAGGTTGCCGTCAGTCAAGGGGCGGTGATGCTCGAGCGCCGGGCCCGCGCCACCGCGGCCGAGATAGCCGCCGCCACGTCGTGAGCCGCTAGGTCCGATACATCTTGGGTGTGTACACGCCGAAGATGTATCGGGCCTAGGCCAGCGGCGCCCTTTCGTCGTAGCGTCGGCGGCATGGTCGTCCTGGGGCCGGACCCGCTATCCATCACTGACGTCGTGGCGGTGGCCCGGCATGGCGCAGCGGTCGTGGTTTCCGACGCCATCGACGAGCGCATGGCCGCAGCCCGCCAGGTGGTGGAACAGGCCGTGGCCGAGGAGCGGACGGTGTACGGGGTCACGACGGGCTTCGGCGCCCTGGCCAACACGCGGGTGCGGCCGGAGCAGGCGGAGCTGGTGCAACACGCCCTGATCCACAGCCACGCCGCGGGCATGGGCGCCAACGTGGCGGGCGAGGTGGTCCGGGCCATGCAGCTCCTCAAGGCCCGCACCTTGGCCGCCGGGGCGTCGGGCGTGCGCCCCGCCTTGGTCCGAGCCATTGCGGCGGTGCTCAACGCGGGCATCACCCCGGCCGTCCCCGAGTTGGGGTCGTTGGGCGCGTCGGGCGACCTGGCGCCGCTGGCCCATGCCGCGTTGGTCTTGGTGGGCGACGGCTGGGTGCTGGACGACCGGGGTGAGCGGGCCGACGCTCACGACAGCTTGGCCGCGGCCGGGATCGCCCCATTGCGGCTCCAGCCCAAGGAGGGGTTGGCGCTGCTCAACGGGACCGAAGGGATGCTGGCGCACCTCTGTCTGGCTGTTGTCGATCTGGACATCGTTACGGCCACGGCCGATATCGCCTGCGCCCTCAGTGTCGAGGCGCTCCGGGGCACCGATGCGTCCTTTTCCCCAGCAATTTCAGCGCTGCGCCCCCACGCCGGGCAACAGGTCAGCGCGGCCAACCTGCGCCTTCTCCTGGCCGGCTCACCCATCGTGGCCTCGCACCGGGCCAGCCTCCACGCCGTGCAGGATGCCTACTCGCTGCGCTGCGCCCCCCAAGTGCACGGCGCCTGCCGGGATGTGGTCGAGTGGGTGCGGGGGGTGGTGGAGGTCGAGTTGGCGTCGGTCACCGACAACCCGGTGGTGTTGGCCACCGGCCAGGTGGTGTCGACCGGGAACTTCCACGGCCAGCCCCTGGCCTATGCCGCCGACTTCGCCGCCATCGCCCTGGCGGACTTGGCGTCCATCTCCGAGCGACGTATCGACCGGCTCATGGACCCGGCGCGCTCCGACGGGCTGCCGCCGTTCCTGGCTCCCGAGGCGGGCGTGAACTCGGGGTTCATGCTGGCCCACTACACCGCGGCGGGGATCGTCAACCGCTTGCGGGGCCGGGCCACGCCTTCGTCGTGTGACAACGTGTCGACCAGCGCGGGCCAGGAGGACCATGTGTCCATGGGGTGGAATGCCTGCCTGTCGCTACGGGCCTCGCTGGCCGACGCCATGCGGGTGCTGGCGATCGAGCTAGTGTGCGCGGCCGAGGCGATTGAGCTGCGGGGCCTGCCCCCCGGTCTCGCCACGGGCGCGGTCCTGGCCTGCCTGCGTCAGCGGGTGGCGCGCATGGACGTCGATCGCTTCGTCGCTCCCGACCTGGCGGCGGCGGAGGAGCTGGTGCGCAGCGGAGCGCTTCTCAAGGCGCTCCCGGAGCCACTGGCATGAGCGCGAGCGGGCCGCGGGTCGTGCGGGCGCCCCGGGGCCCGGTGCCCAGTTGCCGGGGGTGGGCCCAGGAAGGGGCGCTGCGCTGCCTCATGAACAACCTCGACCCCGAAGTGGCCGAGCGCCCGGACGAGCTGATCGTGTACGGCGGGACGGGCAAGGCGGCGCGCAGCTGGGCCGCCTTCGACGCCATCGTGGCCACGCTCACCTCGCTGGCCAACGACGAGACGCTCCTGGTGAGCTCGGGCAAGCCGGTGGGGGTTTTTCGCACCCATGAGATGGCGCCCCGGGTGCTGTTGGCCAACTCGCTGCTCGTCCCCGACTGGGCCACGTGGGAGGAATTCTGGCGATTGGAGGCGCTGGGCTTGACGGCGTACGGCCAGATGACCGCCGGCTCGTGGATCTACATCGGGACCCAGGGGATCCTGCAAGGGACGTTCCAGACCTTCGGAGCCGTGGCGGATGCCCATTTCGGCGGGACGCTGGCCGGGCGAATGGTGTTGACGGCGGGGCTGGGCGGGATGGGGGGCGCCCAGCCGCTGGCCGTGACCATGAACGGGGGCGTGGCGCTGTGCGTCGAGGTCGACCCGGCCCGTCTGGCCCGCCGGCTGGCCGACGGGCTGCTGGACGAGCAGGCCTCCTCCCTTGAGGACGGGGTGGCGCGCTGCGTGGCGGCGGTGGCGGCGCGACGGGCGTTGTCGGTGGGGGTGGTGGGCAACGCGGCCGATGTTTTTCCCCGGTTGCTGGCCGAGGGCGCGCCCGTTGACGTGGTGACCGATCAGACCTCGGCCCATGATCCGCTGAATGGCTACGTGCCCAACGACCTGACGGAGGCGGCAGCCGCCACGCTTCGGCGCAACCAGCCTCAGGAGTACGTGCGGCGGTCCCGTGACGCCATGGCGCGGCAGTGCCAGGCCATGGTGGGGTTCGGTCGGGCGGGCGCCGTGGTGTTCGACTATGGCAACAACCTGCGGGGCGAGGCACTGGCTGGTGGGTTGGCGGAGGCGTTCGACTATCCAGGGTTTGTTCCCGCCTATATCCGGCCCCTGTTTTGTGAGGGCAAAGGCCCCTTCCGCTGGGTCGCCCTGTCCGGTGAACCGGCCGATATCCACGCCACCGACACCGCGATGCAGGCCGCCTTTCCCGACGATGCCATGCTCCAGCGCTGGCTCTCGCTCGCTCCTTCCCGGGTGCGCTTCCAGGGACTGCCCGCCCGCACCTGTTGGCTGGGGTTGGGCGAGCGCGACCGGGCGGCGTTGCTGCTGAACGACCTGGTGGCGCGCGGCGTCGTGTCGGCCCCGGTGGTGATCGGGCGGGACCATCTCGACTCGGGGTCGGTGGCGTCGCCCTACCGGGAGACCGAGGACATGGCTGACGGGTCAGACGCCATCGCCGACTGGCCCATCCTCAACGCCCTGCTCAACACCTCGTCGGGGGCATCGTGGGTGGCGGTGCACCACGGGGGCGGCGTGGGGATGGGCAAGTCGATCCATGCGGGGGCCCAGTTGGTGGTCGACGGTAGCGCCGACTCGGCCCGGCGCATCGAGCTCATGCTGTGGAACGACCCGGCCACCGGGGTCATGCGCCACGCCGACGCCGGATACCCGCTGGCCCGGCGAGTGGCGGCGGAGCGGGGCGTTCACCTGCCCATGGCACCCTCCGATGGAGGCCCGGCTGTCTGATCTCGTCGTGCGCCGGGCGTCGATGGTCTTTGGCTACGACCAACCGGGGCCGCTGGCGGTCGTCATCCGGGGCGGCTTGGTCGAGCGAGTCGTGCCCGACTTGGGTCCCGAGGGCGCCAGCTTTGGCGAGGCGCCCGAGCTGGATGCGGCCGGACGGGCCGTGGTGCCCGGCTTCGTCGACGCCCACACCCACCTGGTGTTCGCGGGCGATCGGGGAGACGAGTTCGCAGCCCGCCTGGCGGGCCGTCGCTATGAGGCGGGCGGGATCATGCGCACGGTCGGTACGACCCGGTCGGCCTCGTCCGCCGCGCTGCTCCGTTCCCTGGCTGAGCGGGCCGCGGCGTGCCTGGCCGGGGGCACCACGACGGTCGAGGTGAAGTCGGGCTATGGGCTCGACACCGCCACCGAGCTGCGCCTGCTCGAGGTAGTGGCGTCGGCCAACGCCGACCCCTCGGTGGCGGTCGAGTTGGTACCCACGTTCCTGGGCGCCCATCTCGACGCCGGGCCCGGCTACATCGACCGGGTGATCGATGAGATGCTGCCGGCCGTGGCCCAGGCCGGTTTGGCCACCTGCTGCGACGCCTTCTGCGACCCGGGGGCGCTGACGCTCGACCAGTCGCGACGGGTCCTTTCGGCCGCTCAGCGTTACGGGATGGCGATTCGCATCCACGCCGAGGAACTGGCCCACACCGGCGCCGCCCGGCTGGCAGCCGAGCTGGGCTGCCTGTCGGCCGACCACCTGGTCCACGCCACGCCCGAGGACGCCCAGGCCCTGGCGGGCGCGGGGGTGGTGGCGGTGCTGCTGCCCGCCACCTCGTTCTCGCTGCGCTCGGCCTACGCCCCCGCCCGCATGCTGCTCGACGCCGGCGTCACCCTCGCCCTGGCCAGCGACTGCAACCCGGGCACGAGCTACACCTCGTCCATGCCCTTTGTCATCGCCCTGGCGTGCAGCGCCTACGGCGTCACCGTCGCCCAGGCAGTGCGCGCCGCCACCGAGGGTGGGGCACGGGCTTTGGGCCGACACGACATCGGACACCTCCGCCCCGGGGCCCGAGGCGACCTGGTAGTCCTGCGGGGCTCGGACTGGGTCGACCTGGCCTACCGCCCCGGGATGCCCGCCGTGGACAGCGTGGTCAAAGACGGGCGGGTCGTGTACCGGGTCGGTCCTCCTGGACAGAAACCCGGTTCGCTACAATCCGTCGATGAGTGACGGGGGCGTCGGGTTCGGCAGGGAAACACTCCAATTCACCTTGGCCGGCTCACACGCCGGCACCGGTGCCATACGGGCCCATGACCCGGGCTTCGACCAGACCAGTTTCCTGGCCTGGACGCAGGAGGTCCACTTCGCCGTCGTCACCGCCCTCAACAACCTCGACTCCGACTCGCTGCGCCAGTACCTGGCCGAGAGCCTGTACCTCCGCCTGTCGGCCCAGATCGCCCAGGCGAAAACGCAAGGCAAGCCCCTTTCCCGGGAGGAGCCCAACAGCGAACGGCCGACCATTGTCCGCGCCGAGAGCAACCCGACGTACGACACCGTGGTGGTGCGGCTGCACCCGACGGCCGGGAGCAGCGACCAGGCGGCGACGCATCACCAACCGGGGGCGGTCGATTGGACCTTCCAGCGGTCGTCCAAGCTGATCACCTCGGCCGGGCCGCCCCAGGCCACCACGGCCGAAACGTGCTCGTCGTGCGGCGCCCCGCTCAAGCTGGACGACCACGGCGACTGCGTCTATTGCCACACGCCGGCACCGACGGCCAAGTTCGACTGGGTCCTGGTGGAAATGGAAGCGGCAGCCCCCGATCCCAGTCCGCTGGCGCTGGCGGGGGCCTTGGCAGGGGCCGCGACGGGACGCAAATCGCACTGGGGCCTCTTCGTCGTGCTGATTCTCATCGTTACTATCGGCGTTCCCGTCACCCTGGCGATTGTGAACGCCGCCCACCATTCGACGCCGACGAGCGTCGGCTCCAACACCGGCGGTTCGGGCGTCCCCACCAAGACCCTCACCGTCCAGCTGACCCTGACCGGGGCGATCGGGCTCAGCCCGAGCACAATCGACATGAACGACTTCTCGCTCAACGGCGGAAGCTTCGGGAACTGCCCCACCACGCCACTCAAGTCGATTGGGCTGAACCTGACATTCGACTCAGGCGACCAGCTCACCGGCACCTTCATGCTGCCCGCGGCGGCCAAGCCTGGGGTCTTGCTCGATTTCAGCCCGGGGGGCACCGCCATGTTGCACCAGATCGGAGCGACCGGGGCGGCGGTTGACGACCAGACCTGGAGCCTCCCCGCGGGCAAGAAGGGCGCGGTGACCGTGATGGTCGACGCCAGCGGTGGCGGCACGCTCACGTGGCAGAACCTTCCCTCGGGCGAACCCTCGAATAACTCGTTCGAGCCGCTGTCCGGGGTTGCCACGTGGACGTGTAGCTGAGGGCGTAACACCCTTCAGGTGGGCGACCCCCCTGGACGACCTCACCGCCTACCTATAGCCCTCGTCGGCTGGACTGGGCCGAACGGACCGGTACCGGATGACCGGTGCGTAGGCTCCATTTGTGCAGACTTACCCGCTCGGCCAGTTCTCCGTTGGACGCGTCGGCTTCGGCGCCATGCAGCTTCCTGGGCCCGGGGTGTTCGGCCCGCCCCGGGACCGGGCAGAGGCGCTGGCGGTGCTGCGGCGAGCGGTGGCGATGGGCGTCGACCACATCGACACGGCGCAGTTCTACGGGCCCGACGTGGCCAACGAGCTGATCCGCGAGGCGCTCCACCCCTATGCCGCGGACCTGGCGCTGGTGAGCAAGGTCGGGGCTCGTCGCAACGAGTCGGCCGGATGGCTGCACTACGACCAGCCGGAGCAGTTGCGAACGGCGATCGAAGACAACCTGCGCACCCTCGGTGTCGAGCAGTTGGCGGCCGTGAACCTGCGTCTGATGGAGGATGTGAAAGTAGACCAGCGCTACGACGACCAGCTGGCTGCCATGGTCCAGGCCCGCGAGGACGGCCTGATCGGTGGCGTGGGGCTGAGCAATGTCACCCTCGAGCACTTGTTGCGGGCCCTGGAGATCACCCCGGTGGTATGTGTGCAGAACCCTCTCAACCTGGTCGACCGCGCATCCATGCCGGTCCTTGACGAGTGCACGGCCCGGGGGATCGCGTTCGTGCCGTTTTTCCCGCTTGGTTCGGCCTTCAACCCCCGCAACCCAGTGTTGGGCGACGCCCGCGTGATCAGCACCGCCGAGCGGCTCGGGATCACCACGGCGCAAGTCGCCCTGGCCTGGACGCTGGCCCTCGCCCCTAACGTCCTGCTGATACCCGGCACGTCGTCGGTGCGCCACCTGGAGGAAAACATGGCCGTCGCCACCATCGAGTTGGACGACGAGGCCCGTCAGCTACTCGACACCCGGGCGCCATAGACGCGTCCCCCCCGGTCAGTCGGCGTCGTCGGGCTCGGCCAGGATGGCGGCCGCCTTCTCTACCGCCCGGCGGGCCCGGGTCAGGCGGCGCTCGTCGACCGGGAGCTCGGTGCCCCCGGCGTCGATCGATTCTCGCAGCCGCTCCATCGCCAGGTCAGCCAACTCCTCGGCGATGCGCTCCAGCCGCTCCCGGATGTCCTGAAACTCACCGGCCAACGCCACCACTCCTCGTTCTCCCTATGGCCTTGCTCCCGATGGCTTGCGCGATCAACTCGACCGGATGTCGCACGTCGAGGCCGGCCGAGGCCAACCACAGCGAGCAACCCGGATTGGCACTGGCCACCACCGTGGCGCCGCTGCGTTCGATGGCGGCCAGCTTGCGGTCCCGGATGGCTCCGGCCATGTCCGGGTGCACTGCGCTGTAGGCACCGCCCGCGCCGCAGCACATGCCCTCGTCGTCCAACTCCACCAGGTCGACATAAGGCGCCAGCACCGTGCGCACCGCAAGATGGGCTCGTTGCACCTGTCGCAGGTGGCACGGGTCCTGGATCGCAACGGGCACTGACAGCGCGGCCGGCACCCGCGACCGCGGCAGCCGGTCAAGCCGAGCGGCCAGCCACTCGTGGATGTCGCGCACCCGGGCCGAGAAAGCGGCAGCCGAAGCCGTTCCCACCAGATGTCCGTAGTCCTTGAGGGCAGCGCCACAGCCGGCCGAGTCAACCAGGATGGGGGCGTCGCCCGGCATGGACGACATGACCCGGACGGCCAGCCGTTTGGCCTCATCGGTCAGGCCGGCGTGCACGTGGAGCGCGCCGCAGCAATCGCCCCCCACACCGGGCAACGCCACGCCGGCGCCAGTGGCCTCGATGACGCCTTGCGCCGCCGCGTGCACGTGGCGTTGCCAGGCGTCCATGACACAACCGGTGAACAGATAGACGTCGGTGCCGCTCGCCACCAATGGCGGCTGGCGCAGCGGCAGGCGGGGCAACGAGAGACGACGAGCCAGTGCCGGAGGTACCAGGCGGGCTCGTTGCGCCACCGCGCCCAGCGCGGTCAAGCCGGTCAGGAGCCGGTGATGGCCCAACACGGCGTAGCCCGCCCGACGCCACCACGGTTGGTAACCCGTCTCGGCGGCCAGGGCGTGACGTGCCCCCTCCATCAGCCGGCCGAAGGGAACAGCGGACGGACACGCCACTTCGCACGCCCGACATTGCACGCACTGGTCCATGAACTGGGTAAACGACGCGTCCATCACCGCACCCTCGTGCACCGCCCGCATGGCGGCGATGCGACCTCGGGGCGACGCCGACTCCTCGCCCGTCACCCGGTAGGTGGGGCAGCTGGGCAGGCACAGGCCGCAAGACACACAGGCGGCCAGTTCGTCCTCGTCGATGGGCAACCGCCCCGCTCCGCCCGGGCTCATGGCCCCGCCACCAGACGGCCGGGGTTGAGCCGGCCATCGGGGTCGAAGCGCTGCTTCAGCTCCTGGTGAAGGACGACGATGCGAGGGGCGACGGCCGGAGGCCACGGCAGCGAGAGGGCGGCGGCCACGGCCGACGGCTCGTCGGCTTGGACGGTGCCAACGCCGACCTGCGCGACCCACCGCCCGGACCGGCCCACGCCCGAGAGTGCTCGCAGCTTTCCTGGCGCCAGTGACAGCCGACCGCCAACGGGCAACGAAGGCGGGCCCGCCACCTCGGCGAATCCCGGGCCCAGCACGTCGGCCGCCTGGGCCTCGAGATCGTCGGGGTGGCCTTCCAGCAGCACCCACACATGCGCACCGTCCCACAGCACCGACGACGCCCGGTACAGCCGGCCAAAAACAGCGAATGGATCGACCGCCCCTGGCTCAACCGATCCGAACCATCGGTGCGCCGCAGGACGGGGATGGCAACGCAGGACCACCTCACCGATGAGGCCCAGAGTGCCCAGCGATCCCACCAACAGACGGCACAGGTCGTAACCGGTCACGTTCTTGACCACCGGACCACCCGCCTTGACGAGTTGGCCCCGGGCGGAGACGAAGCGCACCTCCAGCACCGTGTCGCGCGCCGGCCCGTAGCGCAGGCGGCGGATCCCGCTGTGGCCCACAGCCAACACCCCGCCCACGGTGGCCGACGCCGGGTCGACCGGGTCGAGCGCCACCATCTGGCCTCCCATGGCCAGGACAGAGTCGAGCGCAGCGACGGTGGTGCCAGCGCGGACCCGAACGATCATCTCCTCCGGCTGATGGGACACCACCCCGGCCGGGGCGACGACCTCACGGGTGCCGGGCCGAGGCAGCCCTCCCACCTCCCATTGGGTGCGGCCACCGACTACGCACACCGGGTCATCGGTGCCGACCAGCGTGGCAAAATCCGCC
>Ga0302324_100027108_pt1 | contig 10925 bp, 10 predicted proteins | sample Palsa_T0_1_FD_201949 | JGI IMG/M metagenome (GOLD analysis project Ga0302324, IMG submission 201949) | Peat permafrost microbial communities from Stordalen Mire near Abisko, Sweden - Palsa_T0_1 | ecosystem: Environmental > Terrestrial > Soil > Palsa > Peat permafrost | place: Sweden: Abisko...
AGTTGTCAGCGGCAAGGTGAAATTCGACGACGCCGAGCCCGCTGTTAACACAGCCATTCAACTCTATCGCTCCTACTACGATCGCGGACGTCACGGCTACGCCGCAGCCGCAAGCGCGCGCACCGACGATCGCGGCGAATATCGCGTGCATGGCCTGGAACCGGGCTCGTATTACGTCGCGGCCTTGTATCAAGCGCCTCCCAAGCCATCCGGCGCCGAAAAACTGGAGCGCACGGACGCGAATGGCAATCCCCTGCCCGACTTAAGCTACGCGGTCACCTTTTTCCCGGAGGCTCAAAAGATGTCCGAAGCGGTTCCGGTGAAGATCGCACCCGGCGCGGAAGTCGCCGGCATTGATATTTTCCTCACCTTGGTGCACACCGTGCATGTCCGCGGGCGCGTGATCGGCGCACTCCAGGGCGGCGTCGTTTCAAGCCCGAACGTCACGCTGCGTTGGAACGATTCTGACAACACGGCTTCCGTCAGCGCACCGATTAACGTCAGCATCAAGCCGGATCAGGACTTCGACATCCAGGGCGTCACCGCTGGACCGTATTTGCTGGTTGCCTCGGGCGTCGAGGGCGGCGTCACGCTGACGGGCCGCACTCCGCTCAATGTCGGTGACTCCGACGTAGCCGATGTCAACGTTGTGGTCGGCGCCGAAAGCATGTGGACCGGCAAGATCCGCGTCGAAGGAGACGACGCCAATACGCCAGCGCCGCTCCCCCCGGGGCTGGGCGTTTCGCTGCAGCCGCGCCGGCCCCTCACATCGCCCACGCGCGCGCAAGTTTCCGAAAATGGCGAGTTCACCATTCCATTTGTGCCGGATGAGACTTACGATCTGTACGTCACCAATGGCCCCGGCGACTCCTACCTGAAATCCGTGCGCGTGGCTAATGCCGAGCGGCTCGACCAGGGTCTGGAGGGTTCGTCGGGTGAGGCTCCGCAGACCTTGGACGTGGTTCTCGGGGCGCGCGGCGGCCAGGTAATGGGCCGGGCCGTGACCGCCGATCCCAAAGTGGTTGCCAGCGGCGCGACCATCGCGCTGATTCCCGATCCTCCGATTGGCCGCGTGCAAGCCTACCAAACCACGCAAGCGGACGAGTACGGCAATTTCTCCCTGCAAGGGCTCCCGCCCGGCAAATATCTGCTGGTGGGTTGGCTGGATCAAGCTCCCTGCGAGATCTACAATCCTGACGATTTCGCTGCTTGCCAGGCCCAGGGCGCCGACCTCACCATCGCGGAAGGCGAGGAACGAAGCGCCCAAGTGACCGCCAACTAGGTGCTACGCGGAAAGTGCTGGGGAGGAACACATGCCTCTCATCGCCAGTGCTGGTACCAAACATCTTGCGGCCATGTTGTTAATTGGCGCAGTTGTGCTCTTATCGCCATCCATGGCGTTGGCCCACTCCGCTGGTGGAAGCTCGGGAGGCGGAAGCTCGGGAGGCGGACACTCCGGTGGTGGAAGCTCGTCATCTGGATCCCACAGCACCGGACACTCAGCTGTTTCATCTTCCAGCCATCGCAGCACCGCTGTCTCTCAAGGACGAACGGACACTAATTCTTCCAAGAACAAGAAGAGGTGGTTTTTTTTCGGCCACGGCCACGTAATGCATACTGGTTGCCTGAACGAGCCGGCAAGCACGACGCAGAAACAAGCTACTGACTGTGATACGCATACGCACAAAAAGCCGTAGGGGATCGCCGCCCACGCCCTAGAGGTTCTTGGCCACTTATGCTTTTTGTTCCATCAGCCGATAGAAGCGTGGAGTGTCAGACAGTAACGAAGAATTGGCTCAGTGTGACGCCCTGAGCCTTCAGCAAGACGCCGATATCGCGCGTCGTTCGTTGGCCGGCATATGGGCCGGTCTGGGTCTGGCGCAGTTTGCGCTTTTGGCGGGCAGCTATTCCTCGGGCCACGCGCTGGCTTTGATACTCTTCGCGGGCGCCACCATGGCCGCCTACCTGGCGCGCCTGTTTCTCATCCTCCGCAAGAATGAGATCTATCCTCGCAACCCCCGCCGCTGGCGAGCAGCGTTCTGCGCATGCTTGCTTTGTTTCTCCGGCGCTTGGGGACTGCTCAGCTGCTACAGCTACATCTGCTATGGGTTCGCAAATTGGAACACGCTGCTTCTGACCCTCTGCGTTCTGGCAATCAGCTTCGGAGGGCTCCTGTCTCTCACGCCGCGCCCATTGTATTTGTACTGCCATGTCCTGCCGTTGCTGGCTCCAACCATCGTGGTGGATCTCTACCTGGGCGGTCAAGGCTCCGGAGGCGGGCAAGGCTATGGAATGGCGTTCATCAATCTCGTTTGCCTGGCGATATTGCTGGTGCAAGGAAACCATCTCAGCGCCCAATATCGCAAAGCGATCGAAGACCGCCGGCTGCTGGAATCCGCTAAGAAAATGGCCGAGGCAGCCAACGAAGCCAAGAGTAATTTCCTGGCGAATATGAGCCATGAGCTGCGGACGCCGATGAACGGGATCATCGCAATGACGGAACTGGTTCTCGACACCCAGCTTTCCGCCGAGCAGCGCGATCTGCTGGAGACCTCGCGCAACTCCGCCAATTCATTGCTCGGCCTGCTCAACGACGTCCTGGACTTTTCAAAGATCGACGCCCGGCAAGTGGAGCTGGAGAATATCCCGTTCGACGTCCGCAAGGTAATTTCGGAAACCGCCCGCGTTTTTGAAATCCAGGCCGCGCAGAAGGGTTTGGCGTTGACCTGCGAGATCGCCTCCGGCGTTCCCCGCCAGGTGATCGGCGATGGTGCGCGCCTGCGCCAGATCCTTGTCAACCTGCTGGGGAATGCTCTCAAATTCACGCCCGAAGGCGGCGTCTCGGTGCACGCCGGAGTGGAGTCGCGCAGCACGCACGAAGTTCAGCTTCATTTTGCCGTGAGCGACACCGGCATTGGCATTCCGAAAGATAAGCAGCGCCTTATCTTCCAGCAGTTCGCGCAGGCCGACGAATCGATGACTCGCAAGTACGGAGGCACGGGCTTGGGCCTGAGCATCTCCCTGCACCTGGTGGAGTTGATGCACGGAAGTCTATGGGTGGCAAGCGATCCCGGCAAAGGCAGCACCTTTCACTTCTCGGCGCGCTTTGGCCTTGCGCCGCTGGAGCGGACCGCGCCGGTCCCCGAGCGGGCCGAGATGTGGTCCATCGCCGCGCCCGAAAGTCACAGCCGGTGAGAAAAAAAACCGCGGACGTTTTCTCCAGCTTTTCCTAACGGTTCCTGAACTCGGCCACTCCGCTCCAGCGCGCGGACGACCCGGAAATTTTGAAACACCAGGTACACTCCAACCAGAAGGTCCGCGTTTGGGTACCGAATGCAGGCAATCCACTCTGGAATCGACTTTCCCAGGCCCGGCCTGGCATGGCTGGCTGCTCCCTCCGAACGCAGCCCGGAGTTTTTTCCCGCCTTCGCCCGGGTTTCAGCCGCCATTCAAGCCATCCTGCGGGAACGGATTCCGGCGCACTACTTCGAAAACATGCGGAGCTTCGCTAACGTAAAGACGGCCTATCCGATGCTGGTGTATCAAGCCAGCCGCCCTTTTCGCGGAAAGATGCGGACCGAGCTCAGCTACGACGTTTTGAATCCGCCCACGTTGGCCGCGTTCTTCCGCACGGTTCGGCCGGCGTTCGGCGGCGTGCTGGAGGCAGCCAAGACGAGGCTGCTATCGGAAGGCGTGAACGAACTGGCGGGCTTGTACGAACCCAGCCGCGCCAGCGCAATCCTGCAGTCCGTGCAGAAGTGGAGCAAGAGCCGCAAGTGCCTCTACGTGCTGATCCGCGCCGAAGGCGTCCTGGTGAACACGCTGATCGAACTCGCCGGATTGGGAAGCCTCCCCCCGAGACAGCAGGCGCGGCGGGTGGCCTCATTCCAAAAGAAGTGGCGATTTCAGCTTCGCCGCATGTACCCGGGCACCGATTTCACCTGGCTTGCTTCTGAACTCCTGGAGGCCGCGACCCAGGCCCTGTCAACCCCGGAGGAACCTCCCGGCACGGCTACCGAGCCGGCAGTTACCGAGCCGCGACCGTGAGGGAGCGGACGCCCACCCGGCATTGGAGGGAGCTCCCCTACGTGTTATTCCACGAAACCCAGGCCCCGCAGCGTCGCCGCTGGCTGGCCGTCCGTTTCGAACACACCGACATCGATGACCGCCTTTTGGTGGCCCCGAACCAACGCCACGCCGTAGGGCGCCGTGGCAAACTTGAACGTCCCGCGCAACAACTCGAGATCGTTCGAAGTCCCGGCCTTGAATCCCGTGTCATGCAGGAATGAAGCGGCAAATTGCGGCGTATCGATTGGAACGGCCACAACCTTGGTATCCTTCCAATTCAGCTTCGCCATTTTCCGCGCCGCAGCCTCGCAATGCGTGCACGTGGGATCGTAGAAAAACAGGAACGCATTCCCCTGCGAAAGCGACACCAGCTTCCCGTCCACAGTGATAGAGTCGGGCGCTTTCAGGCCTGACTCTCGCGCCGAATTCACGCCGAATGAAACGCCGGCAAAGACCACCACCGCGCCCAGTATCACCAGCGCGCCCCGGAGGTTCTCCGAGCTCCGCGCCCACCATCCGGCCAGCACCGCCATCAAGAGCATCGCTCCGTCTTCCAGGAAGAATGCCGGGTTGACCGCGCGCTTCACCAATGGGAAACAACTGCAGTCCTTGCCGACTAACGTGCCGTAGTTCGCTCCGATGTAGATCATGAAGACGACCAACAGCAAGCCGAGAAGCAAAGCTCCCCAGCGGCGAAATCGCGGGACCAGGATGAGAACCGCGCCCACCATTTCCCCGATGCCCAGTGCGAGCGCGCCAGGTAAGGCGAGAGCGCCGGAGACGTGGAATTCTTCCAGCATCTGGGACCAGCGGAAAGGATCGGTCAGCTTCCAAGCTCCGGACGCAAAGAAGAGAATCGCCAACAGCACTGCGCAAATGCCGCCGATGGCTTTCTTCCAAGCCGGCAAATCAAAACTAACGAGGTCCAGGCCTATGTGAGCCGGGTTCGCTGTGGTGTCGGACATAGATACTCCATTTTACCCCGCCTCCGCGGCCGCGAAGAACTGGCGGGCGGCCTCCACCGTCCGCGCCACTTCTTGCTCCGTGTGCGCGGCGGATACAAATCCGGCTTCGAACTGCGACGGCGCCAGATAAATCCCGCGATCCAGCATCCAGTGGAAGAATTGGCGAAACCGGCCTGTATCCGCCTTCTTGGCCGATTCCCAATCGGTGACCGGGCCCGGCGTGAAGAAGAACGTAAACATCGATCCCACGCGGTTTACGGTGATCCCGGCAGGCGCGTTCGCAGTCAGTTGGGCGGCCCTATCCTCGACGATTTCATAAACCTCGGGATGCGACTTCAAGTACCGCAGCATGGCGATCCCGGCGCTCACCGCCATGGGATTGCCGGACAGCGTGCCCGCCTGATAGATCGGCCCAGTCGGCGCGACTTTGCTCATGATGTCGGCGCGCCCGCCGTAGGCCGCCAGCGGCATTCCGCCTCCCAGAATCTTGCCCAGCGTCGTCAAGTCGGGCCGGATTCCGAAGCGCTCTTGTGCTCCGCCCAGCGCTAATCGAAACCCCGTCATGACTTCATCGAAAATCAGGAGCGCTCCATGCCGCGCGGTGATTTCGCGCAGAGCTTCCAGATACCCCGCGAGCGGAGGCACGCAACCCATGTTGCCAACCACCGGCTCGACGATCACCGCCGCGATCTTGCCGGCGTGCTCGCGGAATGCCGAATCCACTGCCGCGCTGGAATTGAACGGCAGCGCGATGGTAGTGGCCGCGAACGCTTCCGGTACGCCTGCGGTGTCTGCGATGCCCAGCGTCGCCATTCCCGATCCGGCCTTCACCAGCAGCGAATCCACGTGGCCGTGATAGCAGCCTTCGAACTTGATGGTAAGGTCGCGGCCCGTGAATCCTCGCGCCACGCGCAGGGCGCTCATGCTGGCCTCGGTCCCGGAATTGACCAGGCGCGCCATCTCGATGGAAGGCACGCACTCGCGAATCAGCTCGGCGAGCTCCACTTCCCGCTCGGTTGGCGAGCCGAAACTGGTTCCGATCGCAAGAACCTCGCGCAACGCGTCCATCACCGGCGGAAAGCAGTGGCCCAGGATAAGCGGGCCCCAGGACAGGACGTAGTCGATGTATTCGTTGCCATCGACGTCATAGATGCGCGATCCCTGGCCGCGCGCAATAAATGGGGGTGTTCCGCCCACGCCTCGAAACGCGCGAACCGGCGAATTTACCCCGCCCGGGATCAGCTTTTGAGCGCAGGCGAATAGTTCTTCGGATCGGGGGCGATTCATGGCGCGTTTAGACCGGCTCCCTAGGCCCTTGAAGAGGGCTCACGGTCGCGGCTCGGTTGCGGGGATTACGCGTCGCAAGAACAGATTCATGATCACTTCCTGCATGGTGCCGTTCAGATTCTTGAACAACCGGCCCTTCAAGTCAAGATACGGCTGGGTGCCCGCGAAGAGGTCCTCAATCAACGCCTGAAAACGCGGGCTGCGTCGAATAAAATCGATCATGCGCGCCGGAACGGTGCTGAACAGGAACCGGCCCAGGAAGACGCGTTTCGCGATCGTCGCGCCAAACTCCAGGTCCGCCGTGAAATCGCGGCGCAGCAGCGTGCGATAGGCCTGGGCGCGCTCGGCCAGGGAGTGCGAATCGCTCATCACCACCTGGCTCGCCAAATCGCCCGACCGCATCGCGTAATAGAGACCCTCGCCGGTGATCGGATCCACCAAGCCCCCGGCATCGCCCACCGCCAGCCATCCGTCTCCCGCCAGACGGTTATTTTTCCAGCCGGAATGTTCCAGCGAAGGCAGCATGTGGCCGTAGAAAGAAGCGTCCTTATAGGAGATGCCCTTCTCGTTCATGTAGCGTTCCAAGCGCGCCCGCAGCGATTGCGCCGGCTCGCCCTTGCCGCAGATACCCACCGACAGATGGCCGCAGCGCGGGAACACCCAGATGTAGCCTTCCAGATTGGGCAGAAATTGGATGTCGATGTGGTTCTGCGCCGAGGGCACGAAGTACCCCAGCGCGTACATGGTGTCGGCGGCGGTCCACTCCGTTCCCACGTTCCGCAGCGAATTGCGCGCGCCCGTCGCCACAATGCAGAAGTCCGCATCGAGGACGCCATGACTGGTTTTGAGACGCCATCCGCGGCCGCCGCGCTCGATTTCGAGCACGCGCGTTTTCTCCAATTGCGCGCCCGCCTGTTCGGCGCGATCCAGCAGCATGCGGTTGAGATCCATCCGCGAATAAATCAACAGCGGCCGGCCGAGACCCATTTTGACGGCGCCCGCGCGTGGCGCGGCGAGACAAGTCTCGTTGATAATCTTTTTCGGAACGCTATTTTCCAGCAGGAACGGATAGCGCGAATATGCCTTGTACGTCAGCCCTCCGCCGCATGGTTTTTCCCACGCCAGCTTCTCGTCCAAGACAACCGTGTCCATGCCCGCTTGCGCCAGGCGTTCCGCCGCGAAGGCTCCAGCGGGACCGCCGCCCAGGACGGCAACTCGTTTCATACGGATAATTTCACCTTTGCTGCGCGGGCGAATCAGAACTAACGGAGGGATGCCCAGGCGGCAGAGCCGGCATTCCGTCCAAGGCCCCTGGCAAAGTTCCCTGGCCAGGCACGCTATTCACTGCAGGCCCACTCGCACCATGCGCCGCATTCGATCCTGTCCGGCCCTTCACCGCCCATTGGCCGTCCTTGCGCTCCAGCACGTACTGCATGGTCATCCCCGCAGCCGGCGAGCTGTTTCCCTTGGCCTGGAAATGGACCTGTGCGGTGGCTTCGTCCTGGCGAAAACTGACCGACGTCACGCTCACGTCCATGGCCAGCAAATCGGAGCGCTTCGCCAGGTAGGTCATGACGCCCCGGCGCACAGCCTCCTGGTTCTGGATATCTTTATGGCAGCCGCAAAGCAGGACGACGCCCAGGGTGGCGGCGGCGATGCGCGTGGGGCAATTCACATATCGATGATAGCCGAAAGACGATAGCCGAAAGACAACTGGCGCCGCGCGTCCGAACTTCGCCGTTCTACCCGCAGTCGAACTGGAAAGAGGCGTTCAGGTCACTTCAGGGGCTGTCCGCGAAAATCAAATCGCCGTACCCCGGTAACCTGCATGGTCCCGCCGATAAGGTCCGAGACCGTCACGGTGCAGAACTGGTACGGCCCGTCCTGGTTTGTCCCTTGGTAGATCTGAACCTCCTGTTTGTGAATAAGGATCAGGCGATTGTTCTCCACGCGGTAACGAACACCCTCTCTCTCACTCGTATCTGGACAGCCCCTCCCCATGCCAAAGTAGCCCTTGCTAATCTCGCGCTTCTTTGGGTCGAAGGCGATGAATCCCAGATAATCCTTCCCCAACTCCTCGGTTAATTTGTTCTGAACGAAGCGCGCGGAACCTGGATCATAGGCCCAGTAAGACCTTTTCCTTCCACTGCTGGCGGCAAAGTCCGTGACGATGGAAAAATCGAGATATCCATCGAAGTTGATATCATCCGCATGGAAACTGAGGCCAAAATTAATTGCCCCTCCTTCCGCCAAGATCGGCAGCAACTGTAGCTGCTTTCCGTCCTGGCAGCGTGCCACCTCAATCTCGCCGGCGTGAACATTTTGAAGCTGGCCGGTGTCGGAGTCGATGGGACGGACCGTGATGCGGAACGCTGGTCCGCCAGGTCTTTCGGATAACTGGAAGGAGAGCGGAGCTAGACCGTCGTTCCCGCCTGGCCAATACTCGGTCCCCTTCGCGGGGCATGTTCGGTTCGGTGTAACGCAGTCGATTGGACTGGTCGGCAGACCGCCGCAAATATCTGCCCAGAGCGCCGATGTCGCGCAGAGGACTAGCATAGACGATCGCTGCCACATCTCAATCACAACCTCAGCGGGCGCGACGATGCAAAGCGCGGCCCGGAAGTAGCATAACAATAATTGGTCCGCTCAGGTTGCCTGCGGTACACTAGCCATGTAGCGCCGTTCTTCCATCGCCTGTCAGCTCACGAGACGAATCCTTGGCGACCGACCTCATCCAGATCGACCAGGACCACCCGCTGCCCGAAGCGATCGAGCGCGCCGCGGCCCACTTGCGGCGCGGAGGCATCGTCGCCATACCCACCGAAGCGTTGTACGTGCTGGTGGCAGATCCCCTGAATCTGAGCGCGGTCGGCCGGGTGTTCGCCGCCAAGGGCCGCGAAATCCAGCGATCGCTGCCGATGCTCATCAGCGGAACTTTCATGGCCGAAGAGCTCGCGCGCGATTTATCGACCAGGTTCCACGTTCTGGCCCGGCATTTCTGGCCCGGTCCGCTCACCATCATCCTTCCGGCTTCGGCCAAAGTGCCGCTCAAAGTGACGGGGAACACCGGACGCCTGGCAGTGCGCCAATCCCGCTCTCGGGTGGCACAGGCGCTGCTCGACTGGTTGGATCAGCCGCTGATCGCCACCAGCGCCAATATTTCAGGCCAGCCCACTTGCCGCAGCGGCATTGATGTATTCGGCGTGATGGACGGCCGGGTGGATCTGATCCTGGACGCCGGGCCGATGGCCGGCTTGGGCGCAACTACCGTCGACATTACCGAACCATACTGGAAGGTGATCCGCGAGGGAGCGATCTCGGAAAAAGAAATCGCCGAGTGCCTGAAGGCCGCCAGCGCATAGGGCGGGCGGTCCCCCATAAGCGCTAACTTAGGGCCGGACCGGCACGTAGTGGCGCTACGAAGGGTGGGCGGCACTGCCGCGTAGTTTCCCACATCGAGACTTCTTACTAGCGTGGGCTGGGGCATATCAGCGGATCGGCCGTTTCTCGTCCGAGTGGAGGAAGCGACATTGGCTAAAGGGTCCAATCTGCAACGTTAAAATTCGCCTTCTCCGCCGGTGCGGGTGCGTTTGCCCCAAGCTCGCTCCGGTGGACGGCAAGTTTCAAGGACGAAGTTGATTTTCCATGTAGCGAAGCAAACTTTGATAGGTATCCCTCATCTGTTTTGCTCTCTGAACCATGTGAGGTTTTGTTTTGGCTTCTTCCTCATGCCGGACTGCTGTGACGTCCAATGCAAGCATTATCGTCCTGAACTCTTCATCTGTCACTGTAATCGTCCGTTCCATAAACGATAATTGTATGCGCGGCCGCCCTGCGAGGACGCAGGAAAGCCAGCGGGCAAAGAGAACACCGGCTCCTCTGCCCGCTAAAAGAAAGTAACAATCGTGCTAACATTGCTGTTGACATGCGACACGTGGCGCGTTACGGTACGGGATGATAAAGACAATCCGCCACAAGGGACTGAAACGCCTCTTTGAGGACGACGACCCGCGCGGCGTAAACCCGGAACACGTCGAGAAGCTGCAAGACATTCTGGCGACGCTTCACGCCGCCCCCGATGTTACTCATATGGACTTGCCGGGTTTTCGGTTGCACCCGCTCAAGGGCCAGATGAAAGGCTTCTGGGCCGTTACAGTTCGCGCTAACTGGCGGCTGATCTTCCGTTTCGCCGAAGGCCACGCGGAGGACGTTGATTATGTCGATTATCACTAAACAGGGAGAACGACCCATGACCATGAAAAACCCGCCGCACCCCGGAGGCGTTGTATTGCGACAGTGCATCGAGCCTTTGGGCCTATCGATCACGGACGCCGCCGAGGCTCTGGGCGTGACGCGCAACACGCTTTCTGAGCTGGTGAACGGCAAGCGCGGCATTTCTCCCGAAATGGCCGTGAGGCTGGCGAAGGTTTTCGGCGGCTCGGAGGAAGGCTGGCTTGTGCAACAGGCGCAGTACGACCTTGCGCATGTCCAGCGCGACCGGCTGAACCTCAAGCGATTGGAAATCGCGTAGCCGATTAATATGGTATGTAGTGGACCCCATTTTTTGGACAGAAAAACGACCCTTTCTTAGATGGTCGGCGGCAT
>Ga0302324_100027110_pt1 | contig 10925 bp, 11 predicted proteins | sample Palsa_T0_1_FD_201949 | JGI IMG/M metagenome (GOLD analysis project Ga0302324, IMG submission 201949) | Peat permafrost microbial communities from Stordalen Mire near Abisko, Sweden - Palsa_T0_1 | ecosystem: Environmental > Terrestrial > Soil > Palsa > Peat permafrost | place: Sweden: Abisko...
ATGCGAGATGCCAAGTGCCACATCGCCCTTGCGCAGCAGCGACGATGACATCGCCATCATGTCGCCGTCGGATAACGCGACAGCCGCAATTCCGAGCTTGAGAAACTTATGGTACGCATCGAGCGCGAGCGGATTCGAACCGCCGACTCCGTACACGTCAACGCGCTGTGCCTTCGCCAGCGCCTTTACGGCCGACTCGAGTTCTGCATCGACAAGCACTTCGATCGTGTCGCGCAACGCTTGTGCGTTGGCTTGAAAGACTTTGGACTTGATGGTTTGGAGTGAGTCACCCGGCTCGATCGCAGCGTAAATCTCGTTCGTCGGCTCGACCAAGTCGCGCGCGAGCATGATCTTAAACTCTTGATAACCCTTGTAGCCGATTTTTTGGCACAGCCGGACGACGGTCGATTCGCTCGTATCGGTCTTTTCCGCCAGTTCGGTCACGGTGAGATAGATCAGATCGTCGGGATGCTTGAGGATGTAGTCCGCAACGCGCTGTTCGGCGGTCCGCAACGTCGGATACGTCCCGTGGATGCGCACGAAGCTGCCGGGGACTTTGACCGGATCCACTCTTCCTTCACTCATCAGACCGGGCGATTTCGCCGGGTTACTGACCCTCGCCTCGGAAAAACTTCGCGCGCTGCTTTTTCCGGAAAAGATGGCGCTCGAAGGGCTGTGGCCGATCCGGCGGCGCCCATGACTCCGTCTCTTTGAGGTAGCCGGCAATCTGCGCTTCAAAGTCGGGATCGGTCAGTGCCGGAGCCGGCGTAGCCGGCTCGATCGGCTCGTCGACCCGCGTCTTGGCGAGCACGAGCGTTTTGCCGGTGAGGTCGAACGGCAGCGTTGTCGTTTTCGCGTCGAGTGCGCGCGTGTAGGTCGCGCGGTTTGCGTTGACGTCGCCGATCGGTACGGCCATCAGGCGGCCGTCTTCCAACCGGACGGTGGCGCCCATGGCGTGTACGTTGATGACCGTCCCGCGGACGCGCTTAAGGTCCATCGCGTCGTTGATCGTGCTTTTTGAGATAGATGATCGCTTCACGATCGGTGACCAGGTGCAACCGGTCATGGATCTCCGGAATCGCGCCGGCCGGATCGGACAGCCGCCGAATTTCACGCTGCTGCAGAATGCGTTTTGTTTGTAACATACGGATATCATCGCTAACGCCGCCGAGCTCGTGGGCGAGCGCGATGTTTTTTCCGAGGATGCGCGCGTATTGCAGCGCGACGACGGTGATGAAAGCTCCGGCGACGCAAACGACGCAGATTCGGCCCAGGAGTCGAAGCATCGCCCGCACGCTTTTCACGTCGAACCGATTCGCCGGAACTTCGTATAACGCCGAGCGACCAAACGATCGATGGGCTCCCTGCTCAGTCGCGCAATCGCCGCATCGATCGCATCGAGCAAACTCGCGATCGTACCGGCGGGATCGCGGTGTGCGCCGCCCATCGGCTCGGGGACGATCTCGTCGGCGATACCGAAGCGGATCAAATCCTCCGTCGTCAGCCGCAAGCGCGAAGCGGCTTCCTCAGCCTTGCTCGCATCACCCCAGAGTATTGCGGCTGCGCCCTCGGGCGATGCGACCGAATACACGCTGTGCTGCAGCATGATGACGTGGTCAGCGAGCGCCAGGGCCAGCGCGCCGCCGCTGCCGCCCTCGCCGATGATCGACGCAACGATCGGCGTGCGCGCATCGGCCAGCGTATACAAGGACGCGGCAATTGCTTCGGATTGCGCGCGTTCTTCCGAACCAATCCCGGGATCGGCCCCTGACGTATCGATGAACGTCACGACCGGCAAATGGAGATGCGCGGCTAATTCGACCAGGCGCGCGACCTTGCGATACCCTTCGGGCGTTGCCATCCCGAAGTTGCGATGCACTTTTTCCTTGACGTCGTGACCCTTGTCCTGAGCGATCGCCATGATGCGGCGCCCGTGCAGTTTGGCAAAGCCGCCGACGACGGCCGGATCGTCGCGAAAGTGGCGATCGCCGTGTAACTCGTCAAATTGGTCGAGCGCGGCGATATAGTCGGCGCCGGTCGGACGTTTCGGGTGGCGCGCCATGTTGACGCGCTGCCACGGCGACATCGAGCCGAAAATCTCGCGCTGAATCTGCGCGTATTTTTCCTCGAGTGCACGAATTTCGTTCGAAAGGTCGACCGGCTGGTCGGCCGTGTGCGCTTTGAGGTCGTTGATGCGTTGTTCGAGCTCGAGTAAGCCCTTCTCGCGCTCGACGATCACGTTCATGCCGTCGTTCCGATCGCCGATGTGCCGTTATTCGACGGGCTCGCGACCGGTTTTGCGCCGACTGCATAATCGAGCAGCCGAATGAGCTGATCGCGCAACGCCTCACGCTGCACGACCATGTCGATCGCGCCTTTTTCGAGCAAAAACTCGGCCGTCTGGAAATTGTCCGGCAACTTTTGGCGGATCGTTTGTTCGATCACGCGGCGGCCGGCAAAGCCGATCGACGCCTTGGCTTCAGCCACGATCACGTGCGCTTGAAACGCAAACGACGCCGAAACCCCGCCGGTCGTCGGGTCCGTGAGCACGCTAACATAGAAATTGCCGCTTTCGATGAAGCGTTTGACCGCAAGCGTGGTCTTGGCCATCTGCATGAGCGCGAGCATGCCTTCTTCCATGCGGGCGCCGCCGCTGGCCGTAAAGACGATGCAGGGCACGCTCTTCTCCGCCGCGCGTTCGAACAAGAGCGCGATACGTTCGCCGACGACCGTCCCCATCGTGCCGCCGCGGAAATTGAAATCCATGACGCCGAGCGCCACCGGGAAGCCGCCGATCGAACTGAAGCCGCAAACCACGCCTTCAGTTAAATGTGACTTGATACGATCGCGCTCGAGTTTTTGTGGATAGGCGACTTTGTCGGTCCAGCCGAGCGGGTCGCCCGGCACAAGGTCCGCGCCGATCTCGGTAAAATCGGCATCGACGAGCATGCTGATCCGGTCGAAGGCGTGCATGCGCAAGTGGTGGCCGCAGCTTTTGCACACATAGAGTGCCTTAGCAAGGTCCGGCCGGTACAGCATCTCGCCGCACTTCGGACACTTCGTCCACTGCGCTGCATCTTCGCTTGAGACATCCTTCGTGCGCCGCAGGTGCAGCCACTCCGGCATCGGCATCAGCGGCCGCCTTTCAGTCGCGCGCGATAGATCCGGCCGAGCTGACGCAAATAGTTGAAGATCTCGTTTTGATTGAGCTTCGACGTGCCCGCGACACGATCGGTGAAAACGTACGGAACCTCAAGCGCGCGACCGTACTTGGCTTTGGCGATGACTTCCAGGCCGATTTTAAAACCGATCGGATCGAGCTGGACGTCTTCGAGCGCAGTGCGTTTAACGATGAAAAATCCGGACGTGATGTCGTGTACCCGCGTGAGCGGTTTCGCGAGCGCGATTGCAACAAGCGATGTGATCTTACGCCGCAGCGGCCAATTCTCGATGCCGCCACCTTTGACGTAACGCGACCCGATCGCCAGGCCGTATCCATTTGCAAGTGCTTCGACCATCCGCGGAATAATCGTGGCGTCATGCGAGAAATCCGCGTCCATTGCGCCGAGCGCCTCGGACTCGGGCCGGGCGAATTTCCAGCCATCGATCACACCCGACGACAGTCCCATCTTGCCCGGCCGGTGCAAGCACCGCACCGGATATGTTTGAACCAGGCGATCGACAATAGCGCCCGTGCCGTCGGGTGAGTTGTCATCGACAACGACGATCTCGCCGTCCAGATTGTTCTTGCGAAAAACATCGTCCAGGGTCGCAATGAGCCGCTCGATCCCGCCCGCTTCATTATAAGTGGGGACGACGATCGAAAATTTGAGCTTTGTCGCAGCCGCTGTCGATGCGATCGTCACAACAGGGGGCGCACCGTCGGAAAGCGCGACGCATCGAACGTCAGCAGGGTGGCATACGTATTCGGGTCGCTGTTCATGAGCTGCACGCGCCCGCCATCGAGCGATTCGACATCATCCACGGGCAGCGCAACATCTTCGCCGCGGTCCAGCCAATGGATGACGACGAGCTCAGGTTGACGCGTACCGTCGGCGACATAGACGGCCCGCACATCGGCGACGTGCGTCTCGCCGGCATAAACGGGCGTTCCGGACTCAAGGGATTCAAGTGTGTTTGCCATCGTGGACCGGAAAGAGTACGCCATCACGCGCCACGCTCCCGCGATTCAAGCACGGCGAGGGCACGGAGGAGCGTGGCGCGGGCGTCATACGCCCCGCGGAAATGGCTGTCCAGCGCTTCATTGATAAGCGAGTTCATGCTCTTACGCTCGATCCCGGCTCTCCGCTTCAGTTCGGCGTAGAGATCGGGCTCAAGCCGAGCCGGGAACGCCCGGAGGTCGGCCACGCCAGTGTGTCCTTCATGGTAATATCATGATAATATCACAGTGCCGCAAGTTTGGCACCATGATGCCGGGTCGCAAGCGTTTGCCGCACGAACGACGGCGCTGTGAGATCAGCCCGGGCCAGCGAGCTCCGACCCCTGCCGGATCGAGACGATCGGCCGTTTACCGTCGACTTCGTCTCCACGCGTTTTCACGGCAGTAAGCGCAAGTTGGCCGCGTGGCTGTGGTCAAGCTTCGGTCGGCTGACCTTCGATACGGCCCTGGATCTTTTCGGCGGCACGGGCGCCGTCAGTCATCTGCTCAAGTCAGCCGGCAAGGAAGTCATGTACAACGACATCCTTCGCTCGAACTTCGATGCCGCAGTCGCGCTCATAAAAAACCGGAATGTAACGTTAGATGAAGACGACGTTGACGAGATTCTGCAGCGTCGAAGCAGCCTCAACTATCCGACATTCATCGCCGATACGTTCGACGGTATATATTTCACGCCGGATGAAAACCGCTGGCTCGACCAAACGATTTATAATATCAACTCGTTGCCGGCTGACGAGTACAAACGCTCTTTAGCGTTATTCGCACTCTATCAATCATGTATGATAAAGCGACCGTACAATCTATTTCATCGCGCTAATCTCTACATGCGTACGGCAGACGTTGCGCGCTCTTTCGGAAATCTGGCCACGTGGAATAAATCTTTTCCATACTTTTTCAAAAAATTCGTCACGGAAGCGAACCGAGCGGTATTCGACAACGGCCGCAATAACAGTGCAGCTATGGTTGACGCGCTTGACGCTCCGACCGGCGCCGACCTCGTGTACATTGACCCGCCGTATGTGAGCGACACGAAAGCATCGACGGATTATTTTGGATTTTACCATTTTCTCGAAGGCCTATCGGGTTACGATGTCTGGCCTGACCGAGTGAATTACGGCACGAAGCACCGGTCGATCGTCGGTCCGCAAAGCGCCTGGACGAATCCGCTCATGATTTCGGGCGAACTTCAACGAGTCGTCCAAAGGTATGCGGACAGCATCCTTGCCATCTCATATCGTGACGATGGAATCCCAGCGGTTTCGACTATTTGCAGCATGCTTGCCGATGTGGGAAAGCAAGTCCAGGTTATACGGATCGCGCAAAAATATGCGCTGTCGACGAAAGATATGCATGAGGTCTTGATCGTTGGCAGATAAATGGGTGTGGCTCGCGATCGCCTCGGCGGCGGCCGCGCTGGGCCTTTCCCGCGCCGGGTTTCCGGCGGCTCTGCTGCTGGGCCCGATGCTCGTCGCGATCGCTTTCGGTGTCTCGGGCGCGCCGCTACGCGTCCCCCGCTGGGCGTTTCTCGGCGCGCAGGGCGTGGTCGGCTGCCTCATCGCGCGCGCGGTCGATCCGGCGTTGCTCGTTTCACTCGCGCACGATTGGGCGATCATCACGATCGTCGTTCTCGCGACGGTAATTGCCAGTGCCTTCGTGGGCTGGATGCTCGCGAAATTCGGACACCTCGGCGCGTCGACGGCCGCCTGGGGATCGGCCCCGGGAGCCGCCGCGGCGATGACCGCGATGTCCGAAGAATTCGGCGCCGATCCGCGGCTCGTGGCGATCATGCAGTACGTACGCGTGCTCGTCGTCGTGCTGACCGCATCGCTCGTGTCGCGCATTCTTCTTGGCGCCGGCAACCTGCCGGTACACAGTACCTTGAACGGCCCGCTGTGGCCGCCACTCGTTCCGCTACTCGAAACCGCCGCGATTGCGTTCGGCGGCGTATGGGTCGGACGACTACTACGTATTCCGGCGGGCGCGCTGCTCGTACCGCTGGTCATCGGCGCGATATTGCATGCGACCGGCCGCGTCGAGATCACGCTTCCGGTGTGGTTGTTAGGCCTTGCCTATGCGGTCGTCGGCTGGTACATCGGTTTGATTTTCACCCGCGAAACCGTGCGGGTGGCGCTGCGCGCGCTACCGCAATTGGTCGGCGCAACCATCGGTTTGATCGCGCTGTGCGCGCTGTCGGCATGGATGCTTGCCGGCTTGCTGCACGTCGATCCGCTCACCGCTTATCTTGCAACGACTCCGGGCGGCGTCGACTCCGTCGCGATCATCGCGCTGGGCAGCGGATCGAACGTTTCGCTCATACTTGCCGTGCAAACGATGCGCGTTTTCGTCGTCGTGCTCACCGGGCCGCCGCTTGCGAAACTGATCGCCCGCTACGCATAGGACGGCGACCGTCGGTAAGCGAAGCGAGCGGCCTCTCACTTCGTATCCGGGTTGTCCGAAGGAGTCTCGCCATGCCTACAACGTCCGCGCCGACGCATCCCATGCACCATCCGCTTCCGGCGCCTGCCCCCAGCACACCGGCCGCTACGACATCACCCGCCAGTTCGATTACGGCCCATCAAGGCGCGCTAACCGTGAAGGCTTATCGCGGCGACGGCTGCGTGCTGCTCGCGATGGATATGGATGAATCGCAGTGCCAGAACTTCGCCGGTTTTGCGATCGCGCGTTCGACCGACGGCGGCAAAACCTGGACCTACACGCCCAACCGCTTGAGCTTCAGTCCCACCAAAGGCGTCGTCGCCTCAACCGACCCCAACACGCAACTTGCACAACGCGAGACTTCCGACATCGCGCCGTATCAAAAATTTCGCTGGATCGATTTTCCCCCGGACGTCGTTCCCGGGCCATATACCTATAAGGTCGAAGCGAAATATTTCGCGCCGAGTACCGCTGCGAAAAACGGTGGTCCGACACCCCTGAACACCGGTGCGACCGTCACCTTCTCGCTCGCGCTCAGCGGCGATGTCTACTCGAATTTCCGGCTCGGCTTCACGCGCGGCTACGTCTCATCGCAAGCCTTCGCCGACAAGTTTCCCAACGTCAAGAGCATGCGCGAAGCGCGCAACGTCACCTACAGCACGCTCGATACGATTCCCGACACGCAGCCGCCGGTGACGTGGCGCGACATGTACCACTGGTTAGGTGGCGACGCGCGTCAAATCCTCAGCGACTTCCTCTCGCAATGCGAAACCGACAAAGCCGGCTACGACGTGTTCGCCTACGATCTCGACGAGCCGGACTTCATCAAAGTTCTGGCGCGTGATGCCGGCAACGGACGCCCGATTCGACTGTTGCTCGACAACGCACCGCTCCATACCAAAGCCGGGGCCATGGAACCCGCCGCCGCCGAGCTACTACAAAAGGCCGGAGTGAAGGTCGAGCGCGGCCATTTTAAACGCTACGCGCACGACAAGTGCGTTATCGAACGCGATTCGGCCGGGAACGCCGTGCGCGTGCTGACGGGTTCGGCCAACTTCAGCGTTCGCGGCTTATACGTGCAATCCAATAGCATCATCCGGATCGACGATCCGGCGGTCGCGGCGCTGTACGGTCAGGCGTTCGACGAAGCATGGACGAGCATGTCGACCTTTTCGACAAGCGAGATCGCGGGTGGCTGGTTCGACGCAACCGGCGTCGGGATTCCAAAGTTCAGCGTTTCATTCGCGCCCCATACGTCGGGCGATGTCTCACTCGATCGGGTAGCCGCCGCGATCAGCAACGCGAAAAGCTCGGTCCTTTTCGCCGTGATGGAATTGACCGGCGGTGGTAACGTCCTCGCCGAACTCACGAAATTGCAACAACGCACCGATATTTTTTCCTACGGCGTTACGCAAACGACGAGCGGCGTCAAGTTCTACAAAGGCGGTGGCGCGAACGGTTTGCTCGTGCCGTTCGGCTACCTCAAAGCGCACGTTCCCGAACCGTTTCGCACCGAATGGAACGGCGGCATGGGACAAGTCATCCATCACAAGTTCGTCGTCGTCGATTTCAACGGCGACAACCCGCTCGTCTTCTGCGGATCGTCGAACCTCGCCGAAGGCGGCGAACAATCCAACGGCGATAATTTGCTTGCCGTCAGCGATCCCGCAATCGCGATGCTTTACGCCGTCGAGGCGATCAAGCTGGTCGATCACTACGAATTTCGCGCGATCGAACAGTCAGCAACGAGTGCCGCGCCGCTGCTCCTACAAGGCCCCAGTCAAGCACCGTGGTGGAAATCATCCTTCGACCCGACGAGCATCAAATGCACCGAGCGCACCCTATTCGCGGGCTGACATTAGCCCTCGTCGAGTTCCTTGTCCCAGCGCGGGAGTCTCATCGCCGTAATGACCACGTCGACATCCATCGACGGGAGTAGACCGACGAGAGCGTCCAGTGGATCCGCTTCGACGGTTCGACATCCCATTGCAAGATTGTCGCCGAGAGGGTTTGGGATTGCAAGCCGCCCCTTTTCGCTCACCGTTTCATGCTTCTATTGAATGCATTTCTACCGGTTAAGTCAACTCTCACTTAGAGAAGCCGTGCCACACGCGCCTGAATAGAAAGCGACGATTTTTATATCGTCGCTTTTTACACTGCGGGAAGCTCAGTCGCGAATATATCGTTAGCCTACATTATGGAGTAAAAGTAAGCGCTTCAGGCTGTTGTATGTTGATTGTATCCACGCTGATCGGCGTGTTGGTTCCGAGAACATACGCTGTCACGGTTTGGTTACCACTATTCGCGACCCAAAGATTCCCGCCCGCGTCAAAGGCTATTCCGAACGGTTGGTTTAGGCCTGTAGTAATCGTATCGGCAGCGATCGGCGTGCTGGTTCCAGGAACATACGGCGTCACGGTGTTGTTAGTATCGTCGGAAACCCAGAGATTCCCGATGGCGTCAAAGGCTATTCCGCCGAAGAAGTTAGTCGAGGATGTGCCCGGACCCGTAATTGTATCGAAAGCGATCGGCGTGCTGGTGCCAGGCGTATATGCCTGCACTGTATTGCCATTCGTGACCCAGAGTTTACCGTTCGCGTCAAACGCGATTCCAAAAAAGGCGCTGTTCGCATTAGGCCCGATCGTATCGGCACTGATCGGCGTATTAGTTCCGGGAACGTACGCCGTTATCTCGCAAATACTGGCGAGAGTACACTGGGAAATCCAGAGATGCCCGCTTGAATCGAAAGCGAGTCCCTGGGATCGGCCACTACCCAAGGTGATGGTGTCGGCTGCAATTGGGATAGGACCTGCCCCGGGCGAATACGCAGCCACTACGCTGCCGAAAAAATTGGCAATCCAGAGATTGCCGCTAGCGTCGGCAGCGACTGCAAAGGGCGACCCTATTATGATCTCATCCCCTGCGATCGGCGCGTTGATTCCAGGGATGAATCCGTTCACAAAGCCGGCAGTCGATCCAACCCAAAGTTCTTGGACCGTGGTGAACGGGATGACCACATTTCCTGTCGACATCGTGAAGGTGAGCATGACCGGCGCGGTGCTGAAGCTCTTCACCTGAATAATGCACGTTCCCCCATCCGTTGTTGCCGTAATCGCGCTGCTTCCGCTTTGACAAGAAGAAAACGTCGGCGTTCCCGGACCGAACATCATCGCGCTGCTCGCATCTTCGGCGACAATACCGACCGAGTACGATTGACTGCCGACAATCGAGTAAGCCGGCGACGCCTGCGTCCCCGTCGACAAAACGTGTGGATCGCTCGCATTCCCGTTGATATTCTTCGCTAAAGCGAACGACTTCACAACGCCGTTTAAAACCAGTGGCGTCGTCACCGTCGTTGCTTTGGCCGCCGTCACGTTGACCAGAACATTCGTCGCCTGTGAGAGCACGTTCCCTAATGGTGCCGAGGGCGATGTGCTGGCTTGTTGTTGATCGTAAGTCGCGATATTGTAGACATCGTTTCCCGGAATAGCTGGCGCATTGACCGTACATGTCAACACCCCACCTACGGACACGCACGCGGTACTCGGAATAAGGTTCGTTGCAATCGATGCGGGGCTCGTAGCACTACCGGTAAACGGCGCCCCGTTGACGCTGGCAAGCGTGATAACCACCGATTGCGTGTTGACGGAGACGTACTTCGGTGCACGCGAATTCGATGTCGCCGTATTCGCCGACGGAACGGTAATGGTGAATCGCGATGTCGTCATCGGCACAAGCGAACCCGCAGTCGGCGAAGTGACCGGCGTTGCCGGGACACCGTGCGAAACGCCACCTCCGCTGCACGCTGCCAACAGGCAGATGGCAACTGCCGCGATTCCCGTTTTCATCGTCCGATGCCTGACGTTCATCCGTTTTGCTCCCTTGCGTTGGCGTTCATTGAACCGGCACGCTGACCGTCGTGACGGTAACTTGCACGCCGGCGGAATGGCCTAGCGTATCGGAAACCGTCAGCGTGCATGCTCCGGCAGCAACGGAGGTGACCGTTACCGTTGAGCCCGCGACCGTTGCCGTAAAGATACTGCTCGTGCAACCGGTCGTGGAAAGTGTGAAGCTGCCGGTATAGCCGGGATCGGTCACGGCAACGGTTTGTGTCTGTGCTGTCGCGCTAAACGATAGCGACGTAGGTAACACCGAAAGTGGTCCCACTGCAGGCGTTGCCGTTGCACCCGGGCTCGCCGTCGGGCTCGCGCTTGCAATCGGGCTTGCCGTTGGGCTCGCTGAGACGCCGAGCGCGGGCGTCGTGCCGGCAATGAGCGTTGGCGGGGGCACGATGCCACTCACGCCCGGC
>Ga0302324_100027111_pt1 | contig 10925 bp, 10 predicted proteins | sample Palsa_T0_1_FD_201949 | JGI IMG/M metagenome (GOLD analysis project Ga0302324, IMG submission 201949) | Peat permafrost microbial communities from Stordalen Mire near Abisko, Sweden - Palsa_T0_1 | ecosystem: Environmental > Terrestrial > Soil > Palsa > Peat permafrost | place: Sweden: Abisko...
CCAGAGCAGGTTCAGGAGATCATCCGCGGACAACCGTTTACGGTGCTGACATGGCACAGTGCGCTCGCAGCCGTAAAGCCAGGCACGACGTCGTTCACTATCGATACTCCACTGACGGTACGGATGCAAACGCCACGACCTTCTGCATCGAGTCCTTTCGGGGATCCGGCCCTCACCGATGTCTTCAACGATCCATTCTTCCAAAGCTTTTTTGGTGGCAGTGGTACCACAGAAAAGGAAATCACTCTGGCAAGTCCTCCAGCGACTATTAGCGTAATGGCTGTGCCTACCGAGAACCGCCCAGAGGGCTTTAGCGGCGCCGTGGGCCACTTCAAGATCACCAGCGAGCTCTCAGCCGCTACCACCTCGGTCGGGGATCCTCTGACACTGCGAATGCACGTGTCCGGCGGCGGCAATTTTGATCGTGTACGAAGTGGCATGCTCGACAGTGGTCACGACTGGAAGACCTACCCGCCTACCGCAACCTTCACTGCGGCCGACAGCGCCGGCTACCACGGTGAGAAGGTCTTCGAGCAGGCCGTCATTGCAAAGGAGCCTGGCACTCAAACCCTGCCCGGGCTGGCATTCAGTTATTTCGACCCGGACTTGAGCCGCTACGAGACCGCACAGACGCCGGCTGTAAGCGTGGCGGTAATGCCCACAGCCGCAAGCAGTTCCACTGCGAACGGCCCCGTGCCGAATGACGATGAAGGGAAGGCACGTGCGGGTCGGATCGTGAGCCCTGCGCTGAGACCCGATCACGCCGACTCCGGCAATTCTGTGGCATCGTTGGTTCCACGATATTTTCAACCGCCGTTCTTGGCCATCCCGTCCGCCCTGGCGCTCGCGCTCACCGCCGCCTGGTTTTGGCTGCGTCGCCGTGAACAAGCCGCGAACGAGAGTAGCGCGGCTCTCCAACGCGCTACGTCGCAGGCAACGGCAACGTGGATTGCGCAGATACAAACAGCTGCTGCCGCGGGCAACACACAAGTCTTTTTCAGTTCGGCGCGTTCAGCCCTACGACAGGCCTTGGCCGCGCGGTGGCAGGTCGCACCCCAAAACGTAGGACTCGAAGAAATTGATGCGCGTCTCGGCCCTGACGGCCAAGACCTCCACCAACTCTTTGCCCGCGCGGATGAGGCAACTTACTCGGGTTGCGATGAAGATATCGGTGATCTCGAGCACTGGAAGCAGGTTGTCCTTCGCCAGTTGAACGAGAGGCCGGCAAGGTGACCGCTCGCATGACGATTGCGCTTCTCACTCTCGCGCTCGGCGCGGGCATCGCGCACGCGGTACCCGGCGTGACACCCCAAATAAGCGCCGGCTATTCCGCCCCTCGCCTCTTCGATCTGGCCAATGCCTACGCCCGCGATGGCAGACCCGGGATGGCGGCCCTCAACTATGAGCGCGCCCGCTTGCTTGCGCCGAATGATCCTGACATCCACGCCAATCTGAGCTTTGTGCGCACAACGTCTGGGCTGCCACCGATTAGCGGTGCTTGGTTCGAACGTCAAGCGAGCAGACTCGCGAGCCCCAATACCCTCTTCTGGTTCGGCTGCGTCGGCCTGCTGATCGTTGGCGTGAGTCTCTTACTCACGCGCCACTATCCGCGACGTCGGCTTGCAGTGCTCGCCTGCACCGCTGCGGGCTTTGCGCTCGTGACCATCACTCTATGCAATGCGCTAGCTATATGGCCCATGATGAGTGAAGCGGTGGTCATTGCGCGCGCGACTCCAGCCCGAGTTGCCCCTGCATCAATGGCTGACTCGATGATGACGTTGCGCGAGGCAGAAATCCTGAGGGTGGACGCGGAGCTCCGGGGTTTTACGCTTGTACACACCGACACCGGCCGCGCCGGCTGGGTCGCGAGCGCGGATATCGCGCGCGTGGTACCGCGCTGAGCTTATTGACCCACGCCACACTCCTACACGTACTGCCGCGCAAGGCAAACCCTAGGATTTTGGAAGAACGAGGTTGAAGACGGCTCCCCTTCCGGGTTCATTGTGGACCGACACTTCGCCATGATGCGCCTCGACGATTGCCTTAACCAAACTTAACCCAAGCCCCAATCCTCGTTGCGAACGGCTTTTGTCACCGCGGTACATCCGGTTCCAAATGAGCGGTTGCTCAGACGCGGAAATACCGATCCCCGTGTCGCTGACGCGAACGGCAACAGTCGCGCCTGCGGTGGCGCATGACAACTTCACCGAGCCGCCGTCCGCGGTATATTTCAATGCGTTGTCTAGCAGATTGGCGAAGACCTGCCGCATGCGCACCGAATCTACTGAAGCTTCACAGGGCGTCGTGAAGTCGGTTGCGATCGAGATGTGCTTCTCCTCCGCTACCATTTGGTAAAGGTCTATTACGCCGCTAAGCAGCTCGTTAATCGGAGTGGGTGTACGGTGCAAGTGCATGACGCCCGATTCGGCTTCTGTGATATCCATAAGAGCCGTGAGCATCGTGAGCACCTGGTCGGATTCCTCAACGCAATCTGCTAGAGCTTCGCGCGCAGCTGAGTCCGGTGTTTGCTGTACGGCAACCTCGGCAGCGCCGCGAAGACGCGTGAGTGGTGTGCGCAGGTCGTGCGCCACATTGTCGAGCGCTTGGCGCATCCCTTGAATCAGCGCTTGATTCTTATCGAGCACGCGGTTGAACTGTTGCGCCAGTTCCTCTAATTCGGTTCGATCATTGGTCGTAAGAACGCGAGCCGAGAAATCGCCAGTGTCGATGATGGCGCGTGCAGTGGCGACCACTTCTCGCACCGGCTTGGTCGCCCGATGGGCAAACAACGCCCCTCCCAGCACGCCGAGCAGCAGCGTCGGTGTCATCACGGCCACAAAATTCCGGCGAAAGGGCCGAAGGACCGACTCCCGGTTTCTAGTGCTGCGGCCAACTTCAAGTATCGAATTGTCTGCCAATCGCAATGATGCAATGGTCAGGTCACTTTCCTCATCCCGTGGTATCCGCAGCCACACCAGGTGTGATAGATCACCACCCGACTGCAGCGCCACCGCATCAAATTGGATCCAATCATCGGGTACATTCATCAGCAAGACGGTTCCTGTGAGTCCCGCTACCCGGACAAAAAACGATCGGCTCTTATCAGCTTCACGACCGCGCTCGACAAACTCCTGCAATGCTGCAAGTCCGCCATTGTCGTACACGGCCGCATACGCTCTTAGGCGGGTCTCAATAATTTCGTGATCATTGCGTTCGAGCGCCGCAGCCAGCAGGACGTACAGAAGACTGAAAAGAACGCCGGCACTAACGGTAAATATGGCCGCATACCACAGGCTTAGGCGAACCGTGAAACTTCGAAACAAACGCTTAGGAAGCTTTGAGAACATAGCCGACTCCCCGAATGGTCTGAATGACCTTCACTGGGAAGTCCTTATCCACTTTCGCACGCAGCCGATGCACTAACACGTCCACAACATTGGTCTGCGGGTCGAAATTGTAGTCCCAGATGTGCTCTAAGATCATGGTCTTGGTGATCGGCCGACCTGGGTTGCGCAACATTAATTCGAGCAACGCAAACTCGCGGCTCTGCAACTCAATTCTCCGCCCTGACCGCGTGACCTCGCGATCAAGCAAGTCCATCGTCACATCTCCAGCGGACAGTTTGGTAGGTTCCGCAACGCGCCCGGCGCGTCGAATCAGCGCCTGAACACGCGCCAAAAGCTCGGAAAATGCAAATGGCTTTGTTAAATAATCGTCTCCCCCGGCCTGCAGCCCCGCCACGCGATTTTCCACACTTGCCTTGGCGCTTAGTATGAGAATCGGTACAAGATTCTTTTCGTCGCGTAGTCGGCGCAGGAGCGACAACCCATCCAGCTTCGGCAGCATGACGTCGAGCACCGCGGCATCGTAAGCCACCGTGCGAAAATGGGACAGCGCTTCATCGCCATCGCAAGCGCAATCAACGGAGAAACCGTTTTGCTTCAGCCCGTTGACGACAAACGCAGCGATTTTCTTGTCATCTTCAACGACGAGTATGCGCATTGGTCCAATCCCGTTTCGAGCTCGACGGATCCCTTAGGCGCCAAATCCAAACGTCCTCGATATTGTCCTCAACTTGCAGACGATTCGTGTCTGATGTGACGAATCCGCGCCTAAGAACATCCACTACTAGGGGGGCGCGTCAGCATATCGAGCACGATGAGCGTCCATTCGCGCAGATGGCGCTAAGCATAGCCTGTTGCCAGGCGACAATGTGACATCTGCCACCAACTGGCCGCTGCGATCAATCCGAGGGCCGCCCGCCGAATCGAACCGGCGGCGGGGGGCGGTACACATCGAATGCACGAAGACCTTCTTTGAGGGCAAGAAGAATCGTCAGCCGGACGGTGACAGCGTCCCACCGCTCTTGCTCTTTCGAATGACTATCGTGCTCATCATTAGACTATTCGGAACAAAGATGTTGTCTTTGTCGGCGTCAAGCAGGATCGTATATCCTAGAGAAATCTGCTTCACTGTTGCGGTTAGCAAGCCCTTGGGCGTGTTTAACTGGATATAGTCGCCAACCCTGATCGGCCGGTAGAGAACCAGGGAAAACCCCGCGACAACGTTGCTGAGCGTGCTTTGCGCAGCGAGCCCAAATACTACTGATACCACACTCGCTCCGGCGAGTAGGGCAGTTCCGAACGCTCGCAGATCCGGAATAAGGTGAGCATAAAGAATCAGCGCGACGACGTAGACAAAACTTGGCAGAAGGCGCTTGCAAAAGAAAGGCCGGTCACATCCGACAAATGTATTTCAAGTCGCCGCGCCGCCTTTCTCACCAAGGTTGCGACCAAGGTTGCAGCCATAAGAAACAAGACGCCAATGCATACCGTTCCGAGCGCGGCGCGCGGATTGAAAAAGTCGTTCTGGAGGGTCTCAAGGAGAGCTTTCATGGTGTTTCCGTACTGTCTTAGAGAATGGCTTTGAGTTAGCCCGCCAGATCGGACGCGCCAAGCGTGCCCGCTCCCGGCCAGCGGCGGTAACACCCGGGCATCCCGCGGTCCCATGCAATATCGATATAAAGGGTCGTCCCCGCGCCCGCCGGCGGCGTGTGGGTGCCGCTCGGTCCGCAAAGCCGAGTCAGGCGGGATCGACTTGAGATACCAGGCCATCGCACGCAAATCGGCATCGGTCAGGTAGAGCAGGCTATTTCGCACCACTTCGGCTGTGAGTCCTATGGTCTTGTTTCGCCCTTGAATTTGCTCGTTTTCAAATAGTTTCAACCCCTCAACGCTCAATGCGCCGAGTCGGATTTCTATATTTTCCGTGAGATTGGGCGCAAACCGGCGCCATCACAACAGCGGACTCGCGGAGCGATCGACTTCGCCCATGCTAAGCGAGATGCATTGCAGGCCAGCCGGATTCACATTTGATAGATCTTACCGACTCTTCTGGAGATGCCACTTTTATGCCGATGTTCCCGCTGCGCTGGCCACCAGTGCGCCGCGCCTTTACCAGCCTACTTTACTCCCAGCTCAATTTCCCTTTGCGATATCGGCTTTCATCTTGAAATATTCGTTCTCATTTATCTCTCCCCGGGCATACCTCTCACTGAGAATATCGAATGCGTCTTTCCCTGACTGCGTGTCGAATTTACGATGCGCCCGGTATGTATAGCTCCAGTTTCCGATGTTGGAAAAAAGAACAAACAAAAAGACGAACCAAATAACCCAACCCCAGCCGAAATTCCAGTTATTCCAATAGGTATGAAACATGCGACTCTCCTTCATCCAAATCTATTAGGCTCCCGCAGTAGACACGGAACTGTTCTCGGCGGATCGCCGACTCTACGCTTCCTAACAGTCCGTCTTTACGGAAATGGGCACCGAATAATTAGGCGCGTCGGGTTTCAATTTGTTTGAAGCACGTATCGAGGAGATCCATGTGACGATCCCACGACTACATCCTATGTTTCATGGCGCGGCGCGGTCTGTACGTTAACGCACCGATGCCGTCGGCTCATGAAACTCGAGGCCAGCTACAAAACCGCGCGCGCCGAGTTCGCGACGCCCCGCACCGTTTCCCAAACAGCGGCTGAGAAGACGGCCAGTACAGTGATCGCAGCCAATAAGGCGATCAAGAGCAGCAACCCGTCTTCCTCAAGATAGGCCAGCGAAATTAGCGCTATTACCAAGGCGGGAACAACGTTGGTCAGGGGAATCGGCGCCAGCACGATAAGCGCGTCCAGTATAATGATGACCGTGCCGACAAGACGCTTAGTTGCCTCGAGCGGAGTGTGCCACCGCGGATGGATCATCTTCTCGAGATATCTCAGAAGTGGTACGGCTCGCCGCACCAGCGTCAAGAGGTGTCGCGTCGGTAACTGGTAATTAGCGATGCGGCGCGGAAAGAGCGGGCCAGACCGACCCGCGATCATCTGGAACGCGGGAATCGTGAGCAGTAATCCCGCCACGATCGAAACACCCGGTACGACCGCGGCCAGCGAAAGCAGCAGCATGATCATGCCAAAGGAACGCTTGCGCAGGTTGGTCATTACCCAGCCCAATGTGAAGTGGTTCATCGGCGCCCCATCGTACAGGCGTTGTAGCACGACGGACGTGTGGATAAACGATCTACCGTTAGGAGACTGTATCGACTTCAGCGCCGCTGCCCTCCGGGTCACATGCTGCACCTTCATAGGAACTCGATTTTGCATCCCACCAACCAACTTCGAGCTTCAAGTTGTTGTTTGATGTGTAGCATTCGCACGTACGAACTCTTGTGCCGTGCCCCGACGTGTGAGGACGCGATCACTATCTCGATATGTGGCAGCATCAGAGCACGCGGAGAGTCAACTCGTCGGGGCGCTGCCGCACATGGTTCGGGGCGGTGTCTACTCCACCAGCGCAGGGCCTGACTGGCTTGGGGGGCACGCTGCCGCAAATACTGTAGCAACCGAATACGATGACCGCATCTAAGGATGCCAGAGAGTTACAACTCCGCACACGAATGGCAGCCAACCCGATGCGAGCGCGCCGCCGAAACCCAACTTTCCCATCACATCCTCCCCATCGTGACCTACGCTTAGAACGCGGCCGAATCGTTGTAATCGCCGTCGACACACCTGAGCAGCGAGGGCAGATGCGGCAGCGCAGCAGGGTGCAACGCGTCAGATTGGCATACCGCGCATGAGATGCCTCTCAACCGGATCTTCTCTTACGCCGCCTTCATAGCCAGGCGACTTGGGCTAGGCCCCTTTTGGTGTCGCCACGCGTGGCGCGAGCTGCCTCGCCGTTCGGTTGATCTTGCGAAGAACCTTCATCGGTACGGCAGCGCACTGACATAAATGGCAATCGAGAGCAACCTTATCGGAACCTGAGCTGATGCTCGGGAGACAGATGCGTCGTACCGTGCCGCCTTGTCAAGGCGACGCAACGCCTTATCGCGGTTCAATGTACTTTCGGTTGTTCTAATGGGCGCGTTAGTCATCTTTGAATGAGAGGCACATATGTTACGCAACACGAAGGATCTAGAGCGCTACGCCATCGGTGCGACCGACGGCACCATTGGCCACGTCAAGGATTTCTACTTCGATGACGACGCCTGGGTCATCCGCTACCTCGTTGTCGACACTGGTGTTTGGCTTTCGAAGCGCAAGGTATTGATCTCACCGATCGCAATAGGTCAGCCGAACTGGGCGGAAAAGCTACTTCGCGTCTCGATCACAAAAGAGCAAGTAAAGAACAGCCCGAAAATTGACACCGAGAAACCAGTCTCGCGACAGCAAGAACTAGAAACCCTCGAGTATTACGGCTATCCGTACTATTGGGTGGGGACTGGTGTCTGGGGCCAAGGCGCCTACCCAAGCATGATGTTGCCGAGCTTTGGCTCAGCGTTCCAAGGCCGCCAAATGCAAGGGGCGAACATTCCCACTGATGCCGAAGCGAACCGACGTGAAGTTGGTGATCCTCACTTGCGCAGTTGCAATGAGGTCATGACGTATCACGTTCATGCGACCGACGGGGACATAGGCCACGTAAAGTCTATGCTCGTCGATGAGGAAACCTGGGCGATTCGATACCTCGTCCTGGATACCAGTAACTGGTGGCTCGGTCACCAAGTACTCATCGCACCACAATGGATCCAAAACGTGAGTTGGCCGGACGCCGAGGTTGCGGTCGATCTAACGCGGCAAGCAGTGCAAGATGCTCCTCCGTACGACTCAGCGGCACGATTGGAGCGAAAGCAGGAAGCAGAAGTTTACGAGCATTATCACCGTGCCGCCTATTGGATGGACGAGGTGCTGCGTGAATCCGCAACGTCTCGCCTGTAGACTGCGACGCAAGTGCTGGTGCTGACCGCCCAAGGCGCCGTATAGAAGTAAGCGAAAACAAAGGCTCGAGATATTGCAACCGCCCGCGTGCGATGCTGAAGCGCGGCAGCGGATATTGCTCCCAGAGATCGCTGCGTACGCCGGCGCATCGATCTACCTTGCAGCAACGCGTAGCATTGCAACATCCTCACTGAGGAGGACGGACTTCCAATGATTGGCAAACGACAGAGGATATCAACACACAGGATACTGGACTCGGAATCCACATGGCTGACCTGCAGGCCGGCGCGCTTGCCGAAGGAGCGCAGATCACTTTCACCTTCTACTGGTCGGTTGCTAAGCGCTGGGAAGGGGGCAACTTCGTAGTGCGCATCGCCGCGTGGCGCCAGAATCACATTGCCCGGCGGATAGGCAGTAGGACTCGGACCGATCTTTTGGCTCCTTATTTGCGAGATCTTTCCCTTGAAGTTCCGTGGTGCGGCTATGAGCGCCGTGACATTCCTGACCCTATTGGGGTTCTCGGGCGCGGGGGGATTTTCTGGCTATACGGCATCATCGCTGTCGGCGCGTGGGTCTTTTGCTATCGCCTGGTGCCAAACCAAAGGCAAAACTTTGGAACAATTGAATCGCACTGGCGGTCGGGAAAGCAGCCGCGGGAATTGTGAATAAACGGGTAGCCCCATGAAGCATATCCAATTTAGCTGCTGCCTGTCGGCCCAATCGGCAGCGCTGCCACATTTTTGGGAGCATACCGTCGGCAGCGGGCATGCGCCGTTGGCGCTGCGCGCAGACTGGCAGCAGCAGTTGCGTCAATGCCATGAGCAACTTGGCTTTCGCCACGTGCGCTTCCACGACATCCTCAGTGATGATATGGGAACACTCATGGACGAGCGCAACCATTTGCTCTACTCGTTTTTCAATGCCGATCAAATCTGCGAGTTCCTCATGTCGATCGGGATGAAACCGTTCGTCGAGCTGAGCTTCATGCCGACGACGCTCTCTTCCGGCAGCACGACGGTGTTCCATTATGGCGCCAACGTAACGCCGCCCAAAGACTACGCCGAGTGGGCGAAGTTTATCGGCAAACTGGCAACGCATTGGGTCCAGCGTTATGGCATCGACGAAGTCAGCACATGGCCCTTTGAAGTGTGGAACGAACCCAACCTCAAGGCATTCTGGACAGGAACGCAAGCCGATTATTTCAAGCTCTATCGCTTCACTGCACAGGCAATCAAAGAGGTTGACGATCGCCTGCAGGTCGGCGGCCCCGCGACCGCGAAAAATGAATGGATCACGGAGTTTCTGGATTTCTGCGAGAACAACAACGTGCCGGCGGATTTCATCAGCACGCATCACTATCCGACCGATGCGCTGGGCTCAATCGGGGAAGACACCGAGACGCAGCTTGCCCATAGCAGGCGAAGCATTCTTCGCGAGTGGGCACAGGACACGCACCGTAAGGCGCGCGGCAAACTGCTCTACTACACCGAATGGAGTTCGTCCTCGGACCCGCGCGACCATCTGCACGATGAGCCCTACACCGCGGCCGTCATCATCAAGACCATGATGGAAGCCCGGGGGCTCGTGCAGGGCTACAGCTACTGGACATTCTCGGATATCTTCGAGGAAAACTACATGCCGGCGACGGCGTTCCAGGGCGGCTTCGGCCTGCTCACACTGCAGGGAGTCGCCAAGCCGTCTTACCGCGCCTTCGAGCTCTTGCACCGCCTTGGCGCCGAAGAATTGCCCGTGGCCGGGACGCACGAAACAGTCGATGTCTGGGTTGTGCGCGGTCGCGATGCCGTGACGGTTCTGCTCACGAACCATGCACTACCTCGTCATCAGATCGAAACGGAGTCTGTGAACGTTCAACTGACGGACCTTTCCTCGCCGCGTAGTGTCTATGTCGAGCGGATTGATGACGATCACGCAAACGCCAAGCGGCTCTGGATTGAAATGGGTCAACCCGCCCTGCCCTCGGCTCGCGAAATTGAACAGTTGCACGTGGTATCCCAAATTGTGCGCGAGCCCCTTCATTGGAAGCACGAGGCTGGCACACTCCATCTGGAGCTTGTGATGCCCCCACAGGCAATCGCTGCCATCACGGTTGAGCTGGCGTTGAAGCGACCAAGTGCAAGCTCTCAATTGTGAATCGACGGGTCGATACCGCTTTTTTACTGATTGCGCGCTCTTACTTGCCGTGGCAACGTCGGCTTTCATTTTGCTCCATTGCTTCCGACTTATCTCGCCGCGGGCGTACTCTAGTCGAAGGGTCTAAATTCTAGACGGGAGATGAGCCACATGCTGCGGCACGTGCTGACACTGCGAGTTCCTGTAGTCAAAATCGCCTTTATAAATATGCCGCGCAATAAGCCAGTGCACATAGCTCACCGCGGTCATCGCGTGATGCGCTTTTTGGGCGACTCTATACAATTCAGAACTTCAGTCGCTGAGCCCGACTTTAATCTCGCTGTGGACCGCCGTTACACGGTCGGTGTCGCGCGCAACGGACACGGCCTTGTCTGCCGCTTCCTGCGTCCGAGCGCTGCCAGTCAACCATACGACGCCATTCGTGTCGGTATCGACATGAATCCGCTCTAAACTGGTTATATGCTCCGAAGCTAACTTGGTCTTGATCATCGTCGTTATT
>Ga0302324_100027112_pt1 | contig 10925 bp, 3 predicted proteins | sample Palsa_T0_1_FD_201949 | JGI IMG/M metagenome (GOLD analysis project Ga0302324, IMG submission 201949) | Peat permafrost microbial communities from Stordalen Mire near Abisko, Sweden - Palsa_T0_1 | ecosystem: Environmental > Terrestrial > Soil > Palsa > Peat permafrost | place: Sweden: Abisko...
ATAGAACTCTCCGTTGCGATCGGCATGCAGCAAGCCTTTTACCACCCGGCCATCGACACGCAGATCCGCCAGCACCATTTCATTCACTCCGTCATAATCCCACGTGTCGTGCGGGGTGAATTGATAGTGCCATCGCAACCGGCCGGTGGCTGGATCGAGCGCGATCACGGAGTCGGCGTACAAGTTGTCTCCGGGGCGAGCGTCTCCGTCATAGTCAGGATTGGGATTGCCTACTCCCCAATAAACCTGGTCAAGTTCGGGATCGTAAGATCCATTCAACCAGGTCGCTCCTCCGCCTCCATTGGCAACGGTATAAAAACGCCACAGCCTCTTACCGGTTTCGGCCTGATAGGCATCAATGAATCCACGGCTTCTGTAGTCGCCGCCCGCCATCCCGACTAACACCCGATCCCCCACCACCAGCGGTGGCGAAGTAGCGCTCACATTATCTTCGACGTTCCCTAGCAGCACATCCCATCGAACCCGGCCATTCTTGGTGTCGAGTGCTACCAGGTGGGCATCGAGCGTGCTTAGGTAAAGCAGGTTGCCCACGATCGCGGGGCCTCGATTCACCGGCCCACAGCAATAGCGAAGCTTCTTCGGAAGATGTCGTTGGTAGTGCCAAAGTTCTGTGCCCGTGCGTGCGTCAATCGCGAAGACGTGATCCCAGGAGGTGGTGAGGTAGATCACGCCGTCTACGAACAGTGGCGTCGCTTCAAGCCCGTCAGGTACACCGGTTTGAAAGCTCCAAACCGGAACCAGCCGGCCAACATTCTCCCGGCGCACGGAATCGAGTGGACTGAAGCGCTGATTGGTGTAGTCGCGGCCGTACATTAACCAGTTATTTGGATCTTGCGCGGCCGCCGACAGCCGATCAGCGCTCACCACCGTTCCCGCAGCAGTCGCTTCGCTCCCGGGTGCGTCGTTGATTCGCAACGAGCGGATATGGCGGACCAGCGATGCGATCTGATCCACGGTAAGAGTGCTCTTGAAACTCGGCATCGACGTGCCTGGCACACCGTCGCGAATCGTATGCTGCAAAGCCTGGTCTGTAGTCTCGGCCTGCCATTGGGAATTACTCAGGCTTGGTCCGAGGCCTCCTCCGCCGGTGGCGCCATGACAGACGGCGCAGCGTTGGGTGAATAACTCCTGACCCTGGTTGGAGTGAGACTGCGCGTACGCCAGGATGCTGCATACGAGGGACCAGAGAATGAGGAAAGGGCGGCTTCGCACCGGCTCAACGCTCCCAGGCAGCGCCGCGCACTTCCTTGCGTTGTGCCAGATCATCATCCGGCACGATGACCGCACCCCAGGGAGTGTTCGGCGAATCAATCTTTGCGCGCCATTCGACGTGTCCCGCGGTTCCTGGCTGCAACGTGATCTGCTTCTGCGCGTCGTTCAGCTTGAGATTGTCGCACCGCACGACAAGACGGTGCGTCCCAGCGCCCTGGGCATCGACGTCGATCAGGACTTCACCATCCGGGGATGATTTTCTCGACACCTGAAAATCCAATACATGACCGGAACGAAAATCCAGGTGATAAGTTTCTCCAGGCATAAAAGTTCGTGTTTCCTTGCCTGCCCTGCCCTGCACTGTATATCTGCCCTGCGGGAGCCTGACGTGAAATTGTCCACTCGGGTCGGGCGTTACCTGGATCGATTGTCCATGCGATGTTTCGTTGAACTCAATGGCTGAGTCCGCCTTGCCCTCAACCAGGGCGGGCCCGCTAAGATCAGGCATCAGAGCCAGCCAAGTGGCCACCGGGTGGACCCAAACTTCTTTGTAGGTCCACGTGGTCTGGGCCGGCCAATAAGGCACATCCACATCACCTCGGGTCTGTATCCCAACCGGAAGGGCGCCCACCATGTCTCCCGACGACGGCGTGTCCAGAGGCGTGTAATCGTGCCCTTCGCCCCACATCATGCTTTGCCCGAAAGGATTGCGTCCTAGCACCCATTCCATCTGTTCTTGCGCCAGCTGCGCCGCCGGAAGATCGCCGCGCAGATGAGCCGCCTTCCCCATTGCCTCCGCCTGAGGCAGAACGGTGCCGAAGTGTCCGCGATAATCCATCCATACCGCGAACAGGCGCAAGTAGTGACCGTCTCCCAGCGGGATTCCGTTCAGCACCTGCTTGCGAAACGATTCCCTTCGACTCTCCGGTACTTGCTCGTACTCAGTGTCTTTGTAGATGGAGGCCGGCATCATTCCGTAAGGCTGGGTGTACTTTGCCATGGCTTGCAGGTACTCGGAATGCAGCGTCACTGCGGAATACCACTTCATCCAATCAGGGTGATTCGGAAAGGCTTCGCACAAGTGAGTGAGCGCGACGACAGGACCCTCTTCCCGGCCTCGATGGCAGTAGTGAACGATGCGGTCCTTTGCCGGGCTGGTGTAAAAGAACCCGGTAAACGGAATCTTCCAATCGGGTCGCGCCCGTTGTTGCGAATCCAGGATGATATGCGCCAGCTCGATCGCTTTATCCTGATACTGCTGCTCGCCCGTGATCCGCCAAAGATCAACCGACGCGATCACGCCGGCCGATGCCAGTTCATGCTGCACGCCGTCCGAGTCAAACGTGACGTGCCACAAATCCGTGGGAGGTCGAATATTCGGATCGGCCATGCCGGCCACTGCGAACTGCCAGTCCGCCTTGGCCATCTTCAAGCAATACGCCGCAAGCCTGGGATCCTTTTCCTTGAGCACACGGGCCGCAATCGCCTCGTCGGCCGACGCGGTGAAGTTCGCAAACGGTATATTATGTGCTTCGGCGATCGTGTCGTCGAAGTCGCCAATGATTCCGTTCGTCCTCCGGCTGTTGACGGAACCGGTATCGCGATAGCCATCGCCAAAGCTGGTCTTTAAGATCCAGGTCAGCCCCCACTCGCCTTCTTCGATCAAGCGATCGTAGAGTGCGGGATCCTCGCCGCGGGCATGCAACTGCTCGGCCAAACTAAACATCGCGTATACCGCCTCGCCTGTATTGCCGAGGCCCTGCGTCAGATCGCCGGCGTCGTGCCATCCTCCATTGACAATGATCCGCTTGCCATCATGCACCGCCTGCCAGTCGCGATGGCAGACCCCGTGCACACCGGGAACCGCGAAACCACAGCGTTCGGAATAGAAGAAATTAAGCGCCTTCCAGATGGTTTCCGTCCAAACGTCCTCATCAATGCGAAATGGTGGCGTAGAGACATCGCCTGCCTCCAGCGTGTAAGAGCCGGATTGGCGAACCTCCGAAAAGTCCATTACCTGGTAGGGTCCCAGATGGGCTGTCACCGTTTCGATTGGCTTGCGCAATACCTCCTTGCCCGTTTCGTGGTTGATCAGCCTGAACTCCCGGGCACTCAGTCCGTTGGCCACGGCGCTCTTCGGTGAGCCGGCCAGATAACCCGCCTGGCTGTAGGCGATACGGCCCGGCCATACGTTCCAGCCTTCGATGTAATCGGGGTCCACACGCTCGAGTGTCAGTTGATCAAAATCGAAACTGACAGTGTCCGCCTCCTCAGGTGCGTTGCCGGAAATTCCGTACGTGAATTCGAGCTCTGTGATCTTGTCGCGCGCTACGTTGCCGATCTCCCACACCACGTGGTTCCACTCCTGGTTGCGCAAGAGGATGGAGTTCTCGCCCTCCTGGCCGAAGAGAGCTGGAAGCTTCTCGACTCCGTCATTGTGCAGGTGCATCGCGAGCGCGGGGTGATACGTGCCCGGACAATCCGGGTAAATCCATAACGATATCCGATTGAATTTCTGCCAGTCTTCGCCATCAAAGTGCCGGATGACTCCGGAGCTTCCCCATCCTCGTCCGTTCACCGGCCCAGGCCCTTCCAGCCTGGTCGGACTGCGGAATCGGAGCGACTGACCCCCGTCGCGTGACCGCTCCTTTGTGAGGGTCATTTCCGCGACCATTTTTGGCGCATCTGCTGGCTTGATAGAAATTCGAGCGTCCACCACTGCCGGTGCACCCCGGGTGAACGCGGTCCACTTATCCAGCTTCTCCATATCATCCAGCGGACGGCTCTCCAACACTTTCTTGTTCTGCCAGCGGTAGGAGGCGGAATTCGGATAATCGACCACCATGGGTGAGCGCTGCGCCACGCACACACAGGTTGCGAACAGCAATAGGAGAAGCTTTCTTCGACGGAGGAGCAGAAACGGGCGCGAAGGTCGCATGGGTTCCCTTTAAAGCTGCAGTCGTATATGCGAGCGTGTCAGCAGGGCAGAGAAGCCCAGCATCACCAGGGTAAAAACGGCCGCGCGAGCCACGCCCAAAGCCCCGCTGCTGAAGTGTTGATCGATCAAAGTAAAACCGGCCAGCGTAGTCAGGAAAAAGTAGAAGTCTGGCAGCAGATAAGTAAGCAACGTGTTCTCACCGGCCGGACGCACCAACCGGGCCCAGGCTGTTTTTCCCTTTACATCGCAGACCCAGTAAAGAAGAGCAAAGCAGAGGACCGCTGCGCCGGAGCTATACAAACACCACGTCGGCGTGGCACGAATCTTCGAAATGCCGAGCGGCGTGAGCAGCCACCCGGACACGAACATTGCCGCGGCGAAACCGAAAGCCAGCTGCATGCGCTGGGCAAGCGACTGCCAACGATGCGGCCCCAGAAAGATGAACGATGTAACCACCCCGGCCATGATGATTGAGGGCAGCGCACCCGAGCCGAAAGGCCAGAAATAGAGCGGCACGCGCAGCCGCACGTGGTGCTCGATCAAAACCGCACAAAACGCAGTGAGCGCCACCATCCAAGCGAGCGGAGACCACAACCAGCCCCGTGTTGGAATATAGAGGATAGAAGCAGCCAGGTAGGTGTAACCAATCAGGCCCAGAATTTCAGGATAGGAACCATCGATCCATACGCCCGTGCCATGGCCCGCGCTGCGTCGAAAGAGCGCAAAGGTGAGCATTAGCAAAACCAGCCCAGCAACGCGCAGCCAGCGAAACACTCGAGAGCCGCGCAGCCCGCGGCTCGGCGCAAACCAGAAAAGCACCGCGCCAGCAAGCCCGAGCAGAGCCCATACATTGGAATTGAGCCCCATGCGCACCGGATCGGCCTCCTCTGCGTTAGCCAAAATCAGACCGAGTACCACTAGCCCTGCCGAACGAGACAGCACATGCAGCCAAAGAGAAGCCTTCGACGGATTTTTTTCCAGCCGCCGATTGATCGCGAGCGGCATCGACATGCCGACGATGAAAAGGAAGAAGGGGAACACCATGTCCACGTAGGTCATGGCGTCCTGGTTGGCAAGTGCGTGGTAGGTCCACCAGGGCAATCCGTGCACACTCGACAGATCGTTCACGAAGATCATGACCAGCACGGTGAGGCCGCGAAAGATATCTATCGACGCGATGCGGACCGCAGATGTATCCGGATTGACGGCTGTGTTGTCCACAGCTGACGCAGTGCTTACATCAAACTGGTCTAATGCCGGTCGAGTTGTCATCCCTTAGCCACACCCTGCGGAACCAGCCCGGGAATCAAGGCTAACCACAGCGAGCGGTAACTGGCCAGGTGCAGCTTCCCTGGCCAGTTACCGCTTCCCCTCAGAACGACAACCTCAACGCCATCTGCACCTGGCGTGCAGTGTTTGCCTGGCTGGTCACCTGCCCGAATCCAGAGGAGCCAAATGTCATGTTCGGGCCGGAAAACTGCGGATGGTTCAGAGCATTGAACGCCTCCAGCCGGTAGTGAAGCTCCATACCTTCCCGTATTTTTGAAAGTGCAAACGATTTTGCAATCGAAAGATTCGCATTCTTCTCCCCCGGGGTGCGCGCCCATGGCAATGTGCGCGGTGCGGTCCCGAGCGCATACGGCACGGGCGCATTGAACACTTCCGGGTTCGCGAAGTAGTTGGTCATCCAATCCTTGCCGTTATTCCGCTTGGGCTTGCCGCTGAGATTCGGCCGCTGTGGACCATAGGTTGGCAGCGAAACGCCTCCCTGGAAAGCCGGTTGTAGAGGGTATCCACTGAAGATGGTCCAGGTTCCGTTAAACTGCCAGCCACCCAGAAACGCATCCGTGACCGAGTTCCAGTTACCGCCGAACTCCCTGCCACGCCCAAACGGCAACGGGTAAACATGCGTGAACTGGAACTGTTGCGGAATATCAAACAGAGATACGCTCCGCTCGAGGTATGGCTTGTTCGGATCCTGGAGAGATGTGGCACCGCCCAGGAAAGTGAGGTCGCTGGAGGACGCATCGTCGAGTGCCTTGGAAAAGGTGTAGGTCACGAGAAGGTCAAGCCCCGAAGGCAAGCGCTCTTCCACTCTCGCCTGTAAGGAGTTGAAACCCGAGTTGGCAATGGGCCTCGTGTCTCCTCCGAAAGTGGTGAATTGCGGATGAGGCAACTGCAGTTGATACGCTTGAATTGTCGGACCAGACAATGCACTGTTTTGATTCGTGATGTATCCGTTAAACGGGTTCGGCACGTAGTTCTGCAGAGCAGCAATCTGGTCGGAAGTGTCGTTCTCAATCGACGCCGGCAGAAGATTGTAGTTACTGTCTCCGCCGAAGTAGAGATGGGTGCCTTTATTGCCAAGATAGTTGACATCCACCAATATGCTCTTGGGGAATTCGTGTTGCAGGCCAAAACTCCAGGTTTGCGTGTAAGGCACTGCATTCACCGTCTTGATGGGGCCAATTGCAGCAAAGCCTACATCATTGAGTAATCCAAGCGTGTTGCCGGTCGGCAGGTTTGGGCCTGTGCCGGGCCACGGATCGCTGATGCGCCCCCAAGGCGTCGCGCCATCATTGTTTAAGCTGGTTAGCCACGTGGTGTCGGCAACATATCCCTGATCGCCGGATCCACCCTGCCCCGCGGCGCCTGCCCGTGACACCTGATAGAAGATACCGTACCCACCACGCACCACAGTTTGCTTGTATGCCTGCCATGCAAACCCGAAACGAGGCTGGAAGTTGGTAAGATCCGGGTTGTAGGTTGTGCGATTATTGGCGCTTGCAAAGACCTCGCCGCCATAGAGGGTCGGCAAGCCAGGCACCTGCAGAGGCGAAGGTACCGTTGGGCTCAGCGAATTGATACGGTTAAACCGCTCCACACGCGGCATCGTAAGGTCGTAGCGGAAACCGGCATTCACTGTCAAATTGGGCTTGACCTTCCAGTTATCCAGAATAAAACCGCCCCATACATAATTGCTCGTGCTCAGGGCATTGGGCACCTCATACAATCCGTTGTTCTGCATGCCCACGCCGGTAAGAAAGCTAGCCATCGCATCTCCACCCGTATTCGGGTTCTGCGACGTAGAAAGGTAGTTGTAGGTGAAGTTGCCGCCTGTCGGCCCGGGAAGTCTGAAATTGATAAGGTGTAGCCTTCCTTCCGCACCAAACTTGACCTCGTGGGAACCTTTGATCCAACTCATGGTGCCCAGGAGTTGATGCGTGTCTTGCCCGCGAACGATGAAGGTCCACGGCCAGGTCCCAATGTTCGTTCCATTTTGGCTGGTATAGCCGTCGCCCAGGGAGACAGCGGGGATCGTTGGGATGCCGGAAATGCCCATGTATGCCGGCAATCCAAGGGTCGTGATCGGGTTGATGCTTGGAAAATCACCCATCGCGCCCGTTTCACGCTCCGACCAACGGTTGAAGCCATAGGAAACAGTCAGCAGCAGCGATGGGGTGAAGGTCCGGGTCACATTCACGGCGGCGAGAAAGGCGTGGTTAACGTCTGGGCCGGCGGTGCACGGATCGGCGACATTCTGGAAGCAATTCCACATATGATTGTCGATGCGCTGCAGCGAGTACTTTGCAGCCAGCCGCATCTTTTCGTTGAAGGTGTGATCGAGCCGCATATCTGCCTGATCGCGATTTTGCGTACTTCCCCCCGATCCGACCCAATTGTTGAAGTACTGGTAGCCGGCGGTGCCAACATTCAGATTTGGCTTGGGAAAGTACTGCATCATCTTCAGCGACACGGGATCGATCAGATCTCCCGGGGCGCCCGATAGCTGGTACCCGGTGCCGTTGAGGTTCGGATTACCCGGGCTTGCGTAGTTCGCCATGTTATTGAATGGGATGAAGGCCGTCCTCACCGCCCCCCCTACATTGTTGTCATAGGAACCCGAGTACGGATCCCACATTTGTCCCGCCGCAGCCGTACACATACCCGTTGAGTCAAAGGTTCCACCCTGATAGCTGCACAGTTCGCCGAAGTCGCCTGTACGCTCGGCCGCGCTGGGGACGCCAAACGTCGAAGTCGTGCCCTGAAGGGAGCGCAATGCGTCGTAGTCGGCAAAGAAAAATGTCTTGTTGCGTTTGATCGGGCCGCCGAGCGTGCCGCCAAAATTATTCCAGCGCAAACTGGGGAGCGGTACGCCGGCCCCGTTGGCAAACCAATTGTTGGCATCAAGATGCTGGTTGCGCAGGTAGTAGTAAGCGCTTCCATGGAGAGCGTTGGTACCCGAGCGCGTGATCATATTGACCACTGTGGCGCCGCTGAAGCCGAACTCGGCGCTGAAGTTCGACGTCTGCACCTTGAATTCCTGAATGGCATCCGGCGCGGGCATATACGAGATCACCTGGATGCTGCCATTCTGCTCGTAGTTGGTGGATGACACCCCATCCATCAGCACATCTGCGCCCGAACTCCGGTTTCCGTTGGCGACAAAATTGTTCCCGTAGGTCCCGGTCGTGATGCTCCCATTTTGTGGACTGACAACACCGGGCGTGAGATAAGCCAGGCTCATCACTTCGCGATTCAAAAGCGGCAACGCATCGATCTCGCTCCGCTCGATGACCTGGCCGGTCGCCGCATCCTCGGTCGAGAGCAGAGGGGTTTCGCCACTAACCGTGACCGCCGTAGTAGCACTCCCGATGGGCAACGAAAAATTGACGGTGGCGTTCTGGTCCACGTCGATCCTGATGCCGGCCCGCTCCTCGGTCCCAAAACCCTGCGCTGAGGTTGTGATCTTGTAAGTGGCCGGAGGAACTCCGCGGAACAGGTAACGACCGCCGCCGTCGGTGACGGAGGTGAACGAGGTACCTTTGTCCTGATCCATCAGGACGACGCGCGCTCCCGGAAGAACCGCGGATTGCGGGTCAGTCACCAGGCCGGTCACCGATCCCGAATACAACTGCCCCCATGCTGTTGTCGCACCCACAATCACCGCAAGGAAAGCCGCGAACGTTCTGATGGCATTCTTCATTTGGATTCCTCTCCCGAAAACACACTCCCCGACAGCGTCAAGGGTTCGGTAAAACTTCGATGGAAGCAGTGGTTGAATCGAGGAACATCGCACAACCTTCCCAACAGAAATGGAAAGCGAAACGTAAATCGGGCGTGGCCGGTCCGTCGCCCACCAATGAGGAAAAGGAAACCTGAATGAACGCAAAAAGCAGACACGGCCTAAGAGTTCGCCGGCTTGCGTAAAGTATTGTGCTACGAATCAGGACCCGGGGCCCTTGGAGATACTTTATATAGTTTCGTTAGTATGCCGCGATTATTGATACTGTCAAGGTCTTTTTTTTCATCATTCTCCTGGTTTTGCCAACAAAGCCACGAGCACATCGGTTTGCTTTGTAATGAAGTTGAAGGAACTGGGGTTCAAACCAGGCCGGGACACCTGCCTCCACCCACCCCGCCTCTTTTTTACAAACAAAGGAAGGCCGCAAATATGCGGCTGAAGCGAACTTATAAATGACTTTTTTCCGCAGTAACAAGCGAAATAGTGCGAAACCCCACGGCAGAGGCTAACTATCTATCCTGGAATGGTCGGTGAAAGCGGTTACAAGCAGCAGAGCAGGACCGCCCCTGAGGCAAAGCGGGGCGTTCCTATTGTTTGCAGGTTGAAATAGGTCGGCTGGTGTGACGCTCTCTAAGTTAGTCTCCAGGGACCCAGTACTTATTGAATCCGATGTAATCGGATGGCATGTATGCCAGAAGCGCGCGACGGAGCTTCAGGATGTCGACCGGACCCTGTGTCTCGTACAGCACTTTTCCCCCGGGAGCAATCGCTATCGTATAAGGCACCGCGGACTGCCACTTGGGATTAAATGCTGCCTGTAACGCAGCCGTATCGTCAGAGGCGAAGAGCAGGTTTCGGCTGGTGGCATGCATCTTGGTCAGGCGCTGCAGTACATTAGACTTTTCGTCCGGCATATTCGTCGATACAGTCACCAGCGAGAAGTCTCGGTTCGCATACATATGAAGGGTCTTTTGTATGTCGGGAAACTCGACGATGCACGATCCGCACCAGGTGGCCCAAAAGTCGACGAGGACCACGTGATCGGTCGCGTTGGCCCGTAGCTTTTTCAAATCTTCCGCAGTCGCCATCTCCACGGTTACGGGCGTCGCTTCGATCTTTCGCGTCTCTTGCTCGAGGTAGTAGGTATCATCCTTCCACTTGGTGGAACATCCAAAGGTGCCGGTGTGGGCGACGGGAACTTCTTTATTCGCCAGCAAGGCATCGATCGCATTGCGCGCGTCGTGTGTTTTTACCAGTTCGATGCGATAGCTATTATCGATGTGCCCTTCGTAACGCAGATGACGCTGCTTATCAAAAATGAAGATATGCGGAGTCGTCTGCGGTCCGAAGGCCCGCGTCACTTCCTGGGTGTCCCCATCGTAAAGATAGGGGTAGGTGAGATGTTTGTACTGCACCCTAATCTTCATCTCGTCCAGGGTGTCGCTGATGTCTGACGAGTCCAGTTCAGCGATAGCCATGGCCTTGGGGGCGTTTCCCTGGATCACAACCAGGGCTACTCCCTTGCTCCGATACTCGTCGGCCATCTGCTGCACGCGCTGCTCGTACATTTGCGCGATCGGGCAATGGTTACACATAAACACCACGACCAGCACGGGGCTGGCTGCATAGTCACTCAGCTTGTGAATTTTTCCATCGACCCCAGGAAGAGCGAAGTCCGGGGCAGGTGAGCCTAGCGCTAGAGTCGGGTGTGCCGCCTGGTTTGCCGCA
>Ga0302324_100027116_pt1 | contig 10923 bp, 7 predicted proteins | sample Palsa_T0_1_FD_201949 | JGI IMG/M metagenome (GOLD analysis project Ga0302324, IMG submission 201949) | Peat permafrost microbial communities from Stordalen Mire near Abisko, Sweden - Palsa_T0_1 | ecosystem: Environmental > Terrestrial > Soil > Palsa > Peat permafrost | place: Sweden: Abisko...
GTTCGGTCATCGCGAAGCACGACCGGATCTCACCCGCTAGGAGCGGTTTGAGCCAGCGCTCCTTCTGCTCCGGCGTACCATAGCGCGCCAGCACCTCCATGTTGCCGGTGTCCGGCGCTGAGCAGTTGAAGACCTCGGGCGCCATGTGGCTTCGCCCCATGATCTCGCAGAGCGGAGCGTATTCGAGATTCGTCAGCCCCGCGCCGTGTTCGCTTTCCGGCAGAAACAAGTTCCAGAGCCCCGCGGCGCGAGCCTTCGGCTTGAGCTCTTCGATGACCCTGGTAGGCTGCCACCGGTTACGTTTAATCTCATCATCGTGGCGTTGCTCGTTGGGATAGATGTGCTCGTCCATGAAGGCCTGCAAGCGGCGCTGCAGATCCTTCACTTTGTCGCTGAATTCAAATTTCAATTGGATCTCTTATCTGCCGGTAAAAGCAGGGGCACGCTTCTCGAGAAAGTGCGCGACGCCCTCTTTGAAATCGCTGCTCTGCAAGCTTGCGAGCATTTTGCGCTCGGAGGCTTCGAACGCCTCCGCCAGCGTCTGGAACATCGCGTCGTACACCTGCCGCTTGATCACCCGCAACGAGCGCGGGCTCACATTCGACGCCAGTTCGCGCGCGTTCTCACGCACCTTATCCAAGAAAACGTCCTGGGGAAACACCTGATTCACCAGACCCATGCGCAGCGCTTCGGCCGCGTCAATCGTTCGTGCTGAAAACAACAGATCCAACGCGTTAGCATGCCCCACCAGGCGCGGCAGCATCCACGCCATCCCGTATTCGGCAATCAACCCGCGCCGAGCAAATGTCGTGCTGAAGCGAGCGGTATCCGAAGCCCATCGCAGGTCGCAATACAGCGCGATCACAAGCCCCAGACCGACGATCGGACCGTTGATCGCTGCGATTACGGGCTTTCCGACCGCGGGGAAATATGAGTACTTCTTCTGGAAGTCAGGCCGCACGCCCTCGCGCTGCGCGCCCGCCTGCAGCGCCTGCTTTTCGGCGGCCTCATCAACGCCGCGCGTTGCCACGCTGCTCAGCAGCGACATATCGGCGCCCGCGCAAAATCCCCGGCCCGCGCCCGTCAGCACGATCACGCGCACATTGTCGTCCCGCTCGGCCTCTTCAATCGCCGAACGCACCTCCTGTTCCATGATCGCGGTCCACGCGTTCAATTTGTCCGGACGATTCAAGGTGATGGTCGCGACCCGGTCGGCCACTTCGTAGAGAGTTTCCTGTTTTGGCATGATGGGCGCGATTATATACAATTCGAAACCGTTAGTCGCTCTCGTCTGTAACCGACTATCGGAATACAAAGTTCAGGGCGGATTCGAGAGAGGAGTGCTGTCGCTACTGTTGCCAGCCTCCGCCAAGCGCTCGGTAAAGTTGGACGAGACTCTGGTACTCGTCCCCTCTCGACTGCGCCAGTGTAAGTTCCGCGGCGAAGAGTGAACGCTGGCCATCCAACACTTCCAGATAAGTGGTGGTGCCGCCTTGGTAGCGCATGTTGGAGAGGCGAACAGACTCTGTCAAATCATTTACGAGCTGTTCCTGGCGGAGCCGGACCTCGTGCAATTTCTGATATCCGATCAAGCCATCGGACACGTCTCCGAAGGCATGCTGAATCGCCTCCTTGTACGAGAGCAGAGCTTGTTGTTCCTGCGATTCAGCGAGATGGAGATTTCCACGAAGTGCGCCCCCCGTGAAAATAGGCTGACTCACTTGCGCCCCGTAGGACCAGATCGCAATTTGGGAACTCATCAAGTTCGAGAAAGCGCTGCTGCGGCCAAATCCTCCGCCTCCTGAACCGGTCAGCGAAATTTGCGGAAAGAACTCGGCCTTGGCGACGCCAATATCGGCATTGGCGGCAACAATTGTTTGCTCCGCTTCGCGAATGTCGGGCCGTCGCTCGAGCAGCGAGGAAGGCAGGCCCGGAGGCACGTCCGGAGGAAGCACTTGCTCGGCCAGCGCGCGGCCGCGCGGTACGCCCCCGGGGTAATTACCCAGGAGGATGCTGATCGCGTCTTCCTCCTGGCCAATCTGCCTCTCCAGGTCCGGGATCTGCGCATTTGCAGTGTCGAGCACCTGCTGAGCCTGCAGCACATCCAACTTTGTCGCGACGCCGTGGCTCAGCCGGAGCGAAGTCAGCTTGACGGAACCTTCTTGTGTCGTCACCGTGTCTCGCGTGATTTGTAATTCGAGATCGAGCTGCAGGAGCGCGAAATAGTCGCTCGCCACATCGCTCACCAGAGTGAGTGTGACAACATTCTTCGCCTCTTCCGTTGCCATGAGTTGGGCCCGGGCAGCTTCTGTAGCGCGGCGAAGCCGGCCGAAGAAATCCAGCTGAAACGATGCGTCTGCGGCGAGGGACAAAAAATTGAACTTTGTTTGGAAGTTTTGCTCTCTTCCTCCGTTGAAAGTGGCGTTCCCGGATAACTGCGGAAACAAATTTGAACGAGTGATGGCTAGCTGGGCGCGCGCGGCATTGATGCGCTCCGTCGCCAATTGGAGATCGTAGTTTTGTTTCAGAGCCGTGCGGACCAGCTCCTGCAATTGGGGGTCCTGAAACACCTGCCACCATGGGAGATCCGCAAAGGAGGCTGTCTGAGCCTGGACCGGCGAGCTTTCGCCCAGATCACGGTAGGCCGTCGGCGTTTGCACTGCCGGCCGGTGATAGTTCGGGCCGACCATGCAGCCCGCGACTAAACTCGCGGCTAACATTGCGACCGTCAACCGCGCTAGCTTCTTCATAAATTGCTCCGCTTTTCGAACAACAAACGGTCGTCCGCCTCAGTCACCCTCCGCGGGAGCGGGCGTTGTCGGCAACGCTCCTGAAACATGCTCCTCGTCGGCACCCGACCATTTCTCGATCAGGTAAAATATTGCAGGGACAAAGAAAATTCCGATCAGGCTGGCGGCCAGCATTCCGCCGATCACCGTGGTGCCCATGATCTGGCGAGCAACCGACCCGGCACCCGCCGCAGTCCACAGCGGCACGCATCCCAGAATGAACGCGAAAGACGTCATCAAAATCGGCCGGAGACGAAGCCTGGCCCCTTCGAGCGCGGCATTCGCCAGGGACTTTCCTTTTTCGTATTCATCCTTGGCAAACTCGACGATCAAGATCGCGTTCTTGGCGGCCAAGCCGATGAGCATGACCAGTCCGATTTGCGAGTACACATCGGTCTCGATCTGGACCATGTAAGGCGGCAGGAAAACGCCGAGCAGGACCCGGCGCAACCAGAGGACTGCGAAGGCTCCAAAAATCGCCACGGGGGTGCTCAATAGCACGCTGAAGGGCAGCGTCCAGCTTTCATAAAGGGCCGCCAGAACGAGAAAAACGAACAACAGCGAAAGCCCGAAAATCACCGCCGGGGGCACTCCCTCGCGCGCTTTCTGCTCCTGGAACGATATGCCGGAGTAATCGAAACCCATTTCGCGCGGCATGGTTTGCCGAAACACTTCTTCGAGCGCGGCCGTGGCCTGATCCGCGCTGTAACCCGGCGCAGCGCTCCCGTTGATCTGCGCGGAACGATACTCGTTGAAGCGCAAAGTGAATTCCGGGCCGAGGCGCGGCTGTATGGAGGTAAGCGTCGAGAGGGGGACATTTTCTCCCTTGTCGTTACGGACGTAGAACTGCCCGACGTTTTCCGCGTTGGCACGGTCTTCGCCTTCCGCTTCGATGTAAACCTGCCACTGGCGGCCAAAGCGATTGAAATAGTTGATGAAATAGCCGCCCATGAACGCCTGGATCGTCTTGTAGACATCACTTAGGGCCACACCCTGTTTCAGCACTTTGTCGCGGTCCACCTTGACGAACTCTTGCGGGACGCTCGCCAAAAAAGTCGTGCTGAGGCTGGCGATTTCCGGCCGCTTTCGAGCAGCGTCAAGAAAAATGCCCAAGTTTTTGGCGAGGAACTGAATGTCGCCGCCGGAACGGTCCTCGAGGATGAACGTAAACCCGCCCGACGTGCCGACACCCGGAATGGCAGGCGGGGAGAAAGCGAATGCAATTGCCGCGGGCAACTTGCCCAACTGCTGGTTCAGATGTGTTTTCAGCGATTGAAATTGCTCGGCTCGCGTCGTGCGCTCATCCCAGGGTTTGAAGGTCACAAAAAAGGTTGCGTTGTAACTGGTGCGCACATAGCTGAGCAAGCTGAAGCCGACGAAGCCGGTAACAGTTTGGACCCCCGGCGTATTCATCAGGATTTTTTCCACATCAGCCGAGACGGCCGTCGTGCGTTCGAGCGAAGACCCGTTCGGTAACTGCACGTTGACGTAAGCGTACCCTTGATCCTCATCTGGAAGAAAGCTCGACGGCACGCGGCTGGCGAAGAACCCGCCCGCCAGGCCAAAGGCCACGAGCGCCGCGATCACGACGACGGTCTTTCGCAGGAGTGTTCCGCTCCAACGAACGTAGCCCTCGGTCGCGCGCCCGAATGTGCGGTTGAACGAATCGAAAAATCGTCTCAGCAGTCCCCTGCTCTCCCTACGGGGCCGCAGCAGCAGCGCGGCGAGCGCTGGGCTGAGCGTGAGCGCGTTAAACGCGGAAAGCAAAACGGAAATCGCGATCGTCACCGCGAATTGCTGGTAGAGCTTGCCGGTGATTCCGGGAACAAACGCCGTTGGTACAAAGACCGCGGAGAGAACCAGCGCGATGCCGACAACGGGTCCGGAAAGCTCGTCCATCGCTTTCAGCGCCGCGTCCTTCGGCGTCATGCCCTCCTCGATGTGCCGCTGGACACCTTCGACCACGACGATCGCGTCGTCCACCACCAGGCCGATTGCCAGCACCAACCCGAAAAGAGACAGCGTGTTGATCGAAAAACCGAAGGCTGGGAACAGCACGAACGTGCCGACCAGCGAGACTGGCACGGCAAGCAGCGGAATCAGCGTGGCGCGCCAGTCCTGCAAGAACAGGAAGACCACCAGTATTACCAGCGCCAGCGCTATCACCAGCGTTTCCACGATTTCCTTCATGCCTTGCGTGACCGAGCGGGTCGTGTCCAGCGCCACCACGAAATCCAGGTCTTCCGGGAAGCGCTGCTTCAACTCGGCCATCAGCTTCTTGACGCCGGCCGCTGCATCGACCGCGTTCGAGCCCGGCAGTTGGTAAGTCGCGATGACTGCGCTCGGCTTTCCGTTAAGACGTCCGGCGACGCTATAGTCCTGGGAACCCAGCTCGATTCGAGCAACGTCGCGGACCCGTACGACCCCGCCGTCCGGCGTCTCGCGCACCACAATCTGTCCGAATTCCTCCGGCGATACAAGGCGGCCCTGCGCCAAAACCGAATAGGTAAATTCCTGCCCCTTGGGTGCAGGTTCGCCCCCCGCCTTCCCGGCCGGGTTAACGGTGTTTTGCGCTTGAATGGCGCTGACGATCTCCGGCACGGTGATGCCGAGCTTGGCCAGCTGGTCAGGTTTTACCCACAATCGCATAGCGTACTGCCCGGAGCCGAATACCTGAACGTTTCCGATGCCCGGCGACCGCAGGATCGGATCCGCAAGGTTGATGTACGCGTAGTTCGCCAGAAAATTTGCGTCGTACGTTCCATGCGGCGAATAGACCGCGATTAACATCAGCGGTGCGGTGACCGATTTTCGAACCGTGACTCCGTAATTGGTCACGTCCACAGGAAGCTGAGAAGCGGCCAGCGTTTCGCGGCTTTGCGCCAAAATGTAATCCGTGTTCGGATCTGTTTTTTGGTCGAAGTCAACAATCAGCGTGGTGGTCGAGTTGGCCGTGGCGTTCAGCGAATACATGTAGTTCATGTTGTCCACGCCGCTCATCTGCTGTTCGATGGGAGTGGCCACCGCCTGCTCCAGCGTTTGCGCGTCCGCTCCCACGTAGGTCGCCAGAATTTGAATCTCGGGCGGTGCGATGTTGGGAAATTGAGCGACGGGCAGACTCAGTATCGTGAGCGAGCCAACGATCACCAACACGATCGAAATCACCATCGCGACGATGGGGCGATTGATAAAGAACTTTGACATAGGATTACCTTCCTGCTATTTCCGCGGCAAAAGGCTTGGGGTTCACCAGCATTCCCTGACGCACCTTCTGCACTCCCTCGGCCACGACGCGTTCGCCCGGCTTCAGTCCGTCCGCAATAATCCAGTCGGAGCCAACTCGGTCGCCTACTTGGACCGTTTGAATACTCACCTTGTTCTCGCCGTCCACCACCGCCACTTGATAGCCGCCTTGTAGTTCCGATACGGCACGCTGAGGCACAAGCAAGGCGCCTTGTTGAACTTGGGTGGCTGCGCGAACTCTGCCATACCCGCCGGGGCGCAGAATATTCCCGGGATTGGGAAAGAGCGCGGCGATACGAATTGCCCCGGTGCTTTCGTTTACCTGGCGGTCCGCAAAGTAGAATGTGCCCTCATGCGGGTAAGTGGAACCGTCAGCCAAAATCAGTTCGAGCTGCAGACTTTTGTCGGCTGCTTCCCGGGTTGTCTCCGTCGGAAACCGTTTCCGCCATGCGAGATACTCAGGCTCGCTGACGGTGAAATAGACCTTGATGGGATCAACGGTGGAAACGGAAGTCACGGGTCCGCTGCTCGGATTGACCAGGGCGCCCACCTGAAGCTGCGCCTGTCCAGCGATGCCGTCGATGGGCGCAATCAGCCGCGTAAAATCGAGATTGATCTTCGCGGTTTCGAGAGCAGCTTGAGCCGACTGTATTTGAGCCTTGGCCGTCGCGACGGTGGCCTTAGCCGCCAGGTTGTTCTGAACGGCGTTGTCGAGATCCTGCTGGCTGGCGGCTTGCTCCTTCGCCAGCGGCGTGTAACGATCGACATCAAGTTCCGTCCGCCGCTGCACTGCTTCCGTATTAGCAAGCATGGCCGTTGCCTGCTCCAACTGTCCCTGGGCTTGGTCCACCACCGCCTGAAATGGCCGTGGGTCAATTTCGAAAAGTAGCTCGCCCTTCTTGACGAACGCGCCTTCCTGATAGCCTTGCCGCAACAGGTAGCCGGTAACCTGCGCCCGCACGTCGGCATTTACCAGACCGTCCAGCGTGCCGATCCACTCACCAATAATCGGGACATCTTTCTGCTCGACCTGCACAACCTCGACGTCCGGCGAGCCGCCCTGTGGCGCTCCCGAGCGCTTTAGTTGCGTCCCTGCGAAAACCAGGCCTAAGGCGACCAGGCAGACTGCTCCACCTATCAGTAGATTACGTCTCAAAGGGGTGTTCATCTTCGTCTCCAACGCAGAGCCCCTGCGCCAAATCCGATACTAGCATCTCTCTCCGACTGGCTTCGCCGACGCCGAATTTACCGGTTGCAACGCGGCCCTCGAAGATCCGCAAAATTCTAACAGAGATTTCCGGCTCTGACCTGAGAACAGCGCACCGCACTCTGGATCACCCATAAAACAAATCCGACGGGGATTATTCGGCTTCTGGACTCTACATGATCATCGGCTGAAAGTGGGAAGATGAACCAAATCGGTCTGAGGTACAGTCTCTAGCGGATTCCCTGCCTTGCGCCATGCTGCCAGGCCACCAACGATCACAAACGCGTTAAATCCTACCTCCCGCAGCAGATGCGCCACACGGGCGCTGGTCGCTTCGCGCGGTCAAGTGCAATACAGGTAGATGTCTTTATCCCTGGGAAGCGTTTTGATCTCCTCCGACAGGTTATTCGGCTCCAGTCGAATCGAACCTCGAATCCGGGCGGCGCCAGAATCGTAGTAACCGTGGCTGCGCACATCGGCCAACAGAACATTTACCGAATATTGAGTCTGCAGCTTCGCTGCCAGCTCAGCGACCTGTATCCGTGGAACTATGCGGTAAACCCGGTGTTTCCAGTACAGCGAGAAACGATATGCGATGAATGCCATCGCCGCGACAATGACCGCGATCTCCACGACGTGTCCCGCCGCTCGAAATCCACGCGCGATTGTCGCGACGAAATCGCGGAAGACAAATCCTATCCCGCCATACGCGGACGCATAGGCGATGGCGCCGAGAAAGTCCAGCCCCAGAAACTGCGCGAACGGCATTTTCATGCTTCCCGCCAGCGGGGGAGCCATCGAATTAATTCCGGGAATGAACTTGGCGAACACCAAAGTGGCCCGGCCGCGCTTGTAGAACGATTCCGCGGAGCGTAGGACGCACGTTTCCGGATCCACGGAGACCCGGCATAGAAAACCTAACAACCTCCATCCCATGCGGCTTCCCAGGAAGTAGAGCAACGAGTCGCCCATTAGCATCGCCGTCACCACAATCAGCGCTGCCGCCGGCGCACGCATGGCGCCGGATGCCACCGCCGCTCCGGCTGTAACCAGAGCCAGCGCGGCCGGTACCGGAAACCCGAGCGCTTCCGCCAAAACGATCAGAAAAATGAAGACGTATCCGTGATGCACGATCAGCGCAAGGAGGTCATTCATAGCGTTAGGTCAAGAGACTAGCACGCAACTCGTCCACGACAAGACTTCGTCGTCCAGCTGAAATCTCATTTGAAAATCGGCCGTAAGGGCGTGGAAAATATTCGTCGCCTCCCAAACTGGCGGCGAACCAGGAGGGGGCGCCGATGGCGAATACGATGGCTCAGAGCGATAAAAGTATTCAGGCTCGGAACAAGGACTTACTGTGCAAAACAATCCGTTGATTACACTTATTGCGATTTTGATCTAGTGGAGGCGCGGGTGGGAATCGAACGCGCACGGTATTTTGGACGCACCTAGAAAACACGTAAGTTGTTGGTTCCAATCACAATCTGAGAAACGATAGAAAGTTAGCGAACGGCAGAATTGGTAGCCATGCGACAAATTACACTGCAATTTTGGATGGAGAAAATGAAAATCTATCGCCGTCATAATCTTGCCGTCTGCTCAGGGACCTGCGATGACTGTCCTGTTTGGATTCGCGGGAACGCACCTGATGGGACCTATATTGAGAAGTCTTTGCATACGCGAGACTAGGCACGCGCTCAAATATTGCTCAAGACGTGGCTTAAATCGAAACGCGAGCCAAAGCTAGAGATTAGGTTAGACCTTCCTGCCGTTCTAAAGGATGCCCTCAAGCGCAACGATTTAACGCACGAATACGACCACTTATTCAGAAAGATTGACTTCAGCGGCCCAGTTCCTGCAAAGCATCCTGAGTTAGGACCTTGCTGGATTTGGCGTGGGGCGAAAACCGGAAACGGGGTGTATGGCCGAACAGGTCATGAAGGAAAACGAGTTTCCCCTCACCACGTTCTTTATGAACTAGTTCAAGGGCCGATTCCCGAAGGGTTGGAAGCGGACCATCTGTGTGAAGTAGAAGCCTGTTGTCACCCGGCGCATATCGAACCCGTCACCCACACTGAGAACCAACACCGCCGCGCAATGAAAAACCAAAGCGGATTCGTTGCCCGCCATCGTGCCAGAGCCGGAACAACATCCAACATGCAGTCAGCAGGAGACTAACAAGATGATCCGCAAAACCGTCTCTCTCGAAAAGTCGGAATACGATGCGCTACGAAAGATCGCTCGACAGCGAAAGACTTCTCTCTCGGCCCTTGGGCGCGAATGTACTTCACCCTTCGGTAACAATCAATAGGTTTGCCATGCTATCCTGCCGCGCATGATCGTGCCGCAACCCCGCACGAAGCAGCGTCAAAGGAGTTCTATGAAGGGAACCGCTAGTATATTGATTGCCGTAATGCTGATTGGTGCACCTGCTTACTCCCAGACGGTAAGTAAACTGAGGGTGCTTACAGCACCGGGCGTCACCGACACAGCTCAAAAGGACTGGAGCAACACGCTGACAGTGTCCGACAAGACTCTGAAATTGACGTGCCCCAAGTGTTCGCCGATCCAGTCGGTATCGGTTGCCGCCGGTGACATCACATCGCTGAGATACGGACAAAATGCCTACCACCATTGGGTCGCGGGAATCGTTTCCGGTGTGCTCTCTTTAGGGGTGGGATTAATCGTTGGTCTGATGCCTCACCATGAGCATTATTTCTCGATTGATACGAAAGATGGCAAATCACTCGGGATCCAGGCGGATAAGAGCGACTTCAAGCAAATAGCCGGAATGCTGCAAAACTTCGCTGCGCTACCGATCCAAGTGTCAGAGAAAGACGCTCACTACTTGAACGGATTTAATACCCAAGTGACTTCCGAACCAGAGGACAAGAAAGGCCACTAATGTTTACCTGCTGGCTGATGCGGCCGTCGCCACTCGTCCCGCGCCAGATCAAGCTACAAGGGCCCGTGCACCGCTGGGAAGCACTACTGAGTGGTTGAAGTTTCAGGCTTGTAGATTACCGTCAGACGATAATGAAAGATATTCAGGCAGCGGTTGCTTATTCTTCTGCCTTTTGGGGAGTCTTCGTACCCGGGGCAGAATCTGGAAAATTCTTTCTCGGTCAACTTTTCGCGCACCATTATACGGAATTCACCTTCAACATCGTAACCCCCGCTCCGGCAGTCGATATTACTGCACGGGATAATGCTGAGCGTAAGTGGTCGCGGGCTACCAAAGGACTCGCTAGGTACATGTCCGAACCTGTCCACACCTTTGCCGAACTCGTGTGTCGCGATTGTTGCACCTTTGACCGTTGGCGGGAACTTAGGTTTTGATCTGTCCATCGGGCTGGCCTACTTCGCGCGTTCGCGGTCAAAGATCGCCTTTGGTTCGCGCTTAAACTCTCGACTGGCTGCGGTGCTTGGCAACGTGACGCCAACTTTCTTGGCGATGGCAGTGAACGTGAGCCCGGAGTATTCGAAACTGTAATCCGAGAACTGCGCGCAGAGTTGGAAAACGGGGCGAGCGGCCTAACCCGTCTCGGTCCAGCGCAACTGCGGAAACGATTCCTTAGGATTGACGGCGTAGCAATGCTTGCGAGCAAGTGCTTCAGCCTTTTGCTTCGCGTCCTCGATGTCTTCGGCCCAGTCGCGCTCCTTAAACCACTTCTGACGCTTTAC
>Ga0302324_100027118_pt1 | contig 10923 bp, 9 predicted proteins | sample Palsa_T0_1_FD_201949 | JGI IMG/M metagenome (GOLD analysis project Ga0302324, IMG submission 201949) | Peat permafrost microbial communities from Stordalen Mire near Abisko, Sweden - Palsa_T0_1 | ecosystem: Environmental > Terrestrial > Soil > Palsa > Peat permafrost | place: Sweden: Abisko...
CAGGTGCAACGGTGATTTGGACATCAACCAACGTACCTCTCGGGAACGCCATCATTAAAGTTTGCGGCTTGCCGCAATGCGGGGCGGGCAATCCTGCCCGCAGCCGGCTTTCAGCCGGCTCTGGCCGCCTCAAAAGGGCGGCTGCGGCCAGGACTGGCCGCCCCACATCTGGGTTTTGTCATCTTTGGTGGCCCGCAGAGCCATGAAGACAGGATGGTATCCTGCGCGCCGATTGGAAATCGACGCCACTCCGGCGCCCCTGCGTGAAGTCTCCATCGGCGCCGCCATCGAGAAGTTCACCGGCGGGCGGCTTGGATCGAGCGGCACCACGACGGCAGCGGCCGTTATTACGAAGGCAGTACAGTTCGTGCCCGTGAAGCGCATCGGGCTTTCCGGCCTGATGCTGCCCGTGATGGAAGACAGCCTGCTCGCCGAGCGTTGGAGCGAGGGCGCCTATGACGTGGACGGATTGCTGGCTTACTGCAGATCGAGCGCATCCTGGGCGATGTGGCCAAGCTGGCCGTGAAATGGAAGAAGCCGCTCACGGCGCGCCTGCTGCCGGTCAAAGGGAAGAAGGTCGGCGAGCGGACGGAGTTCGACGATCCGTTTCTGGTAAACACGACGATTCCGGCGATACCATGACGCGGCGCACCCACTTGGCGCGGATTTGCACCTCCGGCGGAGACGCGGATCGCCGACGCTGGGGTGGGAGACCCGCCCGCGCTCCTGGCTTCCGCCTGGGTGTTATCCTAACGGGTGAAAGTGTACGTCAATGTGCTTCCGTACTGTGCTAGCTGTGGGATCTTTCGGATTTGTGGGCTTCCTGGCCCTGCTGCAGGCGCAAAGACCCTTTAAAGAATACCCGGCTATCGAGTACGAGAATTTCCCGCTTCCCCCCGATTGGAAGGATCAGCAGCACGACTGGGTCCGGGCGCGTCTTCGATATCCCGATATCTTCGGTTATCCGGACCATTCGCGCCTGCGCCTGAGACCCAACCGCCCGTGGCCTGGCCAGTGGACCATGGATTACCCGCGATCCGACCGGCACCTGCTCGCAGGTGTCCGCCGGCTGACGCGAATCGACACGCGTTCGGTGGAGCAGATTGTGGATCTGGACGGCACCGGCGACGTGTACAACTGGCCGATCATGTATGCGGTCGAGGTCGGCCATTGGCAGCTTCCCCAGGAGCAGGCTAACCAATTGAGGGAATATTTGCTCCGCGGCGGCTTCCTTATGGTCGACGATTTTCACGGATCGGAGTTGTATCCCGATTACGCGACCGGAGAGCCGCTGAATGAGTGGGATACTTTCGTCCGCAGCGTCAGGCGGGTTTTTCCCGACCGCCCCATCGAGGACATCCCCAACGACGATCCGATTTTTCACACGATCTATGACTTGCAGGACCGCTTTCAGGTTCCCGGCGCGCAAATCTTCGAGACAGGCATTACCTACGAAAAAGGTCCCACCGGGAAAGTGCCGCATTGGCGTTGCATTCGCGACGACAAGGGCCGCATCGTGGTGGCGATCTGCCACAACATGGATTTGGGCGATGCCTGGGAGTGGTCGGATGATGCAAAATATCAGGAGAAGTGGGCCGCGCTCGCTTACCGCATCGCGATGGACTATTTCATCTACGATCTGACACATTAGCCCCAACACTGTTGACTTAGGTGGGATAGGCCTCCTGGCCTGTCCTTCTCCGTGTTGCAAATGCGTGCATTCGGCATGACTGAAGGACAGGCCAGGAGGCCTATCCCACCTAAGTCAACAGTATTGTGTTTGCGGGAACTGGACGACCTATTCCATGATCCGCAACTGAATCCGCGACCCGTCCGCGCCGCCGATATACACACGTTCGAACGCCTTCTGGAAATCGTTCGATGGCGCCTTGGGAATGTCGATGAATTTCTGCGGATTGCGGTCCGTCAACGGAAACCACGAGCTCTGCACCTGCACCATGATGCGGTGTCCCTGCCGCCAGGTATGCGCGACGTCCGGCAGATAGAAGGTGATCCGGTCCGGCTTGTTGGGCTCAAACGGTACGGGCTTCTCGAAACTCTTGCGGAACTTACCGCGGAACGGCTCGCCGCGAATCAATTCCTGGTATCCGCCCATCGGCGCCGTGTTCGCCGCCAGAGCCGCCGGCGCCGCCCCCGCCGCAGGGGCCGCCCCGGGCGCCGGCGCCGGGTTGTTATAGTCGGGATAGTCGTGCGGGAATACGTCGATTACCTTCACGTCGAAATCGGAGTCCGTCCCAGACGTCGACACCTTCAGATCCACCTGAATCGGTCCGAAGACCTGCACGTCATGGTCCAGTGGTTCGGTCTGAAACACTTCCACATCGGGACGCATAGCGGCGAACCGCTGGTCCTCGGTCATATACGAACTGAGTATCCGCAGCCCGATACGGTCCACGTATGGCACCGGCTTGTTTGGGTCCGACAGGTATTCTTCGAATCCCGCCTCGGCCGGCCGGCTCCATGCCAGCTTGCCGTGGGCAGCCAGGAACAGGTCGGTCGGCTGGGCTTCGCGGGGCGGCCACGCGTCGAACCGGCGCCACTGGTTCATGCCCGTTTGAAACACCCACGCCTTGGGAAACTTGCCGTCGCCGCGGCCCTTGAGGTAGAAGAGGAAGAACGGCAACTCGATGTGCTCCCGGTAGTACGGCCCCGTTTTCGCGCCGAAGTTGACGTTGCCCAACCGGTCGCCATCGCCGCGCGCGAAACCGCCGTGATTCCATGGACCCATCACCAGCATGTCGGCCGGCGGTGTATTCTTCTCCATGAAATCGAACTGCCGCAACAGGCCCTGCGGATCTTCGGTGTCGTACCAGCCGCCCACCAGCATCACCGCCGGCTTGATGGCCTTCAGGTATTTCCAAATCGCCCTTGACTGCCACTCTTCGTCGTAGGTAGTGTGGTCGATGTTCATGTTCCACATGGGCTGCTTGCGCTTGAAGTACTTCTCGTCGGCATTGGCCAGCGATCCCAGACTGAGATAGAAGTCATAACCATCCGGCGTTTGGAAGTCAAAGGGCAGTGTACGCGGAGGCGGCGCGGGATCGCCCTCGCGATTGCGGAACCCCATGTAGAAGCTGAAACGGTGCGCCAGCATGAAGGCGCCGTTGTGGTAGACATCGTCGCCCATGTAGTAATCCGTAACGGGAGCCTGCGGCGCCACCGCCACCAGCGCCGGATGTGCATCGATCATTCCGGCCGTCGCGTAGAAGCCCGGCTGCGACACGCCCCACATCCCCACCTTGCCGGTATTGCCCGGAACGTGCTTCACCAGCCAATCGACCGTGTCGTAGGTGTCGGTGCTCTCGTCGGTGTCTTTCGGTCCGCTCTTCACCGGCTTGTGCGGGCGGATGGTGACGAAATCGCCCTCGCTCATGAACCGCCCACGGACGTCCTGGTAAACGAAAATGAACCTCTCGCGTTCAAACAACTCGGAAGGCCCCAGATTCGTCCGGTACTGGTCGACGCCATACGGCGCCACGCTGTATCCCGTCCGCTGCATCAGGATCGGATACGTCCGGCCGTCGCTGAACACCTCCTTGGGCACGTAGACCGACGTGAACAGCTTCGCGCCGTCGCGCATCGCGATACGGTATTCGAACTTGGTGTAGTTCTCGCGGATGAAGCTGGCACGCTCGGCCGGCGTGGCGGCGGCGTTCGTTTGGGCGGCAGCAGCGCCTCTCCCTTGAGCGGAAAGCAGTTGGGCCAGCAATACGAAAGTGAGCAGAACGCGCATGGAAAAGATTCTATCGCAATAAACGCTGCCGTTCGCTCCATCGCACGCGGCTTCAAGGCGACACGCCAGCCGACGACAAGGAGATGCGGGATTACCAGTTGACCATGGACAAAGTCCGGAAATATGCAGCGGCGGCGATGCAGGCGGATGCCAAAACCAGCCAGTGCCCTAGAGAAGACGACGTCGGTACAGCGCTCACGCTGTTCGATTGGAGGCGCGGGTCGGGATCGAACCGACGAATAAGGGTTTTGCAGACCCTTGCCTTACCACTTGGCTACCGCGCCGCTGAGGACTATACCTGAAAAATACCGCGCCGCATGCCCTAAAGTCAATCTTGAGGATTTGCCGCCCTACCGCCCTACACGAGCGCCGCTACTGGCGATAAGCGCGCAATGTGTCCCAATACTGTTCAGCAATGCGAACCGCCTGGTGACGCTCCGCGATGTGCGCGGACGCGCGCAGACCGATTTCACCCGCACATTCCTTCGTCGATGCCAGCAGAAACATGTTGTGCCACAGCGAATCTTCTTCCGCCAGGCCCGGCTCGACGCGCAGACACGCGGCCGCCGGGTAGCGGGAGTTCTCCTCGCCGTTGGTCAGCAGGACGGGCTTGCCGGCGCCCATCAGCCGAATTGCGATGCCGGAGGTTTCGCCGGCGGCAGGGTATCGCAGGTTGATGCACGCATCCACCGCCAGCGCGGCGCGCCAGAAGTCGCGCTCGGCAAGAAACGGCAGGCGCACGACTCCAGGGCCGCGCAATAGCGGGGCCGCCGCGCGCGCCAGGTCGGACGATACAAACGGCCCGGCGATCAGGAGCCGGGCGTCCGGCCAGGCTTGCCGCAGCCGCGCGAACGCGCGCAGCACGGCGAAGAGACGCTTGGATTCCCGCAAATAGCCGAACACGCCGAACAGAAACCCGTGCGTGGGGACGCCCAGGCTTTGCCGCATGCGGATGGCTTCCCAGCCGGGCGGCAGTTCCGGCGCGGCGAACAGATGCGGGATCTCGATCGCCGCCGCGCCGGGCGCATGCGCGCGGACCATGCGGGCCGCGGCCGGGTTATGCACCACCACCGCGCGCGAGCGCTCCGCGATGCGTTTCAGCATCGGGTAATCGAAGTAGCGCCGGTCGAAACCCGAACTGGACCGGCCGCGCCACAGGTCTTCGGCCAGCGCGCGGTGCCATTCACCGTAGTTGTAAACGAACTCCTCGATATAGGCCGCGCGGTCGAGCGCGCCCAGGAAGAAATGATGGAGCACGGCATCGTGCAGCACCACCACGCCGGGCTGCGCCAGCGCGCGGCGGTAGATCTCGCGGTGCAGTTGGTTGTTGCCCAGGTGATAGAGCGCGATGTCTCCCCGGCGCGCGTGCGGCTCTACGCTGCCATGCCGGCGCAAGGCTTCGAGCAAAGATGCCGCGTAATCGGCCACGCCGGTGCGGGCGGGCGGCAAGGGCGCATGGTATGCGACTTTCACGGCTTCTTGCGCCTCCCGAACAGCGCCGTTCCCACGCGCACGATAGTGGCGCCCTCTTCAATCGCGGCTTCCAGATCGTGCGACATGCCCATCGATAAATGCGGCAGTTGCGCCCGCCCGTGCTGCTCGCCCAGTTCCCGCAGGCGCCGGAAATAGGGCCGCGACTGCTCCTGGTCGGCGGACCATGGCGGCATGGTCATCAGGCCAAGCAGGCGCAGGTTCGCGCATGCGCGCACCGCCGCGATCAGATCCGGAAGCTCTTCCGGCGCCGCGCCGGCCTTGGCTTGCTCAGGCGAAAGCTTGACCTCCAGCAAGACGTCCAGAGCCTTGCCGGCCTCGTTGAGCCGCCGCGCCAGCTTAGGCGAATCCACGGTCTGGATGCACTGAAACAGCTCCGCGGCGCGCGCGCTCTTGTTGCTCTGCAGGTGCCCGATCAGATGGAATCGCGCGCCGTCCAGGCCGCTTACTTCCGGCAGCTTGCCTTCGAATTCCTGGACATAGTTCTCGCCGAATTCGCGCAGGCCCAGCGCGTAGGCATCGCGAATGACCTGCGCTGGAAAGACTTTCGTGACGGCCAGCAGCATGATCTGCGCCGGATCGCGGTGCGCGCGGTCCGCGGCTCTGGCGATGCGCAGCCTGACCTCGGCCAGCCTCTGTGCGAGCGTTTCCATTCAATTTGGTTGTGGGGCAGGTTGGCAACCTGCGGGCCGATTGTTTATCGGCCCACTTTGCGCCGATTCCCAATCGGCGCGCAGGATACCATCCTGCCCCACGGCCCGAAAGCCTATTATCTCAGGGAGCAGGGCGCGCAGTCGCGAAAGCTTTGTCCGTTACAATAGTTCCTTGATCGTCACTCTCACAGTCAATCCGGCGCTCGACCGCACCCTCTCCGTGGACCGCCTGGCCTTCGAAGATCGCGCCTACATCGAGTCCCGCCACGAATCGCCCGGCGGACGCGGCATCAACGCGGCTTGCGTCATCCATTCGTTCGGGGGAACGCCGCTGGCCATCTTTCCCAGCGGCGGAAAAAACGGGAAAATGTTCGAAGAACTGCTGTGCGTCTACGGATACTCTACGGTGGCAGTGCCGGCCGGCCACGAGATCCGCACCAATATCACCATCACCGACCGCCAGGGCCTCACCGTCAGCGTGAACGAGCGGGGCCCGCAACTTGGGAAGGCCGAAATCGAGCGCCTGGAAAAAGCCGTGCAGAAGAGTCTCGATGGCGCCTCCTGGCTGATGCTGTGCGGCAGCCTGCCGCCCGGCGTGCCCTCCAATTTCTATGCCCGGCTGATCGGCATGGCCCGCCGCAAAAAGGTGAAGACGCTGCTCGACACCGATGGCGACGCCCTGCGTGAAGGTATCGAAGCCGCGCCCACGGCGGTCTCGCCCAATCAGCACGAAGCCGAGCGCCTGCTCAACCGCGCCCTGGTCACGCGCAATCACTTCCTGGACGCGGTGGCCCGCATACGCGCCATGGGACCCGATACGGTGGTGCTCTCGCTCGGCAGCCGCGGCGCCATGGGAGCCGTTGAAGGGGCCATCGTCGAGGCCATTCCGCCGCGCGTGGAAGTGCTGTGTCCGATCGGCGCGGGGGATGGCTTGGCCGCGGCTTTCGTGTGGTCCATGGAAGCTCACGGCGATTTCACGGATGCGCTGCGCTGGGGCGTGGCCACCGGCACGGCCTCCGCCACGCTGCCCGGCCTGCGCCTGGCATCCCTGGACCAGGCCAAGGAAGTCTACCGGCAGGTGGAAGTCCGCCGCATCGAATAGGAACCCGGTGGCCTACACGCGATCCCCGTCCCCCACCGGCGGTCCTCCCCAGAGCGCTAAAAGCGAAAACGTGATGCGCTCTGCGGGCGTGGTTTCCGCCGCGGTTTTCCTGAGCCGCATCACCGGGCTGGTGCGTGAGATGATCATGGCCCGCCTGTTCGGCGCGGGCGTCGCTTACGATGCGTTCCTGCTGGGGTTTCGCATCCCCAATCTGGCGCGCGACCTCTTCGCCGAGGGCGCCCTATCCTCCGCCTTCGTCCCCGTCTTCTCCAAGTACTTGGCCACCAAGGGCAAGCGCGAAGCCGCCGAGCTTTCGAACCTGGTGGCTACCGCGCTGGCTCTGGTGGTGGGCGGCATTTGCGTGCTGGGCATAATCTTCAGCCCGCAACTGGTGTGGCTGCTGGCGTCCGGATTCGCGCGCGTGCCCGGCAAATTCGAATTGGCCGTCACGCTGACCCGCATCATGTTTCCGTTTCTGCTGCTGGTGGCGCTGTCGGCGCAAGCCATGGGCATCCTGAACGCGATGAATCAGTTCGGCATCCCGGCGCTTTCCTCGACTTGTTTCAACATTGGCTCGGTGGCCTTCGGCCTGGGCTTCGGATACACCGCGGGCCGCTGGATGGGCCTGAGCCTGATTATGTCGATGGCTTGGGGCGTGGTCGTGGGCGGCGCCGTGCAATGGCTGTTTCAGATGCCCAGCCTGTACCGCGCCGGCATCTCGTACCGCCCGCGCATCGACTTCGCGCATCCCGGCCTGCGCAACATCTTGCGGCTGATGGGTCCTGCCATTCTGGGCAACGCCGCCGTGCAGATCAACGTGCTGGTGAATACCAACTTCGCTGCCAGCATCACGGACGCCGCCGGGCATGTCATCAACGGCCCGGTGAGCTGGCTCAGCTACGCATTCCGCTTCATGCAATTGCCGCTGGGCTTGTTCGGCGTGGCCATCGCCTCCGCCACGCTGCCCGCGATTTCACGCAGCGCCGCGCTCCATCGGATGGATGAATTCCGCCTGACGCTCTCCCGCTCGCTGGGCATGGTTTTGCTGCTGACCATTCCTTCGTCGGTGGGCCTGGCCATACTCGGCCCCAGCATGATCGGCGCCGTTTATCAGTGGGGCCGGTTTCGCGCCGCCGATACGCACCAGACGGCCATGGCGCTGGCCTGTTATGCGGTGGGGCTGGCGGGCTACGCGTCCATCAAGATCCTGGCGCCGGCGTTTTACACCCTTAACGACGCGCGCACCCCCATGCTGGTGAGCCTGGTCTCCATCCTGGTGAACCTGGCCGTCGCGTCCACGATGGTGAAGCTGGCGGGACTCGGCCACCTGGGACTGGCGCTATCGACTTCCGCCGTCGCGCTCTTCGGATCGGTGGCTTTATTCCTGCTGCTGCGCAGGCGCATCGGGCGCATCCATGGGAGGGCGCTGGCGGCCAGCGTGGCGAAGATTCTGGCGGCCTCGGCGGCCATGGGGTTAGCCTGCTATTTCTCGAGCCGCGGCGTGCATCACTGGCTGGGCGCGCGTAAACTCGCGCAAATCGCGGATGTGGCCATCTCCATCCCGCTGGGCGGGCTGGTGTACTACGCGCTGTGCCGGGTCATGCGGGTGGCGGAACTGGAAGCCGCCTGGAGCGCGCTGGCCGCTCCGCTGGCGCGCAAGCTGGGCTTCGGGGGGCGGGCGCTTCCGCCTGCCAACCCCGATTGACCGCGCTCCCGTGTTAAACTGCCATAAGAAATGCTTCCCGATCTGCAGTTGGCGGTTCGGTTGCAGGAGCTTGATCATCGGGTGACCGAGTTGACCCGCGAAATCTCCGCGCTGCCCAAACACATCGCCGAAATCGAAAAAAGATTAGAAAGTCACGCCCGCAAGCTGGAAGCCGATCACGCCGCCCTCAGCGCGAACCAGAAGGATCGCAAGAAGAACGAGAGCGATATCCAGCTTCAGGAGCAAAAAATCTCCAAATTGCGCGATCAGATGCTGGGCGCCAAGACCAACGAACAGTACCGCGCCTTTCAGCATGAAATCGAGTTTTGTGAGAAGGAGATTCGCCGCGCCGAGGATCATATTCTCGAATTGATGGGTGAATCCGAGCCGCTCGACAAGAACGTGAAAGCCGCCGAACTCGCGCTCAAAGAGGAAAAGGCCCAGGTGGAAGCGGAAAAGCAGCAGGCCCGGGCGCGCACCGCGGAGGACCAGAAAGCGCTCGATCTGATTCACCAGGAACGCAGCCAGATCGTCGCCCGCGTGCACCCGAACGTCTACCGCCAGTATGAACGCATTCGCAAAGGCCGTAGCGGCGTAGCCATTGCCGAGGCGGTCGACGGCCGCTGCAGCGCTTGCCAGATCGCCCTGCGCCTGCAGTTCTACCAGGATTTAAAGAAAGGGGACCAAGTGATGTATTGCGAAAGCTGCGCCCGCATCCTCTACTACAATCCGCCCGTGGCTTTCGAAGACCTCGCGGGCGAATCCGCGCCCGCCGTTCAGGGCTGATCTGATATTACGACCGTGGCTTGCGGTTGTGCGCGCTCTTCACCGGCTCCTTCAGCAGCGTATCCAAAGTCTCGCGAATGTTCTTCTCCTGCTCCTTGAAGAAATCGTCGCCGCCGTTGTGCTGCACCCGGATCACCCTGCCGCGGTCGATGAAAACCAGCTCGGGAACGTAGTTGGGCTTGGCCAGCGACGCTTGCTCATACTCCAGCACCGAATCGCGGTCCGCCGATCCCACTGGAAACGTGGGCTTGAACTGCGCGATAAAAGCGGGCACCAGCCGCTCCGCATCGGGATTGAAGGCCGCCGCCAGGAACTGCACGCCTTTCGGGCCATACTCGTTTTGCAGGCCGCTCAGTAATTGCGTGGTGTGCTGGCAGTGCGGACACGTAGTGGAGATGAAGGCCAGCACCACCACCTTGCCCGAATACTGGCTCAACAGCGTGATTTGGCCGTTGGGCATCTTGATCGCAAATTCGCCCGCCGGACGCGGCACCTGTTGCGCGTATGCCGCCAGACCAATCAGAAGCAGACCGAAAGCCGTGAGTGAATGCCGAAATCGCATACTGCCAGTTTACCTCAACCCAGCGCCCTTCGGCACCCGGCCTTTGCTTCATCCGCGTTCATCTGCGTTCATCAGCGGCCAATAATCTTGGTTTTATGAGCCGCCGGTTAATGAGAGCGCCCCGTATTGGCCGGTAGAGTAGGACAGCGGGCGACGGTAGCCGCGACCCGCTGTCCCCTCGTCGAACCGGACGTGCAGATTTCCCGCATCCGGCTCTCCTGGAAACCTTGGTCAGGGGCGCACACTCAGGAACTCCAACCCGAGCCGCTGGAGACGATCATAGTACGACATCCCTTCCGGCAATCGGTACCGGCGCTGGCTGCGATGATGCTTTAAGTGGTTCGCCAGTCGATAGCCCACGTGCCAGTTGATCTTCCGGTACGCCTGCCGCGGGTAACCCAGCGAGAAGTAGTTAGCCCAGCCTCTCAGTTGCCGGTTCAGCCTTGCGATCAGGCGCGGAATCGGCGTACATCCCTGACGGCGATCCGTCAGTTCGTTGATCCGCTCCCGTTCCCGCTGCAACGCCTTCTGCGACGGCCCCACGTGCAGATACCGCCGCGCGCGGCCATACCGGTCGCGCTGCCAGCGAAACGTGTAGCCCAGAAAGTCCAGACTCGCTTTCTCTTCCCGTAGATCCACCACGCGCGTCTTGTCCCGGTTGATCTCCAGCCCCAGCCACGTCTCGATCTTCTCTTCGATCCAGCCTCGTAAGCGCGGCCCTTGGTAGCGCGCCAACACCACACAGTCGTCGGCATAGCGCACCAGTTTGGCCTGCGCCCATCCGGCTGGCCCATCGGCGCGACAGAACAACTTGTCGAACCAATGCAGGTAGACGTTCGCCAGCAAGGGCGATATCACCCCGCCTTGCGG
>Ga0302324_100027121_pt1 | contig 10923 bp, 9 predicted proteins | sample Palsa_T0_1_FD_201949 | JGI IMG/M metagenome (GOLD analysis project Ga0302324, IMG submission 201949) | Peat permafrost microbial communities from Stordalen Mire near Abisko, Sweden - Palsa_T0_1 | ecosystem: Environmental > Terrestrial > Soil > Palsa > Peat permafrost | place: Sweden: Abisko...
ACACGCTGCGCCCGTCCGACGACCTGCGGTTGACCCTCGAACGCTTCGGTTCGGGCCTCCTCGCGCTGTCCCTATCCGAGGCCTCGCTCGCCGTACGGCGCAACTCGATCGCCGAAGGCGTCCGTTCGGGGGTCGGCGACAAACTCTACGAACGCGGCGCCAAGCTGTTGTGGTCGAGGCTGGCCGACTTCATGCGCGCCGAGATGGTGGCCGGGCGCCTGCGGCCCGAGGACCCCTGGATGGTGGCCATGCATCTGCGCGGCATGCTCGAGGCCGATGTGATCAACCGCGCCCTGATCGGCGCCCCCGTGGACGCCCGGCCGCGGCGGCTGCGCGAACACGCCGCCAAGGCCGCGGAAGCGCTGTTACGGGCCTACGGTCAGACCGCTGACGGCAGATCGGCCAGCGAGACGCCCCCGTCAACCGGGATGGTCGCGCCGACCACATAGTCGCCCGCCCGAGAGGCCAGGTAGATCGCGGCCGCGGCCATATCCTCGTCGGTCCCGATCCGGCGCATCGGGATGCGTCTGGCGACGTCCTCGCCGCGGTCGCGCGCATCGCGGTTCATGTCCGATGCGAAGGCGCCGGGCGCGATGCATGACACCACGATGTGATCGCGGATCAGCCTCGCCGCCATCCGGCGGGTCAGAAAGATCAGACCGGACTTGGACGCGTGATAGGAATAGGTCTCCTGCGGGTTGGGGCGCATGCCGTCGATCGAGGCGATGTTGATCACCTTGGCCGGCTTCTCGAACGACCCTGACGCCGCCAGGGCGCCGTGGAGCGCTTGGGTCAGAAAGAACGGCGACTTAAGGTTGAGGTCGAGCACCTTGTCCCAGCCGCTCTCCGGGAACTCGTCGAAATCCGCTCCCCACGCCGCGCCAGCGTTGTTCACCAGGATGTCGAGTCGGGGTTCGACGGTGGTGACGCGGGCCGCGAGCGCCTTGCAGCCCTCCACGGTCGAAATGTCCTGAGGCAGCGAGAGGCATTCACGGCCGTCGACCGACAGGGCTGCAGCCGTTGCGTCGCACTGCGCATGCTTGCGTGAGGAGATGTAGACCTTGGCCCCCTGCATCAGAAAGCCTTCGGCGATCATTCGCCCGATCCCGCGCGAGCCGCCCGTGACCAGCGCCACCCGGCCCTGCAGGCTGAAGAGATCCCCAAGCATGCCCGTTCCCCGCTCCCTGGCGCCCGCGGCGCGTGCGAGGGGTGGTCGCGCATGGCCCATGGGGCGTCAAGGGCTTGCCTTGCGTTCGCCGCCGCCGCCACATAACTCAGCGCTTCGGTCGTCGGCTGTCGGGGCGACGCCATGTCTTGTCGTGGGGGTCAGGGAGTCTAGTGTCGCTTGATATTGCGCCGGTCGCGCACGAAGGGGCTCTCCACGCCAGCTCCCAGACGCTGACCCATCTGCAGCGCCTGGAAGCGGAGAGCATCCAGATCATGCGCGAGGTGGTGGCCGAGTGCGAACGGCCGGTGATGCTCTATTCCGTCGGCAAGGACTCGGCCGTGATGCTGCATCTGGCGGCCAAGGCCTTCCACCCCTCGGCCCCGCCGTTCCCGTTGCTGCACGTCGACACCACCTGGAAGTTCCAGGCCATGTACGAGATGCGCGAGCGCATGGCCAAGTCGCTCGGGTTCGAACTTCTGGTCCATCAGAACCCCGATGCGCTGGCGCGGGGGATCAATCCGTTCGATCACGGTTCGCTGCACACCGACCTTTGGAAGACCGAGGGCCTGAAACAGGCGCTCGACAAATACGGCTTCGACGCCGCCTTCGGCGGCGCCCGGCGAGACGAGGAGAAGAGCCGCGCCAAGGAACGTGTGGTCTCGGTGCGCTCGGCCCAGCACGGCTGGGACCCCAAGAACCAGCGCCCGGAACTCTGGAGCCTCTACAACACGCGCCACACCCGTGGTCAGAGCCTGCGCGTGTTCCCCATCTCCAACTGGACCGAACTCGACATCTGGCAATACATCCACCTGGAGGGGATTCCGATCGTGCCTCTCTACTTCGCGGCCGAGCGGCCGGTCGTTGAGCGCGACGGCGCCTTGATCATGGTGGACGATGCGCGCATGCGCCTCCTGCCGGGGGAGACGCCGCAGATGCGCAAGGTGCGCTTCCGCACCCTCGGCTGTTATCCCCTTACCGGCGCGGTGGAGAGCGAGGCCGACACCCTGCCCAAGATCATCCAGGAGATGCTGCTCACCACCACCTCCGAGCGCCAGGGCCGGGTGATCGATCACGACCAGGCCGCCTCGATGGAGAAGAAGAAGCGCGAGGGCTATTTCTGATGGCCCACGTCTCCGATCTCATCGCCACCGACATCGACGCCTATCTGGACGCACACGAGCACAAGTCGCTGCTGCGCTTCATCACCTGCGGCTCGGTGGATGACGGCAAGTCGACGCTCATCGGCCGCCTGCTCTACGATTCGAAGATGATCTTCGAGGACCAGCTCGCCGCGCTCGAGGCGGATTCGCGCCGCATAGGCACCCAGGGCGGCGAGATCGACTTCGCCCTGCTGGTCGACGGCCTCGCGGCCGAGCGGGAACAGGGCATCACCATCGATGTCGCCTACCGCTTCTTCTCCACCGACAAGCGCAAGTTCATCGTCGCCGACACGCCCGGGCATGAGCAGTACACCCGCAACATGATCACCGGCGCGTCGACCGCCGACCTCGCGGTGATCCTGATCGACGCGCGCAAGGGGGTGCTGACGCAAACCCGCCGCCACAGCTTCCTGGTCCAGTTGATCGGCATCCGCCAGGTGGTGCTGGCGGTCAACAAGATGGACCTGGTCAATTTCGACCAGGCGACGTTCGACGACATCGTCGCTGACTACCGGGCGTTCGCCGCGAAGATCGGCCTGGAGGACATTCTGGCGATCCCGATCTCGGGGTTGCGCGGCGACAACATCGCTTCGCTCAGCGAGCGCACGCCGTGGTACCGGGGCCCCTCGCTCATGCACCATCTGGAGACCGCGCCCCTGGATGCGACCCAGCTCCAGGCCGGCCCGCTGCGGATGCCGGTGCAATGGGTCAACCGGCCCAACCTCGACTTCCGCGGCTTCAGCGGCCAGATCGCCTCCGGCGTGGCGCGGCCGGGCGACGCGGTGCGCATCGCACCCTCAGGCAGGGCGAGCCGCATCGCGCGCATCGTCACCAAGGACGGCGATCTCGCCGAGGCCGCAGCCGGCCAGTCCGTCACCCTGACCCTCACCGACGAGGTCGATTGCTCGCGCGGCGACGTGATCGTGGCGGCCGCATCGCCGCCGGAGTCCGCCGATCAGTTCGAGGCGACCATCGTGTGGATGGCGGCCGAACCCATGCTGCCGGGCCGCGCCTATCTGCTGAAGATCGCGACCTCGCTGGTGTCGGTCACCATCACCGAGCCCAAGTACAAGATCAACGTCAACACGCTCGAACATCTCGCGGCGCGCCAGCTCGAATTGAACGAGATTGGCGTCTGCAACATCAGCCTCGACCGCAACATACCGTTCGACCCGTACGAGACCGACCATGAGATGGGCGGCTTCATCCTGATCGACAGGATGACCAATGCGACGGTCGGGGCCGGCATGATCCGTTTCGCCCTGCGCCGTTCGCAGAACATCCACTGGCAGGCGGTGGACGTGAACAAGACCACGCGCGCCGAAGCCAAAGGCCAGACGCCCGCGGTGCTGTGGTTCACCGGCCTCTCGGGCGCTGGCAAGTCGACGATCGCCAACCTGGTGGAAAAACGTCTGCTCGCCGAGGGGCGCCACACCTACCTGCTCGATGGCGACAACGTCCGCCACGGCCTCAACCGCGATCTCGGCTTCACCGACGCCGAGCGGGTGGAGAACATCCGGCGTGTGGCGGAGGTGTCCAAGCTGATGGTCGACGCCGGCCTGATCGTGCTCGTCTCTTTCATCAGCCCGTTCCGGTCCGAGCGCGAGATGGCGCGTGATCTCATGGCCGAGGGCGAGTTCCTCGAGGTGTTCGTCGACACCGCCCTCGCCGTCGCCGAACAGCGTGACGTCAAGGGCCTCTACGCCAAGGCCCGGCGAGGCGAGCTCAAGAATTTCACCGGCATCGACAGCCCCTACGAGGCGCCGGAAAACCCCGAGATCCGCGTCGACACGAGCGCCCTCTCCGCGGAGGAGGCGGCCGAGGTGATCGTGAACAGCCTGAACGCGCGGGCCCGGCCTTCCGAACCGCCTGCCTCGTGGCAGGTGACTCAGGGGTGACGTCACCGCCCGGGCACGGACGCACGACAGACTTGCGATGCACGCTGGTCGCCGTCCTCGCGCTCCTGAGCCCGGCGACGGCGTTCGCGGCCTGGCCTCCCGCTGAGGGGCGCGGCGCCTGCGCGGTGACGAAGGAAGCCAACGTTCCGGCGAGGATGCGTGACGGCGTGATCCTGCGCGCCGACGTGTACCGGCCGAGCACCGAGGGGCCCGTCCCCGTCATCCTGATGCGCACCCAGTACGGCAAGGAGGGCGCGCAGGTTCAACCCTCGCGCTTCCAGACGCCGGAGTGGTTCGCCTCGCATTGCTACATCGTGGTGATCCAGGACATTCGCGGCCAGGGCGCCTCCGACGGCGACTTCTATGAGTACGCGCACGACCGCGACGACGGCTACGATACGGTGGAATGGGCCGCGCGTCTGCCGGGCGCCAGCGGCGCGGTGGGGATGTATGGCTCATCCTACGTCGGCGCGACGCAATGGCTGGCCGCCACCGCGGCGCCGCCGTCGCTCAAGGCGATCGTGCCGTCGAACACTGGCTCAGACTACTACGACGGCTGGACCTATGAGGATGGCGCGTTCCGCCTCGCCTTCATCGAGCCGTGGATGACCGACACCATCGCCACCAGCGCCGCCGTCAACCGCAAGGACACCCAGACGGTGGCGAGCCTGAAGACCGCCGCCAAGGAACTGGCCGTCTGGATGCAGTTCAGACCCTACACGCAACTGCCGATCCTGCAGCCGCGAAGCCCGGTCGTCGCGCCCTACTTCTTCGACGCCATCCGCCATCCGACCGACGACGCCTACTGGCGGGCGTTCAGCATCCAGACCCGCTACGACAAGGTCGCCGTGCCGGTGCTGGCGTTCGACGGCTGGTACGACGCCTTCATCGACGGCGCGCTGCGCAACTTCACCGGCGTGACGGCGCAAGGCGCCACCGCGCTGGCGCGTCAGAACCAGCGCATCGTGATCGGTCCGTGGGAGCATCTGGGCTGGGGGCGCCCGAGCAGCCCAGTCAGTCCGCGCCTCGCGGCGTTCGGCCCTGTGGCGGATAGCCCGGTGAACGAGATGACCATCGCCTGGTTCGACCATTTCCTCAAATGGGTGGACAACGGCGTCGACGGCGGACCGCGCGTCGACTACTTCGAGATGGGCGAGAACCGATGGCATGTGGCGAAGCAGTGGCCGCTGGCCGCCACGCAATATCAGTCGTGGTTTCTGACCGGCGGCGGCCATGCCAACTCCGTGATGGGGGACGGCGCCTTGAGCATCGTAGCGCCGAGCCCCGCCGCGCGCGATCAAGCCACGGCGGCCACCGACCAGTTCGTCTATGATCCTGCCAACCCGGTCCCCAGCGTCGGCGGCCACTCCTGCTGCGCCTGGACGTCGGGCCCGCAGGGCCAGTTCGACCAATCCGCCATCGAGCAGCGCCCTGACATCCTGGTGTTCACCAGCGCCCCGCTCGAAAGCAGTGTCGAGGTGACCGGTCCGGTGAGCGTGATTCTCTACGCCCGCACCAGCGCGCCCGACACCGACTTTACCGCCAAGCTGGTGGACGTCTCTCCTGACGGCACGGCGGTGAACCTCAGCGACGGGATCCAGCGGGCAAGCTTCCGGGACTCTCTTGAACACCCGACGCCCGTGCGTCCCGGTGAAGTCTATCGGTACAAGATCAACGTCTGGCCCACGAGCAACCTCTTCGCCAAGGGTCACCGCATCCGGCTGGAGATATCGTCGAGCGACTATCCGCAGTTCGCGCCAAACCCGAACACCGGCGAGCCGTTCGGCTCGAGCACGGCCCAGCGCAACGCGACGCAGACGATCCTGCATGATCTCGGCCATCCATCGGCGCTCATCCTGCCGGTCATTCCGGCCGGCGCGAGCGGGCCCGCGATCGACCATCCCCCGGCCAGCTGACCCAACGCCAGGCTCGGCCGCCCGGTCTCATGCGCGCAGGCTGACGCTGGCGACGTCACGCACCACCGTGCGGAACCAGGCCAGCAACGGGTCCGCCGCCCGGATGTGGGAGCAGACCAGGGTCGTCCGCAGCACGGTTTCGCCGAACGGCGGCGCATGCAGCACCAAGCCCAGACTGGGGGCGAAACGGCGTGCGAGAGCGGCCGAGAGGGTGGTGACCATGTCCGTCGCCGCGACGGCCGCCAGCGCCGCGGTGAAGTGGGGTGTGACCAGGGCGATGTTCCGCCTGACGCCCTGGGCGGCGAGCTGGGCGTCGATCTCCGACTGACCGTCACCCAGCAGGGCGACACCGACATGCTGGTAGCGCCCGTAATCGGCGATCGACCAGACGCACCCAGCGGCCGGGTGCTCCCGGCGCATCACCAGCGCCAGTTCATCTTCGCCTACGACCTCGCTGTAGGCGCCGGGGGACAGCGGGCTGCTCGCGAGCGCGAAGGCGAAGTCGAGCGCTCCCGACTCCAGTCGATCCATGACCCCCGGCCGATAGCTCTCCACGCGCAGGTCGATCCCCGGCGCCTCGATCGCCAGGCGAGCCGCCACGCCCGGCATGATCAGGATGGTGTGGGTGTCCGCGCCCGCCAGGCGCATGGTGCGGCGCGCCTCGGCGGGGTCGAACGGCTTGCCACCGAAGACGTCGCGCAGGTGTCTGAGCGCGGCCGCCAGGTCCGGCTCGATGGCCCGGGCGCGGGGGGTGAGCACATAGCCGGCCCGTGTGCGCACCAGCAGCGGATCGCCCAGCAGGTCGCGCAGGCGGCCGAGCGCCCGACTCATGGCTGGCTGGCTGAGGCCCACGTCGGCCGCCGCGCGGGTGACGTTGCGCCGCCGAAGGAGCGCATCGAGCGCCGGCGCGAGGTTGAGGTCCAGACCCGACACATTCACTTCACGCATGATGCAGATCATAACTATGCATTGGCTATATGCCAACGCGGCGCCTACCTTCCGATCGACAGGAGATCGGCCATGACTGGACCAACGGTTGTATTGGGTTTCGGCGTCACCGGCCGCGCGACCACGAAGGTGCTCTTGGAACGCGGAGAGGCCGTGCGCGTGGCGCAGCGCAGCAGACCGGCGGACCTGCCGCCGCAGGCGGAGTTCAGAGCCTGCGACGTGATGGACGCCGAGGCCGTGCGCAACGCTATCGATGGCGCCGCCCAGGTCGTTCTGGCCGTAGGGTTCCCCTATGACGCACGTGTCTGGCGCACCGTCTGGCCACGGACGATGGCCAACGTCGTCGAAGCCTGCGCGGCGAGCGGCGCGCGCGTGGTGTTCGTCGACAACCTCTACATGCTGGGCGCGCAGACGCAGCCGCGGCGCGAGGACATGCCGCTCACCGACCGGGGCGCGAAACCGCCAATCCTGTCGGAGGTCACTCGCATCTGGCGGGCGGCGTCGGACGCGGGACGCGTCCGCATGGCCTCCCTGCGCGCTTCGGATTTCTACGGACCCAGCGTGCCGGCCTCCCACCTGGGCGCAACGGGCTTCGCGCGGATCGCGCAGGGCAAGCCTGCTCTTTTGCTCGCGCCGCCCGACACGCCGCACGACTTCGCCTATGTGCCCGACATCGCCCGCGCCGTGGTGACGCTGCTTGACGCGCCGGACGACGCCTATGGCGAGGTGTGGAACATGCCGTGCGCGCCGACCCGCACGCCGCGCGAGATCCTGCGCCTGGGCGCCGAGGCCCTCGGCGTCAAGCTGCGGATCACCGCCGTTCCTTTGTGGCTGCTGTCTGTGCTCGGCCTGGTGTCGCCGATGATGCGCGAGGTGGCGGACGTGAGCTTCACCTGGGACCGGCCCTACATCGTCGACGGATCCAAGTTCACCCGCCGCTTCTGGTCGGATGTCACGCCGTTCGCGGTGGGCGCTCCGGCCACGGCCCGCTCGTTCGCCGCCACGTGACGCCGATCAGTCCTGGGATACACCGTCGATGAACCGGTCGAGGTCCCTGGGCGAACGCAGAACGCGTACGCGCGCCTCGCGTGCGTGATCGACTATCGCCCGCATGAGCTTGGGTCGGCTCGACCAAGGCCAGGCCACCACCCACCACCAGAAGTCGGCCCGCTCCTTCGACCGGCGCGCGGCTCGCCAGGCGCAGCGCAGGAACGAGAAGTCCAGGAGGAGCACGGTGTCGGCGCGAGCGAGGCGCACCTCGAGCACGTCACAGGGCCCCAGGTCTCCGTCCATGATCCAGCGGTCGCCCGCCGCCAGTCCCGCCTGGGTCCGGGCCCACGCCGCCTTCGGCGTCGGAGTGAGGTCAGGGCCCCAGAAGTGCTTGTCCAGCTCGATGACCGGCAGACCCGTCCGCTCTCCGAGCTTGCGCGCAGCGATGGACTTGCCGGCCCCGCCTCGGCCGAGGATGACGACTCTCTGCACGGCCCGAGCAATCCCGTGATCAGCGTCGACCGACCCTCATCAGATACGGCGTGAACGCCACGATGAGGCCGAAGATGACCATCGCCGCGAGGTTGAGTGCGCTGTCCGCGAGCGAGTGGTGGCCCTTTGGCCAGGCGACCGACAGCGGCACGACCACGAAATTCATCACGACGAATACGCCCACCCCGTAGAGAGCGCCGAACCGCGCCGGCTGGCGCAGCAGTCTCCGCCACCTGGCCCCAGCGACGATGTAGATCGCCGCGATGACCAACGACATCGCCCATTGCAAAACGAGCCCCAGCACCATGGTCTTTACGCCGCCGTGAAACGAGGCTCTTCCCAGCACGCCGCTGGCGATGGCCTGCAGGATCACACCCACGCGCGCGTGGTTGATCAAGGCGGCGACGAGGACATCGAGGCTGCCCGCCACCAGCCCTCCCAGGGCGATCGCCCGGATCAGCGACACCGCGGTGATCCGATCCTCGGGCGACGACATGCGCAGGGCTCCAACCGGCTGTGTTCGCGGGAGATTGGATCGAGCCATCCGGCGTTGCAAGCGCGCGCACGAACACCGACAGGCGCGTTCCGCCCGCGACGCATTGCGAGGCAGTCGCTCCGTAGGCGGATCAAAAATGCGCGAGCCCAGCGTGCGCCATGCGGCCTGCGGCGGCCGCCTCCTCGCCATCCCGCCACGCCTGGTCTTCCAGTCTCAGGGCCTGTTCCGCGCGTGCGCCGGCAGGGATGAAGAACAGCAGCAGGGCGGCGGCGATGAGGGAAGTCAGGGCAATGACGGCGAAGAACAACGGCTCGGGAACCACCGACCACAGCGTCCCCAAGGCGCCAGCCAGAAGGTTGCCCGCGAACGCGGCGAAAAACCAGGTGGCGATCGCCGTCGCCTCGAACCCCGGCGGGGCCAGGCGGCCGAAGAGGCCCAGACCCACCGGCAGGATGAACAGCTCGCCGGCGGTCAACACGACGAAGAACATCGTCAGCCATACCCAGCTCGAGCGCGCGTGTTCTGCGTTCGCAACCGCGCAAACGACCGCGATCAGGGCGTACGACAAACCCACGAGCACCGCGCCGGTGACCATCTTGCGAACCGATAGCGGCTCGCGGCCGCGCCGGCCCAACCGGGTCCAGTAGCCGACGAGCACGGGCGTCAGCATGAAGATCAGCAACGGATTGAGCGCCTGGAACCAGGTGAGGGGAATGCTGACGTGCGCCGTGAGCTGGCGATCCACACCGGTGTCGGTCCACAGGGCGATGGTGTTGCCGTTCTGCTCGTAGGCGCCGCGGAAGATGACGACCACGGCCATCACGCCCAGGAGCAGGAGCAAGCGGCTGCGGCCAATAACCTGCGCTCTGGGCGCCCTCGCCGCGCGTGGACCCTCGGTCGGCAGGTACCGCATTCCGGCCAGATAGGTCAGGAGGGCGATGAGCATGCCCACGCCGGCGACGGTGAACCCCCAGTGCCAGCCGTAGAACTCGCCCAGGGTTCCACACACCAGGGGCGCAAGGAACGCGCCGAGATTGATGCCGACGTAATAGATGTTGTAGGCCGAAGCGAGCCGTGGATCACCTTTTGAATACAATGAGTTGATCTGGCTGGAGAGGCTCGGGAGGAAGAAGCCGTTGCCGATCGCGATAGCCGCGAGCGCGGGGAAGAACAGGCCTTCGAACGCCATCATGAAGTGACCGGCGGCCATCAACAGCGCACCGGTGATCACGGCGTTGCGCTTGCCGATCAGACGATCGGCGATCACGCCGCCGAAAATCGGTGTCAGATACACCGCAGCGGTGTAACCGCCGTAGATCAGCGACGAGCGCCCCTGCGAAATCGCGAGCTGTTTGGTCATGTAGTAGACCAGCAGCGCCCGCATCCCGAAGAACGAGAACTGCGTCCACATCTCTGTCAGGAAAAGGACTGACAGCCCACGCGGCTGTCCCAGCCAGTCGCGGGCGGCGGGCGTCGAAGCCGTCACTTGGGGGCCTTGATCCGGCGACGGGAGTCTTCCGCGCCGACGAAGCCGACGAACTTCTCGCGAAGCTCGTGCACGGCTTCGACGCGGCTCTGCTGGCCTTCGAGCTCGCTGGCCACGGCCGCGAGCAGCAGCTCCATGAGCAACTGGGCCATGCTGAGACTGCGGATGCCGAAATCCGTCTCGATCATCAGCACGTTCTCGCTGAACGCCCGCGCCCAATGGCAATAGACGTCGGTGAGCACGACCGTGCGGATGTTACGAGCGGCGGCTTCCTCGGCGAGCATCCGGAAGTGGCGCGAGTACCGGCGGAAGTCGATCAGCACCAGGCAGGCGCCGGGGTCGGGATCAAGCAGGACGTCGCCGTAGGAG
>Ga0302324_100027124_pt1 | contig 10922 bp, 6 predicted proteins | sample Palsa_T0_1_FD_201949 | JGI IMG/M metagenome (GOLD analysis project Ga0302324, IMG submission 201949) | Peat permafrost microbial communities from Stordalen Mire near Abisko, Sweden - Palsa_T0_1 | ecosystem: Environmental > Terrestrial > Soil > Palsa > Peat permafrost | place: Sweden: Abisko...
AACCGGACCGCGATCTTGGCGGTGGAACTCGTGATGTCAGCGATGGGCAAAAGGATTTTATAGCGCATGCAGACCAGGGTCGCGGTTATTTACGGCGGACGAAGCGGCGAGCACGAAGTCTCGCTGCGCTCGGCCAAATCGATCATCGAGGCGATGGACGCGGCTCGCTACAAGGTCCTGCACTACTTGATTTCGAAAGAAGGCCGATGGAGCCCGCGGCCCATCGTTCCGGAGCCGAAAGGAAACCCGGAGATCGACGTTGTGTTCCCCGTTTTGCACGGCACGTTCGGCGAGGATGGCACGCTGCAAGGCCTGCTCGAATTGGCGGATCTTCCCTACGTCGGCGCCGGCGTCTTGGCGTCTTCGGTTTCCATGGACAAGGAGGTCATGAAACGGCTGGCCGGTGAGCGCGGTCTCCCCGTGGTGGATTATTTGGCGCTTTCCAGTCACGAAGCGCACAACCTGGAAGGCATTTGCTCGCGTTTCCAGTTTCCGGTTTTTGTCAAACCCGCGAACCTCGGTTCGTCGGTCGGAATTTCGAAGGCGCGCGATTGCGCTGAACTCAAATCGGCTCTCGAACTGGCGGCGGCGTATGATCGCAAGATCATTGTCGAGCGCGGCATCATCGGGCGCGAATTCGAATGCGCCGTGCTCGGCAACCAGCATCCCATCGCTTCGACGCCCTGCGAGATTCTTCCGTCGCGCGAATTTTACGACTACGACGACAAGTACCTGCTCGACCAGGCGCAGACCTTGATTCCCGCCAATCTCTCAGCCGAGCGAACCGCCGAGCTGCAACGGCTGGCCGTCGAATGCTACCAGGCGGTGGAATGCGAGGGTATGGCGCGCGTGGATTTTTTGATGGAGGCGGAGACCGGCCGCCTGTTCATCAACGAGATCAACACCATTCCCGGATTCACGTCCATCAGCATGTACCCTAAAATGTGGGAATATTCCGGGCTCCCGATGCCGAAGCTGATCGACCGCCTGATCGAGCTCGCGCTGGAGCGCCACGAAACCAAGCGGCGTTTGCGGTACTCGAAGTAAATGATTCTGCCCCTGCTGTTTTTCTTCGCCGAACCTCCGTCCACCGCGGACCTGGAAAGCGCGCTGAAGCGCTTCGTGGATGTGCTGGCCATCGTGCAGCAGCAAGGCGCGGACGTCGTAAACACCGAGCAGCCGATTTACCAAGGCGCGATTCCCAGCATGCTCCGGCGCCTGGATCCACACTCTATTTTCTTCGACCCGCTGCAATACCAGCAGCTCAAGGAGATGGAGCGCTCCGAGCAGCGCGGCTTCGGCACCGTCCTATCGGTCCTGCCGGGACGCGTGATCATTCTCCAGACCATGCAGGGGTCGCCGTCCGCAAAAGCCGGGCTGCAAGCCGGCGACGAGATCGTCGCGGTGAACAACGTTGCGCTGGCGCGCCTGGAGCCCGACCAAATCATCGAGTATCTCAGCCAATCGCGCCAGCACGAAGCTATACTCATCGTCCGGCGGCCAGGCGTGATCCGGTTGTCTCAATTCGTCCTCGACCCCGAGCTGGTGGATTCGCCGAGCGTGGACCGCGCGTTCCTTCTCCAACCGGACGTCGGCTTCGTTCGCGTCACCGGCTTCGATCCTCAAACTCCGAAGCAGCTCAAGGAAGCGATTGAAAAGCTCGGCGGCGACAAGCTGAAAGGCTTGGTGCTCGATTTTCGGGATAATCCGGGCGGCGCGGTGCAGAGCGCGATTCTAGTGGCATCCTATTTTCTTAAACCGGGTCAGCGAGTGCTGAGCATCAAGGGTCGAAGCGTTCAGGATCAGGACGCGGATACGCCCCAGACCGCCGCGCCATACTCGTTCCGTTTGGCCGTGCTGGTTAACGCCAAGACCGCCAGCGCCGCCGAGATCGTCTCCGGCGCCTTGCAAGATCACGATCGCGCGACCATCATCGGACAGCCCAGCTACGGAAAAGGCCTGGTGCAAAACGTGTTTCCGTTAGCGAACAACACGGCGCTCGCGCTCACCACGGCGTTCTACTACACGCCTAGCGGCCGTTCGATTCAGAAACCGCTGGAGAGCGGCCAACTGGAGATCGCGCAACAGAAGGAGCAGTTCCACACCGATTCCGGAAGAACCGTAAGCGGCGGAGGCGGCATCCATCCCGACTTTATCGTCGGTCCCGAGCAACCAACGCGCTTGCGCGCAGTGCTGGAAGCCAGCGGCGTGCTGACGTCCTTCGCCACCGAGTTCACGCAGAAGCACACCGTAACCGCGGATTTTGACCTCACGCCTGCGGTGCTCGAGGAATTCCAGGTGTACGCCGGCGAACGTGGCATCCAGCCGCCGGTGGCCGAATGGGTAGGAGATCGCGCCTGGCTGCAAAGCCGCCTAAAGGAGGAGCTGTTCAATCTAGCGCTGGGAGTGGCCAAGGGCGACGAAGTGGAAGCTCAGCGCGATCCCATCGTCCGCGCGGCGGTTGAGCACCTGAGCGCTCCGTAAGGGGAATTCTCGATTGACCGCATGCGAGTGAGCGTCCAGAATGGTCGTCACGATGCCTAAAGCCCGACTGCGCCGATTCTGGATGCCGCGCTGGTTCTGGATGCTGTGCCTTCCGCTCTCTGTCGCGGCGGGCCCGGTCTCGTATTCGATCGTCTACGTGCGGGCCCCTCGGGCGGGCGACAACACCTACATTCGTCTCCCCGACGTTTTCTACCCCACCGCCATGCCTTCTGGATCGGACTTGATGCTGTTGCATCCCGACGGCACGGAAGAAACGCTGTACGCCGCCGGCAAGGGCGCGGTGCTCGATCCCGCAGTGTCCTTGGACGCGCAGTGGGTATTCTTCTCGTACATACCCGACGCTTCCGCAGGCGCCGGCATTAACCCTCAGCGCGGGCTCGCGTATGGCGGCGCCGACATCTATAAGATCAATATTCGAACGCGCCAGATGGTCCAGCTCACGCATCAAGAGTGGACCCCGCCCACCGGGTCCGCCAATTGGTCCGCCGATCCGCTGAGTGCCAGCGCGCCCAATACCGTTTACCTCGGTTTTGGCATCTTCAATCTCGGCTCCTGTCCTCTGCCGAACGGCAAACTCATGTTTGTCTCCAGCCGCGACGGCTACCTGCCGAACAAAAGCTACACCGCTCCGAATCTGCGGTTATACATCATGGACGTTGACGGCTCGAATGTGGAGCCGGTTGGTCATCTCAACATCGGAAGCGCGCTGCATCCCACCGTGCTCATGGACGGCCGCGTGATGTTCGCCAGCTTCGAAACGCAAGGAGCGCGGGATGAGCGGAACTGGGGATTGTGGGCCATCTGGCCGGACGGCCGGCATTGGGAGCCGCTCATGAGCGCGTTCACCGAAGGCGGCGCGTTTCACTTTCAGGCCCAACTGTCGGACGGCCGCATCGCGGTGACCCAGTATTACAACCTGAACGACAACGGCTTCGGAACCATTCTCGTGTTCGATTCTCAAAAGAACCCCGCTGCGGTTCCCTTCGGCTCGCCCAACGCCGCCGATACATCGAATCCGCTGGTTCGTTGGGGCCTCTGGGATACAGGCGTGCCAACCGCCGGACAGCCACGCTACACCAGCTATTCTTTTTCACCGCCGGGCTTGATCAACCTGACCGGGTTTTCTCACGGCGAGGATCGGGCGTCGTCCACCGCTCAAGACGGCGGCTACGCCGGTAAAGCGACCCAGCCCGCTGCCGCGCCCAACGACGACATGCTGCTGGTCTGGTCTCCAGGTCCGGATAACAATCTGAATCGGCCGACGTCGATCCCTTACTACGATGCCGGAATTTACTTGCTCAAAGGCGGTCAGGAAGTGGACGACTACCGAAACCTCGTTGAGATCAAGAACGATCCCAACTACAACGAACTCGAACCCAAAGCGCTGGTTCCGTATCAATCGATTTACGGCATCGCCCAGCCCGCCGCTCTGCCGTACCTTCCCAACGACGGCACGGTGTCGCCCCTGCTGCCGCCCGGCACTCCCTTTGGACTGATTGGCACATCTAGCTTCTACAATCGCAACACCACGCCGGGCTACGGCGACAGTCTGTACAACGGGCTCGACCCCTTCAACACCGCGCAGAACGACGTAAGCTCCAACTGGTCCGATCAAGGCGCCGACGCGGGCTACTATACCAACGACGACATCTACGCGGTGCGCATCGTCGCGCTCGAGGGCGTCGCAAACCGCAGCTACCCGAACGGCGGCGACCCCGGCTTTCAGAATTTCGCGGACCGAGAGCGGATGCGCATCCTCGGCGAGATTCCGTTGAGAAAAACCAACGGCGCCGGCCAAACGGTGCTCGACGCGCAAGGCAACCCCGACACCAGCTTCCTGGCGAAAGTGCCTGCCGATACGCCGATTTCCTTTCAAACCCTCGATCAGAACGGCCTGGTGTTGAACATGGCCCAGACCTGGCACAGCGTGCGTCCCGGCGAGGTCCGCAACGATTGCGGCGGCTGCCACGCGCATAACAAACTGCCTCTGGATTTCTCCACCACGGCCGCGGCGCAAGCCGCATATTCGGTGACGGACCTCACCGCTCAAACGCCGTTGCTCGCCAAGAACGCAGCGGGGGACACCATCGTGAAATCGGCCGGCCGGCTGATCGTGGACGTAGAGTTTTATAAAGACATCAAGCCGATCCTGCAGCAATCCTGCGTCCAGTGTCATAGCAAGTCCGGCGCCGCCGCAGCCGGCTTGGTGCTCGACGACTCGACGCTCGTCAACGGCTACGACAATACCTACAACCGCTTGGCCAGCGACCCCAACGCGCAATGGGGAATTCCGCCTGTGATTTCCAGCCGGCAATGGCGGCAAACCAACGCGTCGCGCTATATACGGATGTTTCAGTCGCGGCGCAGTCTGCTGGTTTGGAAAGTTTTCGGCCGGCGTTTGGACGGGTGGAATAATTCGGACCATCCTACCGAATCGACGCCCGGCGACGCGAGCACTCTTCCCGCCGGCGCCGATCCCGACGAGGCCGACATCGACTACACCGGCACGATGATGCCGCCGCCCGGTTCAGGAGTTCCGCCCCTCACCGACGACGAAAAGATGACCGTCGCGCGCTGGATCGACTTGGGCGCTCCCATCACCGAGCAGGGCGACCCGACGTACCAAGGCTATTTCGCCGATGAGATCAAACCCACGCTGACCGTTTCATCCCCGGCGGTCGGCGCCAATTCCGGGCCGCTGGCGTTACTGCGCATCGGCATGTTCGATGCCTACTCGGGAATCGACGCGGCGTCGTTATCGGTGTCGGCCAATTTCTCGGTGAATGGAAATCCGCCCGGTTCCGAGCTCGGGCCGAGCTTTACGCAAACCGATTCGGCCATTTGGACGCTGCGGCTGTCGGCGCCGATCAAGCGTTTGACGAGCGGCAATATCGTGGTGAGAGTGCAGGATAACGCGGGTAACTGGACCACCGTGAACCGGTCGTTTAGCATCGGCGCGAACGGGCCGCCGATCTTGCAAAGGTGAACGCTAGTCGGCCGGCTCGAGCCTCGGCTTCCTCGGCCAGCGCACGCGCACCGCATGGCTGATCACTGGAAGTACGGAGACGAAGATCACCAGCAGCACGAACTTCTCGAAATTCCGCCGGATGATGGGCACTTCGCCCAGCACGTAGCCCAAGGTGGTCATCGACAGCACCCAGCCGATACCCCCGAAGATATCGAACGAAAGAAACCGCAGGTAGCGCATTTTTGCGACACCGGCGACGAACGGCGCGAAGGTACGGATGATGGGGACGAACTTGGCGTAGATGATGGTTTTGCCGCCGTGCTTCTCGTAGAACGCCTCGGTCTGCCGCAGGTGCTCCTGCTTGAAGAAGCGGGAATCGGGGCGGTCGAAAATCGTGACGCCCGCGCGGCGCCCGAGCAAATAACCGCACCAATCGCCCAACAGGCAGGCACAACTCAGCAGCACAAAGATGAGGCCCAGGTTCAATTGGCCGGCACCGGCCACCGCGCCGATCGCGAATAGCAATGAATCGCCGGGAAGAACGAATCCCACCAGCAGTCCGGTCTCGGCGAAGACGATGGCGGTCAGCGCGGCATATCCCAGCCAGCCGGACAGCACGGTGGAAAGCAGATGAATCAGGCCGTCCGGCGTAGCGAGGCTCCGCAGGAAATCCAGCAGGGAATGGAGCATGCCCGGAAGCTAAGTCCGATACCGCGCCAGCATGCGGTTGATCACGTCCTGGTGCTTCTTGATCTTGCCTTCCTGGATCAGTCGGAAGACCACGCTGTCCTGTAGCAGCGCCTGCCTCTGTCCGGCTTTCCTTTGCTTTAGCTGAGTGACGATGGAATCCCGTTGCGCGGCCAGCTTGGTCATGTCCGCGGGTTGCCGCTCGACGATCTTGACAACCACGGTCTGCGTTCCGACGTTAAGCGGCCCGATGACGGTTCCAACTGGTTTATCGAACGAGTCACCCAGGTATTGCGCCGAACCGATACCTTCGGCGGCGCCGTCTCGCGGAAAGAAATCGGTGGACTTTACTTCCACGCCCATCTTCTTGGCGGCGGCTTGCAGGTCGCCCCCCGAGGAATTCGCCAGGTCGGCTGCCTTGCGCGAGTTCTCGGCCACCAGTTCCACCGCTCTTTGCTGGTTGAAGTTTTGGCGCACTTGCGCTTCGATCTCGGAGAAAACGGCGGGATGCGGCGGATTTATGCTGGTAAGCTCCACCACCACTAATCGGTTGCCCGCCTGAACCACCGGGCTGACTTCACCCTTTTTCAAGGCCCCGATAGCTTGGCTGACTTCCTTTTGTTCGTTCCCCAACCCCGCAATGGGCGTACCGACTCTGTAGTTTTCGAAGTTCTGGAACGACAACCCGAGTTTGGTCGCGATCTGCTCGGCGTTCTGAGGCGCTTGAACCAATTCGGCGTGCGCTTGATCCTCGAGAGTCTGCATGCGGTCAAACACAATTTGGTTGCGTAGCGCACTGAGGATTTGCGCTTTTACCTCCTCCAGGGTTTTCAAGCGCGCCGGCTCCTTCTCCAGCACCTGAATGATGTGGAATCCGTATTGGGTGGTGATGACGTTGCTGATCTCGGTGGGCTTCAGCGCGAAGGTAGTGTCCTCGAACTCCTTAACCATTTGGCCGCGCACCACCCAACCAAGGTCGCCGCCCTTCGAAGCCGATCCGGGGTCCTCGGAATTCTTTTGCGCCAATTCGGCGAAGTTTGCCCCGGCTCGAAGCTGCTTCAATAGATCTTCCGCCCTGGCCTTGATCTTGACTTTATCGGCATCCGCTTTTCCTGTCGTACTCAACAGGATGTGGCGGGCGTGCACCCGATCCGGCGTCCGGTATTGATCCATGTGCGAATGGTAGTAAGCTTCCACCTGCGAATCGGAAATCTGGATGGTTTGCGCAATTTTCCCCAGATCGGCCACGATGAGCTGGAAGTTTCGCGTCTCCGGCATCGGGTAGAAGCTCTTATTCTTTTCGAAGTAGGCCTTTACCTCGTCGGGCGTCGGTTTCACCGTTCGCGAGGTCGCCACCGGATCGAATGCGATATATTCCAGTTTGATCTTGTCGGCGTGAAGGCGGTAAGCCTGTTCCACCTCCGCGGGTGCGACAATTACGCCTTCAATCGCTATGTCCTGCAAAGCCTTTTGATAGGCGCTCAGACGGACGTTGGCTTCAAAATCCTGAACCGTGGTCCCAATCTGCTCCGCGATGTACTGCCGGTATTGATCGGGCGGCATTGTTCCGAAGGGAAAGGTGCGAATGATGGCGGCCAGGTCTTGGTCGGAAACCTCGATGCCCAGCCGCTGGGCTTCATAGGCGATGGCGCGATCCGTGATCGCTTGATCGATCACTTGGGGCAGGTAGGAACCCACCATGCTAGCCGGCAACGAACGGCCCTGCAGGAGGTTCTTCACTTGCACATCGATCTGCTGCACGGTAACTGCGTCCTTGCCGATCTCGGCCACCACTTGGTCGTTCTTGTCTCCCGTCGTGGTGGTGCCCGCGCCCGGTATCAGATACACCAGCATTGAGAGCGCCACCATGGCGAGCATGGCGCCGAGCAGAATGCGCACGGCCTTCGCTCTGCTACGAAATAAATCGAACATCCGTAAAGGCTCCTAGGAGAATTAAGGGAGAATTTTCCTTAACCTCCAGTATAACTGAAAGACCCACGTTGCTCTCCGTGTCGCAACCGCACATTAGATCCGTCACCCACTCGAATCCGTATATACTACAGGTCTCGGTAAAACCTGTATGAAGCTCCTCCTTCGGATCGCTGCCCTGACTACCGCCGTTGTTCCCATGGGCGTCGCTCAAACGACGATCTTCGGAAGCAACGTTATCGTGAATGCCGGCGCCGAATCCGGAGCGGGCGGCAATGGCATCACCCAGGTGGCTAGTGTGCCGGGGTGGTCAGGCTCGGGCGGTTGCGATGTGTATGCGTATAGTACGGCGTACAACAACGTCAATGGGATCGCGCCGACTAATATAGTTCCACGAGGGGCGGGCAATAACTATTTCGCCGGTGGAATCCAGCCGGTAAGTTGCACTTTCACGCAGAATATCGATCTGTCCTCCGAAGCGGCGACCATCGACGCAGGAACCGTCACATTTGCGGCCGCCGCATACCTGGGCGGCTACGGCAGCGACAGCGACAACGCGACACTTACGGTCGCGTTTCAGGATGCCAACGGAAATCAGTTGGGTTCCTTGACCTTGGGACCGGTAGGGCCGAACGATCGCGCGGCCCAGGAAAATGGGCTGTATCTGCAGCGGCAGATCGGTCAGATACCAGCGGGGGCGCGGACCGCGGCGCTGACACTCAACATGAACTGGGTGAACGGCGCGAACAACGAAGCCTATGCGGACAACCTGTTGCTCATCTTGAATGCACCATCCACGCCGCAATCAGTGCTGGGCGTGAATCTGATCGTAAATCCGGGCGCGGATGCCTCGCTCGGGCTCGATGAAAACTCGAACAACCAAGTTTCCAACGACCTTCCGGGATGGGTGCGTAGCGCGTACCTGACGGCGGATTCTTACCAAGATACAGGCGGCGATCTATACCAGTACACAGGCGGACCATCCGATGCCGGAATCAATTATTTTTACGGCGGCCAGGACGTGTCCGACAATTCGAATCCGATCGCCACCGCCTACCAGGACATCGACGTTTCCTCGGCGGCGAGTTTGATCGATGCCGGCAATGTGCCCTACACACTGGCCGGCTGGTTGGGCGGTTACGAAGGCCAGGATGACAACTGCGTGCTGGCGATTCAGTTTCAGAGTTGGGACGGAACCGTGCTGGCTAGCGACCAGATCGGTCCGGTTTTGGCAGCCGATCGGAACGACAATAGTGGACTGCTACAGGAATCCACCAACGGGAACCTACCCAGCGGCACGCGAGTGATTCACGTGTCGATGACCATGACTCGCGAGGAAGGCACGGACAATGACGGACTGGCGGACAGTCTATCGCTGGTGCTAGGTTCGGCCGGAAACGTGGGTCCGGAAATTTCGGGAACCATCATAAGCGCCGGGGCGTACGGGGCTTTCCATGCCGTCACGCCGGGAACGTGGATGGAGATTTACGGAGAGAACCTGGCCGCGGGTGCGGCGGAATGGGGCGGCGCGGATTTCAACGGAGTCAACGCGCCAACGTCCTTGGACGGAACCCAGGTGACCATCGGCGGGCAGTCCGCGTTCGTTTACTACATCAATACCGGCCAAGTGGACGCATTGGTTCCTGGCTCCGTGGGTACCGGGCCGCAGCCGGTGATCGTTACCACGGCGCAAGGCGCCAGCGTGCCTCTGCTGGTGAGCGTAAATCCGTCGGAGCCTGGACTGCTTGCTCCGGCGTCTTTCGTTGTCAACGGTAATCAATATCTCGCCGCCGTATTCTCCGACGGGACCACCTTCGTGCTCCCTCCCGGGGCGATTCCGGGCGTGACCTCCCGGCAAGCCCAACCTGGGGAAACAATCCTGGTCTATGGAATCGGATTCGGGGCCGTCACTCCGAACATTCCTACCGGCCAGATTGCCGAGCAGGACAATTCGCTGGCCGCCCCATTTCAGCTTATGTTTGGGTCCACACCGGCCACGCTTAATTACTTCGGCCTCGCCCCGAACTACGTCGGTCTGTATCAGTTCAATGTGGTCGTGCCGAATATTTCCAACAGCGACCTGGTGCCCGTTACTTTCACGCTGGGAGGCGTGTCCGGCACACAGACGTTGTATACGGCCGTGCACGATTGATTTTCGGTGGGGCCCGCCGCCCCCTGAGCGGCCAGAGCCGGAGTCGCCGCGGCTCGGCGTGTTGCTTCCCCCCAGGCGAAATGGCAAAGTAAAAATAGCAGATGGAAACCACCACGAGCACCGGCGGTGTCGGCCCGGAAACGCCCGTGGACCTGCTGCCGTTTGAACCGCTGCCGGCCTTCCGACCCAACGCGTTGCAGGACGACGCGCCTTTCGCCGAAAACCGCGGCAAACGCATCGGGATTCTGATTGTCACTTACAACGCCGTCACTACGCTTACCAAGGTACTCAAACGCATCACGCCCAACGTTTGGAAAAACGTCGAGGAAATCGCCGTCTTCGACGACGCCAGCCAGGACGCGACGTATGAGCTGGCCATGGGCATCAAAGCCCTTCGCGGCGTCGATAAGTTGCAGGTCCTGTCGCATCCGAGCAACTTAGGCTACGGGGGAAATCAAAAAGCCGGCTACAAGTATTTCATCGAAAAAGGGTTCGATATAGTCGTTCTCTTACACGGGGATGGCCAATATGCTCCCGAGATTCTGTCGCATCTTTACCATCCCATCGTCCAAGGCGAAGCGGACGCCGTTTTCGGCTCGCGCATGATGAAAACCTACGGCGGTCCGTTGAAAGGCGGAATGCCGTTGTACAAGTACGTCGGCAACCGCATCCTGTCTTGGT
>Ga0302324_100027125_pt1 | contig 10922 bp, 5 predicted proteins | sample Palsa_T0_1_FD_201949 | JGI IMG/M metagenome (GOLD analysis project Ga0302324, IMG submission 201949) | Peat permafrost microbial communities from Stordalen Mire near Abisko, Sweden - Palsa_T0_1 | ecosystem: Environmental > Terrestrial > Soil > Palsa > Peat permafrost | place: Sweden: Abisko...
GGCGACGTATACGTTCGAGACGAAATTGCCGAACCGGTATTACTCGGAAATGCGGGCCGGGGACAAGAGTTGGATCGAGGCGTTCAACGGGAAATCGGCATGGCGGCAGAACGCGCGCGGGGAAATTGGAACTTTGGTGGGGGCGGACGGCCTGCAGGTGGAAGCGGCGGCGCGTTTTTACAATTCACGGCTGCTGAATCCCAAGAAAAACAGGCTGCTGGTCACGTACGTGGGGCCGGCCCAGGTGCGGGGCAAGGATGCGCTGGAACTCGAAGTGACGGCGCCATCCGGAGCGAAGCGCAAAGTTTATTTTGACGCGCAGACGCATTTGATCGTGAAGGAATCCGCGCTGGTCGGAGGCGTGCAGCAGGAAATTCTCTATGACGACTACCGCGCGGTGGAAGGCGTGCAGGTGCCGTACAGGATCGAATTGCAGCGCGGCGCCGACGCGTTCGACATCCGGTTGACCCAAGCGGCGATCAGCGAGCGCGTGGGCGAGCGCGCCTTCGATTTTCCGAAGAAGGCGCAGGTGGTGCTGCCGGATTTGAAGGCGCTGTTCACGAAAATCGACGCCAACCAGAAGGCCATCGACAAAATCCGCGAGAATTACGCGGGCACGAAAATCGAGGAAGAAACGGAGTTCGAGGGAAACGGGAAAGCGAAGAAGCCGGAGATTCGCGAGTCGACATTCTTCTATCTGAACGGGACGGAAGTGTCCACCCTGGTGAAAAAAGACGGCCAGCCGCTAAGCGAAGAGGAGCAGAAAAAAGAGAACGCGCGGGTGCTGAAGGAAATCGAAGCGCTGCAGAAGGACGCGGAGAAGAAAGATAAGAAGGACGAGAAGAACAAGGAAGAAGGGAAAGACGCGAGCGACGATGACGACGTCTCGATGGAGACGTTCCTGCGCGCGTGCCAGTTCGTGAATCCGCGGCGCGAGCGCTTTCGCGGGGCGGACGTGCTGGTCTTCGATTTCGAGCCCAATCCGGAATTCAAGGCGCACAGTCTGATGGAAAAAATCGTGCAGAAGCTGGGCGGGGTGATCTGGATCGACGAGAAGGCGCTGGACGTCGCGCGACTGGACGCGTTTTTTGTCAGCGACGTGAAAATCGCGGGCGGATTGCTGGCGGACATGCAGAAAGGGACCAGAATTATTCTGGAGCAGGAATTCGTAAACAACGAAGTGTGGCTGCCGACCTACGAGGAAGTTCATGTGGACGTGCGATTCCTGCTGGTGAAGGGAATTCGGGTGGAAGCCACGATGCGATATGCGGATTACAAGAAGTTCAACGTGGCGACCATCGCGAAGATTGGAAAGCCCAAGGGCGCGGATGCGGACGCGGCCGGGAAACCGGATGACGGAGCGAAACCGCAGTAGGACGTTCGGACGAGTGCGCTCGGGAGCCAGGGTTTGCGTTACGCGGCGGCCCGCATTTATGCGAGCGGGGACGGAAGCAAAACGCCGGCCTGACCCTTCGCCGAAGATCTCGGGATGAACGGCCGCCGCTCGAAAGGCTCTTCGGATTGGTGTTCGAGACTACTTGGTGGTGCGAGGTTTTTTTCGGAGTGCGGCGGCTTGCCGCCGCTTTTCGTGAGTTCGGTACGACGCTCAGTGTCCCGAAATTATGGAACGCCTTGGGCGCCGGGCCTGCGCACGGTCGGCGATTCATTGTGACATCTGGAGATGGCTTACACCTCAAAAGCGGCGGCGAGCCGCCGCACTCCAAAAAAGGCGGGAGCGCCGGCGGGGAGAGGCATTGCGATCCGCACATTGCAGGAAGCGGACGATGCGGCTCTTCTGTTTCGATCCTGCTTATAGATTAGGACTCTCGGGCGGCGGAGAGCGGGATCTTCCAGCACAATGCTGCGCCATGGGATTCATGAACGGTAGAGGCATGGGCGCGTCGTGCGTGGGTTGCGTCATTTTGGCGGGCGCGCTCGCCTTCGCCGCCAGCGTAAGCACACGCCCGGCTGCCGCTGATATCCAACCTGCGCCTACGATGGGCTACACCGTTGTGGCGCGATTTCCTCATTCCATGGCTAGCTATACGGAGGGATTTTTCTATCTCGACGGACTGTTCTACGAAGGGACCGGGCTGGAAGGACATTCCGCCGTGCTGGCGATTCAGCCGGAAACCGGGAAAGTGGTGAGGAAAGTGGAATTGGCTCCGGAATATTTTGGCGAGGGCATCGTGGATTGGGGCGCCTCCATTTATGAGTGGACGTGGACTTCGCACATTTGTTTTGTGTATGAGCGCGCCACTTTTCGGCGGGTGAAGCAGCTTTCTTACACGGGAGAGGGTTGGGGGATGACGCGCACGAAGGAGCAGATCGTGACGAGCGACGGGTCGGCCAATCTTACGTTTCGCGATCCGGAGACGTTCAGCACCGTGCGCACGATAACGGTCCACGATGGGCTGGCGGTGGTGGAAAGCTCAATGAGTTGGAGTTTATCAAGGGTGAGATCTACGCGAATATCTGGCACGCGGATAAAATCGCGCGCACCGCGCCGGACGACGGGCACGTGATTGCGTGGATCGATCTTTCCGGGCTGCTGCCCGCGAATAAAAAAGTGAATGAAGAGTCGGTGTTGAACGGCATCGCCTACGACGCGCAGCGGGATCGGTTATTCGTTACCGGGAAGCAGTGGCCAACCGTGTTTCAGATTAAGGTGGTTGCTAAGACGGCGGGGGATTCTTCGCGGCGGTAAACTGGCCTCGGTCGTTGGAGACGACGTCGCGCTTCTAGGTTTTTTTCGGAGTGCGGCGGCTCGCCGCCGCTTTTGACACTTCCCCCAAGTGTTTCCATCTTCCGGAACATTGAACGCAGTAGAGAGGCTTACACCTCAAAAGCGGTGGCAACCACCGCACTCCAAAATGGCGTGCGGCGGGACTGCGGAATGGCGGCTATTCGTGGTGACATCTCGAGATGGCTTACACCTCAAAAGCGGTGGCAAGCCACCGCACTCCAAAAAAGGCGAGTGGTGCGCTGTTCGCGGTGTGAATTTTGCGGGGTCAGTTTACGGTTTGGGTTTGGGGTGGGGCTTGGGTGGTTTGTGGGGTGGGGTCGGCGGGATGGGGGGTTAGGGGGAGGCGGGCTTCGACGATTAGGCCGCCTTCGGGGCTGTTTTCTGCTTTGACCTGGCCGCCGTGGAGGCGGATGGCGCGGTCGGCGATGGAGAGGCCGAGGCCGGAGCCGCCGGAGGAACGTTCGCGGGAATCGCCGACGCGATAGAAAGGCGTGAAAATGTTTACGAGCGATTCCTGGGGAACGCCTTTGCCGTGGTCGCGCACGCGAATGACGGCCTGGCCGGCAAAGGAATTGCGTTCGTGGGCGAGGCTGACTTCGACGCTGGTGCCATCGGCGGTGTAGCGGAGCGCGTTGCGAATCACGTTTTCGATGGCGCTGCGCAGGAGTTCGCGCTTGCCGGTGGCGATGCACGGGTCGGCGGAAACCACGTCGACGCGGCGATTGCGGCTGCGGGCTTCGAAATCGGCGTCGAGGGCGACTTCGCGAACGAGGAGATCGAGCGCGAAAGGCTCGGGGTCCATCATTTCGGTTCCGGCTTCGAGGCGGCTGAGGTGCAGCAGGCTGCCGATGAGTTCGTTGAGGCGCTCGCATTCGAGTTCGATGCGGTCGAGCGCGGCGCGCGGATCGCGGTCGGCGCTGCGACGGGCGATGCCGAGGGCGACGCTGAGGCGGGCGAGCGGAGAACGCAGCTCGTGGGAAATATCGGTGATCAGGCGGCGCTGCGAGGACATGAGCGATTCGATTTGTTCGGCCATGTGATTGAAATCGCGGCCGAGCTGGGCGACTTCGTCCTGCTTGTTGGTTACGGAATCGTCCACGCGAGCGTCGAGGCTGCCATCAGCGAGTTGGTGGGTGGCGATGCTGAGCTGGCGGACGGGATTGGCGATGGAGCGCGCCAGCCAGAAGCACACGAAACCGGCGACGAGCACGACGGTGATGCCGCGAACGATCTGAATTCCCAGAGGAGCCTGCAGCACGCTGGTCACGGACGGAACGTCAGATTCCGAAACAAAGACGTAGCGAGTGCCGTCGGAGCCGGTGGTGCGTTTGGCGACGTATTTCTTGCCGTGCGCGACGAGATAACGGGCGTCATTGGTTTGCAGGGCGCTTTGGGCGATGGTTTCGGCCTCGGCGGGCGTGGGCTGCGAGAGGATTTCCTTGCCTTCGTCATCGAAAAGATAGGCTTGCCAGTGCAGGGTCTGTTGAAGCGAGCCGAGGTAATCGGCGAGGGCGCCCATGCCGTGGTCCTCGAGCAGGTCGGCGGCGCGGGCGGCGACGAGCGAGGTGAGAATCTTGTCAAATTCCTCGGTGCGGTTGGCGGTGAATTCGCTGTGGGTCTTGACCACCGAAAAAATCAGGGTGGAGCTGACCAGAATCATGGCCAGCCAGAACCACACGAAAATTTTCAGGTACAGGCTTTGCATTTCAACTCACCGGGCCTTTGATTTTACGGGAACCACCAGAATATAGCCGATGCCGCGAATGGCGCGGATGCGGTCGCTGCCGTCGGCGGCGCGGCCCAATTTTTTCCGCAGGTTACTGATGTGCACGTCGATGCTGCGATCGTCCGGTGCGGATTCGCGGCCCAGGATCTGCTTGACGATTTCGTCGCGCTCCAAAACCTTGACGGGGTTTTTCATAAAAAACGCGAGCAGGTCGAATTCGATGGACGTTAATTCGATTTCGATATTCTGGCGGCGGATGGTGCGCGCGCTTTCGTCGAGTTCGAGGTCGCCGAGAATGATGCGCCGCGGGCCGGGGCGAGGGACTTCGCGGGTGGCGGAGGAGGTGCGGCGCAGGACGGCCTGAATGCGCGCGGCGAGTTCGCGCGGATTGAACGGTTTGGCGAGGTAGTCGTCGGCGCCGATTTCGAGGCCGAGAATGCGGTCGATATCTTCGTCGCGGGCGGTGAGCATGATGATGGGCATGGCGGATTTGGCGCGGATCTGGCGCAGGGCTTCGAAGCCGCGAATGCCGGGAAGCATGACGTCGAGAATCAGCAGGGAGTAGTCGCCGCTGAGGGCACGTTCGACGCCCTGGAGGCCGTCGAAAACGGCATCGACGTCGAAACCTTCGGGCTGGAGATATTCGGTGAGCAGCTCGCAGAGTTCGAGGTCGTCGTCCACGACGAGGATGCGCGGAACGTGCTGGCCGGTGAGGCGCTCAAGGCGGGCTGGCTGGATCATGGAGTCGCGGTCACGGAACATTGGGAGTTGAAACTGGATTTTATGCCTTTCGGAGGGAAGGGACGAGGGAAAGTTTGAAGATTCCGGCGCGCGCTATTTGGGCAGGAGAGCGGTCCAGTTGGCGACGACGGTTAGGGGTTCGGCTTGGGCTGGGGCGCCGACGCTCATGACCAGGAAGCGCTTGCCGTCGGGGTCGATATCGTAGCGGAAGATGTTCAGCGCGGAGGTTTCGCCGACGTGGAAAAGTTTGGTGACGCTGCCGACCACGATGGAATTGGCGGTGGGCTTGAGGCTGGCCAGCATCAAGTCGCCGGCCGACGACATGTAGGAAATCTCATCGCCGCTGGCGGACCAGCGCGGTTCGATCCCGCCGCCGGAGGAGACTTGCCATTTGCCGGGGCCGCCGGCCAGCGGCACCACGTAGACTTCGTCGTGGCCGGTTTCGTTGGAAGAAAAGGCCAGCCATTTTGAGTCCGGAGAAATGACCGGATTCAAAACGTCGTAACTCCCGCGGATGAACAGGTAGGGTTTGGCGCCGGCGGCGAAGGGCAGCAACCAGATCTGGCTGTTGACGCCGGCGGAGGCCGGCACGGTGTAGGCCAGGTATTTTCCGTCGCGGGACCAGATTCCGGCGACTTCGGGATTGGTGCTGTCGGTCAGGCGGTGGGCTTCGCCGGAGCCGTCGGCTGGTTGCTGGTAGAGCTGGTAAACTCCGCCGCGCCCGGAAGAAAAGATCAGAGATTTATCGTCCGGCGACCAGGTGGCGCCGCCGTTGATGCCGTTGCCGAAGGTCACGCGATTGCGGGTGCCGTGAACCAGATCGAAGACCCAGATGTTGTTGCCGCCCTCGCCCGTGTCGATGCTGACGGCGAGCTTGGTGCCGTCGTGCGAGATGCGCGGGTCGGTATATTCAGCGGGATCGCCGATGGTGCCGAGAACTTTTCCGGCGCGGTCGGTCCAGTTCATGGTGTAGGAGCCTTGCTGTCCGCTGCCGGTGCCGAAGACGAGCAGGCCGTTGTCGGAGGCAGTCATGATCCCGCGATAGATGATGGCGTTGACTTCGGCGTGCTGCGCGACAGGAAGCGGAGTGCCGGAAACAGACAGCGTACGAGTGTCGAACTTTTGGGCGACCAGCACGCCGCCTTGAATATACAGCAAGTAGCCGGGCGCAGCGTAAATGGCGCTGGAGTCGGTGTGCAGGACTAATTTCAGCGCGCTGCCATCGAGCGAACCGGCGAAGATACCGGATTCGGCGGCGGAGACATCGGAACGCGCGAAGCAGATGAAATGCTGGCCGTCGGGAAGAATTTGAGGCCAGCGGCGATTGGCACTGTGCACGAGCGGGTCGGGCCTGCTGAAAGGCTGGCCGGAGCCGCCGGAATCGGCGACCGTCCACAGACCCACCGTGGGGTTGGGTCCGTAGAGAATGGTGCCGGAGGAATTCCAGGCGCCGCCGCGGCCGTTGGTGGCGTCGGTGATCAGGCGGGGGGAGCCGCCGGTGATGTCGACGCGATACATCTTGCCGGAGGCGAAATAGCCGACCGAACGGGAATCGGGCGACCAGAAAGGTTCGGTGGCGGCTTCGGAATTGGCGATGAGTTGCGGTTTGGGATCGCTGAGGTAGCGAATCCACAGGCGATGCACGCCTTCTTTGTTGATGCCGACGAAGGCGAGGTAGCGGCCATCGGGAGAGAGTTGCGGCGGGCCGGCATAGTTGCCGGTGAGGGCGAAGGTTTCGCCGTCGGGCGGAAGAATTTGGGTGACGATGGCGGCGCCTGGCTTGGGCGAGTGCGCGAAATAATTGTAGGCGAACCAGGCGGCGAGCGCGGCGAAGGCTACGACGAGCAGCCAAGGAACGACGGATGATCTCCGCGGCGGCGCGTAAACGGCGGAGGCGGTTGGCGGCGGGGAAAAACCCGAGGGCGCGGGAACAGCGGCGTACGAAGTCGAGGAACCGGCACCCACGGCGGGCGCCGAACCCGCCGGCGAGTTTGCGGCGACGGTAATTTCGGCGAGGGTCTGCTCGACGCCGATGCGGGCTTCGCCGATGGCTTGCAGACGCTGCCGCGGATCTTTTTCCAGGCAACGATGGAGCAGTTCGACGAGGCGCGGCGGCGTGGTGGCGGGCAATTCCGGCCAGCGCGGTTCGCCGCGAATCACGTCGGCGAGAACGTCGGAAGAAGTTTCGCCGGTGAACGCTTGTTTGCCGGAAAACATTTCGAAGAGGACGCAGCCGAAGGACCAGACGTCGGTGCGGCGGTCGAGCGGCTTGCCTTTGGCTTGCTCGGGCGACATGTAGGCGGCGGTGCCGAGAATGGTGCCGGCCATGGTGCTCATGTAGGTGATGGTGGGGGAATTTTGCAGGTCGCTCGAGGCCGGATCGCCCTGGATGGCTTTGGCGAGACCGAAATCGAGAATCTTTACGACGCCATCGGGCCGGATTTTGACGTTTGCGGGCTTAAGGTCGCGGTGGATGACGCCGCGGTCGTGCGCGGCTTCGAGCGCTTCGGCGATTTGGCGGGCGATGGGCAGGGAATCGTCGAGTTCGAGACGGCGCAGCTTCAGGCGCTCGGCGAGCGTAGGTCCTTCGACGAGTTCCATGATGAGCGCGGGCGGCGTGCCGGAAAAAACGAGCGCGCGAGAACTGCTGTTGGGGTCGGTATGGACCGCGGGCGGCTGGTCGTCGGGCAGCGTGCCATCTTCCATGTCGTAGACGGCGGCGATGTTGGGATGATTCAGGGAGGCGAGGACTTGCGCTTCGCGACGGAAGCGCGCCATGCGTTCGGCGTCGGCGGCGAACGCGGCGGGAAGAATTTTGAGGGCGACTTCGCGGCCGAGTTTGGAATCGCGGGCGCGGTAGACCTCGCCCATGCCGCCGACGCCGAGCGGGCCGATGATTTCGTAAGGGCCGAGTTGGGTGCCGGGGATTAGAGGCATGAGGGGGGAGATGCGTGCGCGAGCTTAGGGCTGGGCGAAGTTTGCAATCGAAGAGAGGTCCCTCGTCGGGCCAAAGGGCGGCCCTCTGTCGGGATGACAACGAGAAGCGGAACGCGTCGCGACACGTTCATGGCTTTTTCGAGTCCGTGGACCAGCTGGTGATTAGGTTTAGGACGCTGAGGGTTTCGTCGCGGGTGACTTTGGGGACGAGCAGGCGCTTGGCGTCGCGCGTAATCGCGTTGTGAATCCGGAAAATGTTGACGCTTGGCGGGAGGGGGTGGCCGCCAAAAACGTTGCGCGTCTTGACGATTTCCAATTGATTGTCTTTGGCCTTCACGTCGACCACATAGATTTTCGAATCGGCGCCGACATAGGCGAGCGAGTTGGGAGCTTTCAGCCAGCCTCCGGTGGTCACGCCATCTTTGGAGATCTGCCATTTGCCACCCTTGGCGGGATAGGGCGTGACGTACAACTCATAACGTCCGGTTTGATCGGAAAGATAAGCGAGCCACTTGCCATCGGGTGAAAAGCTCGAGAAGCGCGCGTTGGAATCCTGCACGATGAAAGGGGAGAGCTTGGCGGCGGGCTGGGTCGGCAGCAAGTCGATTTGAAAGTCGCGGGGAATCTGCGTGTCGAGGACCAAGGTCTGGCCGTCAGGAGAAACCGTATCGATCTCGTGGGACAGCGTATCGGAAAAAATCTGCTCGGGTTCGGCGCTGCCATTGGCGGATTTGCGCAAGATGGGGAGCGGGGCGCGTTGGTCGGCGTAGTAAACGAATTTGCCATCCGGCGACCAGACGGGCATGGCGTAGGCGCCCGCGGAAAAGGTAAGGCGGTCGGAAGAACCACGGGCCAGGTCGTAGAGCCAGATGGCGGCTTCGCCGGTGATCGCGGAGGTCGCGCCGGTGGAAATGGCGACGGCGCCGCGCTGATCGTCGGGGGAGAGCACCGCGTCGGTAAGGCGCGCCGGCTCGCCGACCTTGCCGATTTCCGCGCCGGTTTCGAGGTTGTACCAGGTGAGCTGCTTCAAGCTGACGCCGGGGTCGGTACGGTAAAGGAGCATGCCCGAATTGGAAACCGCAAACTGCGATGCGCGGCGGTAGGGATTGAAGGCCACATGCTGGACGATCTCGACGGGCTCGCCGGAGAGTTTTCTGGAGGAGGGATTGAACGGCTGGGCAAGCAGGTTGCCGTTGCGCGAGAAAATGAGGTAACCGGGTTCGGCATACTGGGCTTCGCTATCGGAATCGAAAAGCTTTTCGGTTTTTTTGGAATCGATGTCGAGGACGTAGATGGAGCCCGTGAGAGTGAGTTGCAGATTGCTGTGCACGTAGAGCGCGTGTTTTCCGTCGGGGAGGAAATAGGGCAGGCGGTCGGTGCCCTGGTCGGCGCCGAGAGTGGTGATGACCGCGGGAGTGCCGCCCGAGGCGGGCACGGTCGAAAGGCCGGATTCGTTGGAAGGCGCGAAAAGAATCAGGCCGGCTTTGTTCCAGGTGCCGCCGCGGCCGGCGGGAGCGTCGCAGACGACGCTGACCGCGCCGGTGGAAACGTCCACGCGCTTGAGTTTTCTTTCGGCAAAGAACCCGACGAAACGGCCATCGGGAGACCAGAAGGGCGAGGCCGCGCCGGTGGTGCCCGCGAGCAGACGCGGAGCGTCGGTATCGAGCTGGCGAATCCAGAGATTGCTTTCTTTAGCGTCGCCGACGGCCACCAGGGCGATGCTTTGACTATCGGGGGAGAAGGCGAACGAAATATTGTACGACTCGACCCGGAGATCGGGAGGAAGGGTGATGGCGGCGCTGAGCCGGGTGGGCGGCCTGGAGGGATGGGCGAGATAGCCGAGCGCGCCCCCGACGATGGCGGTGAGCAGCGCAGTGCCGAGGATTACCAAGGCGCGGTCGCGATTGCGGCGCGATTGCACGGACGCGGCGGCCGAGGCAGCTTCGGCGGCCGCTGCGGTGGTGGCGGCGCTGGCCGCGGCGCTGAACTGCGAGCCGACTTCGCGCATGCTTTGCAGCTGAAGTTTTACGTCATGCGCGGTTTGCCAGCGTTCGTCGGGATCTTTCGCGAGGCAGGTTTTCACCAGGCGGTCGAGTAGGACTGGCGACGCGGGCCGCACGCTGGAAATCGGCGCAGGGTCGCGTTCGAGAATTCCGGCCATGACTCCAGCCATGGTTTTGCCGTCGAAAGCGCGTTGCGCCGTGGCCATTTCGTAGAGGAGCGAGCCGAGCGAGAAAATATCGCTGCGCGCGTCGGCTTCCTTGCCTTCCACCTGTTCGGGCGACATGTACTGGAACGTGCCGATGATTGCACCGGCCTGGGTGAGCGGCTGGCCGGACACGGGAGTTCCCAGCGGGCTGGTCATGCTGGAATTGGGAACCGCGACGGCCACGGTACTTTTCGCGAGGCCGAAGTCCATGAGCTTCGCGCCCGATTTCGTGAGCATGATGTTCGCGGGCTTCAAGTCGCGGTGCACGACTCCGGTCTTGTGCGCTTTTTCCAGGCCGTCGCAAATTTCGGTGCCCACTTTCAGGACCTGCTCGGTGGGCAGCGGACCTTTCTGGATGCGCGCGGCCAGCGTCTCACCTTCCAAAAATTCCATGACCAGGAAATCGATGCCGTCCTGATGGCCGACATCATAGAGCTGGCAGATATTCGGATGGGAAAGGGAAGAGATGGAGCGAGCCTCGCGATCGAAGCGCTGCCTGGCTTCGGGATCGGCGGATAGATGCAGAGGCAGAACTTTGATGGCCACCGTGCGGTCGAGTCGCG
>Ga0302324_100027126_pt1 | contig 10922 bp, 8 predicted proteins | sample Palsa_T0_1_FD_201949 | JGI IMG/M metagenome (GOLD analysis project Ga0302324, IMG submission 201949) | Peat permafrost microbial communities from Stordalen Mire near Abisko, Sweden - Palsa_T0_1 | ecosystem: Environmental > Terrestrial > Soil > Palsa > Peat permafrost | place: Sweden: Abisko...
CTGCGGCCTACGCCACAGAAAAGCGCCGCCCAGTGCAAACAAAATCGCGAATCCTCCCACCAGAATCCATTTCATGCCGTCCAGCCGCGCAGGCAGGGTGGTGACCGTCGCCGCCGGGGCATCGCTGCCAGTTTGATCCTGCCCATCCCCGGGCCCACCTGCGCCGCCAGCGCCAGCCGCCGAAGGGCCGCTAACCGTCCGGCTGCTCTCCGGTGGCGGCGCCGTTCCTGAGACGGAAATATCCAGAGCTTGATCGGCGGCCACGGTATCGCGGGTGTACAACGCGAATCCCTGTTCGTTCCCCGCAGGAGTAAATCCAGGCGCGGAAATCTGCAAGGTGGGCGGCGCGGCGATCAAAACGCGCTGCGCGGCGTAAGGCGATTGCGAATGCAGCACCGCCTGATTGCCGCCGTACGGCATATTGTAGGAAACGCGCACGCCGTTCTCGCCCGGCTTGAACGCAAAGGCGATGGCCTGGCGATTCTTTCCTTTGTCGATAGTTCCCTGCACAACCGGCATGCCTGCCGAGGACCAAGCGGATACATCGTGAATCTGGCCGTTCGATGGCAGATTGAATTGAAACGTGCCATCGGTCTTGAAAAATGAAACCGGCGGCTGGGTCTGATTTTCCACGCCGTACTCTTCGCCGACCATCAGCTGACCGCCGTTCGGCCGCAACACAATGGCGTGCGTGGAAATCGAAACGGTCGATGCTTTCTCGGTCGACTCATAGATCTTTACTTCGACCGTCGGCCGCCCCGGAGGCGCCATCTCGTTGTAGTTGATCCCCTTGTAGACCACCCGCAACAGCATCGGCCCTTGCCCGATCTCCGGGCGGTCAAACTTGAAATGCCCAGACGCATCGGCCTTGGTGGTCGCCACCGGCTGCATCTCGCCCTGCAATTGGATCAAAATGACGTCCACGCCGCCGGCCGCTTTCCCGGTAGTGCCGTTGAGCACCGTCCCTTCCACCGTCCCGGCATGTGCTGCTCCCGCCGCAACGAACAGCACCCAGAACACCACCGCGATCGCGCCGCGTGGCAGGGTGCGCAGCGCCTCGCGAATCGCGCCGCTTACTTTGTCTCGGGAAACGCCAGGGGACATTCTCACGATCGGGTTTTCTCCGTTATCGACTGCAACGTGGCGGAAGTAGGAGCGCCGCCGGTGGTGCGATCCATCTCCGCGAGCACCTGCGCGGCTTCGAGTTCGAGCGCCTGCTTCATATGTTCGTAATCTTGCTCGGAAAATTTCCCGGCGCGATGCTCGAACCGCAAATCGCGCAGGTTGTCGTAAATTGCGTCGCGGCGGTCCAGCAGCTGGTCGAGCCGCGAACGATGCGGCATGGAATCGGAAGCTTCCGGCGACACCTGAAAAACAAACAGAAATGTCCCGATGGCCAGCAGGGCGCATGCCGCGAGAATCGCGTATTCATTCATCGTTGCCTCCGCCCGTTTCGCGCCGCGCCCGCTCCAGCATTTCCGGCGACACCCCGTCCGCCGGAACCAGCAGAGCCCGCTCACGCCAGCGCCGCACCAGAATCCACACCAGCGCGAACCCCAGCAGCGGCAAAACAACCGGCATTACCCACGCCGCGCGGTTGAATCCCTTGTTTTCGGGCTCGGCCAGCACCGTCGCGCCGTACTCTTGCACGAACGCTTGGATCGTCAAATCATCCGGCTCGTTGCGCGCCACGCGATCGTCCACTTCCTGCAGCATGCCGTGCGAGTAGGTGCATCCCACGTGATTGCAAGCCGTTAAAATTTGGTTACAGCCGCATACGCATAGCAATTTTCCGCCAACCCGCTTGGCGCGGTCGGTGGATTGCCCGCCGGCCACACCGGCCAAGCTTGGCAGCAGCAAAAAGAAGAACGCGGCTGCGCAAATCGTGTGCGACCGCCGCAATTTCGCGAGCATACGCCGGTCAATCACGCAGGTTGGGTCCCTTGGCGAGCACCGAAACCGGCGCGCCGGCTGGCGTCCCGCGCGAAATCTCCGGCACTGCTCGCAACGAGATGAGCGGCTGCCGGTTGGGAACCATCGCCAGCAGCGTGCCCAGGACTACGATTAGCCCGCCAAACCAGATCCATTTCACCAGCGGATTCAGGTACGCGTGAATCACTGGCCGGCCGGTATCCGGATTTCGTCCGGCGTACACCACGTACAAATCGCGCAGCGCGCTGCTGCGGATCGCCACCATAGTTTCGGTTACCTGGCTGGCCAGGAAAAACCGCCGCTCTGGGTACAGCATCATTTCCGACTTGCCGTTGCGAAATACTTCCAGCGTGGCGCGATCGGATTGAAAATTCTGGTTGGCCACCTGATCGAAGTTCTGGCACACCAGGGTGTACGGGCCGATCGAGATCTTCGATCCCACGCCCATATCCGACTGAACGTCCTGATTAAAGGCCTGCCCGGAGATGCCCACGAACACCAGCACCATTCCCAGATGGATGATGTATCCGCCGTAGCGCCGCGTGTTGCGCAGCGTTAATTGCACCGCGCCATCCACCAGATTCGTGCTGGCCCTTCCGGCGATCACCCGCGCGCCGCGAAAGAATTCCGAAGTAATACTCAGCCCCACGAATACCGACAGAATCCAGCAGATCACCGCGTACGGACTGCGCGCCCCGCCGGCGAAAGCCGCAATTCCCGCAAACACTCCCCCCGCCACCGGCCACCTGAAATTGCGCCACAGACTATCCATCGAAGTGCGCCGCCAGGCCAGCAGCGGTCCCACGCCGGTCAGCAATAAAAGAAACAGCGCGATGGGAATATTCACCTTATTGAAAAATGGCGGACCCACGCTGATGCGGTTATTGGTGAACCACTCGGAGAAGACCGGAAACAACGTGCCCCAAAAAACGGCGAAGCATGCCGCCAGCAGCACCAGATTGTTGAATAGAAAGCTGGACTCGCGCGAAACCAGCGAATCCAGTTGATTGTCGCTGCGCAAATAATCCCGGTTACGAATGTAGACGAAGAGGCATACCGCGAAAACGATGCACAGAAACGTGGTGAACCACGAACCAATCGAAGACTGCGCAAACGCATGCACCGATGCCACCACTCCCGAGCGGGTCAGCAGCGTCCCCAAAATGCACAGCATGAACGTAGTGAACACCAGCCAGATATTCCATACCTTCATCATCCCGCGCTTTTCCTGCATCATCACCGAATGCAGAAATGCGGTGCCGGTAATCCACGGCAGCAGCGACGCATTTTCCACCGGATCCCATCCCCAGTAGCCGCCCCAACCCAGCACCGCGTAGGCCCAATGCGCGCCCAGCAGAATTCCAGCGCTCTGAAACGTCCACGCGATCATCGTCCAGCGCCGCGTGATGTGAATCCACTTCTCTCCGGGATAGCGCCCCAGCAGCGCGGCCATGGCAAAGGCAAATGGCACGGTGAATCCGGTGTAGCCGAGATACAGAATCGGCGGATGGATCACCATTTCGGGATACTGCAGCAAAGGATTCAGCCCTCGGCCATCCGGCTGGGCCACCAGGTGCGCGCCGCCTGCGCCCGCGGCGGCCACCGTCCCGATCACGCCGAAGGGGCTGGCCACGAAATTATTCAGGATCAGGAAAAATATCTGTACGCAGGCCAGCACTACGCCAACGTAAGGCATCAGTTCGGGATGCTTGCGGCGGTTAAGGAACAGCACAAAAAAAGCGTAGATCGAAAGCAGCCAGCTCCAGAAGAGCAGCGAACCCTCTTGCCCCGCCCACAGTGACGCGAATTTGTAAGCAGCGGGAAGGGCGCGATTGCTGTGCTCCACCACATACATCATCGAAAAGTTGTCGGTGAAGAACAGGTACTCCAGGCTCGCCACACCGAGCGTCACCAGGATAAAAACGGCCATCCCGGCGTTGCTGGCGCTTTTCAGCAGCAGCGTTTTCCGCGAAATGATGCCGGCGATTCCCGCCGCCGCGGCGTACACCGCCGCGACCAGAGCGAGCATGAGGGCAAACGATCCGAAAACGTCCACCGATTCTCCTTACGTTTTCAACTACCGGACATGGGTGTGGCCGCCGCGCTGCCGCCGGTCATCGGCTTGGCTGGGGCCGCGGACGGTGCAGCGCCGGGGTTGGTCAGCTGCTGGGGTGTGGCTTGGTATTTCGACGCGCACTTGGCCTGCACTTGCTCGGCCACGAACCGGCCGTCGGGCATCAGCTTGCCTTCAACAAGCGCCTGCGCGTTGTCTTTAAAAGTATCCGGCAGCGGATCGCGCCCCGCGTAGCTCACGTCCAACACGCGCCCCTGCTCTTCCAGAACAAAATCCACTCGCCCCGGCAGGCGATTGATCGAGCCGGTCCGGACGTTCCCCGCCACCCGAATCCGTTGATGCGCCGCCGCCCCATGCAAAGCCGGCAACTCAGAGATTGTGTGGTAATAAGTCTTGCTCTCCGTGAATCCGGTGTACGCCAGCGCAGCAAGAGCAGCCACGATGATCACCGAACCGATGACGAATTTGTTGCGCGCCGGCATAAAAAACCTCACGAACGGACCAAGTTAGGGTGGGACAGCCGAATTCTATCACAGCGGTGTCGCGGCACCGCCAGCCTGGGTGCGAACTCCAACAGCCGCCAAAAAATCAAATCGTCGCCGGCCGCGCTCCACCAGCCGCGTTTCCCCGCACCACGATCTCCACTCCACTCTGCCGCAGCGTTTGCGCCAACTCCGGTGTTCCGGGCTCAACAATGGCGATCTGCTTAGGCCGATACGAAAACTGAATTCGCCTGAGTAAGGCCGCCCCATGGTCGCGGACAATCACCGCCGCAATCCCGGGATCCGTCGCCAAATCGCGCTGCGGATAAGCCTCGCCCACCGGACACTCCAAAACGTAAGCCAAATAGAAATTGTTCCGCTGAAACTCCGCCAGTGCGGCCGCGTCCCCGCTAAAAGTGGCGCCAATCCCCGCCTGAGTCATTACCGCACCCAGCCATTCCTTGGCCCCCGCGGATCTCTCCGCCTTAGGCGGCGCGACGCTATAGAAAAAATCCTCCATAGGGCCCGGAGGCGCCAGCGCCAGAAACAGGGTCTGGATGTGGATGGGTCGGTAGCGCGTCGCCAGTTCCAGCCGCTCAATACGGCGCCGGATGTGCTCATGGGGCGTGGCCACGCCGCACCCGTCGCATCGCGGGACATAGTTTTGCCGTTGCATGTTCCTAGGATGGCACAGAGCTGTCGCGTGCGATAGAAATTGTGAGGGCGCAATCGGGACCCGGGTAAATCGCCATGGCGCGGCGATTCGCCCGAAACGCTTTGCGGAGGACTAGGGCTTCGTGCCAGCCGGCTCGGGCTCGGGGGAAGAAATCTTATGCGCCGGTTGACCCAACTTCGCTCGCAGGCAACCCACCAACTCGGGCGCCAACTCGGTAATATCCATTCCTTCCGATACCATGAATTTACAGCTCAGGATCGGACGCGCGCGATCATCATCTTGCAACTGGCAGTTCACCCGGCAATATTGGCAGTCTTGATTCCAGCAGAATCGCCCATAAGGAATCGTCTCCGGGCTGATGAACTGAAAGCAGCGCAGCAATGAGTTGCGCTCCGGCACCAGAAAGTTCTTCCCCAGGATAGTGATCTCGACTAGCCGCTCGAATGGCCGGAAAATTTCTGACATATCTGGGTTACCCGCCTTTTGCGGATGGCTCGCCCGCTGCAAGAAAACTACTGGACTCCGCGTACCCGAGCAACCGCCAGGACGCACCTAAGTGCCCAACTGCACACGGGCAGGAACCAGTACATTCGCGGGTATCTCACCCAGTACCGCGCAAGAGCAATCCTGTCGCTTTTACGGTCCCACCCCGGTTGCAAAGTCAAATTGAGACGACGGAAGCCTGGCTCCCACACCCGATGGATCGCGCTTCCATGTTCTTGGGAATCTCGATTGGCGGTGGCGAAGTAGATCGGTTCCGGGTCGTTGATCGACCTCAAGGTTCCGCTGACAGGCCGTTAAATTCTCAGAGGGTATCGCCTCGCCGAGCCCGGACGTTGCTTTCACCTCAAAGATGTTGAGGTGCGAAACAGTCTGCTTAGGCCCGGCGAGTCATCATTCACTGATCGATACAGCTCGCTGCGAGATCTTTACCAGCGAATCCGGCCCCACTTGTGGGGATGGCACCGCCGCGAGGCTGGTTCCATTTCGGCGAATACGTAGGGGGTCACATTGCCTAGCTCTGACACCACCCCGGTGCCTTGGTTGTTCTGCGGAGCGGCGCCGTTTCCATAGTCGGAGTAGGCATAAATAATGTGTACGCCGGGCGTTACGCCGTTCAATTTGAAAGAAAAGCTAGCAGGATTAGCCCCGGCAGCACTCGATGTCTTCGCCGTCTCCCACGCGCCCTGCACCGTGTCCAACTGGTAGTAGAGCGATTGTGGCGGCGGCGCGACCGGCGCGGACGAACTGCTCGCCGTGGCGGTGAACGAAGGATTGTGATTGCTGGTGGCAAAGATAGCCACATCGGCTACCGTCTCGGAGTCATTGACGCCCTGAACCGAAGTGGTCAGAGGAATGGCGTCGATGGCGTTGGGAGTCAGCACCGTCGCGTTATTGCTGCCGTTGTTGGCGACGTACACACTGTCAGTCGCCAGGTTCACCGCCAGGGCTGTGGGGTTTGTTCCCGCCGCAGCCGGCGTCTCCACGGTATTGGTAGCGCCATCGATCACCGCGATGTTAGCTCCGCCGCTGTTGGTGAGGTAGATTTTGTTGTTTACTTGGTCGACCTCTACAGCAGACGGGGCTGTTCCAGTCAGCAAGGTTGCGGTGACCGTATTGGTCGCGCCGTTGACCACCGTCACGCTGCCGCTTCCCTGGTTCGCCACGTAGACGGTATTAGTGATGGGGTTTGCCGCCACTGAAACCGGAGTGGTTCCCACACCCAGCGTTGCCGTCACTGCGTTGGTCGCCCCATTGATAACGGTGAGGCTCGCGCTGGCCTGGTTCGCCACGTAGATCGTGTTCGTAGCGGGGTTCACGGCCACCGCAACCGGGTCTGTGCCCACTCCCACCGTAGCTTTCACGGACTCACTTTCGCCGTTGATCACCGAAACCGCGTTGCTGCTCGCGTTGGCGCTGTACACTATATTGGTAACCGGATTCACCGCGATCGCTACCGGGTCGGTACCCACTGTTACCGTGGCTTTCACCGTGTTGTTCCCGCCATCGACCACGCTGACGCTGTTGCTGCCGCCGTTGGCCACGAAAACGGTATTGCTCGCAGGGTTCACCGCCACCGCGTCCGGCCCGGTGCCGGTGGCCACCGTCGCGATCACCGAGTTCGAGCCTCCATCGATCACGCTCAAATTGTTGCTCTGCGCGTTGGCAACGTACGCCGTATTGGTCACGGCATTGACGGCCGCCGCGCCGGGAGCGCTCCCTACAGGTACAGTCGCGGTCACCGTATTGGTTGTTCCGTTGATCACGCTCAGGTCATTGCTCGCGTTGTTCGCAACGTACGCCATATTCGTAGCCGGATTCACCGCCACCGCCGCGGGTGCCGATGCCGCCGTCAGTGCAACCGTCCCATTGGTCGCCTCGTCGAGCACGGTCACGCTGTCCCCGAAGAAGTTGGCGATGTAAACCTTGCTGGTCACTGGATTGATGGCGACCGAATAAGGCTCCTGGTCGGTAGGCACTGTTGCGGTCACCGAATTTGTCGCGCCGTTGATCACCGTCAGCGTGTTGCCGCAAGCGCCGGTGCCGTCACAATTGAGGTTCAAGTTGGCTACGTACACGGTGTTGGTCACTGGGTCCACTGCCACCGCCGAAGCCTCGCTTCCTGCCGGCACCGTCGCGGCTACCGTGTTGTTCGTCCCATTGATTACCGTGACGTTGTCGCCCACCGTGTTAGCGACGTAAACCGTGTTGGTGACCGTATTGACAGCGATGCCCTGCGGCGAATTCCCGGTGGGGACCGTCGCCGTCACAGCGTTGCTGGCGCCATCGATCACGCTCACAGTATTGCCATAGAAGTTGGCGACATACACGGTGTTGGTCACTTCGTTCACAACCAGCGCCAGGGGAGTGTCCCCCACCGTAACGGTGGCCACCACCGCATTGCTCGTGCCGTCGATCACCGCAACGTTGCCCGTGCCCGCGTTCGACACATAGATCGTGTTGGTCAGCGGATTTACCGCCACCCCATACGGCGCCGCGCCTTCCGAATAAGCGGAGGCGGGCGGTCCCACTACCACCGTCGCGGCGACCGCATTGTTCGCTCCGTTGATTACGGTCACCGTGCCGCTGTCCGCGTTTACCGCATAGACCATGTTGGTCAGCACGTTGGCTGCAACCAAGCCGGTCGCCGCCCCACTCAACACTTCGGCCGTCTCGGTGTTCGCGATCCCGTTGGCCACGGCAACGTAACCTGGGTCGTAGCCTTCCAGTCCGATATAAATTGTGTTGGTTATGCCGTTCACCGCGCTGGTGTCCGCCAGGCCGGACGCCAATGTGATCGTTGCCGTAACATTGTTCGTCGCCCCATCGATCACCGCCACCGTGTTTCCGTTGCTAAGCGCGTAGATCGTGTTGGTCACCGGATTCACCGCAACGTCCACCGCCGGCACCGGAATTGTGGCCGTCACGGTCTGCGCCGGGAGCGCGCCGGGTAGCAGCAGGCTTCCCAGCGCTGCAGCGACAACCCAGCCAGACGATTTGCGGATGTGGCAAGTATTCATAGCCTTACCTCGTTTTGGCTCGAGTGAGCCCAAGTACCAGCTCAAACTGTATCCAGGATGAACGGCGCTGACGTTTCTTTCGTCCCAATGTCTATTTCATTTTTACAGTGGGCAGGGATCAGGCGCCAGATGTGCTGCGTGGAGTTTGGTGTAGGTTCCCGTAGTTGTGTATTAGCAATGCGGGCACAACTACGCACCCGAGCATACCGACAATCAATTAGTACTCGGGTACTGGTGAACAGCGTTAAACAAGGCAATTCGCTGCGTTCGGCGCGTCAAGCTTTTTCAGTGACGCACCGTTTCCTGCCTGCCGTAATTCCACTTGACCGCCATAGCGGGAAGGAAGTTTGTGTGTTTCGAACGAGGGATAACACGTCCGGCTGAACAGCTATGGAAGCGTGGCGGTGCCGTAGAACTGCGCCATGTGGCGATACTTTTCGTAGCGGAGGTCGATAAGTTGCGTGGGAGATAGAGCGGTGATCTCCTTCAACGCTTGCTCCAGCACCGGGCGCAGCAGGCGTGCGGACTCTTCATGATCGTTGTGCGCGCCGGCATCCGGTTCAGGCACGATGGCGTCGATGATTTTCATTCCCAGCAAATCCACAGCGGTGATCTTCAGCGCCTCGCAAGCCACTTCCGCTTTGCTCGCATCGCGCCACATGATCGAGGCGCACCCCTCCGGCGAGATCACCGAGTAAACCGAATTTTCCAGCATGAACACGCGGTCACCCACGGCAATACCCAGCGCCCCGCCCGAACCGCCTTCCCCAGTGATGGTCACCACGATCGGTACGGGCAACCGCGCCATCTCGCGCAAGTTCAGCGCAATCGCTTCCGCCTGGCCGCGCTCTTCCGCTCCCACTCCGGGATAAGCTCCCGGCGTATCGATGAAGCAAAATATCGGGCACTTGAATTTCGCAGCCATGCGCATCGCGCGCAGCGCTTTCCGGTATCCTTCGGGCTTGGCCTGACCAAAATTACGCGCCACTCGCGCTTTGGTGTCTCTTCCCTTCTGCTGGCCGACGATCATCGCCGACCGCCCTCCGAATCGCGCCATGCCGCAAACGATGGCCGGATCGTCTGCAAATAGTCGGTCGCCATGAATTTCAGAGAAGTCTTCAAACAGCATGCGCACGTAATCGAGGGTATACGGCCGCTGTGGATGGCGAGCCAGCATTAATCGCTGCCACGCTCCCAGATGCGAATAGAATTCCTGTTTTAATTCGGCTACTTCGTGGCGAATGCGCGCGATGTCCGCCAGCGTCGAGTCCGTTTCTGGACCCAGGCTGCGCAGCTCTTCCACCTCGCGTTCCAGCGCATCGATTTCCTTCTGCCGTTTCTTTTCCTTCGCGTCCACTCGATTCCTTTTGCTGCACGTTGCTCCGACTGCTTAGCTCCCGGTTCGGCCCCGGTTCAGTTCTCTGCTATTGCAGCGCCACGGCTTCTGCCCCGCAGATTTCCCGCACTTGCGCCAGCAATTCCCCGTCGGCGTTCACCCCGCTCTGCGATTCCAGTACCGCCTCGGTGCCGTCCTGGGTAATTAGATCGAAGGTCACCCGGCAGCGCCCCGGACGATTGGAAAACAAAGTGTGCAAACGGTCAAGCGTGCCGCTGTCCACCACGCCGAGATCTACGCGGACCCGCAGCAGTTGCGGGCGACGTTCCGCCACTTGGTGGAGCGCTCGCGCTTCGGCCACCATCACCCGGATGCCTGCTTCCTCCACCGCGACCTTTCCCTTCACCAACAGCGGTGTAGCTGGCTTGAGCACCGCCTCGAGTCGTCCAAACGCCTCCGGAAACACCAGCGCCTCGATCGCCCCGGTGCGATCCTGCAGCGAGACGATCGCCCAGCGCGCGCCGCGCCTGGATCGCATCGCCCGCGACTGCACGATGATTCCGCCCACCACCACTTCCTGGTTATTCTTCCACACTTCAAATGAGCCGATATCCACGGCGTTCAGTTCCTTCAGCCGGCCCGCGAATTTATCCAGGGGGTGCCCCGAGATGTAAAAGCCCAGCGTGCCGTACTCGCCCGCCAGTTGCTGTTCTTCAGTCCAATCGTCGGCTTCCGGCAGCGCCCGATCTTCCCAGTCCACGGACGACGGGCTCGATCCCGCCAGGAACAGACCGTGCTGCCCTACCGCCTTGCGGTGCGCGGCACGCTGCCCGTAAGCCATGGCGTCATCAATCGCGGCAAAATGCCGCGCGCGCGACGCCCCAAAACAATCCAGCGCTCC
>Ga0302324_100027130_pt1 | contig 10922 bp, 3 predicted proteins | sample Palsa_T0_1_FD_201949 | JGI IMG/M metagenome (GOLD analysis project Ga0302324, IMG submission 201949) | Peat permafrost microbial communities from Stordalen Mire near Abisko, Sweden - Palsa_T0_1 | ecosystem: Environmental > Terrestrial > Soil > Palsa > Peat permafrost | place: Sweden: Abisko...
GACAGTGCAGGCCAGATGTTCAGCCGCGCAGTTCTAGACACCTCGCGGACCCGTGTACGCACCTTCGGGAGTGACGATGCGGGACATCTTGTAGGCGGGCGCTTCAGATAAGTCACCTTGGATGACTCAAGGCTGGCGCCCGTGGTGGGAGTGATCGCTCCCCAGCTATTTATCACCACAAGGTCGAAAGGGTGAGAGAAAGGGACTAGGGATCAGGAGCTAGGGGGGTTGAGCCGGGACTTTGAAGGCCGGAAGAAAATATAAAGACTCAACGGGCAGCGACGTTAAGGAACCATGAACTAATCCTAGCCCCTAGCCCCTGATCCTGCCCTCAATCCCTGACCCTATTTCGCGAACTGCGCGGCGTCAGTGTAAAGGGATTTCAAATCGTAGCGCTCATTGATATGCTCCGCGCCCGGTTCCTTGGCGATTTCATCGAGCAGGCGCACGGCCTCGCGATATTGCGCCGCTGCGTCGGAAGCATTGCCGGAAAGCCGCAGCGAAGTCCCCAGTAAATAGTGAATCTGCGCGCTCTCCAACCGCAGGCCAAGCTTCTCACTTCGTCCCAGGTCGCGTTGCAGTTCCTGGCGTGCTGCGGAATAATCTTTGTTCTTAATCATGGCATCGGCCAGCAGCACCGACGATGCAGCGGAAAGATATTTTCTGCTCTGAGCGTCGGCTTGCTGGCCAAGGCTGCGTAAATCACTCACCTCGGTCCGGGAGTGTCCTTCGATGACATTGACCCGGGCCAGATTCAGTTTCGACGTCAGCAGATCGTCCTTGTCCGCCGTGTGCGCCGCCAATCGCTGCGCCTGTTCGTAAGCACTCCGCGCCGCCTTGAGATCGCCTTGATAAAACGCAGCATCGCCCTGGCTATCGAGAATGCTCGCGGCCAGCGCGTCGTTTTTCAAACCACGCGAAAGGCTTTGCGCTTCATCCAGCAACTTCGCCGATTCAGTTCCGCGTCCGGCTTTCGCCAATGCGTCGGCAAGGTTACCGAGAGAGTCTGCCATGTTGCTGCTGCGATCACCGAGACCGCGAAATGTGTTAACGGCGTCTTGTAACGCGCCCACCGCCGGACCCAGCCGTCCCTGATATTCGAAGACCAGCCCCATGCTGCGCGACATCACGGCCGCGCCCTGTTTGTTATCCGACTTGCGGTACAGGTCGAGGCCGCGGATAAAGGACGTCATGGCCTGATCATACTGACCGAGGGCAGCATAAGCCTCGCCCAGGTTGTGCAGCGTCTCGGCGATATCGTCGGGTACGTTGAGCTTTTCACGAATCTGCAGCGCCTGCTGCAAATAAGTGAGCGCGTCTTCGTTCTCGCCTTTCTGCGAGTACGCGGTCGCAATGTTGTTCAGGCACAGCCCTTGATAGGTCTCGTCGCCGGCGTCACGCTGAATCTGCAGCGACTCTTTGAATACTTGCAGCGCCTGATCGGGCTGGCCGCGCTCCAGATAAAAATCGCCCAGATCTATTAGCGTGTCGCCTGCTTCTTTTTTCGCGCCGATATCACGACGAATCTTCAGCGCATCGTTATACGCGGAGAGCGCCGCATCCGGCTTGCCCAGCAAAAGTTGAACTTGCGCAATCTCGACCAGGCTGGCGGCCACTCCACGCTTCTGGCCCAGCCGCTCGTTGATCGCCCTCGAGTCTTCGTAGTTGCGCAAAGCTTCAGCCGGTTTGTTCATCAGCTTGTAGGCGATGCCCGTGGCCTGAAGAATCAGCGCTTGCTGTTCCGGATTATCCAGATCGATGGCGAGATGGCGCGCCCGATCCAGCGGATCAAGCCCCTGCTGCGGATTCCCCGATTTGATTTCGACCCGCCCCATCGCCAGCAGGGCATCGATATTCTTGGCATCGGCCAGCAATACTTTGGAATAGTAAATCCGCGCCTTGTCGAGATCGCCGGCGTCTTCATAGAGGCTGCCCAGCGCGAACAACACATCGAGATTATCCGGAAAGCTCTTGGCAAGATTTTCGTAGGCCGCGATTGCCTTCTGATTATCTTTAGTCACGCGCGCCAGGCTGGCTTCAATAAAATATTTCTGCGCCATGGGGAGACTCTGGCTCAGTTCCACCGCCCGCCGCGCCGACTGCTCCGCCTCCGAGTCGTAACCCAGCGCGGAGTAGGCTTCACCCAGCCGCGAGTAAGCGACGGCAAACTGCGGATCCTCGTTCGTGGCCGCCAGTAGCCGCTTCTGCGCCTCCAGATTGTTTCCCTGACGCAGGAACTGCAGGCCTTCGTTGTAATCCCGCAACGCATCGACGGAAGTTGAAGTTGGCTTGAAGGACTGCGCCTGCAGCTCTTTGACAATATCTGACGAGAGCGCAAGATTCTGCCGGATCATCCCCGCGAGCTGGTCCACCGCCGCGGATAAATCCTTCTGGCTGGCCGCCTCCGACTTCATCTGTACCGTGCGATTGTGCTTGCGGTCCTGCAGCGTCGCATCGATGCGGATCTTGTCGCCGAGTTTGGTGTACTGGCCCCAAACCAGAGTATCGGCGTTGGTGAACTCAGCGACGCGCCCGAGCGTCGAAGAATCGACGTTCGAGTTTGGAGAGATCCTCAGGTCATGAAATACCTGCTGCACGCGATCGGAAGAAACCGTTCGCAAATGCGACGATTGCCCGACGTCGGTGCTCAGCATGTCCGCCAGGCTCGGCCCCAGCCAGTCCCACGTCTGATCGCCCGACGCGTTTTGAAACGGCATCACGGCCAAAGATAAAGCCGGCGCAGCTTTTTCGGTCCCAGCTTTTTCCGAGGAAGAAAAAAGGCTGGCGCGATAAAAATATCCAACCATGGCCAGAATCAGCACGGTGACAATGCCCGCCAACAACGGCCACGGCACCGTCTGTCCCCACGGCTTCACGTCAGGATGAAAGCCGAGCGTCGCCGCCGCGCGATTCCCCTGCCAGGAATCCAGATCGCGCAACATCTCCGTCGCGCTCTGGTAACGCAGCGCCGGATCGCGCTCCAGGCACTTGCTCACCACGGAAGTAAGCGTGCCGGGGATGCTGCCGTCATGATCGGAGACCGGCACGGCGCGCTCTTGCGTGCGTTTGATCAGGCTGGCCAGCGCGCTATCGGCGCGAAACGGCATCTTGCCGGTCAGGAGTTCATAGAGAATCAAGCCCGCAGTGAAAAGATCGGAGCGCTGATCCAGTTCCTTGGCCAGCGCCTGCTCCGGAGACATGTACTCCATGGTGCCGACCAGGGCGCCGACCTGCGTCATGCCGTCGCCTTCCATGGTGCGCGCCAGGCCGAAATCCATCACCAGAATCCGCCCGTTGTCTTCGCGCATTATGTTCTGCGGCTTCAGGTCGCGGTGGATTACGCCCACGCCGTGCGCCGCTTCCAGCGCCTGGCAGACCTGTTGCATGATCTCGACCGCTTCCTCCGGGGAAAATTTCTTTTGTTCCTGCGTTCTTTCCTGAATCAGCGCCCGCAGGTCGCGGCCCTCCACAAACTCCATGGTGATGAACTTCACACCCTCGGCATCGCCAAGGTCGAAAATGCGAATGACGTTCTTATGAGTAACCTGGCGTGAGAGCAGAAGCTCCTGCTTGAATCGAGCGAGAATGGAAGGATTGGAAGCCAGCTCTGGCCGAATCAGCTTGAGAGCCACCGGGCGGTCCAGCTCGCGGTCCATCGCTTTGTAGACCGCTCCCATCCCGCCCTCGCCCAGCAGTTGCAGGATCTCGTAACGCCCGCCCAGCACATCGCCCGCGTCGAGCATCGGCGCTGAGCTTTGCACTCGCGACACGGGCCGTCGCGCGGGCAGCGGAGTCAGCGGCGGAAGCATCCCGTCGACGATAGTGGCGTCGGGATCGATATACGTGGCTTGCGGATCGAAGGCGGGACTCGGAAAATCGACAATTGTGGCCTGGTCCGGATCAAAGGAAGCTTCCGAGCTGGAACTGTCCCCCTTGACGGGAACGCCGACGCCGCCTGCGTTAGGGGCATCTCTTCGATCCGAGGGATCGAACGGTGAATTCCGCTTTTGCATGTATCGCCTGGCCCGGGGGGGAGGCTCGAGGTGCCGCACGCGCCTCGAGAAACAAATCTTGGTAATTATATCCCAGCCGCCAGTGGATATTTTCGGGTTATTGAGCCTCGCGGCGGTGATCTTCCCGGTACGGTCGCGCTTGGGTGGCAACAGCTCATGTAGGGACAACCGAGGGCGGCTGTCCCTACATAGACCTAGCCGTACCGCCGCTAGCGGGCAGGTTCCGTCACCTTCAAAACCTGATCCCCTGCAACATCCTGCAAGGTCTGCACTATCCCTGAGGGCCAGTAAATCGTAATCGCCTCCGCCCGCGCGTCGCCGCCCAACCCAAAATGCACCGGCCCATCGCTCGACGACGCATAACCCACGCTGGTCGTCATGTGGTTGTACTGTGCGCCGCTCTTAGTAACCACCTTGATACGCGCGCCGATGCCGTCGCGATTGCTCTTGGTGCCGCGCAGGGCAATGTCCAGCCAGTGGGCGGACTTCGCATATCCACTGTGGTTCATCCAGATCTCCGCATCCCCGCCCAGAGCCGAGACGACCACATCGATGCGGCCGTCGCCGTCCAGGTCGCCGAAGGCGCAGCCGCGATGCCGTGCTGCCGGAGCGCCGTCGAATCCCGCCTCTTCCGTCAGCGGGGCCCATTTCCCAGTTGTTCCCAGGTTGCGGAACACCGTGTTGAATTGATTGACCGGCTGTCCCGGCTGCGAAATTGACTCCACGTGCCCCCGCGACACGAACAGGTCTTTCCAGCCATCATTGTCGAAATCGTACAAGGCTGCGCCGAAGCCCGACATCAGTCGGCTGGGTTCGCGAATCCCGCTCGAGGTCGTGACCTCGCGAAACTCGCCCTTGCCGGTATTTTGGAAAAGAGGGAAGGTCTGGTTGTTGAGCGCGACGAAGGCGATATCCGGATAGCCGTCGTTATTAAAATCGCGGAAGTCGAGCCCCATGCCGGAAATAAACTCGCCATCCTCGGGCAGCGCCACGCCCGTCTCGAACGCGACTTCTTCAAACTTGTTTCCCAGATTATGAAACAGGGAATTGTAGGAGGCGTCGTTGGTCACGAACAAATCCTGCCGCCCATCGAGATCGTAGTCCGCCATGCCCACGCCCATGCCTTTGCCAACGTGGTCGCGCAGCCCCCATTCTTTGGAAACGTCGACGAACGTTCCGTCGCCTTTATTCAGAAAAAGCTGGTTGGGCTGTCCCTTATAAAATTTCGGACTGCAGTAGTCGGCCACGCCGCCAATCGCACAGAGGGGCTTGTCCGAATAAGTCCACTGCATGTAGTTGACGACGAAGAGATCGAGCAACCCGTCATTATTGATGTCGACCCAGACGCCGGTGATCGCCCAGCGCGCCCCGAATTCCGGGTCAGGACGATTCAGGCTGGCATCCAGCCCGGCCTTCACCGTCACGTCGGTGAAAGTGCCATCGCCGTTGTTGTGGTAGAGCGCGCTATGATGCAGGCCCGCCACAAAAATGTCTGGATGGCCGTCGTTGTCGTAGTCGGCCACGGCTACGCCCATGTCGTATCCCGAGCCCGCCAACCCGGCGGCGTCGGTGACGTCGGTGAAGACGCCGTTGCCATCGTTGCGAAAGAGCCGGTTGCGGAACTTGGGTGAATCTTTTTTCAGCGTGGCGATGTTGGCGCCATTGGTGAAAAAAATGTCAGGTCGCCCGTCTCCGTTGTAATCGAAGACCGCGACGCCGCCAGGCATGGTCTCGGGCGCGTTCCGGGCGGGAGTCTCGCTGTTCTCCAGCCGAAAAGGAATCTTCTTCAGTTCGAAGCGAATGGGACTGGATGCATTGCCAGCAGCAAGAAGGAGAATCGCGGCCGCCGCCAGGAGCAGGGTAGAGGCTGCGCGTACGACCGGTTTGAGGGAACGCATTGCGGGAATCAAAAGTAAGGGGTGGCCGAAGCCACCCCTCGATTTTACTTTACACGGCCCTGCCAGCTACTGATTCGTCAGAGCGAAGTTGGTCGACAGCGAGGTTCCTTGCTGAACCACAACCGTAGCTGACACGTTGTACGAAGTACCCGCCGCACTTGCCAGCCCGTTCGCGGTGAAGGTTGGCGCGGTGGCGACACCGTTCACATCGGTCTGCACGATTACGCTGGTCACCGGGCTGGTGGGTGTACCACCAGGAAACGAGCCGCTAGGCGCGCTATCGACCGACATGGAATTCACTGTAAATGAAGGGGCTGAAAAAGTGACGTATGCGCCCGCTACCGGAAGAGGAGTGGGTGTAGTAGCGTCCACTACGGTTACCGTCAATGGTGCGAAAGGCGTATTGACAGCTGCGGTTTGCGGAGTCGATGTAGCCGCCGCCGTGATCGTAGCGGGCACGAGCGTATTCGACAGATTGAACGTCGCGCTGTTCGCGTCGCCGCCGGTCGTGGCGGTCACGGTAAAGCTGCCAGGCGTCGCTCCCGCGATTACCGGGGTTGAAGTGGCCACGCCGCTCGAATTGGTGAATACCGTTGTGGTGTCGGTGCCAGTATCGGCAAACGTGCCGGGTTCCGCCCCGGAAGCTGTGAACGTTACCGGCAAGCCCAGTCCTACCGAATTGTTGCTGGAGTCCGTCACGGTCACAGAGAGTGGGTTCTGAAACTGTGTGCCGACGCTGGTACTCTGCGGCGTGCCTCCTGAAACAGCGATCGGAGCAGGCGTACCGGTGTTGTACATGGTGAAGAGGGCAGTAGATGTCAGGGCGCCTTGCGCCGAGCCGACTATGGTGTAGGTGCCCTCGATGTTGTTGGAGTAGAAATTCGGCGACGTGGCAATGCCACTCGAGTTCGTAGTCGCGGTTGCGAAGTTAGGTCCACCGAGGGAGCTAAAGCTTCCACCCGCGCCGCTCGCTGGCGCCGTAAAGGTCACCGTCACTCCTACCACCGGCGTACCGGCGACGCCCGGCGAAGTAGTGCTGCTTACCAGCACCGAAAGCGTCGACGGATAGGCCGCGTTCAGAACCGCGTTTTGCGAGACTGGAGCCTGCGCCGTAACCGTGGTCACCGGAGTGAGAACAGGACCTGCATTCGTTGAGTTGCACCCCGTCGCAAACGCCACGGCCAGGAGGGTCGCACCGAGCACGCCCCAGTAGACTTTGCCAGTCATAATTCGGCCAATCATAGTTTTCCTTCCGATTTCACGAATCATCTCTGCGCTCCTTGTAGCTAGTCTGAGGTCTCTGTGACTCATTCACTTTCCTCCTAGAAGTAGTACTTCAGAGCGAACAGCAGGGACCGACTGCCCGTCTTAAAGCCAGGCTTTCCGGTCGTGAGTGGATTCGTGTTGGTTTGCGACAAGCCTTGCACAGCCACCTGGCATGGTGCCTTAGCGGTCGCGCCATCCAGCAGGTAGCACTCCGACGGACTGTTTTCAGTGAATTGGTAGTTCTTGGTGAAGTTCAATTGTTCGTCACCGATACCCGCCAATCCGAACTGGTACAGCGGATGATTCAGCCAGTTGGTCGCCGAGATGCGGAATTGCAGCTTCTGCCGCTCGGAGATGTTGAAGTTCTTGTACAGGCCCAGGTCGCTGTCGAAATACGCCGGCCCGTGCAGGTAGGGAACGTTGAGCGTGCCTTGCTGGCCAGGAACCAGCGGCGGCCCGAAGCAGTTCGGGTTGAAGTACAGTCCGGACGCGTGCTTGCGGGGATCGCAGGTCACCTGCGGCAGGAGCAAGTTAACCGAACTGCTGCCGAACCAGGTTGAAGGCGTCATCGCGCTGGCGTACAAGCCATTCTGCAGGAGCAGGGCGTTGTTGGGAAGATCCGGAGCGCCGACTTCCGGAACGGTCAGGCCGCCCGGGAATACGGCGTTGAAGTTTCCACCCAGGTTCGGTTGCAGCGGCGCGCCGCTCTGGTAGGTGGTGTAGGTCGAGAGCTGCCAGCCGTTCACCGCTCCTTCCAGAATGTGATTGCGGTGAATCGGTTTCGGCAGGTTCCACACCGCGGACAGGTTCAGGATCTGGGTGTGGTCATAAGCCAAGGGACCGTAGTTGTTTTTCAGGCTGTAAGGATCAACTGCGGTGCCGTTTCCGTTTCCGTTATCCGACTGACCGTCGCGGATGCCCAGCACTTTGCTGAAGGTGTAGTTCAACAGGTAAGTAACCTGGCCCGACTGCTTATGCCACGATGCCTGGAACGAGTTGTAGTTGGCATAGCTGCCGTGGGTGATCAGGTAGACATCCTGGTAGTTGATCAGCGGGCGATAGTCGTTGCTGTTGAAGCTGGTGGTGTAATGCGCGTTGCAACCCACGAAATCCGTTAGAGGATTTGAGTTGGTACAGGGCGGGGAACTCGGAGTGATGGTGAGTCCCTTCACCGGGTCTGTCGCAAACAAGCCGCCCGGCTGAATGTTGTTGAGATCGTCGATCTTTCCATTGCTGCCGTTGATCAACTCATTCTTACTCTGGTTGCCCACGTAGGAGAACTCAGCTACCGATCTCCACGGCAACGATTGGGAGATGGTCACGTTGTAATCCATGACGTAAGGCGTGCGGTTGTCATTCTGCTGGAAGGCGCTAAGCGACGAACCGTTCTGCGCCACGCTCGACGGCGGAGTGAAGCCGGCGGCTCCGGAATCAATTTCCGCGTATCCGGTAGTGTTGGGCGCTGCTGCCGCGTTGTATCCGGTCAAAGTACCGCTCGTGTAAGTAAACGATCCGGCAGGGCCGGACGTTGGGCCACCTACGTCGTTGACGGCCAGTTGGTAACGGAACCATGCCAGTCCAGCCCGAAGCACGGTTTTTCCATTTCCAAATATGTCATACGCCAGGCCGACGCGAGGTTCGTAGTAGAACAGCGGCGAGACCAGACCCGACAGCGGGATGCTGGAGTCCAGTGCGTGCCACAACAGCCCGGTGTTGGCGGGGGCGCACCCGGCAGGGGCGGGGTTGGCGCTTCCGCAGCTTGGATTGTTGTTATAGGATCCAGGATTCCAGACCTGCATGCCGTTGGAAGGCCCATACCACTGGCCGACGTGGTCGAAGCGCAAGCCGTAATTCAAGGTCAGTTGCTTGTTGGCCTTGAAAGAGTCCTGCGCATACAGCGACCATTGATGGCCCTGGATCGTAAACGTTGGAATCGAACTCTGCTGCTGGTAGCTGCCGCCAATGCCCAGCAGGTAGTCGGAAACTACGTTACCCGAGTCTCCGTTGCCCCAGCCCAGGTTGTAAGCGCCCTGCGCACCGGTTTCCAAGCCAGCGGTGGACTGGATGTTCTCGTTCGTGTCCCAGTAGAAGCCAGCCTTCAGGCTGTGGGAGCCGAGGATCTTGGTGTAGTTGTCGTAGAAAGCCGGATCTTTCTTGATGGCGCCGAATTCATTGGCCCCGCTGAAGGCGTTATCCATGGTGAATTCGTCGATGTTCGGGAATGCACCGCCCCAGGGACCAAGGATGTTCGGGACCTGTGAAGTTGTGGTGCCGAACAGACCGGACACGTTAAATCCGAGCTTGGTGCGATCCACGGCGGCGGCATTGGTCAAAGTACTGGGATTGATGTAACGGGCGTAGGTGAATACGAACTCGTTGGTGGTGGTGGGGCTGAAGACGTGCGTCAGGTTCAACATGATTTCCTGCGATGTCGTCTTGGCAACCACATTTGAGGGGTAGGGCAGGGTCCACGGTGGAGTCCACCACACGCCGATGGGATGCTGATCGTTTTCGATCTGGCGGGTGTAAGACCCGGTCAGCTTGGTGTTGTCGCTGATGGCATAGTCCACTTTACCGGTTGCTTCCCAGCGGTTCTGGGGCACTTGCGAAATGTACTGGTAGTTCTGGTAGCCGTTCGCCGGCGAGGGCGTGATGTTGGACTTGGGATAGAAAGTGCCGGCCTTCAGTAAAGCGGCAGCGTTCGGGTCGAAACCGGTAGTGGGCAGTATGCAATTATTGCAGCTGTTGTTGGGAGCGGCGGGGCTGGTGGCAGTGGGCCCAAGGTTAAAGGGGATGTCGTAGGCGTAGCTCCAGGCGCTAGCCTGAAGCGCAGTCAAAAGGGGCGTATTGCTGAAACCGCCGCCGGTAGTGTTTGCCACTCTGCCCGGTTGACCATCGATCGTGTTTTCGCTGAAGTCGCCCGTCAGTTGCTCGGCGGTGGGCACGTTGAAGTTGATCGGTGCGGCGGCCGGGTGCTGGTTCATGTACTCGTAACCAGCCCAGAAGAACAGTTTGTTGTGATTCTTGTTGAAGGTCAGTCCGGGAATGATAATCGGGCCACCGATGTTGCCGCCGATGTAGTAGTAGTGTTCGGCAGGATTGGTGAGGCCCTGACTGGCGGCGTAGGCGTCGACCGAGTTGACGGCGCTATTGCGGGCGTACAGGTAACCTTCACCGTGGAAGTGGTTGCCGCCGCTCTTGCTGAAAGCTTCGAAGATCACCGGGCCCTTGGCATATTCCGCGCTGTAGCTCGACATGAGGACTTTTACGTCGGAGACCATGTCCTGGTTAATGTTGGCGATCTGGGTTCCGGCGTTGCCGGGATCGACCAGGTTGGCACCATCCAGCATGAAGGCCATCGCGCCGTTGGGCTGCGTGCCGTTCGCAGAATAGGAGCCCACCGGGCCGTTGTTCGTGCCCACGACCTTGGTATTAAAGTTCGAACCCTGGTTGACGCCGTTGTTCAAAGCCATGCCGGGCATCATCTTGAGCAACTCACCGGCGTCGCGGCCGGCCAGCGTGAGGTCTTCCACCATCTGCTGATTCAAGCTGGTGCTGACTTCGCCGGTATCCAGCGGGACCACCGAATCGGCTCCGGCTTTGATCTCGACCGTCTCCGTGACCTGGCCGATTTCCAGTTTGATATTGGGCAGGGTGCGGCTGTCACCTTCACCGAAAGGGACGCCCGGCTGCTCCCAGGCCTTGAATCCCGGCGCGGACACGGTAACTGTATAGGTCCCGGGCT
>Ga0302324_100027132_pt1 | contig 10921 bp, 8 predicted proteins | sample Palsa_T0_1_FD_201949 | JGI IMG/M metagenome (GOLD analysis project Ga0302324, IMG submission 201949) | Peat permafrost microbial communities from Stordalen Mire near Abisko, Sweden - Palsa_T0_1 | ecosystem: Environmental > Terrestrial > Soil > Palsa > Peat permafrost | place: Sweden: Abisko...
TGTCGTGCCGGTCGCAGATTTCGCGCAGGCGCTTCAAGTAGCCGATGGGAGGCAGGATCACCCCCGCCGATCCGGCGATGGGTTCGACGATGACGGCCGCAATCGTGGAGGCGTCGTGCAGGGCGATCAGGCGCTCCAGTTCATTGGCCAAGTGGGCGCCCCACTGCGGCAGCCCGCGCGAGAAGGCATTGTGTTCGAGGTTCAGTGTGTGCGGCAGATGATCGACGCCCGGCAGCATCGAGGAGCCGAAGAATTTGCGGTTGTTGACTATCCCGCCGACCGACATGCCGCCGAATCCCACGCCGTGGTAGCCCTTTTCGCGGCCGATGAAGCGAGTCCGCTGCCCCGCGCCGCGGGCGCGGTGATAGGCAATCGCAATTTTCAGCGCCGTATCGACCGATTCGGATCCTGAATTGGTGAAGAAAATGCGATCGAGGCCGGGAGGGGCGATCGCGGCCAGCCGATTGGCCAGCTCGAACGCAATGGGATGACCCATTTGAAAGGTCGGCGCGTAGTCCATGGTGCTCAATTGCTTGGTGACCGCCTCGGTGATTTCACGCCGCCCATGACCGGCGTTCACGCACCAGAGCCCGGCGACCCCGTCGAGAACTTCGCGGCCGTCGGCCGTCCAGTAATGCATGCCCTCGGCCCGCACCAGCAATCGCGGATTCGACTTGAACTGCCGGTTCGCCGTGAACGGCATCCAAAACGCATCGAGTTCGCCGTTCGAGAGAGCGGGGCTGATCTGGGCATTCATGGCGGCATCCTTGGGGTTTTGAATAATCATCGGGCCGGGCTGATGATAAATAAAATCGACACTAAGCTCAATTATTGCTGTATTGAGGCGCCTTCTGTCTATTATAATAGACATTATGAGCTTGAACGTAGGTGCCCATTTGAAAGCCGTGCGGCAGATGTACGGACTGTCCCAGCGCGAGTTGGCGAAGCGCGCCGGGGTGACCAACGGCTTGATTTCCTTGATCGAGCAGAACCGGGTGAGTCCCTCGGTCAGCTCTCTGAAAAAGGTGCTCGACGGCATCCCCATGGCGCTCGCCGATTTCTTTACTCTGGATCTCGGCGGTCAGCCCCAGGTGTTCTTCCCTCGGCAGGAGCTCGCCGATATCGGCGCCGGAAGCGTCGAGCTGCGCCTGGTCGGCAGCCGTCTCGCAAAACGCACGATGTCGATTTTGCACGAGCGTTATGCGCCGAATGCCGATACGGGCGAGGAGATGCTGACTCACGCCGGCGAGGAGGGCGGTGTGATCGTCAAGGGAAAAATCGAACTCACCGTCGGCGGCGAGTCGCGGGTGCTCGGGCCCGGTGATGCCTATTATTTCAAGAGTTCCCTGCCGCATCGCTTCCGCAACGTCGGCCGCGATGAGTGCGAAATCGTGAGCGCGAGCTCGCCGCCGAGTTTTTAAAAATCAAGTAGCATACGAGTATGAGCAAAGTAACCGTGGCGGCCACTCAGATGGCCTGCAGCTGGGACCGCGACGCCAACGTGGCGCGCGCCGAAAAATTGGTGCGCGAAGCGGCGACCCGCGGCGCTCAGGTGATTCTGATCCAGGAATTGTTCGAGACTCCGTATTTCTGCAAGGATCACTCCGCGCGGCATCTGGAACTGGCCAAGCCCCTCGACGCTCATCCGGCGGTGGAACATTTCCGCACCGTGGCGCGCGAACTCGGCGTGGTGCTGCCGGTCAGCGTGTTCGAGCGCGCCAACAACGCATTCTACAATTCCGTGGTCATCATCGATGCCGACGGCACGGTGCTCGGAAGCTACCGCAAGTCGCATATTCCTGAGGGTCCGGGCTATCACGAGAAATTCTATTTCTCACCGGGCGACACCGGATTCAAGGTGTTCGAGACCCGCTACGCGAAGCTCGGGGTCGCGATCTGCTGGGACCAGTGGTTTCCGGAAGCGGCACGATCCATGGCATTGATGGGCGCCGACATGCTGCTCTATCCCACGGCGATCGGCTCGGAACCCCAGGATTCGAGCATCGACTCGAGCGGGCATTGGCAGCGGACCATGCAAGGCCACGCGGCCGCCAACGTCATGCCGGTCATCGCCTCGAATCGCATCGGTACCGAGCAGGGCGAGAAGTACACCATGACGTTCTACGGTTCGTCGTTCATCGCGTCCCCGACGGGAGAAAAAGTCGCCGAGGCGGACCGCACGACGGAAACCGTACTGACCGCCACCTTCGACTTGGACGAGGTGCGCCGCTACCGGCACTCTTGGGGAGTGTTCCGCGATCGCCGGCCGGATCTCTACTACCCCCTGCTGTCGCTCGATGGCCGCGGCTGAGACCGAGAACCTTCCGCAAGATCTCGCGTTTGTCGATTTGGAGACGACCGGCGGCAACGCAGCCCATCACCGGATCACCGAAGTCGCCGTCGTTCGGGTGCACAACGGCGAGCTCGCCGAGGAATGGAGTTCTCTGGTCAATCCCGAGTGCCCGATTCCCGCCTACATCGCGCAGTTCACCGGCATCACCGACGACATGGTGGCCGGCGCCCCGCGTTTCGCCGAGATCGCGGCGGAAGTGCTGCGCAAGCTGCAGGGCGCGGTGTTCGTCGCGCATAACGCGCGCTTCGACTACTCATTCCTGCGCAGCGAATTTCGCAGGCTCGACATGCCGTTCTCCGCCAAAACTCTCTGCACCGTCAAATTGTCGCGCCGCTTGTTCCCCGAGCATGTGCATCACAATCTCGATGCGGTGATGAAACGGCACGGCCTTGTCTGCAGCGCGCGGCACCGTGCCCTGGGCGACGCGCAGGTGCTGCGCGATTTCTGGTTCAAATTGCGGCGCGAGGTACCGCAAGCCGCGCTGGGCGCGACCGTACAATCCGTGCTGGGCGCCCCCAAACTGCCCGCGCATCTGCCGGCTGATTTCGCCGATGATTTGCCCGAGGGGCACGGTGCATATCGGCTGTACGGTGAGGACGGCACATTGCTGTACGTTGGGAAGAGCCATGCACTGAGGACGCGCGTGCTCGACCAACTGGCGGGCGGCGACGCTGAATCCGGGCAGCACAAGCTGTGGCGTCTGGTGCGGCACATCGATTGGGTGGAGACCGCCGGCGAACTCGGTGCGCTGCTGCGTGAAGCCGAGTGGATCAAGACTCAGAAGCCTCTGTACAACCGGCGCGCCAAGAGCCAAGCGCTCTCCTGCACATTGCGCGCCGCCGCTGCGCCCAGTGCCGCCATCGCCATGCCCGCCGCTGTGCAGGCCATCGACAGTGTGGACCCGGCGGATCTCGAGCAGTGTTTCGGTGTGTTTCACTCGGACAAGGACGCCCGCAAGGCGCTCGGCGACATTGCGCGTGCGCAGCGGCTGTGCCTGAGGGTGTTGGGTCTCGAGGACGGCGCAGGCTCGTGTCTTGCTTACCAGATCGGACAGTGCAGGGGCGCCTGCGTGGGCAAGGAACCGCTCATGCTGCACGATCTACGCGTGCGGCTGGCGCTGTCGTCATTGAAATTGAAGCCGTGGCCGTTTCCGGGACGCATCGCGCTGCGCGAACGCGATCCGCGCAGCGGTGAATTCCAAGGTGCTCCGGGCGCCGACCTTCACGTCATCGATCACTGGACCTACCTGGGCACGGCCCGTTCCGAGGATGAACTGGCCGTGCTGCGCGCCAGGCCGGCAGGTGCCGGCTTCGACGTGGATGTGTACAGAATCCTGGTGCGCTACTTCTCGAACCATCCAAAACTCGATTGGATCGATTTGTGCGATCGCCATTGACTGCGTGTTGCGGTTGCACTCGCCCAAGGCCCATGGGGCCGCGTACAATGGCCGGCGTGAATTCGATCGGGAGCCGCAAACTGCGTGTTGCGGCTGGTTTACGGCCGCATAACTCAAGATACTAATAACGGGGGCTAATATGCATCCGCTCAATTCAGTCAAGGGCGCCATTACGACAGGCGTCGTGCTTGCGATTATCATCGGCGTCGGACTCGGCTACTGGTCCGGAGTGCAAACCACGTTCCATCCGATACGCATCGACCGCTGGCTGCACATCGTCTCCGGCGTCACGTGGATAGGTCTGCTGTACTACTTCAATGTGGTGCAAACCCCGGGGCTCGCGGTTGCGGCGGCGGACAAGGGCGGGCCGGGCGGCGCGGGCGTATCGAAGTACATCGCGCCCCGGGCGCTGCTGTGGTTCCGCTGGGCGGCCGTCGCCACGTGGCTGACGGGCGCGTGCTACTTGATGGTGGGATACGGCGCGGCGAACGGCCTCATGAGGGCGTTCATGCTGCAGCCCGGATTTCGAACGATTGGAGTCGGCGCGTGGCTCGGCACCATCATGCTGTTCAATGTCTGGGTCTTCATTTGGCCGAACCAGAAGAAAATCCTTGGGCTGGTGCCCGCGTCGGATGAAGAGAAGGCGGCGGCGCGCAAGACCGCGGGCCGTGCATCGCGCATCAATTTCATCCTCTCCCTTCCCATGCTCATGTGCATGGGCGGCCAGTCGCACGGTCTGCCGTTCTGAACGAGGAACGGTTCAGTTCGCAGGCGAATGACAATGTGCGCTACTGGATCGCAACCGCGCCCGTGGGCGCCGCTTCGGTGCTGGCCGAGGAGCTGGCGCAATTCGGCGCCCACGACATTCGCGAGCGCAGCCACGATGTGAAATTTCAGGGCACGCTCGAGGTGGGCTATCGCGCCTGCCTCTGGTCGCGTACTGCGACCCGCGTGCTGCTGAGCTTGGGATCGATCGACGCCGGCAGTTCGAAGAGCATCTACGAGGCCGTCAAACGCATCGATTGGCGCGAACACCTGGGGCCGGGCGCGACGCTGGCCTGCGACTGCAGCGGCGGCAACGCCTCCATCAGGCATACGATCTACGGTTCCCAGCTGCTCAAGGACGCGGTCTGCGACAGCTTGCGCGATGCCACCGGTGAACGGCCCAACATCGCGCCGGAGCGTCCCGACGTATTGCTGCACTTGCATGTCGAAGGCCCCACGGCGCTGGTATCCGTGGATTTCTCCGGCGAGAGTCTGCATCGGCGCGGTTATCGAACCGAAGGCGGCCGCGCGCCGCTCAAGGAAAATGTCGCCGCCGCGGTCCTGCTGCGCGCGGGCTGGCCGAATCTGTGCGAGCAGGGCGGCCTGCTCGTCGATCCTATGTGCGGTTCCGGCACCTTTCTGACCGAAGGCGCCTTGATCGCAGCGGATGCCGCGCCGGCGCTCGACCGCGGATATTTTGGTTTCACGGGTTGGCGCGGCCATGACGCGGAGCTCTGGGAGCGCTTGCGTGCGGAGGCTCGCGCCCGCCGTGCCGCACGGATTGCACGGCGCTGCATTCTGGGATCCGACGTGGACGCGGATGCGGTGCGCATGGCGATCGCCCATGGCGAGCAGGCCGGCGTGGCGGACTGGCTGCATGTGGAGAAGCGTTCTCTCGGCGATCTCGTACGCCCTCGAAGCGATTCAGGGCTCATCGTCGCCAACCCGCCCTACGGCGAGCGCATCGGCGCGGAATCGGGGCTTCCTGCCTTGTATTCTGAGCTGGGGACCATGCTGCGCGACCGCTTCCAAGGCTGGCAGGCCGCGATACTCACGGGCAATCCTCCGCTCGCCCGGAATCTCGGGATCTACGCCAAGCGCACGCACCGGTTTTTCAACGGCACCATCGAGTGCCGCCTGCTGCGCTTCGATTTGAATGAAGCCAGCGAGCAGCGGCCGGCCGAGGTGGTGCGCGCGGATTGGTCGAGCCGGCCGGGCGCCCAGATGTTCGCGAACCGATTGCGCAAGAACCTGCAACGCCTGGACCCCTGGGCCGAACGGGCCGGCATCGACTGCTTTCGCGTGTACGACGCGGACATGCCGGAGTACGCGTTCGCGATCGATCTCTATGGCCGTGCGGCGCGCCATGTCTATGTTCAAGAATATGCTCCGCCAAAGTCCGTCGATCAGGAGAGTGCCCGCGAGCGCCGCCGCGAGGTTTTGGCGGTGCTGCCGGAAGCCCTGGCCGTGCCGGTTTCTCACGTTCACTCGCGGGTGCGCAAGCCGCAGAAGGGCAGCGAGCAATACGAAAAGCGCGATACCCGGGCCGAGCGCCATGCAGTGCAGGAGGGCGGCCTCAAGTTCTGGGTCAATTTCCGCGATTACTTGGACACGGGATTGTTTCTCGATCACCGCATCGTGCGTGGAAAGTTGCGCGACTGGGCCAAGGACGCCGATTTTCTGAATTTATTCTGCTACACCGGCAGCGCCACGGTCTATGCCGCGGCGGGCGAGGCGCGCAGCACCGTCAGCGTCGACTTGTCGAATACTTATTTGGACTGGGCGCGGGAGAATCTCCTGCTCAACGGCTTCGGCGACCCTGCTTTCGGCGGCACTGGGCACGAGTTGTATCGCGCCGATTGTCTGCAGTGGCTCGAGGAGCAGGAAGCCCGGGGCCCGCGGTTCGATTTGATCTTCGTGGATCCGCCGACTTTCTCCAATTCCAAGCGCATGGAGGGAGTGCTGGATGTGCAGCGCGATCACGTGGGAATGATTCGCCGCTCGATGAAGCTGCTGCGCCCATCCGGCCGCCTGGTGTTCTCGACCAATTACACGCGCTTCAAACTCGACGCGCCGGCGCTGGCGGATTTGTCCATCGAAGATATCAGCGCCCAGACCATCCCCAAGGACTTTGAACGCCACGCGCGGATTCATCGCTGTTTTGTCGTTCGCTTCAAATAGCATCACGCAGCCGGTAATACATCATCGCGGCCATCAGCGACGGACGCCTGAACAGGCGGCCGCCGGGGAAGTCGCGATGCGGGATGCGCGCGAACACATCGAAGCGCTCGGCAGTTCCGGCGACGGCCTCGGCCACCAGCTTGCCGGCAAGACCGGTGAGCGACATGCCGTGGCCGGAGAATCCTTGCGTATAGAAGACGTTCGGGGCGAGCCGCCCAAAATCGGGCGCGCGGCTCATGGTGATGTCCAGGTAGCCGCCCCAGGCATACGCCACCTTGACGTCGGCGAGGCTCGGAAATATTCGCAGCATACGTTTGCGCATGGAGTCGGCCAGCCGCCGCGGCTGAACCGCGCTGTAGCTGACGCGGCCCCCGAATAAGAGCCGGTGGTCGGCCGAGCTGCGGAAATAATCCAGGATCCAGTTGATGTCGGCGACTGCGGCATTGCTCGGCAGAAGTGCGCGAATCCTTTCCTCGCCGAGCGGTTCCGTTGCAATGATGTAGGTGCCGACCCCCAGGATCCGGCGCGACAGCGCCGGCGCGACGGCGCCGATGTAGGCATTGCCACAAAGCACCAGATGCGCGCAGCGCACGGTCCCGTGCGCCGTGTGGACGGTGACTTCCGGGCCGTCTTCATAGCGCAGCACCCGGGATATCTCAAAAATATCGGCGCCTGCAGCTTCGGCGGCGTGCGCGACGCCCTGAGTGAACTTGAGCGGGTGCAGGTGGCCGCTGCGCGAGTCGATGAGCCCTCCCAGATAGCGTTCGCTACGGACATGCTCTTGCAGCGCGTCGCGATTCAGCAGTCTTGCCGACCGGTAGCCATAATCTTCGTGCAACTCACGCGCCCAATCATCCAGTTCCCGCAGGTGCCGGGGCTTCACGGCGACATGGACATGATTGGCGTGATAGTCGCAATCGATGGCGTACTCGCGGATCAGAGACTGCGTGAGATCCAAGGCCTCGATTGACAGGTCGAACAGACGCCGTGCGTCGTCGCGGCCGACTTGGGCGATGAGGGACTTTTGGCTCGCCGCAAGGCCGAAAATAGTTTGCCCGCCGCTGCGCCCGGAGGCTCCATAGCCGACGACATGAGCCTCGAGCAAGGCGACACGGTAGCCACGCTTGGCCAGGTGCAATGCAGCAGAGCAGCCGGCGATGCCGCCGCCGACCACCGCCACATCGACCCGATGCTCGCCGCGCAGCGTCTCACGATGAGTTCGCGTGCCGGCTTCCAGGGTCGCCGAGGTGGCGGTGGACGCGGCATAGTAGGAGGGGGCGGGAGGGTAGGACAGGCGCAATGCGGCTCTCTTTTATGGAATGGTGTTTAAAATCTTATGGCTATTGACAGGATTCTGCACCTGTGAGCCTACCGGGTTATTCGAGCTTTGTGCAACGATGCTGCGACGCACCAAATAGCGCTAAGTCATGGAAATGCCTAAATCTTAGCCAATTGTCACCCCTTGAACGGGACGAGTCACCGGCGGTGTGGTGTAATACGTCTGTTACGGAAGCCTCATCGTCCATCTGGACGTTTAATATATTAAACATGTCTCGCTTGCCGCTCATCGGAATTCCAGCCGACCGCAGGCTGTGTGGAAACCACTATTTCCACATGGCCGGCGAGAAGTACATCGAGGCCGTCGCGGCGGGCGCGAATGCCGTGCCGGTGCTCATACCGGCTCTTGGGTCAGAGATCGATTTGCCATCCTTGTTGGATGCCTTCGATGGGTTGTTGCTGACCGGGAGCGCATCGAATGTTGAACCTCATCACTACGGAGGACCGGCCAGTAAGCCGGGAACGCTACATGATTCAAATCGGGATGCTACGACGCTTCCGCTGATTCCGCGGGCCATCGCCGCCGGCTTGCCGGTGCTGGCGATTTGCCGCGGATTTCAGGAAATGAACGTCGCCTTCGGCGGCACCTTGCACCAACGGCTGCACGAGGTGCCTGGATACCTCGACCACCGCGAGGATGAGTCCACTCCGCTGGACATGCAATATGGACCGGCTCACGAAGTCCTCCTGGAGCCCGGAGGGCTGCTGCGAAAAATCGCCGGACAGGATCGCCTGCAAGTCAATTCCCTGCATTGGCAAGGGATCGACACGCTGGGGAAGGATTTGGTCGTCGAGGCGCGCGCACCGGACGGAGTCATCGAGGCGTTCCGGGTTGCCCACGCACCGAGTTTTGCCCTGAGTGTGCAATGGCATCCGGAATGGCAGTTCGCAGGGAATCCATTTTCTCGCGCGCTGTTCGCCGCATTCGGTGAAGCCTCGCGCGCATAGTTGAAAGGTGTTTTATGGCCAGCTCGATTCAGCAATTCTTGAAAGAACACGGTATTTCGGAAGTGGAAGCCATCATTCCGGACATGGCCGGGGTGGCGCGCGGCAAGCTCATGCCCGCGGAAAAATTCGCCGAAGAGGAGGGCATGCGCCTGCCCGAGGCGATCTTCCTGCAGACGGTGACCGGCGACTATCCGGACGATCAGAGCGCCATGAATCCGTCGGATATCGACATCGTCCTGAAGGCGGACCCGAAGACCGTACGCGTCGTGCCCTGGGCGGCGGAACCCACGGCCCAGGTGATCCATGACTGCTTTTACGGCGACGGCCGGCCGGTCACCATGGCGCCGCGCTACGTGCTGCGGCGGGTTCTGGATCTCTACGAGGCGCACGGCTGGGAACCGGTGGTGGCCCCGGAGCTCGAGTTCTTCCTGGTCGAACCCAATGTTGATTCCGACTATCCCCTGAAACCCCCCGTGGGCCGCTCGGGCCGTCCCGAGATCGGCCGCCAGGCGTACAGCATCGCGGCGGTCAACGAATTCGATCCGCTGTTCGACGACATGTACTCGTTCTGCGAGGCTCAGGACATCGAAATCGATACCCTGATCCACGAGGCCGGTGCGGCGCAGATGGAAATCAATCTGCTGCACGGTTACCCCATGAGCCTCGCCGACCAGGCCTTTCTGTTCAAGCGCACGGCCCGCGAGGCGGCCTTGCGGCACAAGATGTACGCCACGTTCATGGCCAAGCCCATGGCCAAGGAGCCGGGCAGTGCCATGCACTTGCACCAAAGCATCGTTGACACGAAGACCCGCAAGAACATATTCAGCAACGCCGACGGCTCGCCTTCGGCGCTGTTTTTCGGACACATCGCCGGCTTGCAGAAATATCTCCCCGGCGCCATGTCGCTGTTCGCTCCGAACGTGAACAGCTACCGACGCATCAGCCGCTACTCCTCGGCGCCCATCAACGTGCATTGGGGCTATGACAACCGGACGGCCGGTTTGCGCGTGCCCATGTCCGGCCCCGAAGCACGGCGCGTCGAGAATCGGGTCGGGGGCGCCGACGCGAATCCCTACCTCGCGATCGCGGCCTCCCTCGCCTGCGGCTATCTTGGGATGATCGAGGGACTGAAGCCGTCCGAGCCCATCGCCGGCAGCGCCTACGACCTGGCGATCGCCCTGCCGCGCACCCTGGCGGAGGCATTGCGCCTGCTGCGTGAGTCCAAGGCGCTGGTGGACCTGTTCGGCGACCGCTTCGTGCTCGCCTATACCGCGGTCAAGGAAGCCGAGTACGAGACCTTTGCGCAGGTCATCAGCTCCTGGGAGCGTGAGCACCTGCTGTTGAACGTATAGCGCGCCCCTCGCTGCTACTATATAAAGCGGACATGAGTCTGGACGGAATGGCACATTCGGTTCAGACGCGTGTGCGCAGGGTGTATATAAGGGGAAGCGTTTGATGTTCAGCGTTCGTCGGACGGCGGTTCTGGTCCTCGGGTGTGTGTTGGCTTTGAGTGCATGCGGGGACCGCAAATCCGCCTCCGGCACGGAATCCGGCGCCGCCGACAAGGCCTCCGGCGGCGGCAAAGTGCTGAATCTCTACATCTGGTCCGATTATCTGGCGGCGAATACCCTGCCGGATTTCGAGAAGCAGACGGGCATCAAGGTGCACGTCGCCTACTTCGACACCAATGAAACACTGGAGACCAAGCTGCTCGCGGGCAGCAGCGGCTACGACGTCGTCGTCCCCACGGCCTCGTACTTCGAGAGGCAGATCAAGGCCGGCGTCTATCTGACGCTCGACAAGTCGAAGCTGCCGAACCTCAAGAACATGGACCCCCAGCTCATGGCGAAGGTGGCATTGCACGATCCGGACAATGCCCATGGGATCATCTACATGTGGGGCACCAACGGCATCGGCTATAACGAGAAGATGATCAAGGA
>Ga0302324_100027136_pt1 | contig 10920 bp, 8 predicted proteins | sample Palsa_T0_1_FD_201949 | JGI IMG/M metagenome (GOLD analysis project Ga0302324, IMG submission 201949) | Peat permafrost microbial communities from Stordalen Mire near Abisko, Sweden - Palsa_T0_1 | ecosystem: Environmental > Terrestrial > Soil > Palsa > Peat permafrost | place: Sweden: Abisko...
CTACTCCCGCACGGCGGGACGGTTAGCAATTTATTTTGGCAGCGGCGTCAATATCCGATGGTGAAGCGCTGGCGGATGTGTTTGGAATTCTCCAGTTCGTCGACCATGGCGATAGCGTAATCTTCAGCGGAAATGCGGCTTTCGCCCTTCTGGCCGATCACCAGGTCGTCCGTGCCTAAATGGAATTTGCCGGTACGCTCGCCGGGCTCGATGCTGGCTGCCGGGCTGAAACTCGTCCAGTCCAGGTGGGACTGGCGAAGCACGTCGAGCGCGTCGCGATGGGTGAGCGCAATGGCTTTAAAGACGGGCGGGAAGTCGGGCGCATCGACAAGTTGGCTGCCGGAGGGCAATCGCAGACTTCCCGCTCCACCCACCATGAGAAACCGCTTGACGTCCGCCTTGTTCAATCCAGCGATCAACGATCGCGTGGCATCGACCACTTTGCCAGTGTCGTCGGCAGGCGGGGCGTAAGCGCTGATCACCGCATCGGCTCCGGCTGCGGTCTCAGCTATGCTGGCCGGGTCAAGCACGTCGCCCTTGCGGACGATTGCCTGGGACGGCGGGACTTTAGGCGGATCACGGACAATCGCGGTGACTGTATGGCCGCGGGATAGCAGTTCGCGCAGAATGCGGCTGCCGATCATGCCGGAAGCTCCATAGAGGACGACTTTCATATTGGGTTTGGATGCCGCGTGGATTGGGGCAGATGCATCCTCCGAGCGTATTCCAATTGGAATACAATCGGAATATGGCAGACACCGATAAGGTATCCTTCAATATCAGCGTGGTCGATTTGGGTAAGATCGATCTTCTCGTTGAGCAGGGACATTACGCCAGCCGGACGGATTTCCTGGTAGCCGCTGTGCGCACGCAATTGCTTACTCACACCACTACGATGCAGGAACTGTTTCTGCGCCAATCGCCGGTAGTGGGCGCGACCATCTACGGGCGCAAGACTCTCGAGAAGCTCGTGGCCAAAGGCAAGCAGTTGGACATCAGCGTGGTGGGACTGTGCATGTTCACCAAGGATGTGACGCCCGAACTGGTGTTGGCCGCGGTCCACTCGCTCAAAGTGCGCGGTACGCTACGGGCGAGCATCGAGGTGAAAGCGGCGTTAAAAGAACGGATGGAGTAGCGACGTGGCGCAGGCACTCCTGCCTGCTGGGTCGAGACTCATCTCGACCGGGCGCCCCGAGAAGAGTCTCCGAAACCCTGAGGTCGTGGAATTTGCGATGGGCCCTTAAACCGCTTGCTCACGCGCGCGGCTCGGAAACGCAGTGCGCCGACACCGAGCCGCGACCGACGGGGGTGGTCCCGAACGCGAAATGGGCTCAGGACATTTTCCGGAGCCATCCCAAATCGCGGGGACGACTTCAGGAGTTCGGAATCTCGGCGCTGCAGGCTGAAGCCTGGCTGAAGCCCGCGCCACGTCGCTAAATCGCCACGACTCCCATCTGCACGACTTCCATATCCTCTTCCTGCGGCAGACCGCTGACCGCGACGGAGCCGACGACCTTGCCGTCTTTCTTGACCGGCACGCCGCCGCCCCAGCCGCAGTAACGCGGATCGCCATAATACGCGATATCGAAACCTTGCTCGGGATGGCGAACCTTTGTCCCAACGTCAAAGCTCGCCTTACCCGCCCGCGCGGCGGTGAAGGCCTTGTTGCTGGCGACGGTAATCGAAGAGACAGGCGCGCCGTCCATCCGCGCCAGCGCGATCAATTCGCCGCGTGAATCGGCCACCGCGATCACGGCAGTCTTGCCGCGGTGCGACACTTCGGCAATGATCGCATCGATGGCTCTGCGTGCCTCCGCGTAGTCTAGATTCTGCTCGGTAATCACTCGGTGTCGCCTCCGGAAGCCGCTATTCTCGCATACATTCGCACGAAGTCTTCGATGGAGAGTTGTTCGGCCCGCAATCCCGCTTCCGGCCATCCGTCGATCAGTTCTTTGCCGTAGTATTCCGCGAGGTTATTGCGAATGGTTTTGCGTTTGTGCGCGAAGCACCGGCCCGCGAAACGCAGCAGGCGCTCCGGGTCGACGCCCCAATCGCGATGATGCGGCTCGATGAGCACGACCGCGGAGTCGACTTTGGGCGGAGGATGGAACGCTGCCGGCTTCACTTCGAACAATAGTCGCGCGGCGGCGCCCAGCGCGGTCTGGACGGTGAGAAATCCGTAATCGCGGCTCCGCGGTTGCGCCACCAATCGTTCCGCGACTTCCTTCTGCATGAGGAAGACTGCGCGTGGCGCGGCAGTACGCGCCGTCCGTTCGAGAATCGGCGAGGTGATGTAATAGGGCAGATTGCCGGCGATGGGTGCCCGTCCCCACTGCGCCAAATCGGTCGAGAGCACGTCAGCGTGGACCAACTCGAGACGCGATTCGCCGGCGAATTTATGACGGAGGTGGTCAACCAGGAACGAGTCAAGCTCAATGGCGATCACGCGGTCGGCACGCTTCAACAGTTTTTCGGTGAGCGCGCCGCGGCCGGGGCCTATTTCGATAACCAGATCGGTGCGGTCCGGACATACGGCGGCGGCGATGCGCTCGAGAATGGAACCTTTGATGAGGAAGTGTTGCCCGAGTTTCTGACGCGACACCTAGGCCGCTATCCGCGAACTGTCGCGCTGCAGCTGGTGTATTTGCAGGGCGGGAGACTCTGGCGCACCTGAATGGTGCCAGAAGTGCGAACGCCGAACGTGGTGGCCGGCACGAAGTGGGAGAAGAGGATAATGTCCTTCATCTCGTCGGTAACCTGACCGCGCACAATCGACCAATCGGCGACTCTGCCGGACTCGTCAATAGTGAGATTGACGATATTCACGTAATCGGATTTCGCCTGATCGGGCGAAGCGAAAATGATGGGAAAATCGCGCGCATCGTCGTCCGCGCCCAGGTCCCAGGGGCTCGCCACCAGGCTGCCCTGGGGGGCAGTGGAGAAATCGTAGCCGCCATTCTGGTGGGAGAAGCTCAAGCTCGGCATCATCAGTGCGAATAGCAGAAGGGTGGAGAGCACACCGCCGGTAACCGGCAGCGCCACGGGACGCATCAAATTGTCGAACGCCAGATCGATCTTCGCGGTCAGCCGGCGCAGGCGCTCATGGATACTCACGCGGGCCAATTGCCGTTCGCGCTCGTGCGACGCCAGGACGCGCAACCGTGCCGCTAATACCTGGGGCACCGGCGCCTGCGCCATCTTCCGCAATAGCGCGCGTTGCCCTTGCAACGATGCCAATGTCGAGCCGCACTCCCTGCACGTGCCGGTGTGCGCCAACACATTCTCCAGTTCGGCCGCCGGCAACCGGCCATCCAGGAAGGACGAGATCAGTTCTTGCGCGTTTTCACAGCTCATACCATTTACTCTGCCGTCTTTGGCACTAGTCGCGGCGCCGGCCTGTCTTTCAGGCTGCCCACGAGCTCTGCCCGCAGGGCTTCGCGGCCCCGCAGAATTCGGGACTTCACTGTCCCTAGGGAGACTCCAAGCACTTCCGCGATCTCTTCGTAACTCATATCGGTGATGTCTCTGAGGACCACCGCTTCGCGGAAAATGGGGCTTAACTTCTCGAGCGCCGCCTCAATCATGACGTGCTGCTCGTGTTCAAATGCCGCCTCGAAAGGCGAAATACAACTGTCCGGGATAACGTCCTTCCAATTGCGCGCCTCTGCCGGTTCGGAATCCAACTCCACTTCTCGCCTGCGATGGCGGAAGAACCATCGCCGGGCGTTGTGAGCCTCGTTCACCGTGATCCGGTAGATCCAGGTTTTGAGGCTGCTCTGGGCGCGGAACGCCCCGATATTGCGGAACACTTTAAGGAAGACTTCCTGTACTACATCGGCTGATTCCGAGGGGTCGTCCAGCAGCCGCAAAGCCAGGGCGTAAACCGGTTGCTGGAAGCGGGAAAGCAATTCTTCGTAGGCCAGCGCCGCGCCCGCGCGTAGCGCTTCCACCAGCCGCACATCGTCGCTGTCGGCGCCATCCAGAGCCTTTTGAGCGCTCAAGTCGAGAATCGAAGTTGCCACCTGCGGCCTCACAAATTCAGCCTGATATCAAGCTATCAGGAAAATCATGGCCCTGCAAAGCTATAGACACCGACCTAATGCGAAAAGTTCCCATCGGTACTATTGACGGGCGCTATGGCTGGTACTCTAGTGTTTTCATGCCCGTCTTCCCAGCCCCTATTCTGACCCGTTTCGCCGCCGACATCTTTACCGCCGCGGGAGTGCCCGCCAGCCGCGCCGAGAGGGCCGCCGAGTCCCTAATCGCTTCCAACCTGCGGGGGGTGGATTCCCACGGATTGCAGCTGCTCCCTTTTTATATCGAACAGATTCTGGCCGGAGAAATGGACCCGAAAGCCGACGGCAGGGTGGTGTCGGAGATTGGCTCCTGCCTTGTGTTCGACGCGCAAAATGCGCTGGGTCAATGGGTTGCGGAAACTTGTTGCGGCCACGCGATACGTCTGGCGGCTGCCCAGGGAGCCGGCGTCGTGGTGGCCCGCGAATCCAACCATTTCGGGGCCGCCGCTTGGTGGGCGCAAAAGATGCGGGCGGCCGGACAGATCGGGCTGGTATTCTGCAACGCCTCGCCGATTGTGCCGCCATGGCAGGGTAGGGAGGGCCGAATTGGAACGAACCCAATTTGCATGTCGGTGCCCGGCCCCTGGCTGTTGGATATGGCCACAACAACGGTAGCGGCGGGGAAGATTTTCAAGGCATTCATCAACGGAAAACCAGAAATTCCCGCCGGATGGGCGTTCGATTCCCAGGGCGTGCCGACCAGCGATACGAAAGCGGCTTACAACCAAGGCATGCTCATGCCTCTCGGCGGATATAAAGGCAGCGGCCTGGGGCTGATGGTGGAGATTCTTTGCTCGGTGCTGAGTGGGGGCGCCATGGCCAACGAAGTGGGCGGGATCCGCATTCGCGGCAGGCACAATCGCTGCAGTCAGTGCTTTATCGCCATCGACATTGCTCGCTTCATGCCGGTGGAGGAGTTTACTGTGCGGGTGGAACAGTTGGTCCACCTGATGAAGAGCACGCCCACCGCGCCGGGGTACGACGAGGTGGTGGTGGCGGGCGACCCCGAGTGGCGCACGGAAGCCGAACGGCTGCGCGACGGCATACCGCTCGAACCGGGCAATTGGGATCTGTTGGTGAAAACGGCGGCGCGCCTGGGCGTCGCGGTACCGCCGGTTACAGCAGTTTGACGGGTCCGGAAGGGCGCGAGGCCGTGTGCTGCCTATTTGAGACCAAAGGCGTACGACAGCGCTATCAGCGGCGTCACGTTCTGGCGTAGTCCTTTGTTGTCCATCCGGAAGAGGATGTCGGCAGTGAGGAGAAGTTGGTGGAACAGGTTGTATTTCAAACCCACCGCGCCGCTGCTCAACGGAATCGTGTCCTTGCCGCCGGTAATGTTCGGTAATGACTGCGAAGCCAGCCCGCAATAGGTGGTGCCGTTGACGACGTTGCAGACACCGGAATCGTTGGCTGTCTGGGTGGCGCCGAGGAACACTCGGGGGGTGTTGATCAGGGTTTGCCCCAGGTAATCGAAAGATAGCGTCAGCGACTTAGTTGCCCCATAATCAGCGCCGAGCGAGTATGAGATCTCGCCTGGCAGCCTGGCTTTGGTGGCGGGGCCGGTGGTGATATATACCTGCTCGTTCTGCTCGAACACGTTAGTGCCGGTGATGTTCCCGGCCAGTATGGAACTGCCGTTCCACTGGTAACCGAGATTCAGGTGCGGGGAGAATCGCCGGCTAGCGGAGATGATGACGAACGGCTTCACTCCGACGGCGCCCGATCCTAGGAAGTCGCGCGCATTGCCGGTAGGAGTCCGGACATCGACCGCCGCGGCCACTTGAAACAAGGGGCCCCGGTGAACGCTTTGCTTCAGCCGAATTGTGACATCGCCGACGCCGGTGGCGCTGCCGTTAGGGGTGCTCGAATAGTAATTGGTCAGCGACCCATTGGCGAATACATGAGGGTTGGCCAACACGGCCCCGCTTGGCGCTAAGGCGAAATATTGGCCCGAAACGCGGTCTATGTTCGCCACCGAAAGGGCATCGAAACGGACGGAAGAAATCGGAACGGCGACGGAAACGTCGAGATGATCGGTAACCCCAACGGTCGCGAATAAGAGTGTCTGGTCCATGTTAAGACCCAGACTGTTGGATGTTTGAATGACGTCCGCTTCATAGGGTTCGTCGATGCCCCCGGGTCCCGTTCCCGGAACGTGGGAAAAGACCGCTGGGATGTTATGCAAATTGATGCCGTCGATGGTGCTGAAACGGAATCGCTGGTAGCTGGCCCCGAATGAAATCTTGCCTCGCCCGATAGTCTCCGCGCGCTCGCTGTATACCGGGCCGAAGCTTGTGGTGTTCCGGACATAGACGCCGGCCGAGGCATCGTACGTAAAAGTGAAACCAGAAGCCGGAGAGATGATCGGCAGGGTCGCGAGTTGCGTAGCGATCGCCGTGCTCAGCGTGGTATTCAGCGTGGTCTGAGCGGCGCCGACAAAATGGGCGTAATGCGCAAATACGGGCGAATTCGCCAGCGTCAGGCCTCCCGATCCGAAAAGATTCGGAAGCACGCAACCGGGATTGGACTCATGTCCGTAACACTGCCCGGTGACGATACTACCCTGCGTTAACAGAGTCTGGCCGAAAGAAGTTGAGGCCGTAGCTGTCAGTAGTAGCATGGCGGTGACATGCATCGTTAAGTTTGCGAACTTTGAACGCAGTCTCACTTGAGTAGCTCCTAATATATAACAACGGGTCTAATGAATATCTCTAATGGTCCAAGATTGCCCACTCTTGCCGAGGGTGATCGTAACGGTAGCATCCTGCTTCGAGAAGCGCCCCTCGACAGTCTGCTGAGTGGTTTGGTGGCACTGTACTACCGCCGTATCCCCAGAGACTTCCGCCTCTCTTAGTGGTGTCAATTCTAGCACAATCGATTGTTTTTGGCGGAACACTTCACGGATGTTTTTTTCGGTTGGGGTACCCCTCAACGATGGCCGGAGGGCTAAGAGGCTCTCAATGTTCTTACTCGTGAAAGCCTGCTGATATTGAGTCAGTACCTGACTAATGGCCCGCTTGTCGGCAGCCAGATGTTCCGTCTGTTCCGCGGTAGCCAAGGCAGCAGTGGCGTCCGGATTGCCCATATGGCGTTGGAGGAAAGCCCGGAGCTGACCGGCATTCTGCTTGTCAATGTGCGACCACTCCATCTGTTCCGCATGCTTGCGCGCCTGCTCGGCGCGGTCGCCCTTCGGGTTCTTGTTGGCGAATGCCTCCCATGCCTTGGGGTCCGGATTATTCTGCAAGCTGTCCCACTCGATTTGTTCCACCCGGGCTGCGGCTTGTGCGCTGTAAGCGTCGCCTGGATATTTGTGTATGAATTCCTGCAGTTGATTCATATCCCCGGTATTTTGAATGCGATTCCATTCCTCTGTCTCGATCGCGCGTGGGTCCGGCGTAGGAGTAGGCGTTACTGTCGACTGATTCGGTTGGGTCGGCCTCGACGTGGGAAGGGCGGCAAGTTGCACCTCCCGCCCCAAAGTGACCGTCGCCCCGGGTTCGAACTTGAAGTTAGTCAGGTGCTGAGGCGTGTAACCATCCTTGGAGAGATCGATGGTGTGGGTACCCGGCGTCACTTTGTCAATTCGCAGGGAACCATCCGCGCCGGTGACTCCGGCGCTTTGCCCATCGATCTGCACCCGTACGCCGGGCGAGCCGACACGCACCTCAAGAGTGGAATCGAGCGGAACAAGCTCGAATGAAACCCGCTGTAACTGGCCCTTCTTCACTTCGATCGATTTGGCTGCCGGCGAGCGAAAACCCTGCTTTGCTACGCTTACGGAGTATTGCTTGGAGGGAACCGGCACTCGCACGAGCCCATCGTGAGTGAGAGTTGGCTGGGGGCGGTTATCGAGCAGAACCTGGGCGCCGTCCTGACCGGTTTCCACCACCAGGGTGCCGGCGTCAAGGTCCGCGGCGACGAAGAGATTGATGGAGGGACTATCTTGCAAACTAACAACCGATTCGCGGATACCGTCCGGCGCAGAGACTCGGAGCTGATGTGTTCCCGAAGCGAGGCCGGTGAGAGCCAGGCGATGATTTTGCAAGTGGCCGGCCAATTTTCCGTCTAAAGTAACCTCTCCGGATGTACAGTCGCACTGGACTTCGGCGGTGGAGGCATAGCCGCTGACGACCACTGCCTGAATTTGACTACCCGAAGGAGGGCCGAGTATCTTGGGCTGCTGTCCGGCCTTATATTCGAAACTCAGAGTAGCCTGGCCGTCGGAACTGTGGATGCCGAGCTTGTGGGCGCCTTCGGGAACGGAGTCCAGCGCGAATTCGCCGTTGCGCAATTGCCCGAGTTGGCTCCCGTCGAACTCGATAGTGGCTTTGGTGAAATTGGCGCCCACAGAGAGGCGCGCCGGCAAGGGAAGCAATGTGAGCATCACCGGGGCGGGAGCGCTTTTGCCGATAGTCGCGGTAGTCGAACTCGCGCGATACCCAGGCTTCTCAGCCCGTATTCCATAACTGCCGGGCGCCAGGCGCAAAGCGCATTGCGGAGTGGTGCAGGACAAGGACCCGACCGTAACTTTTGCGCCGGCCGGATCGGTAGATATCTGTAATGCGACAGACCGGCTGCCGGCGAGCCACCAGATGCCGGCGGCGCCGACTAACACGCCGGCAGCAATGCAGCCCACTGCGATCGGCCGTTTCCACAACGGTGCGACTGCCAGGGGCGCAGCGGCGGCTCCGGGTACCTGTGCGAACTCGGAGCGGCGGCGTTTGGCGGCCTTGTTCACAGTTTGCGCCGCTTGTTTAAACTGCTTGTCTCCGGGATATCCAGCCGCGATGGCTTCCGCGCGGGCGATAATTTCGCGCAGGACAGATTCGTCAGGCGCGCTCTGCGCGCTTTGTGGCAGCGTGGAGATCTCCGACAGGGCTTGCTCCCGAGCCTGCTTGCGCAGGGCCTCCTGGCGGTCTTTTTCCACGCGCTCTCGTGCGGCGCTCAGAACCTGCGTGCCGGGATACTGCCGGAGCGCTGTATCGAGGGCTTGGAGAGCTTCGTCAAAGCGCCCCTGACTCCGCAGATTCTCGGCGTCGCGCGTCAATGCCTCGACGGCTGCGCGAACCCGCAACTCCTCGGCCTTCGCGGCAATGGCCGCACGAAGCTCGCGCGTGTCCACCTCGCCCGAGAGGTTGGTTTCCAGTTCCTTTGCCAGCTTCTCGGCAGCCTCAACCTGCCCCTGCTCCACGGCGTTCCGCGCTTTATCGAGCGTTTGCGTCGCCAGCCGCGTACGAGCTTGATCGGCGAGTAGTTGCTCCTCGAGCTCGCGCAGGCCTGCGCGGTTGCCGAATTCCTGGACCGTCTTCTGTACCAACTCCAGGGCTTCGGCGATGGAGCGCTGCTGGCGCAGTTGACGGGCTCGCCGGAGGCCTTCGGCTGCCTGGCGATCCAGTTCCGCCTCGCGCTGGCGAGCCTTGAGAGCGTTCCGAGCCGATTGCAAATCCTGCTGGACGACGGCGTCTTCGGGAAATTCCTTGACGAGCGATTCCGCTTTTGCGATAGCCTCCTCAAGGCGACCGCTCTTCATCAGCGCATCGAATTCCTTGCGCCCCGGTTCGTAGATTTGTTGACGTCGGGCCTGTTCGCGCGCTGCGACGGCTTGCTTGAGGTCATCTTTCAGAATGGCTTCTTCGGGAAAGACGGTGGCTAGTTCCTGAGCCTTGGCAATCGCCCGGTCGAACTGGCGCTTGCGCATCAGGGCATCGAATTCCTTGTGGCCGCGATCGAAAGCAGCCTTGCGCGCGGCCTCCGCCTGGGCGGCGCGCGCTCGTTCCAGATCCTTGGCCGCATCCGGCTCTGCCGGGAAGGAGGCGCTGAGTTCCTGCGCCTTGGCGATGGCTTGGTCGAATTGGGTCTTCGCCAGCAATGCCTCGAGATCCCGCCGGCCTTGAGCGTAGACAGCTTTACGTGTGGCTTCGTCACGAGCCTCGCGCGCGCGACGCGCCAGTTCGGGCACTTCGGATTCTTCGGGATAGGTCGCCGTTAGATGCTCGGCGGCTGCGACGGCCTGCTCGAATTTGCCGTCGCGCATCAGGACGTCTAAAGCTTGGCGGTCCCGTTTGTAGGCTTCCTTGCGAGCGGCTTCGTCACGGGCCTCGCGGGCGCGGCGTGCCAGTTCGGGCACCTCGGACTTTTCCGGGAAGGTCGCCGTCAAGCGCTCGGCGGCCGCGACGGCCTGCTCGAACTTGCTGTCGCGCATGAGGATGTCGAAGGCCTGACGGTCGCGCTTATAGGCTTGCTCGCGTGCGGCTTCCTCGGCCCGGCTCAAGAGCTGCGTCGGCTCCGGCTCGTTCGGAAACGCGGCGATCAGTTGCCGGGCAGCTATTACGGCTTGCTCGAATTTGCCGTCGCGCATGAGGATGTCGAAAGCTCGGTGGTCGCGCTTGTAGGCATGCTCGCGCGCGGCTTCCTCGGCCCGACTCAAGAGCTGCGTCGGCTCCGGCTCTTTCGGAAACGCGGCGATGAGTTGCCGGGCCGCTATTACGGCTTGCTCGAACTTGCCGTCGCGCATCAGGACGTCGAAAGCTTGGCGGTCGCGTTTGTAGGCTTCCTTACGGGCGGCTTCCTCGCGGGCCTCGCGGGCGTGGCGTGCCAGTTCGGGCACCTCGGACTTTTCCGGGAAGGTCGCCGTCAAGCGGTCGGCCGCCGCGACGGCCTGCTCGAATTTGCCGTCGCCCATGAGGATCTCGAAGTCCTGGCGGGCGCGCTTATAGGCTCGCTCGCGTGCGGCTTCCTCGGCGCGGCGCAAGAGCTGCGTCGGCTCCGGCTCTTTCGGAAACGCGGCGATCAATTGCCGCGCAGCTACTACGGCTTGCTCGAACTTGCCGTCGCGCATCAGGAC
>Ga0302324_100027137_pt1 | contig 10920 bp, 5 predicted proteins | sample Palsa_T0_1_FD_201949 | JGI IMG/M metagenome (GOLD analysis project Ga0302324, IMG submission 201949) | Peat permafrost microbial communities from Stordalen Mire near Abisko, Sweden - Palsa_T0_1 | ecosystem: Environmental > Terrestrial > Soil > Palsa > Peat permafrost | place: Sweden: Abisko...
GTTAATTCGCAATTTCCACCGCGTTCGGCCGCCAGGTCGACGATCACCGATCCGGGCGCCATGGCCTGCACCATCTCCTTTGTGATCAGAACCGGCGCGCGCTTGCCGGGAACAGCGGCAGTAGTAATCACGACGTCCTGCTCACTCATAAACGTTGCCATCTGTTCGCGCTGGAGGCGAAGCGCGTCCTCGTCCAGAGCCTTGGCATAGCCGCCTTCGCCCTCAGCTTTCGCGCCGCCAAGATTAATATTGACGAACTTCGCGCCGAGACTTTCGATCTGTTCACGAACCGCCGCGCGCACATCGAAACCGCTGACGACAGCGCCCAGGCGACGTGCCGTTGCGATGGCTTGCAATCCCGCGACGCCCGCGCCGATTATCAGAACGCGCGCCGGAGGAATGGTGCCGGCCGCGGTGGTCATCATCGGAAACAGGCGCGGAAGCGTGTTGGCGGCAAGAAGCACCGCCTTGTATCCCGCAATCGAAGCCATCGAGGAGAGGGCGTCCATGCTTTGGGCGCGAGAAATGCGGGGGATCATTTCCATCGAGAAAAGCGTCGCGCCGGCAGCCGCGAATTTCGCCGCCAGATCCGGATTTGACAGGGGATCGCAAAAGCCGATCGAGACGTGGCCTTTTAACCCATCAGGCAGAGGCACGCGAACATGCAGGAGTATGCCGGCGTGCTCCCGCACCTCGTCCGCAGAGGCAAGATGCGCGCCTTTCGCGGCGTAATCTGCGTCGGGAAATCCGGCTTCTACGCCCGCGCCTTGCTCAATCCACACTTCCGCGTTGAGCTTTTTCAGAACGTCGAAAACCTTCGGGGTCAGGGCAACACGGCGCTCCTCCGGGAAAGTCTCTTTCAAAACGCCGACAGTGAGTGCCAACTGAAATTAAACCTCTTCTTTAACTAGACGTTTTCCACCCGCACAAGTTACCGGTACTCTTCCTGCAGCTTCGCCAACTCCGCCGCGCCCGGACAGAGTTTCTCGTATGGAATCTTCGACAGAGCCCTATCCGGCGAATTGCTCATTTCGTGCAAATCCGGGACGCTTTCATCCAGGTAGAGAAGCCCGGTGACCACTTCGCCCTGTCCCTGGTGCTCCTGAAGATACGACGTGACGCGCTGCCGATTGGTAGGATCATAGTCTCCCGGCACAGCTGTGAACCGAACGACGCTGCCGTCGTGCATGGTCACGGTGGTGGTCCCGGTTTGACCGATGGTCGCCAGAATTTCAGTGGCAGGAGGAACAAAATCGCTCTCGGTCAGTTTGCGCGCGTGCTGGCGGGTATACAGATAGCTCTTCGTCGACCCGACATGATCGTTGAACGTTACGCAGGGAGAGATCACGTCTACGATCGCAAAGCCGCGGTGCGCCAATCCGGCCTTCAGAATCGGCACCAGCTGCTCCTTATCGCCGGAGAAGCTGCGCGCGATGAAGGTCGCGCCAAGGCTGAGACCCAGCGATACAGAATCGATGGGAGCCATCCGGTTGGGCTCGCCGCGCTTGCTCTTGGACCCGATGTCGGCGGACGCTGAAAACTGTCCTTTGGTCAAGCCGTACACTCCGTTATTTTCGATAATGTACAGCATTTTCACGTTGCGCCGGATCGCGTGGCACATGTGGCCGAGGCCGATCGACAGGGAATCCCCGTCGCCGGAGATGCCGATGTAAGTCAATTCGCGATTCGCGGCGTTGGCGCCGGTGGCAATGGGCGCCATGCGCCCGTGGGCGGAGTTGAAGCCGTGGGCGCCGCTCACAAAATAGGTCGGCGTTTTGGAGGAGCAGCCAATTCCGCTCATTTTCGCAAGCATGTGCGGAGGCGTCGAGAGCTCCCACAGCGCGCGAATGATCGCCGCGGTAACCGAATCGTGTCCGCAGCCGGCGCACAGCGTCGACATGGTGCCTTCGTAGTCGCGAACCGTGAGGCCCAGCTCGTTCTTATGCAGGCTCGGATGAACGGCGACGGGCTTAGCTATGGATGGCATGCGTCGGCTCTCCCACTTGTTCCAGAATTCCGTCGATCACATTCTTCGCGCTCAGCGGGAAACCGCCGAAGGCCAGCACGCTGCGAAGTTTCTCTTTGGCGACGCCCGTTTCGAGCGTCAGCAGCGATCGAAGCTGCGCGTCGCGATTCTGTTCGACGATGAAATTGACGTCGTGGGCATTCAAGAAAGCCTCGACCTCCTCATCGAACGGAAATCCGCGAATACGCATGAAATCCGCTTCGATGCCCCTCTGCGGAAGCAAGTCGATCGCCTCTCGAACCGCGGGATCGCATCCGCCAATCGTGACGATTCCGACGCGTGCGCCTTCCCGATGCTGAATCACCGGCGCAGGAACAAATTTCGCGGCGGCTTTGTGTTTGCGCAGCAGACGCTCGACGACGTCCTGATACTCGTCCGGCATTTCCGTGTACGCCCCGAACTTGTTATGACCTGAACCGCGCGTGAAAAACGCGCCTTTCGAATGGACGCCGGGCAGAGTGCGGGACGCGACGTGATTTTCATCCTCGCCGGTATAACGGAGGAACTTCGGAAGTTTTTCAATCTCGGCCAAATCCAGCACGCGCCCGCGGTCCGGCCGGTAAGCGTCGTCCCAGGTCAGGCGAGGCACCACCCAATCGTTCATCCCGATGTCCAGATCGGCCAACATAAATACGGGGGTCTGAAAGCGCTCCGCCAGGTCGAACGATTTCACCGCGAATTCGAAGCACTCCGCCGGATTTGCGGGGAACAATAAAATATGTTTGGTATCGCCGTGAGACGCGTAGGCGCACGCCATGATATCGCCCTGCTGGGTCCTGGTGGGCATACCCGTCGATGGTCCGACGCGCTGAATATCCATGATGACTGCGGGAATTTCCGCGTAATATGCCAGACCCAAGAGTTCGCCCATCAGCGAAATTCCCGGCCCCGAGGTCGAAGTAAAGGATCGCGCGCCATTCCACGCGGCGCCAATGACCATGCCGATCGCGGCCAGTTCGTCCTCGGCCTGAAGGATTAGGCAATTATTCTTGCCCGTCTCCGGATCGCGCCGGTACTGATCGCAGAAAGCGCGGAACGCATCCATCACGGAAGTCGATGGCGTGATCGGATACCATGCCGCAACCGTTACTCCGGCGTACACGCAGCCCAGCGCCGTCGCGGTGTTGCCGTCGATTAGAATTTTGTCAGCAGTCGTATCCATCTTCTCCAGGTAGAAGGGAAGAGGGCACTGAAAATTCTCTTTCGCATAATCGTAGCCCAGCTTCAGCGCCGTCAGATTGGATTCCCTCAGCGACTTCTTCTTCGAGAATTTTTCGTCCAGCAACTGCGTGACGATCTCCATGTCCACGTCAATCGCCGCGATCATCGCACCCGCGTAGGCGATGTTTTTCATCAGAATGCGCTCGCGGGGATCCTTGAAATGATCGTTGCAAAGCTGCGCGAAAGGCACGCCCAGATACGTGACATCGTCGCGAATCAGGGTCTTGTCAAGGGGCCACGACGAATCGTATAAAACGAATCCGCCCTCCCGGACCTCATGAACATCGCGGGCGTAGGTCTGAGAGTTCATCGCAACGATCAAATCGTAATCGAGCGCCCTCGCGGTATGCCCGTCCTTATTCACGCGGATTTCATACCAGGTCGGCAGGCCCTGGATATTCGACGGGAAAAGATTTTTCCCGGACACCGGAATTCCCATCCGGAAAATCGCCTGCATGAGCAGACCGTTGGCGCTCGCCGAGCCGGTGCCGTTGACGTTCGCGAGCTTCACGGCGAAATCGTTTACGCGGGTACGTAGGAGCTGGTGCACGCTTCCGCCCTCCCCGCATATGGAATTTCAAGTTCGAATCTTTGCATATCCCAAGCGGCCGTGGGACAACGCTCCGCGCACAGGCCGCAATGCACGCAGAGGTCTTCATCCTTGATCATCAGCCGCCCGGTTTGCGGCAGCGGCGCCGACGCATAGAGCGCCTGCGTCAGATTCGTCGCGGGGGCCGACAAGCGAGCACGCAGATCCTCTTCGCTGCCATCGCGCGTGATGGTCAGGCACTGCAGCGGACAAATATCGATGCAGGCGTCACATTCGATGCAGCGCGCCGCCGCGAACTCGGTTTCCACGTCGCAGTTCAAACAACGCTGCACTTCGCGAGCCGTTTGTTCCGGATCGAAGCCGAGCTCAACCTCTATATCAAGCTGCCGGAATCGAGATGCCAGATCGACGTGCGACATCTTCTGGCGCGATGCCGGATTGTAGTCGTTGTGATAGCTCCACTCGCTCAGCCCCATTTTCTGGCTGATGAGATTCATCCCGTCTTTTGGACGGTCCGTTACCGGCTCGCCCTGGCAATAGTTATCGATGGAAATCGCCGCCTGGTGGCCGAGCTCCACCGCCCAGATAATATTATTCGGGCCGAACGCCGCATCGCCGCCGAAGAAAACGCCGGGCAGAGTCGACAACAACGTCGACTCATCGACCACCGGCTGATCCCACTTATCGAACCTTGCGCCCAGGTCGCGTTCGAACCATGGAAACGCGTTTTCCTGTCCGATCGCGAGAATCACGTCGTCGGCCGGCAGAAACACGGTATCGATCACGCGCGAGTTCTTCGCCGCCGCGTCCCATTCCAGACGCTCGAACTCCATGCCGATGAGTTTTCCGTTCTCAATCACGAAGCGTTTCGGCGCATGGTTGATGACGATCTCTACGTCTTCTTCCTCGGCATCGTCCAATTCCCACGGCGATGCCTTGAAGTATGCTCGCGGGCGCCGCGCCATCACTTTGACGGATTTCGCCCCCATGCGCTTTGACGACCGGCAGCAATCCATCGCCGTATTGCCGACGCCGATAATCAATACGTTCTCGCCCACCGAATCAATATGACCGAATGAAATCGACTCCAGCCAATCGATACCTATATGGATACGATCGGTCTCATGGCGACCCGGAATCTCGAGCTCTTTGCCGCGTGGCGCGCCGCTGCCGATAAAAATCGCATCGAAATTCTCGGCGAGCAACGCCTTCATGCTCTTCACCGGCGTGTTATAGCGAATATCCACGCCCATGTTGAGGATCGTTCCGGTCTCTTCGTCGAGCACCTTGGCAGGCAATCGAAATGCGGGGATGTTGGTGCGCATCAATCCGCCGGGCTTTTCGTTTTGTTCGAAGATCACCACTTCATAGCCGTGCGGCATCAAATCGTTCGCCACGGTAAGCGAGGCCGGACCGGCGCCCACAATCCCGATCCGCTTGCCGTTCTTCTTCGTAGGAATGGGCGGCAGCAGGTCCGCGATTTCTCCACGATGGTCCGCCGCCACGCGCTTCAACCGGCAGATCGCGACGGGCTTTCCGTCCAGTCTGCCGCGGCGGCACGCAGGCTCACATGGACGATCGCACGTGCGCCCCAGAATTGCCGGGAACACGTTCGATTCGCGATTCAGCATGTAGGCGTCCGTAAAACGCCCCTGCGCGATCAGACGGATGTATTCAGGAACATTCGTGTGGGCGGGACACGCCCATTGGCAATCGACGACTTTGTGATAATAAGCCGGATCTTCCGTATTCGTGCGATTCAAAAGAGTGCTTCCTCTGCTCTCAGCCGACGTGGGCTGGGTATACCGCCTTTCATTGTAGCCACAATGGAACAATGATTGCGCGGTTAGCCGCTGGCAGGCGAAACCGCCTGCCCCACTCTGCTTCTGCGTTGTTGATCTGCGTTCGTGGCGCAGCCGGTTCCGCCTACGTTCGAGCTTTTCGGTATTGGAGGTTCGTGAGCGCCTAAAACAAAAACTTCAGCGCGAGTTGTAGTTCTCTCGGCGTGTTCGCAATCCCGCTAACCACCCCGGCCGTCCCGTAGCTGATCGTTCCACCCGAGAACGACGGCGCAATCGAGGTGCCCGGCACTGCCAGGACCATGTGATTGAACACGTTGAACGCCTCGGCTCGGAACTGCAGCCGCTTGGTTTCGCCAAACAGGATATTCTTCACCAGGGAGACATCCATATTAATCAGCCGCATCGATTCCATATTGCCTATCGGAGCGTCCCCGAAGCCGTAACCAGGCCCCACGGCGGTCGACGAGGGGCTAACGAAGCATGCCGGGTTGAACCACTGCGATACGTTCTGCTGAGCCGGCTTCAGCGCGCATCCGGAGAGTATGCTCGGCCTGCTGTAACCGGTGATGGCGCCCGCCGCATTCGACAGATTCGCCGGATCCGTGCTGGTGGGGGCGACACCGGCAATCGACAGAGGCACGCAATTCGCCGTCGCGGTCGCGGTGCAGATGTTGCTCGCGCCACCCCAGGTCGGATTAAAATTCTGCCCCGATCGCGCGATGAAGGAATAGTTGGTCGACCAGTTGCCCGCCACGCGCGCCAGGATTCCGTGATTCAACCATTGTTTTCCGGTCCCGAACGGCAACTCGTAAACCGTGCTCCAGTTGATGACCTTCGGTATATTGAATGCGCACGGCCCATACGACAGATGGGCATTGAAGAAGTATTCATAAGGCGCACCCTCGGATCCATTCTCGGCGTTATAGTCGCCGTTGGAATCGCCCAGGCACTTTTCCCAGGTGAATGCCGCCAGAGTTTGAAGCCCGTTGGAAAAGCGCTTCTGATATTTCGCCTCCAACGCGTTGAAGTTCGAAAAACCGGTGGACTGGGAGTAGTTCCATCCCTGCGCCGCAAATGGCAAGTATTCTCTCTGGTTGATCTGCGCCGACGTCAGCGGCGTTCCCGGACAGACAAATCCGGCGCTCGTGTTGTTCTCGCAGAACGGGCCGCCCTGCGGATAATTCGCCTTGCAGCACCACTCGAGCCTCTGCGTATGGCTCCCGACGTAGCCGATCTCGATTAAGCTCGTCGCCCCCAACTGTCGCTCGATTTGTAAGTTCCACTGCTGAGAGCGGGGATCGGAGTAGTTTGGCGCATCGGTATAACCGCCGAAGGTCGAACCCCAAGGGGTGGGTGCTACTACAATTGGATTGCTCCCGGCCAAACCTGTGACCGAGGAAATGGCGTAGCCACCATAAGGACCGCAGCTCGCGGCGCTATTGCAAATCGGCGCGATCGTTGGGGTCGCGGCAGTCCCCATCGGCGCGGTATTCAGAGTATCCGAGACGCCGCGCGTCCACGGCCAGATCGAGCCTTGCAGGGTGTTCTCGGCATTCTGGCTGCGATAACTGATGGGATCATAAAAAATTCCGTAGCCTACCCGCAGCACGGTCTTCGGCAGGAACGTGTAAGCGATCCCGATCCGCGGGCCGATATTGTCGGCGATCGACTTCAGAGTCGGCTGGTTGTTGGAGAACACAATATTATTGAGCGTGTTATAGGTAACGCCGCCCACCGTGACTTGAAAAGCAGGGTTGGAACTGTTCAGGCCCCCCGGAACGCACGGCGGGATTTGCGGATTCCCGCATCCCGTCGTATACGCGGCGCTGGGTGACGATCCGATGACGAACTGGCCGGCGGGTATGTTCATCTCATTAACCGTCTCGCCGTTCGAAACCAGCAAATGGACCGCGGGGTCGTAATCATACCGAAGCCCGACATTGATCGTCAGGTTCGACCGCACGTGCCACTCGTCCTGGATGAAAAAACCAAACGGAGCCATCCTGACGTGGACCTCCTCATACTGGGGCACGTTCACCGTCAGCGCGGAAGGAAGATCCAACAGCATGGACGCCAGCGCGTTCCCTTGATTGCTGCCACACGAAAACAGTCCTGAGCTATTGGTCGGGCAAGTCTGCGCCGTGCTGGAGCTGAACTGCTCATATTGATTCGTCTCCAGACGATTCTCGTAAAGATATTCGCCGCCGAACCGGATGTTATGTTTACCGTGGATCCAGGTGACCATGGCGCTGAAGTTGCTCTCCGGATTCGCGCGATGTTCCGGCCCGACGTTGCCGATGACGCTGGGATAACCGGACGGCGTCAGGTAGAATCCCGAGGTTTGGCTGAGGTTCGAAAATCCTGCGCTGGTTTCCGGCGCGAAACCGGCGGGGTTCGTCTGATTCACGACCACCGGCCGGGCGTTGACGCCTCCCCGCACTTCCATAATCAGGTTGGGAGTGAAAATATGATCCCAGGCGCCGCCCATGTTCCAGGAATGGTAAGGACTCGGCGCAAAAGAAGTCGTTCCGGCAACGATACCGGTATCCGTATCCCACAGCATGTAGGCGCGCCCGAAAACGGTATCACGAGTACTGAAATGGTGGTCGATGCGAACGTCGTAATTGCTCGCATTATCGGTTTTGTTCCGCGCATCCAGGCAATTGTCGACAGCAAAAGTATAGTTGGGAGTGAACGCACAATTCTTCAATTGTGCAGCGGTGTACGCCGTGATTACCGATGACAATTTTTGATCAATCAGCCCCGCGGGAATCTTGTTGCAAGGAGTTCCTCCCACCGCCTGCAATCCGTATCCAGCCTGACCAAACCCAAGGCTGGGACCCTGCAGCGGCATCGGATTCCCCGATCCATCGCAAGTGAACGGCACCGCCGAGCTCGGCCCGGATTCGGCGAACGGATTGAAGATCTGGCTTGGCGTGATACCGGTCTTGGTGGAATTCACTGCTCCAATCAGCTCCGGCGTGACCGTGCCGCTGAAGTCCCCCGAAAGCTCCTGTGCGGTGGGCACGTTGGCATAGGCATTCTGCGGCTGCGCGAATCTCCAGCCCTCATAGCCGAAATAGAAAAACGTTTTGTTCTTGATGATCGGTCCGCCGATCGTCCCGCCGTACATATTTTCCTGGTAACCCAGCGGCGAAACGGGCGTACCGGAAAGCATGGAAGCCGCGGCGCTGGCCGACAGCTGACCCGCGCTCACCTGGCCTTGCAGCTTGTTGGCGAGCGCCGGACAATTCGCCGATGTGCAGAATCCTGTGAAAGGGTTGCGGGCATCGAAGATCTGGCTGCGCGCGAATTCCCACGCCGAACCATGGAATTTATTGGTGCCGGATTTGGTCACGACGTTCACCACAGCGCCCAGCACATTCCCGAATTCCGCGTCGTTGTTATGCGACTGCACCTTCATTTCCTGAATGGTGTCCGCGATCGGCTGCACCGCCCATCCGCCGCCCCGGTTGTCCGTGTTGATAATTCCATCCAGGTAAAACGCATTCGAACGGTTGCCCGCGCCATTCACCGAGGGCCGATAAACCACCGCGTTGGGGATGCCGATGTTGCCTCCATCCGCGCTGCCAATCCCGTTCCCGCCCTGCGCAGTGTTCATCGGATTGACGCCCGGCTGGATGATCAGCAGCTCCGTGAAGTTGCGCCCATTGAGCGGCAGCTCATGCATCAGCTGTTCATCGATCGTCGAACCCAATTCGGTGGTCGCCCGCTGTAGCATCAGGCCCACGGACTCCGCGCTCACCGTCACCGTTTCGGTGGAGGACCCGACTTCGAGCACGATTTTTTCGGTCAGCGTCTGGTTCACGTCCAGCTTGAATACCGGCAGCGCGGCTTTCTTGAAACCGCCCTTCTCTACCGTGAGGACGTAGTTGCCGGGCAGCAGATTAATGATGGTGAACGCCCCGTCGGCTGCCGTATTCCTTTGGCTGACGAAGTTCGTGTCCTGATTGACAACGGAGACTTTGGCATCCGGTACCACGGCGCCCGTCGAATCGACCACCTCACCGCTCACCACGGCGGTCGGCGATTGGGCCCACAAGGCCGCGGTCGAAATTAGCAATGGAACTGCGTTTCGGATAAAGCGCATTTCTCAACCTCCTGGTTGACACCGGATGCCGCCAAACCAGGGCAGTCATCCAACTGCAATCCCAGCAAGTATACCTTCGTTAAAAGTGCGCGTCAACAAAAATACCAATGTTTACCGTTATAGCTACCGCTAACGGGACAGAGCCGTGACCGCAGGGAGCGGTAGCATAAACCGCTATTTTTTCAGACAGAGCCGTGCCGCGGCAGCATCGCTCGACTGAAACGAGACGCTATTTTTTCGGACAGGGTGGCGCCGGAACCCGCGCCTGAGGAATCGGCACAGCACCATCGCCCGGCTTGAAAGAGATCCCCGGGTCCACCGCGTCGGCGTGCGCTTCGAGCAACGGCACGGAGCAGACTCCGCCCTGGCGCGGGATGAGAGTGAATGTCAACTCGATCGAACTCGGCGGCATTTGCGACTGCCTCCCAAGATCCAGACTGTGCACTGGTTTCCCGGCGTCAGGAGTCACCTTCGGGAATTCCAGGAGCTTCTCCGGCGGGATTAATTGGAACTGAGGTTTTTCCTGCGCACGCGCCCCCAGCGCGAGCGCGAGGCAGAAAATCGAAGTCAGGATCCATCTCTTCATCCCACACCCCTGCTCGAAATCTTACCTTATTTTGAGCACGACGAAGGACAACACCCGGGAATGATCCAATGCTCGCCCGCTGTAACGATCGCCAGCGTCGAAAATGGCGCGCCGACCTCTTGCGGCAGGGCGCGGGCTTCCACTCTAACCAGCGAAAGCGCCTGATCCTGAATCGTGTTGGTCACAGTCGAGGCGGCCTCCGCCTCATAGCGATCGATCGCTCCGCGTTCGCCTAAAATTACCCGGCCCCATTTTTGGCGCCCGCGCCGAAACGATTCCGATTGTACGCGCAGCCGCATCTGCGGCGATCCCATCAGCGTGATATGATCCAGCGCCGGCGCGCCGTTCTGCACGCCCGCCACCAGCACACTCAACTGAACCTCGCGCTGGCTCGCAGCCCGCCCCAGACTGTAGCGCAATAACGCGCTGAACCTGGACGTGCATTCGTCGACGCTGGTCGACGATCCGCAAGCATTGGACGCCATCGCCCACAGATCAAATCCCGCCGCTCGGATCAGGTAATTTCCCGCTGCGGAAATATAATTGGTCCCAAACTTTCGAATCTTGCAGTCGTTTGATATTCCGTGATGCGGCATCCCATTCACGGTCCAATTGGAGTTAATC
>Ga0302324_100027140_pt1 | contig 10919 bp, 8 predicted proteins | sample Palsa_T0_1_FD_201949 | JGI IMG/M metagenome (GOLD analysis project Ga0302324, IMG submission 201949) | Peat permafrost microbial communities from Stordalen Mire near Abisko, Sweden - Palsa_T0_1 | ecosystem: Environmental > Terrestrial > Soil > Palsa > Peat permafrost | place: Sweden: Abisko...
CATCGCACGTGCAGTGAGTGGTCCGTGGGTCAGGTGGGATCCGGCTCAGGGCCAGGCCCAGGCTCCGGCTCCGGCTCAGGCTCCAGCGCCCAGGCTCAGGGCCAGGCTCAGGCCAGGCTCAGGCTCAGGCTCAGGCTCAGGCTCCGGTCCAGGACTCCCGGGTGAGCGCGGCAGCGTGCCGGCCGGCCGCGGCTGCGGCAAGGAAGTAGGCGAGGTCCTCCTCCAGGCCGCGGCCCATCGTGGAGAGCGGCACCGGGCAGCCGCGCAGCACCTCGTGCAGGCCTTCGACGCTCACCAGGACCAGGTCGTGCCGGTCCGCCAGCGGGCCTGCCTCCGCCCTGACCCGGGCACCGAACTCGCCCGGCAGGTCGGGCACGACCACGTCCGCCCTGGCCAGGGCCACCCTTCCGTAGGAGGTCAGGCTGTGGTGCGAGATGCCGCGATGGCGCTCACGGGAGTCGGCCTCGCTGATCCGCAGCGAGGCGACAGGCCGGCCGCGCAACACTGCGGCCGCGTTCACCGCCTCGCCGGACGCCACCCCCGAGAACCCCCATCGGGTGCCGGTTCCCAGGTTCCCCGGTCCCTGCGAGACGACGGCAAGCTCGGCGCCCAGCACGCGGCGTGCCGCGAGCAGGCCGCTGTGCAGCGTCACCGCTTCCAGGTCGCCGCCGAACGCCTGGCCCACAGTCACCGTTCCGGCCAGCCAGCCCGCCTCCCGTAGCGCCGGGATCGTCCGGGAGAACCCGGCGGGCAATGCGCCGCCATCCAGCATCACGTAGACCACGCGCGCCATGGCGGCGCCAGCACGCCCAGTCATCCGTTCTGAATAAAAGGCGGCGAGCACGGCCGGCAGCGCGGAGTGCAGGTCGGCGACCACCACCGGCATGCCGTCAAGGTCGTCAGCCTCGCGCAGCACCTCGTGGTAAGGCGAGCCCTGCTCGTCCGCGCCGAGCACGGTGGCCTGCAGCGGCGTGTAGCGCGCCTTGACCAGGTGACCGGGGCCGGACGGGTCTGCGGGCAGCCGGCCGGGGACCGCCACGACCAGCGCGTACCCGCCGGTGCCAAGTTCCAGCGCCAGGGCAGTCGTATTGAGCAGTACCTGGTCACCTGGCTGCGGCAGGCCGGTCAGCGCGGGGTAGGCCAGCGCCTTCATCGGCGCGCCGTCCACGGTCACTTCCAGCTCGGCCGCGCCGGGCCACTCCCGCCGCAGCGCGGAAACCACGCCACTACGCCACCTGATCACTCCGGCAGGGTAGCGTCGGTGCCGGGGAAAGGAGCGCGGATGTCCAGGCGGAAGACCGAAAGGCTGCTCAGCCTCGTGGTCTGCCTGCTGTCGGCCGGCCGCTTCCTCACCGCGACCCAGATCCGCGCGGCGGTGCCCGGCTACCCGGACACCTTCGAGGCGTTCAAGCGCATGTTCGAGCGGGACAAGGACGAGCTGCGCGAGCTCGGCATCCCGCTGGAGACGGGCATGAACTCGCCGTCCGACGAGGAGGCGGGTTACCGCATCTTCCGGCAGGCCTACATGCTGCCGGAGATCAGGCTCGAGCCAGACGAGGCCGCGGTGCTCGGGCTGGCCGCCCGGGTGTGGCGGCGCGCCGAGCTGGCCGGCGCCGCGGCCGGCGGCCTGCTGAAGCTGCGGGCGGCGGGCATCGACGCCGAGGAGACCACGCAGCCAGGCATCGAGCCACGGCTGCAGACCGGCGAGGCCGCGTTCGGCGCGCTCTGGGAGGCGGTACGCGACCGGCGGCCCGTCACGTTCGGCTACCGCGCGGCGGGCCGTAGCTCGCCCCAGCAGCGCCGCCTGGAGCCGTGGGGCGTGGTGAACAGGCACGGCCGCTGGTACGTGGCAGGCCAGGACCTGGACCGCGCCGACGTGCGGGTGTTCCGGCTGAGCCGCATCGACGGGCCGGTTTCGTTCGCGGGGCCGCCGGGCTCGGTCACGGTGCCGGCCGGCGCCGACGTGCGGGAGACCGTCAGGCAGTGGGACGCCGACCCGCCCGCGCTGCGCACCGCCGTGGTGCGGATAAGGCGGGGAACCGGGCACGGCCTGCGGCAGCGGGCCAGCGCCTGCGGGCCCGATCCGGCCGGCCCCGGGTGGGACCTGGCCGAGCTGCAGTTCTCCGACGCCGGCTGGTTCGCCGAGCACATCGCCTCGTTCGGCGCCGACGCCGTCGCGCTGGAGCCGACCGACCTGCGGGAGGCGGTCATGACACGACTGAAGGGCGTGCTGGCATGACGACAGCGGCGACGCCGCGCGAATCACCGGCGCGGCCTCCCACCGCCACCGACCGGCTGCAGCGCCTGCTGGCCCTGGTGCCCTACGTGGTGAGCAGGAGCGTCGTCGGGCTGGCCGACACCGCGGCCGCGTTCGGCGTGACCGAGCTCCAGCTCGTCGACGACCTGAACATGCTGTGGTGCGTCGAGCTGCGGTCCCCCGACCCGTACTGCCCGATCGACCTGTCCTACGAGGGCGGCGAGATCGTGGTCAGCCAGGCGGAATCGATCGACCGGCCGCTGCGGCTCGGCGTGGACGAGGCCAGCGCGCTGCTCGTCGCGCTGCGGATGCTGGCCGAGGTGCCGGGCATCCAGGAGCGGTCCGCCCTGAGCCGCACCATCGCCAAGCTTGAGGCGGCCGCGGGGGAGGCGGCGGCGGCAAGCGCGCAGGTGGCAGTGCAAGTCGACGATAACGCGGCCCGCGGCGTGCTTGCCCAGGTGAAGGACGCGCTCGCGCGGCGCCGCCGGATCCACCTGTCCTACTACGTGCCCGGCCGCGACGAGGCCACCGAGCGGGACGTCGACCCGATGCGGCTGCTCGTCGTGGAAGGCCGGACCTACCTGGAGGGATGGTGCCTGCGGGCGGAGGCGGTGCGGCTGTTCCGGCTTGATCGCGTCATCGCGATCTCTGTGCTCGACACGGCTACCGCGGTGCCCACCGACGCGGAGCCTGTCGACGTGGACCAGGGTCTGTTCCGGCCGTCCGACGACGACGTGCACGTGCTGCTTGAGCTGTCGCCGCGCGGACGCTGGGTGTCGGAGTACTACCCGTGCGAGCAGGTCGAGGAACTCGGCGATGGCCGGCTACGGGTCAGCCTGAGCACCCCGGACACCCGCTGGGTCCGGCGCCTCGCGCTGCGCCTCGGCGAGGACGGCCAGGTCGTCGCGCCGCCCGCGGTGGCCGCGCAGATCCGCGAGGACGCCGCCGCCGCGCTGGCCCAGTACGAGTGAGGAGGCCGGTGCCGTCGGTCCTGCTGAGCTTGCCGGTCCTGCTGAGCTTGCCGGGGTTGCTGAGCTTGCCAGGGTTGCTGAGCTTGCCAGGGTTGCTGAGGTTGCTGAGCTTGCCAGGGTTGCCGGGGCGCTGGCGAGATGAGCCACTTTTACCTGGTTCACCGGGATGTAACATACTGGCGACCAAGCCGCTGGCTCGGCCTGCTACGAAGCCAGCACATGTAGACTGCTGTGCGAGCTACCTGAGCGCGGGAACGAGCTTCCTGCTGAATGGGGACAGACATGGGCGATGCACTTGCCCCGTGGCACATCATCATCATCCTGGTGGTGTTCGTTGTGCTGTTCGGGGCGCGGAAGCTCCCGGTCGCGGCAAAATCGCTGGGCGAGGCGATGAACATCTTCAAGAAGGAGGTCAGCGGGCTGAGGCATGAGGACAGCGCCGTGACCCCGACCGCCGCCGCCCCCGCCTCCGCTGCGCCGGTCGTCACCGCGCCGCCGGCCCTCTCGCCGACGGCGCAGCCGTCGCAGCAAGAGCAGATCGAGCAGATGCAGCGGCAGCTCAGTGAGCTGCAGCGCAAGACGGCTGGCGCTGACGGGGCGACCGTCAACGGCGTGCCGCTGTCGGAGGCACAGCGGAACCAGCCCGGCTGATCCGCCCCGCACATGACGACGCCGGCCAATCCGACGGGGCCAGCGCGCCCGCGAGTACGTTTGCCGAGGGCACCGAGGGCAACGAACAGCGACGCGCGGATGCCGCTGATGGAGCACATCCGCGAGCTGCGTAACCGCGTGGTCAAGGCGGCGTTCGGGATTGCCATCGGCATGATCATCGGGTGGTTCGTCTACCCGTACGTCTGGCATTTCATCGAGGCGCCGTACTGCAAGATCCCGATGTCGCGCATCGGGGTGGCCGGCAAGGGCACCTGTAGCCTGTACGTCACGGGCATCTTCGATGCCTTCTTCCTGCGGCTGCAGCTCGCGTTCGTGATCGCCATCGTGGTCTCGTCTCCGGTCTGGCTCTACCAGTTCTGGGCGTTCATCGCCCCTGGCCTGTACGCGAGGGAACGGCGCTGGGCCTACTACTTCGTCGGCGCCGCAGTGCCGCTGTTCGCCTTCGGCGGGCTGCTCGCCTACTTCGCGATGACCAGGGGCCTGCGGTTCCTGCTCGGCCTCATACCGCACGGCGTGACGCCGATCATCACGATCACCACCTACCTCAGCTACGCGATGGCGATGCTGCTGATCTTTGGCCTCGCCTTCGAGATGCCACTCGTGGTGGTGCTGCTCAACCTGGCCGGCCTGCTTCCCCATGAGCGGTTCAGGAAGTGGCGCCGGATGATCATCTTCGCCGTCTTCGTGTTCGCCGGGGTCGCCACGCCAAGCCCGGACCCGTTGACCATGCTGCTGCTCGCGGTGCCCTGCGTGATCCTGGTCGAGTTCGCCGAAATCTTCGTGTGGGCGAACGACCGCCGCCGGGCGCGCCGCGGCGACCCGTATGCCCTGGCCGCCGAGGCCGCAGCGCCGCTCGACGATGCGGACAGCAGTCTCGACGTCGGCCACCGCAAATAGGCCGGCCGCGCCGTAATCGAACGGCGCCGTAATCGAACGGCGCGGGAGCCGACGGCGCGGGGCGGCGCGGGAGCCGACGGCGCGGGTGGCGGGCATGCCTCCGACCGCTGAGCGGGCCGCCACCGCACCGGGCGGCCCGGCCTACCCTTGATCGCATGAGCACGCCGGTGAGTCCTGCGGACCGCTACGCCGCCTCCCGCAGGCGCCAGGCAGAAGACGGGCCGGAGCTTTCCGCGTTCCGGGCGCTTTACGACTTCGAGTTCGACGGCTTCCAGGTCCGCGCATGCAGGGCACTGAACGGAGGCCACGGGGTGCTGCTGGCCGCGCCGACCGGGTCGGGAAAGACGGTGGTCGGTGAGTTCGCCGTGCACCTGGCGCTCGCCGAGGGCCGCAAGTGTTTTTACACGACGCCGATCAAGGCGCTGTCCAACCAGAAGTACGCCGACCTGGTCCGCCGCTACTCCGCGGCCAGCGTCGGACTGCTGACCGGCGACAACAGCATCAACGGCGAAGCGCCGGTGGTGGTGATGACCACCGAGGTGCTGCGGAACATGCTGTACGCCGGCTCGGCGACCCTTGCCGCCCTGGGCTACGTCGTGCTCGACGAAGTGCATTACCTGGCGGACCGGTTCCGCGGCTCGGTCTGGGAAGAGGTGATCATCCACCTGCCCGAGTCCGTACGGCTCGTGGCGCTGTCGGCGACCGTCAGCAACGCGGAGGAATTCGGCGACTGGCTCGCCCAGGTACGTGGCGGCACCACGGTGATCGTCGATGAGCACCGGCCTGTTCCGCTCTGGCAGCACGTGCTGGCCGGCGGCCGCCTGTACGACATGTTCACGAGCGATCACCAGGCGCCTTCCGCGGCTCGCCTGCCTTCCGCGTCTTCCGGGCCCTCCGCGTCTTCCGGGCCTTCCGCGCCTTCCGGGCTTTCCGCGTCTTCCGGGCCTGGCGGCCCAGCACGGAGGAATGGCCGACCTCGGGCCATCGTCAATCCGGAACTGCTGCGCATCGCGCAGCGCGACCAGTGGGCGGCGCGGAAGGCACCGGGGCGGCCGGGCCGTGGCGGGCACCGCCCGCCACGGCTCAGAATCACCAGGCGTCCCGACGTCATCGGCAGGCTGGACGTTGCCGGGCTGCTCCCGGCCATCACCTTCATCTTCAGCCGGGCAGGCTGCGACGCGGCGGTACAGCAATGCCTCAGCGCCGGCCTCCGCCTGACCACCCGGGAAGAGGCCGAACAGATCACCGCGCTCGCCGAACGCCGCACCGCGGACATCCCCCGCGACGACCTGCCCGTGCTCGGCTATGGCGCGTGGCTGCTTGGCCTGCAGCGCGGAATCGCTGCCCATCACGCCGGGCTGCTGCCCACGTTCAAGCAGGTCGTGGAGGAACTGTTCACTGCAGGGCTAGTGCGAGCCGTGTTCGCCACGGAGACCCTCGCGCTCGGCATCAACATGCCCGCGAGGACGGTCGTGATCGAGCGCCTGGACAAGTGGAACGGCGAGGCGCACGCCGACCTCACGCCGGGCGAGTACACCCAGCTAACCGGGCGGGCCGGCCGCCGGGGAATCGACGTGGAAGGGCATGCCGTCGTGCTCTGGCAGCCCGGTATCGATCCGGTCGCCGTGGCCGGCCTGGCCGGCACCAGGACCTATCCGCTCAACTCCAGCTTCGAGCCGTCCTACAACATGGCGGTGAATCTCGTCGGCCAGGTCGGCAGAGAGCGGGCGACGGCGCTGCTGGAGTCCTCGTTCGCGCAATTCCAGGCGGACCGGGCGGTGGTCGGAATCGCCCGGCAGGCCAGGCGCATCAGGCAGGCCATGGCCGATGCCGCCGTCCGTTGCGACCTCGGCGACTACGCCGAGTACGTCGCGATCCGCCACGAACTGTCGCAGCGCGAGGGTGATCAGGCCAGGCAGCGGTCCGCGGACCGCCGGGCCGAGGCCTTGCGCTCCCTGCAGCAGCTGCACCGGGGTGACATCATCAGGGTGCCGAGCGGCCGGCGGGCCGGGATCGCTGTCGTGCTCGATCCCTTCGCGGGCGGCAAGGACGAGCCGCTGCCGCTTGTCCTCACCGAAAATCGCCAGGTCAAGGGGCTTTCGGTGGCTGATTTCCCGGTTCCGGTTGAGGCCATCGAGCGGATACGGATACCCGCGTCCTTCAGCGCCAGGTCGGCGAATCACCGCAGGGATCTGGCCGCCACCGTGCGCAACCGGCTGGCCGGCCTCGATCTCGGCAAGCATCCCCAGGACCGGTCAGCCAGGGCTGCGGGCGAGCCGGGCAGGCCGGGCGGCGATGACGGCGAGATCGCAACACTTCGACGACGGCTGCGCCAGCACCCCTGCCATGGTTGCCCGGACCGAGATGAGCATGCCAGAAAGGCCGAGCAGCACCTGCGGATGCAGCGCCAGGCCGAGGCGCTGGAACACAGGGTCGCGGGGCGAACGCACGTCATAGCGCGGACCTTTGACCGGGTGTGCGGAGTTCTCACCCAGCTTGGCTACCTCGACGGCGACACGGTCACCGCAGAGGGCATGCGACTGGCGGGCCTTTACACAGAACTCGACCTGCTCGCGTCGGAATGCCTGCGCCGGGGACTCTGGGACGCCTTGACTCCCGCCGAACTCGCGGCCTGCGTCTCCGCACTGACGTTCGAGTCCCGACGGCCCGAGGACGCGAGCACGCCGCGGCTCCCGGGCGGGCAGGTCGGTGCGGTGCTGGCCGCCATGGTCCGGGTCTGGGCCGAGCTTGACGACGCCGAGCGCGCGCACCAGCTGTCGTTCCTGCGTGAGCCCGACATGGGCTTCGCCTGGAACGCGCACGCCTGGGCGCAGGGTCGGCGGCTGGATGCCGTGCTGGAGACCGGCCTGACCCCCGGTGACTTCGTCCGGGCTGCCAAGCAGCTCATCGACCTGCTGGACCAGGTCGCCGTGGCGGCCGGCCGGACGCCGCTCGGGGCAAAAGCGCGTGCCGCCATCGATGCGCTGCGCAGGGGAGTCGTGGCCTACTCCTTCGTCGGGTAGCGTGCGCCCGGCTCCGCAGCCGCCAGCGGCAGTCCTACGCTGCTTTCATGGACGTACCGATCGCTTGCAGCCTCACCGCCTCCGCTGCGCGGTCCCAGCTCGGCGAATGGCGCACCATCGTGGCTACCGCCGTGGACACCGTCGAGCGTGGGTCGCCGACTGAGCTCTCCTTCCGGCTCCGGGCTGACCTCGCGGGCCTGACCGACTTCGTGCTGCTTGCACAACGCGAGCAGGCATGCTGCCCCTTCTTCGATTTCACGCTCCGGATCACCAAGGATGCGAACACCCTGCTGATTTCCGTGCCGCCGGACGCGGCGCCGGTCCTGGACACGTTCGCTGACCTGGCGCCCGCCGCCGGGTCAGGCGGCCTGGGCGGGCGGGCCGTGGCTGTGCAGGGTGCGCTGGTGGTCGGGGCTGGTGGCGGTGAGGCTGCCGTCGGGGTGCAAGGTGATCGTCCAGCCCCAGCGGTGCACGGCGATGAGGTGGTGAAATCTGCAGAGCAAGATCGTGTTGGTCAGGCTGGTGGTGCCACCTTTGCTGCGCGGCACGATGTGATGGACCTGGCAGGCGGCGGGTGGTTGTGAGCAGCCGGGGAAGCGGCAGCAGCGATCCCGGTGGATCACCGCACGGCGCAGGTGGGCCGGGATCTCCTCGGTGGCCTTGCCGATGTCGAGGGGCAGGCTGACGTTGATGAACGACCGGCCGGCCGGGACGTAGCTGGAGCGCAGGAAGGCCGCAAGCCCGGCGGGCCCCGAAAGCACGTCGGCCGCGCGGGACAGCAGCGCGTTACTGAGCCGGGCGAGGGTGGCCGGGGTCAGCAGCCCGCGGCTGACCCCGGCGCAGTGCCCGCAGGCGCAGCGCTCGCGAGTGCAGCGCTCGCGGGGGCGGGCGCCGTCGGTGCCCTGCTGCGGTGCGTCCTGGCCGGCGGTGCATACCGCGCAACCGGGGTGGAGTCCGTAGGCGGCCAGGAACAGCTCGGTCATCTCGGCGAGCACCGCGTAGTCCACGTGGCCGCTGACGACTGGGACGATCGCCGCGTCGCACGCCGCCGCGTCTGCTCCCGGGCCGGTCAGCCATCCGTGCCCGGCGGCGGCAGACCAGGCATCTTCGGCCGGCGAGCCGCCGCTGCCGCGTAGCTCCCGGAGCGTCATGTGCAGCTGGATGAGGGTCGGCTGTCCTGCGCGCTCGGGCAGCATCCCGGAGGCGATCAGCCGGGTGCATGCCTCCTCCAGCGCGTCGTGATCACGCTGGCACCTGGTGCGCTCGTCTTCCTGGCCTGCCTTCTGGCCCAGGGCGTCAAGGACCGCGGCCAGGGCCGCCGAGCACGCCGGGGTCAGGTCGCCGTCGAGACGGCCCGCGCCGCCGAAGGTGCGATCGAGCCGCAGGCGGCGGTCATCGAATCCGTCATCGTCGGCGTCCGGCGGGCAGGACCGGCGGTACATCTCCTCGGCCAGGCCGGCCAGTGCGGCCAGGCCGGCTCCGCCCGCCGCGGCGCCGAGCAGGATCGCATCGGCGTCATCGCTCTTGTCCGCGGGCAGCCGGCTGGTCCAGCGGCAGATCTCCCTGGCCCAGGACGCGGAGATGTCCCCGGCGGCAAGCGCCCGGCCGACGGCCGGGTGGGCGCAAAGGCGCCTCATCCAGCCGACCGCTCCGGCCGCTGCGCCGACGGTGACCCTCGTCTGCCAGGTCAGCCACGTCCGCGCCGAATGCTGACCGTCCTCACTGAACGTGCCCTGCGCAGTGAACGCGGCCAGGATCGCCGCCCGGGCCGCGGTGTGCTTGGACTCCGCCCGCTCCAGCGCCTTCAGGCACGCCGCCTGCTCGGCGGCCGGCAGCGACGCCGCGTCCGTGTCGTTGAGGTAATCCAGGGCACCCTGCAGCACCGCCAGTGCCTCGCCCGCGGAGGCGGGGACGGCGGGCGGCTGACCAGGTGCGCACATCCGGGTTCCTCCCTTCGTCCTGCCAGATGCCTAGCTTCGATTACCAGTTCTAGGTTAAACCCACCCACCGACAGTCCGCCGCCAGGAACCCGACACCATCGCGCAATTTTCCCGAAGATCCCCCAGAGCTCCCCGGACCTGCTCATTTAGCGGCCGGGGTTGTCACCGGTGAGCCCGGCCACACTGCGGAACTGATTCTCGTGGCAGTCCCGCATCCACTGCGCCGTACAACGCGGGTCGTCGAAGGGCCTGCCCTTCGCCAGCAGGTCCAGATAGCGAGTGTCCGCTTCCAGACGGCGGCGAAACTGTGCGGCATCCGCGACATGCCCGTGGCCAGGAACCAGCCAGCGCACGCCAGACACTGCCGCGAGCCGCTTCAGGCCCGTCCGGTAGTCACCGAGGGGGTCGTCCGCGACCGTATCCAGGATCGGGATCTCGATGTCGGAGAGCATGTCGCCCGCGATGAGAACCCCCGTGCCCGGGAGGAACACCGCGGCGTGCCCCGGCGCGTGGCCGTCATGGATGACGACATGCGCGGCCGGGCCGTCCCAGGGGATGCTGCCGGTGCCCCCGGGCAGCGCCACCAGGCGGCCGAACAGGCTGAGGTCGTGCCCTGGCGCCGATTTCTCCAGTTCGCTGACCATCCCGTCACGCTCGGTCTCGGCGATCGTTATGGCGCCCGCCGCCGCGTACCGGGGCACGTCACCCAGGTCCCGGCTCCATAGCACATGGTCCCAGTGCGGGTGGGTCGCAAAGCCGGCCCGCGGCCGCAGTCCCGCGCCAGCCAGGTCGGCCGCCAGCGCGGCGACGTCGGCGACCGATACCGCCGGATCGATGACCAGGCACCCGCCGTCATCTGCTGCTACCACCGTGCTGGTAGTGGTGGCAAACACAGCCGTGGCCACCAGGACGCCCGGCGCGATTTCCCGCAAGCGCTGCATCCGACCTTCTTACAACCGCCCCCACCCGACGGCCACTTAGTTCTTCGAGGATCCGCCTGACTGGCTGTCGGGGGGATCCTCGGGGGTGGCGGGGGTAGCGGTGCGGGGGTGGCGGGGGTCGCGGTGCGGAGGTGGTGGTGGGTTAGCTGGTGGCGTTGGTGAAGGCGAGGTAGGCCTGCTCGATGACGGGTGCCTCGGCGGTGGCGGCGTTGCCTTCG
>Ga0302324_100027141_pt1 | contig 10919 bp, 9 predicted proteins | sample Palsa_T0_1_FD_201949 | JGI IMG/M metagenome (GOLD analysis project Ga0302324, IMG submission 201949) | Peat permafrost microbial communities from Stordalen Mire near Abisko, Sweden - Palsa_T0_1 | ecosystem: Environmental > Terrestrial > Soil > Palsa > Peat permafrost | place: Sweden: Abisko...
ACTGGGGACTTACCGCAAAGGGATGCTGTTGCTTAACAAGTCCGCCGGGAAAGGCCATTGGGAGACCCATCCCGAAGATGAGCTGGTTTACGTGCTCGACGGAGCGTTGACCCTGGACATCGTCGAACAGGACACGGTGCGTTCCTTCGAGCTCGGCGCCGGGATGATGGTCATCGTTCCGCCGGGCGCATGGCATCGCGTTCTTTCCGCGGATGGCGCGACGACAATAAGCCTGACGATCCCCGGTGATCACATCGACCTCGACGTCGGCGACCCTCGGGCAGTCGAGGACCAGGCGATCAGGGCCTGACGGTGGGCACGAACATGACGCTCGACTTATCCGCGGTCCGATCTGACACGCCGGGTGTGAGCAACGTGCTCCACTTCAACAACGCGGGTATGGCGTTGCCGCCGCGTCCGGTGCTCGACGCGATGACGGGTCACCTCGCACGCGAGGCCATGATCGGCGGCATGGAGGCCATGGTTGAAGCCGCCGATCCCTGTCATGGCCGGCCGCTGGGTCGGCCATCTGTTGCCGCACAGTGCCGCGAGAGATCACCGGGTGATCCCCCGATCAAGTCGGGGGACGGCGATGTCGTGGTGGATGACCGTACCGATAGATCAATCGGTTCGCCGGTTGGTATTACGTCCGTAACTCACCCTTTGTGTGACAGCCATGCGGCGGCGCACCGAAGCGATGCCGCATTGTCGTTTATTTCTGAGATTTCTGACCCCGCGGCAGAACGCCGGACGCCAGGTCGTTGCCCACCGCGTAAATCGAGCATATTCTCTGCATCCTCTGACAATCCTTCAACGCGGCGCTTTCGGCATCCGCCTTGGTCCTCGCGCCGAACGCCATCCCAAAATGTCCATCGGCATCCGTGGCGAACGCCTTTTCGTAGTTGCGCGACGGAAGGTAAGTCGCGAACGCCGCCCGTCCCGGGTCGTCCAAAGGGACAGGTTCCGCCAGGCGAGCCAGTGTCGCCAGCGGGACCTGGATGTCCGTAGGCAAATGCAACGATTTAAGAAACGGTTCCACCTGGGGCCACCACATCGTTCCGTCCGAAGCCCAGATCAAGGCGTGCCCGTCCTTGCCATAAGGAGGCGCCTCGAACAGTGACGTCGGGGCGCCATTCGCTCGATAGGCATCGAACATCGCTTTGGCGAGTTCCGGGTCGAAGAAGTGATCGTTTTGCGCGAATATCCAAAGACCGGGAATACGCGCGGTCTGTCCAAAAGCGCGGTCCGCGTCGATCAGACGATCCGTCTGGCAAACGTAATCCGGCCGAGGCGATCCGACCGCTCCCGCGAACGAGATGATGCCAAGCACGCCGGGAGGATCAGCGGCGGATGCGGCCAGGACGGCGAACCCGCCCATCGAATGGCCAACCAGCACCACGCGCGCGGGATCCACCCATGGTTCCTTTCGGAGCACCGCCAGGGCCGCGAGCACGTCGGCGGCGGCGGCATTGCCAGCCTCCTTATAGGTCCGTGCCGTGCATGGCCCGAGCGCCTCCATGAATGGGCCGGCCGACTGGCCGTAGCCGCTCCGCATCACGATCACAACCGCATAGCCGCGCTGCGCGAAGACGATGGCGGGACCGGACTGGCTTTCCGGCCGCATGAGAGGAATATCAGCCGAATCGCGCGGCATGCCGTGCGTCATCAGCACGAGGGGATACGGTCCCGGAGCGTTGGGCCGTATGACGAGCGCCTCGAGAATCTTCGAGCGCCCATCAGGGGCACTCACGGTCAACCGCAGCGGCAGCCGTGACAATCCCGGCAGTTCCGTCACGTCGCCGGCGCGCGTCGTCATCGACAGCAACAGAAACAAAACAGACCATAAGGCGATGCGCACCTGGTGCCTCCACGTTGATTTTAGAGTTGGTCCGGAATGCTTGCCCGGCCGACGTGCGTCACGAAGAGGATAGCCGTGAGGACCCCGTGCGCGAAGCCGGCGATCTCCTTCCGTCACCCGCGAAAGCGTCCTACGGTTTTTCGCACCACAGCCGTCACGAGGACGCGCCATGCTGAGAGACCGCTACGATCTGCCCCTGTCCACGACGTCCTCCGCCGCGCGAGACGCCTACGTGCACGCAAGCGATCTGCTGCTGACCATGTACCCCGGGGCAACCGAAGCCTTCGACCGCGCCATCGCCGCCGATCCCGGCTTCGCGCTCGCCCACACCGGCAAGGCGCAAATGCTGCTGGCGGCCGGCGACATGGCGGCGGCTCGAGAATCACTGGCGGCGGCCAGGGCCGTTTCCGCGGATCCGCCAGAATGGGAGTCGAGCCATATCGCGTTCTTCGAGCTGCTCGCGACGGGCCAGACCGAAGCCGCCCTCGCCGCGCTTCGCGTCCACCTGCGGTCCTGGCCGCGCGACGCCCTGGCGCTTACTCCGACCGCGTTCACCAACGGCCTGATAGGCAGTTCCGGCCGCGCCGACGCGAAGCGTGCGATGATCGGACTGCTGGACAGCCTCGCGCCGCGCTATGGCGACGATTGGTGGTTCACGGCGCATCATGGCATGGCGCTCTCCGAGGATGGGCAGCGAGATGCGGCCGACGGCAAGATCGAGCGATCCCTTGCCCAGAATCCAAATAACGCGTGGGTCGCGCATGCGCGCACCCATCTGTGCTATGAAAACGGTGATCCGAAAGCGGCCCGGGGGTTCCTCGCGTCCTGGCTCCTCACCTATCCGCGTAACGCACCGTTGTACAGCCATCTGAGTTGGCATCTCGCACTCAGCGATCTCGAGGCCGGCAACGCGGCGGAGGCGTCGCGCCTTTATCAGGAGGCGTTTTCGCTCGACGTACACAGCGGACCGCCGCGGGCAAAAATCACCGACGGTGTTTCGTTTCTGTGGCGGTGGGAACTCGCCGGGCATCCGCGTGACGCTGACGCCTGGCGCATGATGCATGAGTTCGCGACGAACGCGTTGCCTCGCGCCGGTGCGGCGCTGCCCGACCTGCACGTCGTGTTGGTGCAGGCGGTGGCGGGCGATGCCGTCGCGCTGGAAACGCGGGTGCGGCAGGTAGAAGACCTCGCGCGCGATGGGCGTTATCCCTCCGGCCCCTTCGTTCCGATGCTGGCGCGCGCATTCGCGGCTTTCGAACGACAGGACTTCGCCGAAGCGATCGATGCGCTTGAACCGATTGTCGCCGAGAGCGAACGCCTCGGCGGCAGCCGCGCCCAGTTGGACCTTGTCGAGTTCACGTTGTTGAAGGCTTATCTCGACGCGGGCCGCCCGGACGACGCGCGCCGGTTTCTGGACGAACGGCGGCCAGGTCCGTCGGGAATTCCCGTCGCCGGATTGAGTCTGGCGCGCTGAGTGACCAGACCGAGGTGACGAGGTTGCTTATCCGGCCGGATCCGGTGCGCCGCCATTACCCCCTTGGCGCGCAAATAGCGGCACCAAATGCGACGTGCGATGTTACTGTGCTATAAGGTCCCCGGAGGCACCGCGACATGACGACGACGATGATTGACGATCCAATCCTGAAGCGGGTCCGGTCGGAGCTGGAGCGGCTTTACGGAGACCGGATCGAGCGGGTGGTCCTGTTCGGCTCGCGCGCGCGCGGCGACGCACGAACGGACTCGGACTATGATATCGCGGTATTTTTGCACGATGCGCCGGATATCTGGGCTGAACTTGATCGTCTCGCCGACCTTTCCACTGAAATTCTGCTCCGGGACCAGGCCAATCTTGAGGCGTTGGCATGGCCCGCCGGGGCGTGGCGAGATGAGACGCCCCTCATGCGGGAAATCCGTAAGGACGGGATCGAGATTTGAGCCAGGACACCGACACTTTCATAACCATGGCCAGGAGATTTCTGCTCAAGGCCGAGGCGATGATGCGGGAATCCTTCCCGGATGACGCCCGCGCCCGGACCGCGATCGAAACGGCGCGGGTCTTTGTCAACGCCGTGTCTGAGGTGATTAACGCGTCGGGCTGACCGGACGGTCGGTAGCTGCGTGAGCGTAGCGCTCCATGCACAGTCTACGAGGCCTGACCTTGGGGAGTGAAGCAGATGGCCGCACCGGACGGCAACGCCGTTGACTGGTTCGTCGACCGGCATACGCGGGACGGAGACGCATCAGGCGTGGCGTTCGAGGATCCTTGGCGCTCGCTGACCCGGGGCGCCCTGGCGGATGCGACAAAGCGTTTCGCCGGCGCTCTCGCCCGGAATGGAATTGAGCGAGAGCGGCGGCTGGTGATGCTGATGCTCGACACGGTGGATTTCCCCGTCGTGTTCTGGGGTGCGCTGCGGGCCGGGGTCATTCCGGTGCCGGTCAATACTTTGCTGACCCCCGATCTGGTGGGCTACGTGCTGGACGACAGCCGGGCGGAGTCGATCGTCATCTCCGAACCCCTGTTGCCCGCCTGCCTCGCGGTCCTGCGCGACGCGGTGTCGTTACGCAAAATTATCGTCGTGAAGCCGGACGGTTCGACGCCGTCCCCCGTTGATGATCGCCGCGTCGTGGCATTCGAGGAGTTCCTCGCCGCCGGGGAGCCCGAGACGCCGACTGTCGCGGTCTCGCCGGATGAAGTGGCGTTCTGGCTTTATTCGTCGGGCTCGACCGGTGCGCCGAAAGGTGTGCGTCACGTGCACGCCAGCCTGCGCGCGACAGCGGAAACCTATGGCGGTCAGGTGCTGAAGATCGCGTCCGGCGACGTGATGTTTTCCGCCGCCAAAGCGTTTCACGCTTACGGTCTGGGCAATTCGATGACGTTCCCCATGGCGGCCGGCGCACGCGCCGTGCTGTTGCCCGATCGGCCGACGCCGGATGCCGTGCTCGATACGATGCGGCGGTGTCAGCCAACCATATTCGCCGGCGTCCCGACGCTCTATGCGTCGTTGCTGTCCCATCCGGTGATCGGGCCGAAGGCTGGCTCGAACCGGCTGCGGCGCTGCATCTCGGCCGGCGAGGCGCTGCCTGAGGATATCGGCGTTCGCTGGCGGCGCATGGTCGGCGTGGACATCCTCGACGGAATCGGTTCCACCGAAATGCTGCATATTTTCATCAGCAACCGCCCGGACGACGTACGCTACGGCACGAGCGGCAAGCCCGTGCCGGGCTATGCCGCGATGGTGGTCGATGAGCACGACCGCCCGGTTTCGCACGGCGAGGCCGGAGAACTCGTGGTGAAGGGGCCCAGTGCGGCGGATGGTTATTGGAATCAGCGTGAAAAGTCGCGAAGGACGTTCCGCGGCGAATGGACCTATACCGGAGATACCTACACGCATGACGCCGAGGGTTATTTCCGCTTCCACGGCCGGCGTGACGAGATGCTGAAAGTCAGCGGTGTCTGGGTCTCCCCGTTCGAGGTCGAGGAAGCGTTGATCGCGCACCCCGCGGTGCTGGAAGCAGCGGTCGTCGGCAAGCAGGATCGCGACGGTCTGATCAAACCGCGTGCTTTTGTCGTGCTTAACGCTGCTGCAGCGGATCGGGACGCGCTGAGCATTGAACTGAAAGAGCACGTGAAACAGCGTATCGGCGTCTGGAAATATCCCAGATGGATCGAGTTCGTCGATGGTCTGCCAAAGACCGCGACAGGCAAAATCCAGCGCTTCCGATTGCGTGATCTGTGAACCGGACCGCGGACAATATCCTTCTCGATGGACGACGTTTGGAAACCGCCTGGTGGGGACCCGCCTCCTCCCAAACTCCCACCCTCGTATTGCTCCACGAAGGACTGGGCTGTGTCGCTCTCTGGCGCGACGTGCCGGAACGCCTCGCCGCGGAGACCGGCCTCGGCGTATTCGCCTGGTCCCGTTTCGGCTACGGACAGTCTGATCCGGTGAGCCTGCCCAGACCGATGACGTATATGCACGAGGAAGCGTTAGCGGTGTTGCCGCGGGTTCTGGATGCCGCCGGGATCACCCGCGCCATCCTGATCGGTCATTCCGACGGCGGCTCGATCGCGGCGATCCACGCCGGTGCGGTGCGGGACCCGAAGATCGCCGGGGTCGTATTGATCGCGGCGCATTTCTTCGTCGAAGACCTGAACATCGAAAGCATCGCCCGCATCCGCAGCGAGTATGAAACAACTGACCTGCGCTCGCGCCTCGCGCGCTATCACGCCAACGTCGATATCGCATTCCGAGGGTGGAACGACGCCTGGCTCGATCCGCGCTTCCGTGACTTTGACATCACCGGCTATTTGCCCAGGATCGCGGTTCCGGTGCTTGCGTTACAAGGTGAGGACGACCCTTATGGAACGGAAGCGCAGCTCCATGTCCTCAGGCGCCATGTCACCGCGCCGCTCGAGACAAAGCTGATCCCAAACGCCCGACACGCCCCGCATCTCGAAGCGAAGGAGGCGACCATCCCGGCAATCGCCACATTCGTGCACCGACTTCTCACGGAACACACGCCATGATCGATTTCCAGACCGATCCGTCCCGCTACCGGCACTGGAAATTGTCGTTCGACGGGCCGGTCGCGACGTTGACGATGGACGTCGATCCATCCGCGCCTTTGCTCGGCGGTTACGAACTCAAGCTCAATTCCTACGACCTGGGCGTTGATATTGAACTGGCGGACGCCGTGACCCGGCTGCGCTTCGAACATCCGGAAGTCGGCGCCGTCATATTGCGGTCGGGCAATGCCAGTGTGTTTTGCGCTGGGGCCAACATTCGCATGCTCGCCAAAGCCAGCCATGGCCATAAGGTCAACTTCTGCAAGTTCACCAATGAAACGCGGCTGGCGATCGAGGATGCGTGCGCCAATTCCGGCCAGCGCTACCTCGCCGCGATCAGCGGCGGCGCGGCCGGAGGCGGCTATGAACTCGCGCTAACCGCCGATTATCTCATGCTGATCGACGACCGGCGCTCGGCCGTTTCGCTGCCGGAACTGCCGCTGCTCGCGGTGCTGCCAGGCACCGGCGGGCTGACCCGGCTCACGGATAAGCGGAAAGTGCGGCGCGACCGGGCCGATGTTTTCTGCACGACCGAGGAAGGCGTCCGGGGCAAACGCGCCGTCGAATGGCGGCTGGTGGATGAGGTCGTTCCACCGTCGGCGTGGGAGGCGACGGTGCGGGAGCGAGCGCTGGCGATGGCGGATCGGCCCGCCGCCAAAGGCATCGAGCTGACACCGTTGCGGCGGAAGATCGAACCCGACGCACTGATCTACTCCCATGTTCGCGTCGCGCTCGATCGTGCGGCGCGACGGGCGGCGATCACCGTGTTCGGACCCGATGCCATTCCGTCAGACCTCGCCGGCATTCACCAGCAAGGCGACCGTTTCTGGCCATTGGCGATGGCGCGCGAACTGGACGATGCGCTGCTGCATCTTCGCCTGAACGAACCCGATCTCGGCCTGTTGGTGTTCCGAAGCGAGGGCGATCCGACACGCCTTCTGGCCGCCGACACTCTGTTAACCAAATACGCCGGCGACTGGCTGATCAAAGAAATCACGCTGCTGCTGAAGCGCGTCTTCAAGCGCGTGGACATGACCGCCCGCAGCGTCATCACGCTGATCGAAGACGGGTCATGCTTCGCGGGAAGCCTCGCGGAACTCGTGTTCGCCGCCGACCGGGCGGTCATGCGAATGGGCACGGCCACGCTGCACCTGTCACCGCTGAACTTTGGCCCATTGCCTATGGGCAACGACCTCACCCGCCTCGCGACCCGCTTCCTCGGCGAACCCGGCAGCATCGACAACGCTCGTGCGCGCCTTGGCGAACCGCTCGATGCGGATACGGCTGAATCCCTCGGCCTGATCACCGCCGCCTACGACGACGTCGACTGGACCGATGAGGTCCGGCTGTTGCTGGAGGAGCGTGCCTCGTTCTCCCCCGACGCGCTGACCGGGCTCGAGGCCAATCTACGCTTCCCTGGCCCCGAGACCATGGAAACGCGTATCTTCGGCCGGCTCACCGCCTGGCAGAACTGGATCTTCCAGCGCCCCAACGCGGTGGGCGACAATGGCTCCCTGAAACGCTACGGCACCGGCGAGCGGCCGATTTTCGATCCCCAAAGGGTCTGACAGGAGATTTCCCATGCCGGCCAGTACGCCCGACAGCACCGCGATCGATTATGACGGGTTGATCCCCAACAACGTGGGCCTCGCCGAGGATCTACGGGTTCGCAAGGCGCTCGAGACCTGGCACCCGGGCTACATCGACTGGTGGAAGACGATGGGGCCCCAGGGGGGATCGGACGGCTTCCAGAACTCCCCCGTCTTCCTGCGCACCGCCGTCGGTGTCGGCAGCGACAACTGGGCCAAATTCGACTTCGTCCGCATGCCGGACTACCGCTGGGGCGTGCTGCTCGCGCCGAAGGTCGAGGGCCGCACCATCCCGTTCGGCGCCCACAAGGGCGAGCCCGCGTGGCAGGAGGTGCCCGGCGAGTACCGCGCCATGCTGCGCCGCCTGCTGGTCATCCAGGGCGACACAGAGCCCGCCAGCGTCGAGCAGCAGCGCCATCTCGGCGCCACCGCTCCGTCGCTCTACGATCTGCGAAATTTGTTCCAGGTGAATGTCGAGGAGGGCCGGCACCTTTGGGCGATGGTCTACCTGCTGCAGAAATACTTTGGCCGCGACGGCCGTGAGGAGGCCGAGGAACTGCTGAAGCGCCGCTCCGGCGATACCGATTCCCCGCGCATGCTGGGCGCGTTCAACGAGCGGACGCCGGACTGGCTGTCGTTCTTCATGTTCACCTTCTTCACCGACCGCGACGGCAAGATGCAGTTGGCCGCTCTGGCGCAGTCCGGATTCGATCCGCTGTCGCGCACCTGCCGGTTCATGCTGACCGAGGAAGCCCACCATATGTTCGTGGGCGAAACCGGCGTGACGCGCGTCATTCAACGCACGTGCGAGGCGATGAAGGCCGCCGGCATTTCGGATCCTTACGATGTCGACCGGGTGCGCGCGCTTGGGGTGATCGATCTGCCGACGTTACAGAAGAAGGCCAATCTGCACTTCTCCCTGACGCTCGATCTGTTCGGCAGCGAAATCAGTACCAACGCCGCGAACGCGTTCAATGCCGGGTTGAAGGGACGCTATCAGGAGGATCGGCTGAGCGACGACCATTTGTTGACCAGTGCGACCTATCCGGTGCCGCGGCCGCGCGACGGCGCGATCGTGGACGAGGACGTGCCGGCTTTGTCAGCCCTGAACATGCGGTTGCGCGACGACTATGTGGCCGATGCCGCCGCCGGGGTAAGCCGTTGGAACCGGGTGTTCGCTCAGACCGGCATCGATTTCCGCATCACGTTGCCGCATGTCGCGTTCAATCGCCGTATTGGCGAGTTCGCCGCCATCCACGCCGATACTGGGGGCCGCGTGGTGAGCGGCGCCGAGTGGGAGCGGGTGAAGGGGGCGACGCTCCCCTCCGATGACGACAACACGTTTATCGCCAGCCTGATGCGGCCGGTGCGGGAGCGTGGGGCGTTCGCATCGTGGATCGCGCCGCCGAGGCATGGGATCGATAACCGGCCGGGGGATTTCGAGTATGTAAAGATCGAGGATTCGTAACGTCGTCGTGGCCGGCCACCGAGGCCGCCATCTGTCGAAGCCCGTGCGACGATCGATGGCCAGGTCCAGCCGGGCCAGGACACATGAATTGAAGTGTGTGCCTTTTGATTTAGCGCCCAGGGGGTCAAGCCCGGTGATCCTGTGGATTGCTGGTGTCAGTTACCGAGAGACGGTCCCATCTCGTTGGCGATACAGATAAGGCAGGTGCCTCGTCCAACCGTGAAATTGCCGTGCCATCCCTCACAGAAGCCTCGGTGGCACACGGTACAAAACCTTTTTGTTTGTGTTCGGCGTCGAAAAACACCCTCGCATATCCAGCAATTCGCCCACTCATCCTGTTCGATGAGGTCTTGTCCGATGTCGGTTGATTCGGAGTCGGTGGCCGGTGTGGGTAATTCGCTCATTTGCATTCATCCGTGCGATTGCTTCGATTGACGGTGCGCCGTTGGCTCGTGTCGCGCAATTGCCGTGGCATGGACTAACCCGGCACTCCGTCGATGATGGAACAGCTTAACGGGTGCTGATCGTCATGGTCTCATGCCTTGGCCCGTACGCGAAAAAGACCGGTGCGAGCACCGGCCCTTTCCTTCGTCGTCAGATTTCGGGTTTAGTTGGGATTCGCGAGGGTGCTGTAGTCACCGTGAAAAGGGAGAGCGCCGGTTGGCCCGAACCCCACCCTGTCCGCGTCGGACGAGCCCGACTGAACATGTACGACAGTGACCGGGCCAGGGGCCGCGGCGTTACCCGTCCAGGAATCAGAATTCGTCGCGGACATTTCAGTTTGCGCCATCGCGGAGCCAATCCCGAGGGACAGAGCGGCAAAACCTGCCAGCATAAGCGTTTTTGTTCTATTCATGGTCAAACTCCTATTGCTATGAACCAAAGAGTCCCAAATGGAGCCCGGCATCGAACAGTTCCAGGTCCGGTGCGGGTTTGTCGACGTTAAACGCGTTCGACATTCGGATGGTGTCCGATTGCCCATCATCTTATAGCGGTTAAATACGGCGCTTAACCGCGCGGAATTGTGCTGAAACCATGCATTTCCGGACAAACTTACTTCTGGCTCATTGCGGCGAATTCATTGTTGGCCAGATCGCTCGCATAATGGCGGCGATGGGACAAACGGTAACCATCCCCGGGTGACACGACCAGTCCGACGCCAGAGCGGTGGTAATTATAGGCCGCTGTTCTTCCGGAACGGGTGACATTGGCAAGTATGTGAAGCTCGGCACACTTCGTACCGTGTCACCTGGATAGAGGCACGGCATTGCGTGGTCGCTATTTTTGGATCTTGATTTCGCCGTCCAAAGGCGACCCTGCCGGCAATTCGGATTACCGCATTGAGATTTACCGCGTTGTGATTGACGGCGGATGGACCGTAGCAACGCCCGATCAAGATCGTTGCCTTAGTGAATCTCTCTCTCTTAACACTCCTTG
>Ga0302324_100027142_pt1 | contig 10919 bp, 6 predicted proteins | sample Palsa_T0_1_FD_201949 | JGI IMG/M metagenome (GOLD analysis project Ga0302324, IMG submission 201949) | Peat permafrost microbial communities from Stordalen Mire near Abisko, Sweden - Palsa_T0_1 | ecosystem: Environmental > Terrestrial > Soil > Palsa > Peat permafrost | place: Sweden: Abisko...
AATTCAGGCTTGTCCCGGAATATGAGTGCCCGGTAGTGACGAGTGGCTGCCTTTCCTGTCTTGGGGTCGCGGCCCTCGACAGGCACGACCTGCGCCGGCCATTTTGCGGGGCTGCTGGTGATCTTATCCGCTGCCTCGAGCTTATTGAGCTGGCCCTGTACTCCTGAAAGGATGCCGGCCATGTGAATATGCAGCTGGTCCTGCATCCTGATTCCGGGTATTGCTGAGTTGATTCCCAGTCCTATGCTGGGATACTTTACCGGGGCTGCTCCGCCTGGCTGAGCCTGCTCCCACGCATCGTTCCAGTAGCCTGGGTACGCCGTAGGCCCCCAGACGAACGGGCACTCGATGCCAGAAATCCGGCAAGAGGGGACCAGCAGGAAATTGTGGCCCGTCTTGGGGCCGCCGTGCAGGATGACATAGCTGGGAGTGGTCAGCAGGCTGGTATCAGGGGGCGGCGGATTCTTCGTTCCCTCGGCGACCTGTACCTCCAGCCAAAGGTAATCCCTGGGACCCGAGTCCCCGGGATGACCGCAGACGGCGGAAGGGCTTGGGCACGGGGCTGCGCCTGGCGGGCAGGTCGCGTGCGACGGGGAGCGCGGCCGTGCCGGCGACACCGGAGAGCCTGACGAACTGGCGCCGGGGCAGTCCGCCGGCCTTCCCGCTAGCTTTCTCGTTCCCGCTCATGAAGCTGCCCCCGATGCGATCTCTCGTTCCGGTCACAGGACTGCCCCGGACTGTCATCACGCAATGATATTGAATGGTCACTTAGGGTACGCATACTGGTGTGACCTCAGTTCCCGGGCGTGGCCGGGATGGCGGGTACCGTCCTGGCCGGGGGCGCCGGCAAGGACAGCGTGAACGGTTCCACCACGCCGCTCCCGGGGCGCGTTGCCGCCGTCCCAGGGGCAGCGGACAACGGCCGCGAACAGGCCGACGGTGATGCCCAGCGGTGACGCCCCGCTCGCGGGCCAGCTGCTCGGCCGCGTCCTCAGCAGCGCGGCAATCCCCTGCCGCCGGAACGGGCAGGCCACGGCGACCTGGCGGACCAGCGGAATCCCGCAGTCCCGGAATCCGGCAAAGGCGGACCCCCGCCAAATCGCGACATAGCCGACGACATCGTGACCGCCCGCGGCGACACGGCTGGCGCCCTCCGGCTCCACGTGATCGGCCAGGTGTCTCCGCGCCCCGGCCTCGCCGCCGCTTACCCAGCCTGAGCGTCATCACTACCCTTCGGCCGCATAACGCCAGCTTGGGATACCTGGCTGTCATGGTGGCGAGGGCGCGCTTGAACAGCGCCGGGTGCGTTTTGGGGATCTGCGATCCTGCGACTTCCGCCATGAACGTTCCCGGATCTTCCCGGAACAGGGGTGCGTACTCGGCTGGGTGACCATGCAGGGTGAGCCACATCTCCAAGGTTGCCGGGAGGCTGCGGGAACGGGCGGCGGACAGTGCTTTGACTGCTATCTGAGTCAGTGCTTTTCGCTGGTCGTCGCCCGCCTGGCCTGCCTCCAGGGCGGATAGTCCGCTTTCGAGTACCAGCTGGAGTATTAGGTCATCTCGGCCGGCAAGGTTCATTGCGGCTGTCAGGTGCCGGATTACCGTTCCTGGCGGGAGGCGTGCGGCGTCCCGCTGCAGGAAGTCGAGGAGCAGTTTGGCCGCGTCGGCTCGCGCCTGCTCATCGGGGAGGGAACGGGAATCGTATATCACCGAGACCCGGTCGTAGAGGGCTGGGAGGTCGCTGCCGCCCGCGGTGAGCGTGCGGGACAGCCATAGCTGTATCAGGTCGTGCGCGAGGGAGGAGGTTGCTGCAGCCCCGTCGCCAGCTGGACTGCCAGCCGGGCGGCGAGATACTCCCCGAAGGTCGCGTGAAGGAACTCGAATGTCTGCAGGCGCGATTCCGCCACCATTGCCTGGGCTCGCTGGATGAAGAAGAACCGGCCGAGGGCGATCTCGCCCGGCGTGAGCGGAGTCCTGAACCCGGCGTCCCGGGCGGCGGTCTGCCCGAGCAGCGCCGCCAGGTCGGCGTCCAGTTCCGCCGCTGTGACCCACTGGCGGCGGCGGTTGATGATGCTGAAAGCAATCAGCGACAGCCGCTGGAGTTCCTGTTCCACAAGGACCGGCACTTCGCCGACAGGGACGCCCCCGGCGGACTTTTCCACCTCCCGAGCCGCGAACGCGGTGAGGAGCTTTTCGTACAGGACAGCTTCGTCCATGCCCGCGCCGGCCGCCTCGCTCCCTAGCTGTAGCGCGTTGGCGTCCGCGTCATAGAGCGCGAGCATCAGCAGGAGCAGGGGCTCGGACGCGAGAACACGGTGACGGGCCAGCACCTCAGCCGTGAGCGGTTTCAGGCTGCGATCGGTGATGAGGTGGGCGTTGCAGGCATTCCAGGTCCGGAGCCAGGTCTCGATCTGCTCGTCGCGGAACGGTTCAAGCAGCAGCGCCATCGTCCCCGGGGGGTAACGTACCCGGTCGGCGACCGCCGTCCTGCTGGTGACTATCGCGATCACGGGTCGGCCCTGGTCGGCCTCGCGCTGCTGGAACCTGGCGAGCCTGAGCAGGTAGTCGGACTGGCTCACGCCGGTGGCCTGGAGCAGCTCGTCGAACCCGTCAAGCAGGACTACAGGGGTGGCCGGGCCTGCCGCCCGGGCTATGTCGGGCCAGTCCATGCGCCGCCCGGTAGCGGCGCGGACGGCATGCTCGATCTGGTCCTGGACCTCGGCATCGGCGGGAACCTCGCGTAGCACCACGCGCACGGGCAGGAACCCCTTCGGTGGCAGCCTCGCCGCGAGGACCTTCGTGAGCGCTGACTTCCCGGCTCCCGGCTGCCCGAGCACTACCAGCGGCGCAGCGGTGGCCTCGGGTGATGTCAAGGCGTCGGCCAGGTACTCAGTCAGGTCACCGCGGACCGGGACCCCGGCCCACCAGCTCTCATCGGAAGGCAGCTCCCCGGCCTGGACGGCGCTGACGCGGAAATCAGGATCAAGGTAGCTTTCCTCCAAAGTGGGCAGGCGAATCCCGGCCGGGGTCTGCCCCTCCGCCAGGATCGGCCGGCTCAGCACCGCCCGGTACGCGTTCGACAGGGCCAGGGCAGGGTCCGCCGGGTCCGGGCCGGGCGACAGTGACAGCAGGAGCGGCTCGATGGCCGCCAGGCAGCGGCGGACCTCCGAACGGGTCGCCTGCTGGTCAACCTGGCCGGCCCAGAAGCCGAACTCGGTGATCTCGACCGCGAGACGCGCGTAAAGCTCCTGGTACCGCGCGACCGCGTCCCTCGACAGGCCAGCGCCGAAGTAACGACCGGCCTCCGCCCGGACTTCGCTGTCAAGGCCGTCCCAGATCGCGAGCTCCTCAGTGAAGGACAGCATCCGCGCCGACAGCTCGCCGTACCACGACTCGAGCGCCCCAAGGCAGTGCTCATACGGCAGGAACGCCGCAGGCCGCGGCGGAGCGACCGTCAGCAGCATCTCGACTAGGTCCCGCCCCGGCGCCCCGCCTCCGGAGAGCCGGACCTGCCTATCCCGGGACAGGCGCAAGTCTTGGCGCCTCAATGGCAGAGCAGAGGTTTCCAGCGCGTCGAAGAAGGCGGCCACGACTATCGCCGTGTGAGCTGCCTCCAGGCGCTGGGCACGATCAACGCCTTTAGCACCCCGTAGTCTCACCCCCAGTGCCACCACCAGGTCACGCCCTATTCGTATGACCCGGCCGTCAGCATTGAACGCGCCCAGGACCGTCCCGCTCAGCCCCCCGGTCGCCAGGGACAGCGCCGCCGCGAGAGCGCCATCGAGCGCAGAGAGCGCCTGAGAGTCCCCGCCCAGCACCACGACCGCATCCCGATAACCGAGCCTCCTGCGCAATGCCGGGCTCCCCACAGTACGAATCAAGAATCCGTGATCGCCATTCACCGGCCACCGGAATCCTGGCCATATTCGCACTATAAGCCCATCCAGGGGCGGCCAGAAGCCGCCAGCAAGCCACGCCCGACGGGGGTCTACGTCGGCCGGACGACCATCAGAGGTGGCGTGACCTAGCCGCAGCGCCGGACGAAGACGAGATAGCGCAGGCGCAGGGACGTGGATGAATCCCGCCGGCAAGACGGCGCTTCTGCCGGTTTGTCGTCCGTCGTGGTGCGCCTGGCGCCTGGGAGGGTGCCCCAGGCGCCGGGTCGCGGCTATCAGGGGGTGTAGAACTCGGCGCTGGACAGCGGGGTGCCCGCGTGCTTGGTGAAGCCTTCGCCGCCAGCGACTAGTACCTGGCCGCTGGCGAGCAGGTCCTCCGTCTGGCCTTGGCGGGCGGTGTTCAGGGAGCCGGTGGTGGTCCAGGAGTTGGTGGCCGGGTCGTAGAGGATGGCGGCGGTGGTGGTTCCCGGGTTGGAGTTGGTGCCGGCGAGCCCGCCGGCGACCAGGACGTTGCCGGTGCCGAGCAGCACGGCGGTGCTGCCGAAGCGGCACTCGGTCGCGGTTCCGCAGGCGGCGAGGCCGCCGGCGGCGGCGGACCAGGTGCCGGTGGCCGGGTTGTAGAGTTCCGCGCTGGCCAGTGCCGTGCCCGACGTGCCGATGCCGCCGGACACGAGTACCTGGCCGTTGCCAAGCAGGGTCGCCGTCTGGTCTTCGCGGGGGGTGGTCATGCTGCCGGTCAGGGTCCACTTGGCGGTGGCCGGGTTGTACAGCTCGGCGCTGGCCAGGGTGACCGACCCGAAGCCGGACCCGGCCACGAGGACCTGGCCGCTGGGCAGGACCGTGGCCGTGTCGTTGACGCGGGCGGCGTTCATGCTGCCCGTCACGCTGAAGGTCCCGGAAGTAGCAGCGGACGCGGGGGCGGCGGCCAGGCCGCCGCCCGCGGCAAGCACGGCCAGCGGGATGGCGTAGGACCAGCGGAACCGGATCATGATCTCCTCCATTGGAGTGTCCTGCGGGTGGGGGCTTCCTGCTGGCAGCGCACGGGCCGCGACGAGCGGTCAGCCCGCGGCGTCGTGCGCGCCTTAGCGGTGTGCGGTGCGGTGGCGGCACGGCGCGGCGGGCAGGGCCGGCTGGCGGCGCTGGCCCGGGTCATGCAGAAGACCATGCTGTCGCGGGTGCGGGGCGAGCGGTTCGCGGCGGGAACGGTTCACCGGAGTGGACCTGGCCGCCCGCGCGCCAGCGGCGCCGCTCGCGCGGACCGGGTGGAGGGGACTCTCGGTTAAGAGCATGCGCTCTCCCTTGTGCCGGCAATGTCACCACTGAGTACGGCTGCGTGGCCGCAAGGGATTGTGCTGATATGTATTGATTTCACGGTGGACTCTGTTAGTTCACGTTCCCGGGCCGCGCATCAGCAGGGCCCGCCTGCGCAGATCGCCGCGGAGGCGGGCGGTGCACGCTGCGGCAAGCCTTCGTCAAGCCTGGTCACCGCGCTACGCCCCGCTGCCTGGCCGCGCGGGCCGCATGCGTCCTGTGGGGTGCCCGTCCCGGCGAAGGCCGGGGTCAGCGGGTGAGGGCCGTAACGAGGCTGAACGCGGCCAGGACGATCATGGCGGCGGCGCGGGTGAATCCAGTGGAACGGACGACCCGCAGCAGCGCCCCGACCGCAAGCTAACCGCAGGTAAACACGGCTGGATGCAATCCCGTCGCGCGAATTCTCCGTATCTCTAGCAAGGCTGACTGAGCATGCCCCTTGCGGCTCGTTCCGCCGCATCACCAACGCCGCCGGCCTGCCCGGATCGAGCGAAGGCGATCTTCACCGCCGCCGCATGATCAGCACGTTGCAGTTGCGGCCGCGCTCATACCGGTAGTCGAAACTGTCGAGCCGGGCCTGCGCCAGCAGCAGGCCGAAACCGCCCGGCTCCCGCTCGGCGGGGGACTGCGCGAGCCGCTCGTACCGGTCATAGCTGCGCGGGTCGAATGGCGGGGCATCATCCAGGATCCGGATGCAAACCGCCCCCCTCCGGACGCGGCCCCGCAGCTCCGCGACTCCGGGACCGCCGTTGTAGCCATGCATGCCGATGTTTGTGACGATCTCGTCCACCGCTAGGTGCAGCCAATAGCACTGACTGGCGGACAAGCCCGCGGCATCGGCCAGTACCGCCACGAAGCCCTTGATGTCGACGGAATCTGGGCGCAGTGGGTAGGTCACCCGGCGGCTGCCCGTCACCCGGGCCGAGCGGGCGTTCAGGTCAGCACTGGCCGTCTCGCTGCCCTCCGGCTGGCACCAGGAAGGCCCTGACGGTGATCGGGCCGTCTGATTCGGGTAGCTTGACCGTCATTGCCTCGGGATCGAAAGCCGGGTAGGGAGTGCCGTCGATCTCCACCCGATCTAGCCGGACCCGGCCTGCGGGCAACGCGTCCGGGCTCACCCGCAGGATGTTGTTGGGGAAGCCACCCGGCTGGGGTTTGAACCACAGCGACAGTGGCTGGCCGTTCACCAGCAGTTGCTCGTAGACCGTGGCCAGGTAACACAGTTCGGCGGAGTGGTACATGCTCATCGAGTGGCTCCCTTTCAGCCGCTCGGTGCCGGTTAGCCAGGGCACGCCGTTGGCCAGCACGTTGAAGTAGACGCCGCCCTCATCATGGTCCAGGAAGAAAGCGTTGTAGAACGCCGAAGCCTCCCGCGCCTGCCGGAGGTATTCCTCGTCGCCGGTCAGGCCGGTCAGTATCAGGTAGGCGAGGATGGCCTGCTCCTGCTGCCACCAGGCCTTCCGGTCGTGCCAGACAAACCGGTGCCGCTGCTCGCCGGGGCTGCGGTGCCGCTCCACCATGTCGTACCAGCCACCTCGCTGCTGGTCGCTGCCCAGTTCCGGCATGATCCGACCGATCCGCACCGCCAGCTCGCGGTACTCATCCTTGGGGCGGATCGACATCATCCGCATCATGTTCCATGCGATTTTCAGATTGTGTCCCACGACGGCCCGGTCCTGCTGCCAGGACCAAGTGCTGTCGGGTGACCAGTCTCCGTGGAAGCGCTCGTGCACGAAGGGGCTGTCCGGATCGGGCAGCCGGTTCACGATCAGGTCCTGGGTCTCCTCGAGCATGTCGGCGTGCCGTTCCTCGCCCGTGGCCAGCCACAAGTTGATCAGGTAGGCCGGGGCGTGGTCGCCGATCGAGTTCCAGTTTTTGCGGGACCGGTTGGGGCCCAGCGACTCATGGTCGGGCCGCAGCAGGATCGGGTCGATGTGTGAGAAGTACCCGCCGTTCTCGGTATCCCGGAAATGGCGCTGGAACAGTCGCAGTGTGGCGTCGATGTCGCTGGCGATCCGCCGGTCGCCGGTGATCCGGTACAGCTGCGTCTGCCCGCACAGGGCGTAGATCTGCTCGTACATCGGGATGGCGTCATAGTCGTCGCCGAAGTCAGAGGTGAACAGCTTTCGCTCGACGCCGTTGCGGACGTCGATCCCGTGGTACCAGTACACGATCTCCTCGTCGCGGTCGACGAACCGCATATGCTCGCGCAGGTACTCGGTTCCGCGCTCGGCCACCTCAAGGAACCGTTCCTCGCCGGTGAGCATGTAGGCGGACGACATGCCGTAGATGAGCCGGGAGATGGTGTCCGTCTCCTGAAGGTAGTCGTCCGTTTTGTCGCCGCCCAGCCGCAAGATCGTCCGGTACTTGCGGTAGTCGACCGGGCCGTCCGGGCCGAACTGCGCCTGACGGTAGAAGCTAGCGATCTCGCGCAGCTGATGGACCCACCAGTCGGGCTTCTCGAACTGATACTCACCCGGACCGCGGCCGAGGAAAACGAGCCGCTTGATCTCCAGCACGTATCCGTCGTCGCGGGGATAGAAGACCCCGTAGGCGAACAGATACCGTCCCGGGGTGAGCAGGTCGGTCAGGTGGCCAGTGGCGTCGATGTACGGCGCGCCCAGGTTGCGCAGCAGTTCCGCCGAGATGTTGGTGGTCAGCACCGCGCGGATTGAACGTCCGTCACTGGTCCGCAGGTCGAACGTGCTGTGATCGGCGTCGAAGCTGGTGACATAGCCGGCTATCAGATCGGAGAAGGTGAAGTCCGGCCGGTAGTGGGCCGCCGCGACCGGCGGGGGGTCGGTAGCCTCAGCCGCCTCGACCGGCTGCTTCTCCGTCGCCGGCTCCACCGGCCAGCTGTCGGGGGCTTCGTCCGCGGGGGATTGCCTGACCGGCTGGGGACCGTTTCGCGATCCCTGGCCGTTTCCGGACCGCAGGTCCCCGGACGCCTGGGCTGCCGAGGGGACGGTTTCGGCGGGGACTTGCGCGGCCTGAACGGAGGATGCGGCGGCGGGGCCGGAGGCCTGGTCACCCGACGGCTGGCTCTGCCCGGACCGAGACCGGGTGATGCCCCAGGGGGGCTGCTCCGCCCGCCGGGCCGTCACCAGATCGATGATCATCCGCGCGAAGACATGGCACTTGTCGGCGCTGCGCGCCGTGACGAGGTCGCCGTCAACCACGACGTCCTGATCGGTGTAGACCGCGCCCATGTTGACGATGTCGCTGTAAAGATTGTTGTGGCACGTCACTCGCCGTCCCCGGACCACCTCGGGGATCGGTGCCACCAGCCACATCCCGTGACAGATGATTCCCTTCAGCACCCCCGGTTCGGCGAAGGCCTCGCGCAGTAGTCGCACCGCCGGCGGCAGCTCGCCCGCCGTTTCCGCGTACCGAAGGCGGTCCGAGACCATGCCCGAAGGGACGATCAGCGCGTCGAACGTGCGGAGCGTCTCCTGGTCGACCGCCTCCAAGTCACCGTCCACGGTGAACGGCAGCTGGAACTCGTGCCCGTGGAAGGTGATCTGCTGCTGTCCCCAGAGCCTGGTCAGGAAGACGGTCCGGGCACCTTCCTCAGCGAAACGGCGCTGGTAGTAGTGCAATTCCGGCTCGACGTAGTCACTTTCCAACAAGATGGCGATGGTGCTTCCTGACAGCGGGGCATCCGGCCGGATGCTGATATCGGTCATGGTTCGTTCTCCTCTCAGCGGGTGACTAGATCGACGAGAAACGGCCCGGAACTGTGCAGCATGCGGGTGACGGCCGACTCGACCTCGGCTGGCTTTTCCACCCGGATGCCGTCGATGCCGAGCGCGGCGGCCAGACCCGGGAAATCGATCGGCGGCTGGGACAGGTCGAAGCTGCTCGGGCCGCCGTGCCCGGGGATGTCGCGTTCCTTCCAGTACTGGCCGAGGTTCTCGTCCAGCAGCCGGTAGCGGCTGTTGTTGCAGATGACGAACCGGGCCGGGATGCCGTAACGGGCAGCCGTCCAGAGCGCCTGGATGGTGTACATGCTGCCGCCGTCCCCGGTGAAGCCGACCACCTCGGCGTCCGGCCGGGCGATCTTGACCCCGATGGCACCGGGAATCCCCACGCCGAGCGAGCCACCGCGAGTAAGGAAGTAGCTGCCGGGCGTGCGCGGCGGCAGCTGGCGGGTCAGCTGCGGCGACGCGGTCAGCGCCTCGTCGAACACCAGCAGCCCGGGTGGTGCCTGCCTGGCCAGCTCGGCGGCGAACAGTTCGCCCAGCGGGGCATCGGCACCCGGCTGGGGCAGCGCGGGCCGCCGCGAGTAGTCGACGTGGCCGAGCGGTGCGCCGGTGAACGCCCGCCGCGCCGCGAGCCGTTCCGCGATCGCGGCCAGGGTCGCCGCCGGATCCGCCACCAGCCCGATCGTCACCGGGAAATTCTTGGCGATCGCGAAGTCGTCGACGTCCACGTGCACGATCCTTGCCCCGTCGGCGAAGGGGCTCTCCAGGGACGGGAACACCTCGGGGAACACGTAGGTGCCCACGATGAGCACGGTGTCCGCGTCGGCCACCGCCCGGGCGCTTGCGCTGCCGAACATGTGGCCCAGCCCGCCCCGGTACAGCGGGTGGGTGGTGTCCATGTTGAGCTCGGAGCTATCGACGCCGTAGACCGAAGCGCCGAGCAGCTCGGCTACCCGGGTGACCTCCGACTGAGCCCCGGACACGGTCACCCCGTCACCGATCAGCATGACCGGGTTGCGGGCCCCGGACAGCAGCTGGACGGCCCGCTGCAGATCCGCGGTCACCGGGACCGTACGTCGGCTGGGCAGCGTGCTCGGTACCGCCGGCTCCGAGGTCAGCGCGTCCAGCACGTCCATCGGCAGCGAGACGAACACCGGGCCGCGGGGCGGTGTCATGGCTATCTTCACCGCCCGGCGCAGGACTCGCAGCGTCGAGTTCGGATCGACTACCCGGGTCGCGTACTTGGTGACCGGCCGGGCCATCGCCACCAGATCTGCGGCCATCTGCGCGTCCATGGCGTCATAGGCCACTCCGGCCTCTCCGGCCACGATGATCAGCGGGGTATGACCCCGCTTGGCCTGGTAGATCATGCCGATGCCGTTGCCCAGGCCTACGCACGAGTGCAGCTGGACCAGGGCCGGCCCGCCCGTGGCGCGGGCGTAACCGTCAGCGATGCCCACTGCGACGGTCTCGTGCAAGGTCAGTACGTAGTCCATGTCGTCGCGGCCCTGCAGCACGTCGAGGAAACCCTGCTCTACTGTGCCGGGGTTGCCGAACATGAAGCGCAAGCCGTCCGCGGCGAACTGCTCGAAGATCGCGGTCTTGCCGGGCCGGGGAGCCTGTCGGGCGGTTTCGGTCATCGCGGTCACCACCCGTACCGGCGCAGCGACTGCTCAAGCACCTCGACGAGCTTCTCGCCCGCCAGGAACGAGTCAGGCGTGGAACGGGCGGTGATGAACGGGTAATCGACCAGCACCGAGGTCAGGTGCCCGACGTTGCCGTGGTACGCGCCGTCCGGCCCGGTTGCGTCGCGCAGGATGTACTCCAGCGGATACGGCGGTGGCCCCATGTTGAAATCCGTGCCGACGAAGCCGGTTCCGTCCTTATAGTCGTACTCCTTGCAATGCCCGGTGACGTGCTTGCCCCGTATCACGCTGGTGCGGTCCTCCCAGTCACGAGCGAACGCGAGGCAGGCCACGCCGTAGCACTCGGCCAGGACCGGCTTGTC
>Ga0302324_100027143_pt1 | contig 10919 bp, 13 predicted proteins | sample Palsa_T0_1_FD_201949 | JGI IMG/M metagenome (GOLD analysis project Ga0302324, IMG submission 201949) | Peat permafrost microbial communities from Stordalen Mire near Abisko, Sweden - Palsa_T0_1 | ecosystem: Environmental > Terrestrial > Soil > Palsa > Peat permafrost | place: Sweden: Abisko...
AGGCGATCGGGATTCTTCTGCGCGCGATGCCACTGCACGTACAGCCGGATGGCCGCGATCGGCCCGATGCTCGCCGACACCGACGGGCCGCTGGTCAATAGCTGCTGCGAGTCGGCCAGCGCCGCATCCACCTCGCTCGAGCGCCAGGTCATGCGCTTGGGCAGATGATTGAGCGTGCCGAGCAACCACAGCACGTGATCGCCCTTGGAAACTCTCCACAGCCGCGGCCCCGGCCGCTCGCCTATGATCGCGATCTCGTCGAGCTGCTGTGGCACCCTGGCGGCCGGGCCCGCCGCTGCGCCAGCAGCTGTGGTCGCGCTGCCGGCGGGCAGCGCTGCCGATCGGGCGACGAGGCTGCTCAGCAGCGCCGCAAGGAGGATCAGTGCGGCCGATCGGCCGCCCATTTCTTTACTGCGGCGAGCGTATTGGCGACATGCTGGTCAGGGTTCAGAGCCGTGTAGCTGTAGATGATCGTACCGTCGGGTGAGATCACATACGAGGTGCGGTCGGCGAGGGTCGGCTTCATCTTCAGCACCGCGTCGTAAGACTTCATGATGTGCTGGTCAGGGTCGGCCGCGACCGCAAATTTATTGCGGCACTCGGTGACCGAGAACTTATTGAGGGTCTCGATGTTGTCGTGCGAGACACCGATCACGGTGGCCCCGAGAGCCTGGAACTCGGCGGTCGCCTCCGCAAACTCGTGCGCTTCCACCGTGCATCCGGGCGTGAAGGCGGCCGGATAGAAATACAGCACTACCGGCCCCTTCTTGAGCGCGTCGGCCAGTGAGAACTGAAAGGCGTTGCCTGCGAGCGTGGCCTGGGTAGTGAAATCCGGCGCGTGCGCGCCCGGTTCAAGCGCCGCCAGCGCCGAACCTGCGCCCGCGCCCAGCACCAGCAGGACCAGGAATCGTTTCATGATCGCGTCACCTCGGCGTGTAGGGGGCGTCGATTATGGGACCGCGGCGGGTGCGCCGCAAATCTGTGACCAGACGCTCAATCCATTCACGGCCGTGCAGCACTTCCATTTGTCCGACAACAAATTGTGAATCCAGGCGCGGTCCGACGCTCCTCAAGCCACCACAGTCGCCACTCCTTACCAGGGCATGCGCTGTCAGATCGGCCGATGAAGCCACAACCGCAGAATTGGACGCACTTTGCCGATTTTAAAGCGGTTCGAGCGCGCCGCACCGAAGTGCTCGTAGTCTCCCGGGATACCGACTTTCTGTTTGAACTGGGCTCGATCCTACAGGGCCGTTTCCGGGTGCGTACGGTCGACAGTGCGCGGGTGATCGCCCCGACGAGCGCGGCGGCGCGCTGGCTCGCCATCATCGACACCGCCTCGCCCGCCGATGCACGCGCCGATGTGGCGCTCATGCAAGAGCAGCATCCGCTCGCCCCGATGATCGTGGTCACGCACAGTCCCTGGCAGTGGAGCGCGGCACTAGCGCGCGGCAACATCATCGCGGCGATTGCGCGCGAAGAACTGCGCAGCGCACGCCTGACGGATGCAATCAGCACGGCCGAGCGGCGCCTGGCGGGCGAGCACAGCGTGCCGGCATCGGCCCGCAGCGCATCGACACTCATGCGCTCCGCCCTGCCGCTGCTCGGGCTGCTGCTGCTCGATATCGCGTTCGCCGCCTGGTGGCTGCGGTCCGGGCCCGGCGGCAACCCCGGCCTGCGCGGCCTGCTGCTTGGCGCCAGCGCGGTGGCAACGCTGCTGCTGCCGATTAGCTTGTACCACCTGCGGCGCGCACGTGAGTTGCTGGCCGCCGCGGCCGCGGCGCAATGCCAGGCCGCCAATATCCTCGGGTCCATGCGCGAGGGATTTTTCCTCATTCGGCGCGATCTGCGCCTGGGAGCGAGCTGTTCCGGCTCGTTGAACGAATTGCTGCGTCTGGCCGCGCCCGCCGGCCGCCGCTTCGAGGATGTCCTCAAGCCGCTGCTCGATGCGCAGACGCTGTCTGCAGCGGTGACGTTCCTGCGCCTGCTGTGGAAGGACGAGGCCAATGCGCAGGCGATCGCTTCGATCAATCCACTCAGCCAGGTCGAGGTGTCCTTCGCCAGCGCGCATGGCGGCAGCGAGCAGCGCCATCTGAGCTTCGCCTTTCGCCGCGTCCATGGCACCGACCCGGCGGGCGATTGCATCGTCGGTGTCGTGGACGATGTCACCGATCGGGTGCTGCTGGCGCGCGAGCTCGATCGTACGACGGCCGACAGCGACTCGCAGGCCGGCCTGCTGTTGCAGCAATTGCGGATCGGTGCGGTCGCACTGCAGGCCTTTCTCGACGCCGCCGACACCGCATTTCGCAAGAGCAACGCCATGCTGACGGCGCCGGGCATCGGCCAGCAGCAGCTGCACAAGAAACTGCATGGCGTGCTACGAGAACTGCAATCCGTCAAGTCCGAGGCCGCGACGCTCACTCTGGCGAGCTTCACCGCGCGCCTGCAGCGCATCGAGGAGACGCTGCTCGCACTCTCCGCCCGGGTGTCACTAAGCGGCAATGATTTCCTGCCGGTCGTCGTCGGCCTCGACGAGCTCATCAGTCACGCCGCCACGACCCGCGCGATCCAGGCGCACATTGCCTCGCTGCAGGCCACGCCGCCGGAGTCGGCATCGGCGGCGCGGCCGATACACGACCCGTCCAGCACGATCGGGGCGGCGATGAGCGAACACTCGTGAGCAGCGAAACCGAAGTCGGCGTGTTCGTGAACAGTGTGCTGCATTATTTCGAGAGCACGGTGCAGCAGGATGCCGCGTGCGGCACACCGCACCTGGCGCTGCGACGCCATCCCGAACTCTCCGACTACACCGGCATCGTCAAGATCAGCGGCCAGCGCGACGGCGTGGTGCTGTTCACGGCGCCCCGCAGCATGCTGTGCGTGATGCTCATGTGCATGCGGGATACCGACATGAGCCACGATAACCTGTGCGAGCTGGTCGGCGAGATCGCCAACACCCTGTGGGGCAACGCGCGGCGCAGCTTCCGCCATCAGGTCAGTATTTCCGTGCAATCGGTGGCGCACGAGCGCGATGCGCCCATGGTGTATCCGGCCAATTCGCGCCCGATCGTGATTCCGATCGCCTGGCGCAGCTATCACGCCCGCCTGGTGGTGTGCCTGGACAGTTAGACGGCGCGGCGGGTACTCGCGGCGACGGCGCGAAACTCGCTGATGACTTGAGGCAACGCGGCGGCATTGAGCGGTGCCATCAGATGCACCCCGGCGACGCCCGCTATCTGCTGCATCTGCTGCATCAGCTCGACGCAGATTCGACGCCCCTCGAGCCGCTCATCCGCGGCCCCCTCCAGGCGCTCGATCAGCGCATCGGGGATGATCGAACCGTACAGATGCTGGCGAATCCAGCGCGCCGATCGGGCCGACGCCAGCGGCGCCAGTCCAATCAGGATAAACAGCCGCTCGGGGAGCTCGTGCTCGCGCAGGCGAGCGATGTAGCGGCGCACTACGCCCGGGTCGAGGCAGAACTGCGTCTGCACGAACTGGGCTCCGGCCTTGAGCTTGCGCTTGAGCCCCTCGGGCTGCCAATCGGGCGCCGGGTCAATCGGTGTATCGGCCGCGCCCAGAAAATATTGCGCCCGGCCGCCCACCGCCCGGCCGTGCGGTAATTCACCGCGGTCGCGAATCGCCGCCGCCGTGGCCAGCAGCGTATTGGAATCCAGATCGAATACCGGTTTGGCCTCGGGCTGATCGCCCGCGCCGGGGTCATCACCCCGCAGCACCAGGATATTGTGCAGTCCCTGGGCGGCGGCGCCTACCAGCATGCTCTGCAACGCGATGCGATTACGGTCGCGGCAGGTCAGCTGCAGCACCGGCTCGATTCCCGTGCGCGCGATGATTGCGGCGGCCGTGAGCACATCGAGCTGCGCCCGCGCGCTGGCGCCGTCGGTGACGTTGACCGCGTCGGCGATACCACGCAACGGCAGCGCCACGTCCAGCAGGGTCTGCGGATCGGCCGACAGCGGCGGGGTAATCTCGGCGGTGATGACAAAATCCCCGGCGCGCAACCGCCGTTCCAGAGCCACGCTGCTCATGCTTGATCGACTCGCCCTTGATTGAGAATCAAGGGCTCAGTCTATCAATCTGGAGCGCGCGCGGGCCGCTTTTGCCGGCCACATAGTCGATCTGTCCATACAGATCGCCGCTGTGCGTGAGTGGACTGCCGGAGGCGGAGATGCGCGCGACCACCGACACCGCCTGGCCGGGCTGCACGCCGCGGCCGGCGATCATCGAATCGGGGGGCGATAGATCCACGTCCTGCGGCAGGCTCGCGCTACTGCGTTTGGCAGCCAGCGGCGGACCGCCGGTCGGGGAGCGCACGAACACGAACAGTGAAGCGTTGGCGGGCACCTGGGCGGCCAGTGCTGGTGCCAGCGTCACGTGCAGATGAATCGCGGTGGCCACATCGAGCTTCGGATGCTGTCTGGCGTCAATCTCATCGATCTCCTTCTGCAGCGCGGCGCGCACGTTCTCGGGCGGAGCGAGCGCCAGCATCGCCGAAAAACGCTCACGCGCAACGTCGAGCCGGCCCTGGCGGTAGGCGATGATCGCTCCATAGAACAGCGCCTTGGGCGCTGTGCCATCCAGCTGCAGCGCGTGCTCGATGAATTCGGCCGCCTGTGCCGCCTGCGTGCTGTCCCCGTTCAGCAGCATCGCCTCCCCCATGCCGGCGAGCGCCGCGGCACTGCCGCCCGGTGACAGGCGATTGGCGCGCTCATAGGCGCGCAGTGCCAACGTATATTCACCGACGCCGCCGTAGGCGGCCCCGAGCGCGAGCCAACCCGACTGATCCTGCGGCTGACCCTCCAGATGACGCGCGAGCGCGGCGATGGTGCCATTGTCGGCGCTCGCGGCCTCGGGGCGATTCCAGGCGCGATTGCCGATCAGGCCATAGAGGATGGAGCTGGCGAGGATGACACTCAGCACCACCACCGCCGCCGTGATCGGCGCGGCGGGTAAATCGGGGCGCCGTCGCAGCAGCGGCAGGCTCAGGAACAGCGCCGCCAGCAGCGCCAGCAGCAGCGCGGCGAATACAAAGCCGGTCATGGATCGAGCGACTCGCCGTTCGCACCCGACTCATCGCTATCGCTCAGGCGCGCGCGCGTACGCAAGATGCGCCAGCCCACCAGCAGCCCGACCCCCATGAGCAGCGTCGGCGCGGCCCACAGCCAGGCGTTGCGCCAGGTCATGCGCGGCCGAAACAGGATGAACTCTCCGTAGCGCGCGACCATGTGATCGCGGATCTGATCATCGCTCTGGCCTGCCAGCAGCAGCTCGCGCACCTGCAGCCGCAGGTCGGCGGCCAGGCTGACCGAGGAGTCGGCCAGGGCTTCGCTCTGGCACTGCATGCAGCGCAGCTCATGCGTGAGCTCGTAGTAGCGCTGCTGCAGCCGCGGATCCGGCAGCGGCGGCGAGGTGTCGATGGCGGCGCCCGGGCCGGCATACATCAGGCCGGCACACAGCAGCGTCAGGACCCAGATCCATCCGGCCAGCCTCATGCGCCAGGTCCCGTTGCAGCGCTCGAGCTCGCGGGGGTTGGCGGTGGCGGCGGTTTGAATGTCGTGGCGCTGATGCGCGGCAGAAAATCGTGCTGCCAGACCTGCGGTGTCATCGCACCGATATGCTTATAGACCACGGTGCCGGTCGGGCTGATCAGAAAACTCTCCGGTGCGCCATAAACGCCCCAGTCGATCGCGACCCGGCCGTCGTGATCGGTGCCGACGCGCTCGTAGGGATTACCGAGTTGCTCCAGCCAGGCCAGCGCATCCTCGTCCTGGTCCTTCCAATCGATACCGATGATCGGCACTCGCGCCTCCTGCTTGATCTGCAGCAACGCGGCATGCTCGGCCCGGCACTCGACGCACCAGGTGCCCCAGACATTGACCAGCGACCAATGCCCCTTGAGCGTCTCGGTGCTCAAGGGCTGCGTGTTGTCGAACAGATTCGGCAGCGTGAACTGCGGTGCCGACTTGCCGATCAGGGGCGACGGCAGGTTGCTCTTCTCGGGCGCGCGCTTCAGGCCCACCAGCAGTACCACCAGCAGCAGCAAAAAGCCCGCGAGCGGAAGCACGAATCGGTTCACGGTGCGCCGCCGTGCTCCCGGATGTCCCCGGGCGCTACCGCCGCCAGCGGCAGCGCCGCGCCGCTCGCAACTCGGGCGCCCTGGCGTCGGCCGACCACGGCGGTGACGCCGCCGATCGCCATGATCAGCGCACCGACCCAGACGAAACGGATCAGCGGTCGATATTGGAAGCGCAGGCTCCAGGCCCCGGCGCCCACGTCCTCGCCCAGTGCCGCTAGCAGGTCGCGATTGAATGCCGGAGCGATCGCCGCCGTGGTCTGCACCGTGCCCTGCACCCAATAGCGGCGCTTCTCCGGGTACAGCACGGTCACCGGCGCACCGTTGCGGGTGATGCTGACCTGGCCGCGAAATCCTTCGTAGTTCGGCCCCACGATCTCCTGGCCACCGTCGTAACGAAATTGATAGGCGCCGAGCTGGGCCGACTGACCGGGCTTGAGCGCGATGTCGCGCTGGATCGTGTTCGACTGCACGAAGGTAATGCCGAGGACGAACACACCCAGTCCGATGTGCGCGATCGACATGCCGGCGACGCTGGCCGGCAGAGGCACGCGGCGGCGCAGCCGGTCGATGGGATCGATCAGCGCCGAGAGGATTATCCAGAAGCCCACCGTGGCACCGACCGGCGTGAGCGTGAGCGGATGGGCGTAGACGCCCAGGCTCAGCGCCAGACCGAGCACCAGCGCTGCGCCCAGTGCCAGCAGCAGCGGGCGCCGCGACTCGCCAAGCCGGCCGCGCCGCCAGCGCGCGTGCATGCCGAGCGCCACCAAGGCGAGCATCGGCAGGATCGGAACCAGAAAGCTTGGGTTGAAGTACGGCGGACCCACCGACAGCGTTCCGAGCCGCAGCGTATCGGCGATCAGCGGCGCCAGCGTGCCGCCGAATACCACCGCGGCCGCAATGGTCAGCAGGATATTGTTGAACAGCAGGAACGACTCACGCGAAATGAAATCGAAACCGGCGCTCGATTTCATCAGCGGCGCCCGCCAGGCGTACAGCCCGAGTGCGCCGCCGATCATCAGCACCAGCAGCACCAGGATGAAAATACCGCGGCTGGGGTCGGCGGCGAACGAATGCACCGAGACCAGCACGCCGGAGCGCACCAGGAAGGTCCCGAGCAGGCTCAACGAGAACGCGGTCACCGCCAGCAGCAGCGTCCAGCTCTTGAACAGCCCGCGTTTGTCGGTCACCGCAAGCGAGTGGACCAGCGCGGTGCCGACCAGCCAGGGCATGAACGAGGCATTCTCGACCGGATCCCAGAACCAGAATCCGCCCCAGCCCAGTTCGTAGTAGGCCCACCAGCTGCCCAGGGCAATTCCGCAGGCCAGGAACGCCCAGGCCATCACCGTCCAGGGGCGCATCCAATGCGCCCAGAGCTGATCGCGCCGCCCTTCGATCATCGCCGCGCAGGCCAGGGCGAAGCTGACACTGAAGCCCACATAGCCCATATATAGAATGGGCGGATGCACCGCGAAGGCGGGATCCTGCAGCACCGGATTGAGATCGTTGCCGTCGGGCACCGCGGGCATCAGCCGCGCGAAGGGATTGGACGTCGCGAGCGTAAACAGCAGGAAGCAGCAGCTGATGACACCGAGCACGCCCAGCGCGCGCGCGGCGAAGGCGGCCGGCAGATGGCGGGCGTTGCCGACCAGGGCCATGGTCCACAGCGAGAGCACCAGAATCCACAGCAGCATCGAGCCTTCGTGCGCGCCCCACAGCGCGGTGACACGGTAGAACAGCGGCAGCGCCGAGTTGGAATTCTCGGCCACGTAGCGCACCGAAAAGTCGTTGTCGACGAAAGCGTGCACCAGCACGCCGACCGCGAGGGCGACGAACACGAATTGCCCGCAGGCAGCCGAGGGCACCACTGCGAGCCAGCGTTCGCGCTTGAGTGCCGGGCCGGCCAGGCCGAAGAAGGCCTGCGCGGCCGCAAGCATCAGGGCAAGAATCAGCGCGTATTGGCCCAGTTCGACGACCATCAGCGCGCCTCGCCGGAAGCGGTTGCGGCCACACCTGCAGCCGCGGCTGCGGTCTTGCCCGGCTGTGCCGGCGTGGCCCCCGCGGCGTTTCGCTGCAGCGAGCGCGCGACCTCGGGCGGCATGTATTTCTCGTCGTGCTTGGCCAGCACCTCATCGGCCACGAAGGTGCCACTGGCATCAAGCCGTCCGTGAGCCACTACGCCCGCGCCCTCACGGAACAGGTCCGGCAGTACATTGGCGTAGCGCACCGGCACCTCGTGCTTGAAGTCCGTGACCACGAAGCGCACCTCCAGCGAGCCCGGTGTGCGTTGCAGGCTGCCCTGCTCGACCATGCCGCCGAGGCGGAAGCGCTGCCCGGGCCTGACCTCACCGGCCGCGATCCGGCTCGGATCGAAATAGAACATGACGTTCTGCTGAAAGGCTCGCAGCGCCAGGCCGCCGGCAATGCCAACACCGGCCACAATGCCCAGCACCCAGAACAGCCGCCGCCGCCGCGGTGTCATGAGGCCACCCTTAGGGCCGCCAGGCGCCGTCGCGCCTCATGCTGGGCGGCGCGCAACGAGCGGCGCGCCCATTGGATGTTCAGGCCCACCACGGCCGCGGTCAGCGCATAGCACGGCCACACATAGCGCGCGTAACCGCCCATCTGCAGAAACTTAAGCATGTCTACCCCTTGCCCGCCGCCGTGGCGTCCAGCGCCTCGGCAATCCAGCGTGCATTGCGTTCGCGCCGCAACAGCTCCGCGCGCGCCCGCGTCAGCAGCAAGGCGACAAAGTACGCGGTGAATCCGGCGAGCATCAGCAGCAACGGTAACAGCATCGCGGCCGGCATGGTGGGCCGGCCGAATTTCATCACGCTCGGGGCCTGGTGCAGCGAATTCCACCAAATCACCGAGTAATGAATGATCGGCACATTGACCACCCCGACGATGGCGAGCACCGCGCTGGCGCGGTCGGCGCGCCCGATGTCATCGATCGCATTGCGCAGGCCCATGTAGCCCAGATACAGGAACAGCAGCAGCAGCTCGGAGGTCAGCCGCGGGTCCCATTCCCAATACGTGCCCCACATCGGGCGGCCCCAGAGCATACCGGTCGCGAGCGCGAGCGCGGTAAAAGAGGCTCCGATCACCGCACAGCTTGCCGCCATCGCATAGGCCACCGTCATGCGCCACACCAGGCCGACCGCGGCACTGCCGGCCATCACGACATAGACCAGCAGCGACAGCCAGGCCGCCGGCGCATGCACATAGATGATCCGAAAGCCATCGCCCTGCTGATAGTCGGGCGGCGCCAGAGCGAGGCCGCCGACCAGACCCGCCAGGCACAAGAGCGCCGCAGGCCAGCCAAACCACGGCGCCAGCCGCCTCGCCAGGCGGTAGAAATGCGGCGGTGAACCGAAGCGATGAAACCACACCCAAGCCACGTTGACTCCCGCACCTATTCCAGACCAATGCGCACCGCGGCCGCCAGCGCCCAGGGTGCCAGCGTCGCGCTGAGCACCGTGATGGCCCCCAGCAGATACAGCGGCGCCGCGAGCGACTCACCGGCAATCGCCAGTGCGGTGGCGCGCGCGCCGAATATCAGCACCGGCACCGCCAGCGGCAGCACCAGCAGCGCCAGCAGCGATCCATTGCGCTTCAGGCTCATGGTCAGGCCGGCGCCTATGCCGCCAATGAGGCTCAGGGCCACGGTGCCCAGGAGCAACGCCGCCAGGATGCCCGGCATGGCCTCATAGGGCGCGCCGAGCGCGCTCGCCGCCAGTGGCGCGATCAGCACCAGGGGTAACCCGGTCAACAACCAATGCACCGCGATCTTGGCGAGCAGCAAGCCCTGCAACGGCAAGCCACACAGTGCCAGCTGTTCGAGCGCGCCATCCTGCGCATCTTCACGAAACAGCAGATCCAGCGCCAGCAGCGAGGATAACAGTGCACCGACCCACAGGGCAGCCGGGGCGATGTCTCGCAGCAGCGACAGTTGCGGGTCCAGTGCCAGCGGAAACAGCGCGGTGACGACCAGAAAAAACCCCAGCGGCTGCAGCGTGTCGCCCGGACGCCGCAGCGCGAGGCGCAGATCACGCGCGATCAGGGCAGCGGCCGCGCCCGCGAACCCGACGCGCTCGGCGTTCATTGCAGTGTCAACGATTGCAGCTTGGCGGCGGGCAGATCCAGCATCCGGTGCGTCGCGACCACCGCCACGCCACCGGCACTCAGGTGCCCCTCGATGAGCTCGGCCAGCAGCCCCTGTCCGCGCTCATCGAGATTCGAGCCCGGCTCATCGAGCACCCAGAGCGAGCCACCCGCGAGCGCCAGGCGGGCCAGCGCCACGCGGCGGCGCTGGCCCGCCGACAGGCGTCGCAGCAATTGCCCCGTGGCCTCGGCGACCCCGGTGCGCGCCAGAGCCGCGGCGATGTCCTGCGGCCGCACGCGACGGCGCAGCGCCGCGGCATAGCGCAGGTTCTCGGCCGCGGTCAGATCGGCCTTGAGGCCGTTGTCGTGTCCGAGGTAGGCGAGCTCACTGTGAAACGCGGCCGGGTCCTCAGCGATGTCGCGGCCCCGCCAGCAGACCCGGCCGTGCTCCAGCGGCACCAGGCCGCACAGCGCGCGCAGCAGCGTGGTCTTGCCGGCGCCGTTGGCGCCGGTGACCTGCAGGCACTGCCCGCCCGCGGCGGCCACGCAGATGCCGCGCAGCACATGCTGCTCGCCACGCCATAGCTGCAAATTGTCGGCCGTCAGTTCATTCATCTGGTGCGGACGGCGGGACTCGAACCCACACTCCCTGTTAAGGAAGCAGATTTTAAGTCTGCTGCGTCTACCGGTTTCGCCACGTCCGCGCTTGTGACGCGGTCTC
>Ga0302324_100027144_pt1 | contig 10919 bp, 7 predicted proteins | sample Palsa_T0_1_FD_201949 | JGI IMG/M metagenome (GOLD analysis project Ga0302324, IMG submission 201949) | Peat permafrost microbial communities from Stordalen Mire near Abisko, Sweden - Palsa_T0_1 | ecosystem: Environmental > Terrestrial > Soil > Palsa > Peat permafrost | place: Sweden: Abisko...
CGCCATTGAGGTCGGTGAGCTGGCTGGTATGGCAGACCGCGCAATTGGTCTGGTAGGTGGTGGCGGGATCGAAATTTTCCCAGTGGCGCAGGTCGGCGCGGGGGCTGCCGGGGTCGTCAATAATCTTCCAGAAGTTCACCCACTTCTTGGTGGCCGCGTTGTACTGAATGGGAAAAACTTTGATTTCGCCATTCGGCAATTTCGTGGCGTAGGCTTGCTGCCACTTCGAGCCGATGGTGTAGTCGACAGCATAGGAATGCCACTGGCCGTCGGACTGGTTGATCGAGAAAAAGTGGCGCCCATCGCGGATGGTCATTTTCGCGTACGGCGTTCGATCGGGTCCGGGAACGATTTTCAGGACTCCGTCGCGATAGGTTTCGTCGTCCCCCAGGAAGTATTCGTTGTTCTTTTCGAAATCGCCGATCACGTTCGGGGCGGCATACGGACGAAACATTTTCGACATTCCGCTTTGCGACCACGCGCGATAGATCCCGCCGTGGCAGGATTTGCAGGCTGGGGAACCAGCATATTCCGACATCGCCGGCGGCGAAGAACCAAGTCGAGCCGGGGTCGCGGCTGTGGCGGCGGTCGCCGGAGGAACATCCGCGGGTGCCTGGGTTTCGAGCTGGGCGAGAAAATCTTCAAACCCGGCCGGTTGACCCGGCTTCAATTTCTTGTGGATCGCCTTCAGGTTTTCGAGCGCCTTCGGCGCGAACGCGCCTCCGCTCTTGTAAACCTGGGCAAAATCAGATGCAGCCAGACGGAGATTTCCTGAAGACACGCGCGCGAGGCCCAATAGATAGGCGATCTCCGGATCCGCGGGATTCAGGGTTCGAGCCTGCAGTAGCGCTTCGGAGCACGGATTTAGCAACGCGGCGCGTTTTTCCGGGACTGCGGCGTCAAGAGCCTGGGCCAGCAGCGCGCGGCCCATGGCGAAGAGGGCTCCCGCTTTCAGTCTTCGCTTCAGGTCCGGCCAATCCCGGTCTTCGACGGTGGCGGGCCGGCTGAAACGGTCGAGATATTCGATGGCCCCGCGAGCCGTCGAAATGGCGTCGTCGTTTAGCTTCTGTTGTGACTCCACGTCCGCGACGGAGACGAGCAGCAAAGGATTTTCGGGGAGAAATGCGAGCGATTGGCGCGCGTAGTCCAGGCCCTCGGGGTAACGTCGGGAATCGAAGCTGCTTCGGGCGGCAACTTCATAAGCTTGAGCGAGGAAAGCCGATTGGGGAAACTTCGCCAGAAACGTCTGCGCATCGGCAAGCATTTCTGCCGGATCGTGGTGCTGATACAGGGCCAAAAACGCGGCACGCTCGGCTGGATCGTTGATTTGGTCGGCGATGGTGGCGGGGCTGCGATTTCGCGGCGAGATGACGGTATCGATATCCTGCGCGCGGGTGAGCGCAGCCGCGACCATCGTCAAACCGAGAATCCCAGCGAGAAAGTACCGGCGGCGCATCGGCAACATATTGGACCTAAAGTTCGCAAGCGTGCAACCAGGAGTTCGCCAGCGTCGATTTTAAGCGCTCCGAAAACTCTCCGCTTACATGACTTTCAGGGTGCACCGGTCGATAAAATCCCAATCCCAATCGACGCCGATTCCCGGCGAGTTCGGCGGATGCGCGTAACCTTCCGAGTCGATGTCCAACTTGTTTTTCATTCCGAAAGCCATGTACTCGAGGGGGTAGAGCAACTCAAAGAATTCGCAGTTCGAGATCGCCGCGCAGCAGTGCAGATTCACGATCTCAAGAGGATGGTAGATTGTAGTGTGCAGCTCGCAGCGCACCCCAAAAGACTCGGCCAGGTGCGCGGTCTTCATCACCGGCGTCACGCCGCCCTTCCACGAAACATCGGTGCGGACGATATCCACCACGCCGCTCGAGATGCATTCCGCAGTCGAGTAGTGCGAACCCACCAGGACTTCGGTGCCGCAAATCGGGATATCCAACTTTGCGGTGAGCTTGCGGAGGCCGTGAAAATCCACGTCGAAGAGCGGCTCTTCGAGCCAGTAGTAATTCAGCCGCTCGAGCTCGCGTCCGACGCGGAACGCTTCCTGATGAGAGTAAGCCGCCACCGGATCGGCCATGAGCTTGAAGTCCGGCCCCACCGCTTCGCGGCAGGCGCGGTATGCGGCGAGATCGAAATCCACTTTGCCCGGCGGATGCAGCTTGTAGGCGTGCCAGCCGCGGCCTTTCACTGCGAGGGCCTGCTTTGCGTAGTCCTCCGGCGTGGGTAAGACGAACGAACTGGCGTACACCGGAACTTTGTCGCGGTACGCGCCGAGGAGTTGGTAGAGCGGCTGACCGGCAAGCTGCGCGGCGACATCGTATAGGCAGATATCGAAAGGCCCGTAGGAATAGATCGGAACGTGCTGCCACCAGCGGTCGTAGGTTCGGAAATCCTGCCAATGTTTCTCGCGGTACAGCGGGTCTTTGCCCACGAAGAAAGGCTTCAGCGCGGAGGCAGCGATTTCGCCAGCCATTTCCGCGCCACGCCCGGCGAATCCCATGGAGTGCGCGTCGATGCCCTCGTCGGTCTTCATGGTGATGACCAAAAAATCAAAGGTGGACTTCCCGCCGGAGCGCATTTCCGAATCGGACATGGCGGGTTGGGTGTTGCGGCAAACGCGGATTTGGATGGATTCAATTCTCACGGATGGCTCCTCGCGGCGCTAAGAATCTACTTAACAGTGCTGAGCGCGTCAACAAAATGGTAGTTCCACGATATGAAATGTTTCTAATCTCGGGCGAATCACGTTGACTGGAACCACCTGCCATGGTTCATTTTCTGTCAGCTTCTCACGACCGGCCCGCCGCGGCTGGATCGTAGGGCCTGAAGGCGCCGCGAGCGAATGGCGAGATTCACGGAGACTCAGTGAACGCACAACTGGGCTGGGGCATTGCGGTGGTGATAATCGCGGGTGTGGTAAACGGTAGCTTTGCCGCCCCGATGAAACGAATGCCGTCGTGGCGCTGGGAGAATTCCTGGCTCATGTTCGCCATCACCGGACTGGTGATTTTTCCATGGCTCATTGCCTACGGCACTGTGCCTCAACTTGCGAGCGTTTATTCCGCGGCGTCGTGGCCCACACTTGAGAAGGTGCTTCTGTTCGGATTCATGTGGGGGATCGGAGCAACGCTTTGCGGTCTTGGAATCAGTCGGGTGGGCCTGGCGCTGGCGTTCGCGGTAATCCTGGGAATTACCGCGTCGTTCGGGTCGCTTATCCCGCTTGCGGTTCTTCATCCCGAGGAACTTCTCTCGCAGCGGGGCATCGCGCTGATCATTGGAACTGTGGTGATGACCCTCGGTCTGGTGTTTCTGGCGATAGCGGGCCGGCGGCGCGAGCAGGCCTCGGGGCAGAGCAGCTCGCCCGGCTCGGGATTCACGCTGGGCCTGATCATCTGCATTTTCTCGGGGCTGTTCTCTTCGATGTTGAACTTCAGCTTCGTCTTCGGCGACGAGTTGCGCCTGAAAGCTCTGGCTGCGGGCGCGAGTCCATCGATGGCCGCCAATCCCATATGGTCGCTGTGCACCACTGGCGGGTTTATCGCCAACGCGGTTTATTGCGTCTACCTGCTCAGAAAAAACAAGACCTGGAACGTTTACAAAACCGGCGGCGCGCTCTATTGGATTCTCGGCAGTTTGATGGGCTTGCTTTGGTTTGGCGGGACGTTGATGTACGGTTCCGGAGCTGCGATTCTCGGCACGCTCGGCGGAATGATCGGTTGGCCTGTGTTTATGGTGATGGACATCATCGTCGGCCTCTTTTGGGGGATGATCACCGGAGAATGGAAGGGCGCCGGAAAGGCAGCGCTCACCTACTGCTGGATCGGAATTGGGGTTTTGTGCCTGGCAATCGCGGTGATCGCGCTGGGGGGCGCGGTGTGAAGAATTGGCTTGCTACCTGCTTTTTTTGCGCGGCGGCGCGCTCCAGGGCGGTCCGGCGCTGACTCCGTGGGTTTTCCTGGCATCGACGCCGCGGCCCTCGCGCACTACGTAGTATTGATTGGCTGGCAGGTCTTTCAGCGTTTCCACCAGCCCGTTCGGCCAGCGAATCACGATTTTTTCCGCACGCTCCGCTTTGCCCAACCCGAAATGCAGCCGCAGGTCGCTCTGTGAAATGAATCCGCCGCCGCTGCGCACTTCTTGTTCACGCTGGTCGCTTCCCTGTTCGAGCGTGACCGCGGCTCCCAGCGCGGCACGATTTGACTTGGTCCCGGCCAGTTGCAGAGTGATGAAATTCCCCACGGGTGCGGTGTTGCGGTAGAGCGACGGCGTCTCGTTCATGTTATTGACCACCGCCTCGACCCGGCCGTCGTTGAAAAGATCGCCAAGCGCCATGCCCCGGCCGGAATGCAGCTCGCTCAGCGCGGCGCCGGCCTGCGCAGTAATATTGGCGAACTTTCCGTCGCGCAAATTGAAGTACAGAACCTTGGGCTGGCGGTACCGGGTGCCCAGATTCTGTCCATCCACTTCCGGGTACACGTGGCCGTTGGCGATCAGGATCCCGGGCCAGCCGGAATTATCGAAATCGAAGAACTGCACGCCCCAACCCAGCCAATTTCGGATGGTGCCGAGGCCGGCGCTGAAGGTGACGTCATCGAAAGTGTTCTTTCCGAGATTCAAATAGAGGGTGGGGGAATCATCGCTGAAATTTGTCTTGATGATGTTCTGCATACCGCTGTGGGTGTAATCGTCGGCGGAAACACCCATGCCTGCTTGCGCGGTGCCATCTCCGTTGAACGCGACGCCGGCGACACGGCCAATATCGGAGAAAGTGCCGTCGCGATTATTGTGATAGAGAATATTCGCGGTCGAGTCGCATGCGACGTAGATATCCGGCCAGCCGTCCTGGTCGAAGTCGCCGGTGAGGGATGTGAGGCCATAGCATCCGGCAGTTTTGGTGATCCCGGATTTCTGGGAGACCTCCGAGAAAGTGCCGTCGCCATTGTTGTGATAGAGAACGTTCACCGGCATTTTCAGGCCGCGCGGACCGCACATCACGTTGATGCCCTTCCACTGGCACCATTGGCCTTGCCCGGGCCGCGGCACCGAATCGTAAGAGAAGTCGACGTAACGTGCGATGAACAGATCCGCGTTGCCGTCGCGATCGTAATCGACGAAGCTGCAGCCGGTGCTCCACTCATCCTTGCTGGTTTTCAGGCCGGCTTTTTCGGTGACGTCGGTAAAGGTCCCATCGCCGTTGTTGTGATAGAGAACGTTCTGCCCCCAAAATGTCTCGAGCAGATCGAGGTTGCCGTCGTTGTCGTAGTCGCCCACGCACGCGCCCTGACCCCAGCCGGCTCGCGCCAGGCCCGCTTTCAGCGTCACATCGGTGAAGGTGCCGTTGCGATTGTTGCGATAAAGGCGGCTGGTCGGGGCGCTACCGGCGGCGAATCCTTCCACCGTTGAACCGTTGGGGAGAAATATGTCGGGCCAGCCGTCGTTGTCGTAGTCGAAGATCGCGGCGCCATTGCCGGTAGTCTCGATAATGAATTCTTTGTGCTGTTCGCCGCCATACACGTCGAGCGCGGTCAGGCCGGCTTGGCGCGCAATGTCCTGAAATTGTACGGCGCCGAGTTTTGCAGGGGGCACGGCACTCGGGCGAGAGTGCAGGCTCTGAGCGGTAGCCGCGACCACGATGGCGATAATCGCAGCGGAAACGCAGAGAAGTCGAATGGCGGAAGAGTGCTTCATTCTTTCCACGGGCTTTCGACGGAATCGCTCGGCGCTCGGTTTATGGCTTCCACGCCACCATCGTCTGGCGCGACTCTCCCAGGCCGTCGATTCCCAGCTCGACCACATCTCCGGGCTTCAGATATTTTGGAGGCTTCATGCCCAGGCCAACGCCGGAGGGGGTTCCGGTGCTGATGACATCGCCGGGCAGAAGGGTCATGAACTCGCTCAAATAGCTGACCAGTGTGGGCACATCGAAAATCATGTCCGACGTCGATTCCTTCTGGGCCAGCGTGCCATTCACCTTCAGCCACATGTTCAAGTGCCCCGGGTCGGCCATCTCGTCGCGGGTGGCAAGAAACGGTCCAAGTGGCGCGAAAGTGTCCGCGCTCTTACCTTTCACCCACTGACCGCCGCGTTCGAGTTGATAGCTTCGCTCGGAGTAGTCGTTGTGCAGGACATACCCGGCGATGTATTCGAAGGCCCGATCTTTCGTCACGTAGCCGGCTCTCTTGCCGATTACCACCGCCAATTCAACTTCCCAATCCAGCTTCTCCGCGTCGCGCGGAATGATCACGTTGTCGTTCGGACCGGCCAGCGCGGTGGTGGATTTAAAAAATACCACCGGCTCCTTCGGAATTTCCATGCCGCTCTCGGCGGCGTGCTTGCGGTAGTTCAGGCCGATGCCAACGATTTTGCTGGGGCGGTCGATCGGCGGGCCGAGCCGAACCGAAGATTCGACGCGTGGCGCGCCGGAGCCGCTAGCATCAAACCATCTCCGCAGCGCCGCAAGTCCATCCTTTTCGAAGAAGGATTCGTTATAGTCGGAGCCAAAGCTGGAGGCATTCACGCGGGTCCCGTCGGGAAGAAGCAGGCCGGGTTTCTCTTTTCCAGGGTCGCCGAAACGAATGAGTTTCATACCGCGTGCTTGCTCCGTGTGCTGGTCTTAGCTTTCGAAGTGTTGCCAGCGTCGATCCAGAAACCAAGTGCGAACGACTAGCTAATCGTGGCTGCAGCGGGGAGTCAAGCGGATTCCGGCACCCCGCGTATTTTGCCCCCGGCGCTGGATGCGGTGAACTGGCCGAGGGCCACTACGGTTTGTTTTGTGCATGGAAGGCATCTTTTTCCTTGAATTTAAAGTTTTGGCTTGTTATATGCGATTGGGGAATTCGCAGGCGAAAAAAGAAAAAACGATCGGCGACGCCGCGCCGGCCGAGTCCGCATCCGCGAATTCCGCTCACCGACGAAATGGAAACTCGGCCGAACGCTGTTGGGTTTCTTCCGCTTCTCGAACGTGTGAATATGTATAGGTACACAAATGGAGGCGCCCGAGGTTGGGGCCCGAGTGCAGCAACACTTCTGGTCCGGCGAACGGGAACGGAGATATGCAAAGCGATTCGAGGCCGCGGACATGCAAAGCAGGGTTCTGAAGATCGATCCGCGGGATAACGTACTGATTGCCCTCGCGGACTTGCGGAAGGGCGAGGTGGTCGATTTTGCCGGGGCGAATTATGAGTTGACCTCCGACGTCTCCGCCAAACACAAATTTCTCTTGACCGATCTCGAGCCAGGCGGCCGGGTGATTATGTACGGCGTGGTGGTTGGGAAAGCGAACGAACCACTGCGTCGCGGCCAGGCGCTGACCACCCGGAACCTGCGTCATGAGACGTCGGCAGTCAAAGCGAAGGCGGCCGACTTTCATTGGACTGCGCCCGACGTTTCGAAATGGCGGCAGAGCATATTTTCGGGTTTCCTCCGCGCGGATGGCCAGGTGGGAACGCGAAACCACTGGCTCGTCGTTCCGCTGGTGTTCTGCGAGAACCGCAACATCGCCACATTGAAACAGGCGTTCGAGGAAGAACTCGGATTCGCGCCGCCTCCGGTGTATCGCCAGCAAGTTTCGGAGCTGGCGCGGTTGTATCGCGAAGGTAAATTCGGGGAGATTGAAACCTACCGCGCCGCTGAGACACGAGCGCAGCGCCGGGCATCGTCCCTCTTCAAGAACGTGGATGGCATCAAGTTTCTGCTGCATGAAGGCGGGTGCGGAGGGACGCGCGAGGATTCGAGCAACTTGTGCGCGCTGATTGCCGGGTATATCCATAACCCCAACGTGGCCGGCGCGACGGTATTGAGTCTTGGTTGCCAACACTCGCAGGTGTCGGTGCTTCGGGAAGAGCTGAAGAAGCGCGATCCCAAATTCAACAAACCATTATTTGTCTTCGAGCAGCAGACCAGCGGCACAGAATTTGCGATGCTCTCGCAGGCGATTCAGAAGACATTTTCCGGTTTGGTTGAAGCCAATAAATCCGAGCGGACACCGGCACCGCTTTCGCGCCTCTGCATTGGCCTGAAGTGCGGAGGCTCGGACGGATTTTCGGGAATTTCCGCAAATCCGGCGATTGGGCACGCATCGGATATGCTAGTCGCTCTGGGAGCCCGGACGATTCTCTCGGAATTTCCGGAGCTGTGTGGTGTGGAGCAGGAACTCATGGACCGGAGCACCACGCCGGAGGTTGCCGAACGATTCATTCGCCTGATGCGCGCGTACGACGCGCGGGCCAAGGCGGTATTTTCGGGTTTTGAGATGAACCCGTCACCCGGGAATATTCGCGACGGATTGATTACCGACGCGATGAAGTCCGCGGGCGCCGCCAAGAAAGGCGGAACCTCGCCGGTTACCGCAGTGATCGATTATCCGGAGTACTCGACAGAACCCGGATTGAACCTGCAATGCACGCCGGGCAACGACGTGGAGTGCGTGACCGCGCAGGTGGGTGCGGGCGCAAGCGTGGTGCTCTTCACCACCGGACTCGGAACGCCGACGGGAAACCCGATTGCGCCGGTGGTGAAACTCTCGACCAACTCGGCGCTCGCACAACGCATGCCGGACATCATCGATATCGACACCGGTCCCATCGTTACCGGCGAATTGACGATCGATCAAATGGCTGACAATATCCTCGGTCGCGTAATTCAGGTTGCGAGTGGTGAAGTGCTCACCAAAGCCGAATTGCTCGGACAGGACGATTTCATTCCCTGGAAGCGCGGCGTATCGCTGTGAGAGGTCAGGACTACGAAATGAATCCGTTTCGGTTGGACGGCAGGAACGCAGTGGTCACCGGTGGCGGCAGCGGCATCGGCAAGAGTATCGGCGAGCGATTTGCCGAGGCCGGCGCATCCGTTTGCATTCTGGACGTCGACCTTGCGGCGGCCCAATCCGTTGCCGAGAAGATTAAGAGCGCCGGGGGGAGCGCGCGATCTTACCGCTGTGACGTGAGCGACCATGCCGGGGTGAGGCAGGTATTCGAGCAAGTGGTTCGCGATGGCAACGTGGACATTCTGGTCAACAATGCCGGGGTGTCGCACGTGGGCACGCTCGAAACTACATCGGAGGCCGATGTGGATCGCATTTTCCGCATTAACGTGAAAGGCATGTACAACTGCATGTTCGCGCTCATTCCGCACATGAAGGTGCGGGGCGGGGTGATTCTGAACATGGCGTCCATCGCCGCGTCCCTTGGCTTGAGTGACCGCTTCGCGTACTCGATGAGCAAGGGCGCGGTGGTTTCGATGACCCTTTCGGTGGCGCGAGATTATTTGAAACACAACATTCGCTGCAATTGCATCTCGCCGGCGCGCGTCCACACTCCCTTTGTTGACGGATATCTTCGACAGAACTATCCCGGCCGGGAAGCCGAAATGTTCCAGAAACTTTCTGAATCACAGCCCATTGGGAGGATGGCGCAACCGCGAGAAGTGGCCGATCTGGCCCTATTTTTGTGTTGCGACGAGGCTGCCTTTATCACCGGAACGGATTATCCGCTCGACGGCGGCTTTCTCAGGCTTCACGGCTGATCGAGGTCAACCCCGACTCCACCCATGGACTTACAACTCCAAGACAAAGTGGTGATCGTCACCGGCGGCGGCAAAGGCATCGGCGCCGCGATTTGCCGAACGTGCGCGCACGAAGGCGCGATTCCTGTGATTGTGGATCGTGACGCACCCAGCGGCGAGAAGATGGTTGAGGAGCTGCGCGGCGCCGGCGCAACGAGCCATTCGATTGCTACGGATCTCACCTCGCCTGCCAATTGCCGGATGGCGGTCGCGAGCGTGGTCGAGCGCTTTGGGCGGATCGACGCGCTGGTGAATAATGCAGGGATCAACGACAAAATCGGCCTGGAGAGCGGCACCCCGGAAGAATTTGTCCGATCGCTCGAACGCAACCTGCTGCACTACTACTGCATGGCGCACTATGCTCTGCCGCATCTCAAGCGGGGGCGCGCGCCGATCGTCAATATCAGCTCGAAGACCGCGGTGACCGGCCAGGGCGGCACCTCTGGGTACGTTGCGGCGAAGGGCGGTGTGCTTGGCCTCACCCGCGAATGGGCGGCGGAGCTGCTGCCGTTTGGCATTCGCGTCAACGCGATTCTTCCCGCGGAAGTGATGACACCGCTTTATCGCCAGTGGCTCGATACATTTCCCGATCCCCGGTCGAAATTAAAGGAAGTCGTCGCCACAATTCCGCTGGAGCGCCGGATGACCACACCGGATGAAATCGCGGCGATGGCGGTGTTCCTAATTTCCGCGCGAGCCAGCCACATCACTGGCCAGCACGTGTACGTGGACGGCGGCTACGTCCATCTCGATCGCGCTTTGACCTAAGGGAGCAAAATGGGAACTGCATCGGTACCGCTCACCGAACGGCGCTATGTGGTGCCGCTGATCCTGGTCACCAGCCTGTTTTTTCTGTGGGCGCTGGGCGTCAACCTGAATGACATTCTGATTCCGCATCTCAAGAAAGCGTTCGGCCTTACCGATTTTCAGTCCTCGCTCATTCAGTCGGCGTTCTTTGGCGGTTACTTTCTTGCCGCACTTCCCGCTGGGTGGCTGATGGAGCGGGTCGGATATAAAAAGGGAATTCTGATCGGCTTGATCATTTGCGCCGGCGGAGCGTTGCTGTTCATTCCCGCGTCGTACCTCCGCGTGTACGGATTTTTTCTCTTGGCCCTGTTCGTGATGGCTTGCGGCCAAAGCTTTCTCGAGGTCGCCGCGAATCCTTACGTCACCATCCTGGGGCCGCCGCAGAGTTCGGAGCGCCGGCTGAATACCGCGCAATCGTTCAACGCCGTCGGGGCGGTGGTTACGCCGTTCGTCGGCGCGGCGTTCATACTTTCGGGCATCGAGAATACCAAGGCGCAGGATGCCGAGATGTCGCCCGAGCAGTTGCAAGCGTATCGAGCCTACGA
>Ga0302324_100027153_pt1 | contig 10916 bp, 12 predicted proteins | sample Palsa_T0_1_FD_201949 | JGI IMG/M metagenome (GOLD analysis project Ga0302324, IMG submission 201949) | Peat permafrost microbial communities from Stordalen Mire near Abisko, Sweden - Palsa_T0_1 | ecosystem: Environmental > Terrestrial > Soil > Palsa > Peat permafrost | place: Sweden: Abisko...
TGGCTCTGCCGAATTCGACGGAGGTGGTCGCCGCGCTGAGTGCGGGAGATGTCGCTGGAGCGCACGCCAAGGCGCAGGGTTGGATCTATTCCGGATATAAGATGACTATCTTTTCGACAGCGGAAGAGCAGCAGCGGGAGCCGCTTGAGATTGGTGGTAAGGTTCTGTTCTACCCGGACTTCGCCTTGCGTACGGCGGGCGGTGACGTAAGCGTGCTCGCTCCGTGGAGCAGCTATGTGCTTCAGGATCGCGAGCTGATCTCAGGTCAGAACCCGTTCTCTGATCAAGCGCTTCTGAACCTTCTTCTACCGGCACTCGATGGAAAGAAGAAGTCGGCTTCAGCGGCATAAGAATCGGCGGCGCCCAAAAAGAGCTGATTGAGAAGGGGACGACACTTGGAGGGCGTAAATATCGATGAAAACTGCGTTCGGCGGTTTTTCGCTGATGCCGCCTGAAAATCAGGCAAGTGTGGGCGACCCGCCCAGATGAGCACTGTTCATCGGATTTGGAGTCGTCAATGAGCAGCGCACGAATCGAACAAAAAAGCTATGAGATGCCTCGCGACGGGTTCACTGTCACACATTTCATCACCGTCGCCGACATCGACCGATCGGCTGATTTTTATGAGAAGGTCTTCGGCGGCCGCATTCTCAGCAGAGGTGACAGCAAGGGTGCGTCTGGGCACATTCAGATCGCGAATACTTGGCTGATCGTCAACGTCGGAGGCGGGCCCACCCCGGACAAGCCGTCGGTGACGCTCAGCGTCCCCGCCGACCCGGATAAGGTCAGCAGCTTCTTGAATATCCGTGTTGCGGATATTCGAGCATGCTATGAATTATGGAAAAGTCGAGGAGCCGAGTTCATCACGGAGCCGAAGGAAAAGTACGGTGAAATTCGCTGCTACATCCGCGATCCTGACGGTTACATTATCGAGGTCGGACAGAGCACCGACCTCACGTAAGGCTGACATCGGCGCGGTTGCCGGGGCAAGCCGGTTGACATCGGGTGTCGTTACGATGCTTCCCTTCGATGGAGAGAGACAAGAGATGGAGTGGAAATGGTTGGTGCAGTTTGCGCTGCAGGGTAGCAGTGATTTAGAACGGTATGCCATCCTGCTGGTACGCGTTTCGATCGGGCTGTTCTTCGCCATCTCCGGGGCAAACAAATTGTTTGTCGCCGGTGGCACGAAACCTGTTTACGACACGCTGGTGAAGGCCAAAGTCCCGTTTCCCCACCAGACGGCTTACTTCGTGGCGGGCGTCGAGTTCGTTGGCGGGTCCTTGCTGACCGTGGGGTTTCTTTCGAGCGCAGCCTGCGTGGCTTTATTGGTCGATATGACAGTCGCCACCCTGACCAGCGCGGTCTTCACCCTGCCTAAGGGACTTTCGCCACTCAGTTGGCTCGACGATTTCCTTTACCTTCCGGAAGTCCTATACGTGCTCTTCTTTATCTGGCTGATCTGCTCGGGTCCGGGAAGGTTCAGTGTGGATTACTGGCTCGCCGGAAAGTTGCTGGGGTGATCGATCGACGAGGCACGCTGTTACCGGAAGCCACCTTATCAATCCTCGAGGGTGGCTCGTACAGAGGAAAGCCGGGACGTCTTAAGAGTTGGACAACGGCCCACTCCCACTCGAATATTTTACGCCATTACAATTCGAACCGAGGAATTACCCTTTGAGAGAAACGAGAGGAGTCCAATCATGCGTCCTGATATCGTGCCCGGAGGCATTTTCCCCAACTACGAACTCCCCGATCACACAGGCACAGTGCGCAAGCTCAGCGAGCTACAAGGCGAGGATCCCCTGATCCTCACGCTTGCGCGCGGCCACTATTGCCCAAAGGAGCACCAGCAGCATCTGGAACTCGCCGCGTTCTACCCGAAGATCGCGGTGGCGTACACTCAGATCGCCACGATCGCCACCGACGATCACCATACTCTTCAGGAATTCCGCGCGTCAGTCGGAGCCGAGTGGACATTCCTTTCGGACTCAGACCGGACCATTCAGAAGGATCTTGACATCCAGGAGTACACCGACCCCGAACACAATCCGATGATTCCGCATACGCTTGTGCTCAAGCCGGGCCTCGTGATTTACAGCGTCTATAACGGCTACTGGTTCTGGGGGCGTCCATCGGTCATCGATCTTTGGCACGACCTGCGCGCCGTGACGAGAGAAATCCGCCCCGACTGGGATCTGAGTACTCCTGGACTCCGCGAGGCATGGAGTGAGGGTGACTTCTCTCGTTTCCACGGGTGGAACAAGCGGGCCAGTGTGGAAGATGCCTCGATTGCCGGGAAGAAATAACACCGCCACCAACTTCGTTTTACTGCGTTATGGATTCGCGATCTCTCGATGGCACCAACCTCCGTTCGGGATCAACCCGAGTGTGCGAGGTTTCCCTCACACACTCGCGGGCACTGCGCTTTCTCTAGATCGGCGTCATCTGATCCTTGCTGGGTTTTGATTAATTACTGCCGCCCCGGCCTTAGTCACGACTTCGTCAACAGCACAATCCTCTATCTCAAGCGTAAGTGTCAGGGCAACACACGATTGACGACCGACAGCGGTTTTTAGCGTGGTGTTGGTCTTTTGTTTTCTCGGGATCGACTGATCGACTCGGCGTAAAGCGGGCGACTCGCAAATTGTGAATTGCTCAAAATACAAGTTTGAGCGCCAGTTGGATCAAGCGCGGACCGCCGACCTGGTAGAGCGGATTGAAAACCTCCATTGGCACCGCCGGACCCTAGACTCCTGGCTAGCATTTGCGTCGACTGGCCGAATGAGGGGTCGGTCAGGTTGTTGTCGGGAGGACCGAAGTTTGGGTGGTTGAAGAGGTTGAAGAATTCGCCGCGGAAACGAAGTGCCATCTTTTCTGTCAGGTGAAATTGGCGCTGAAACGCGACATCGGCTTGCCAAGCTCCGAAGCCCCGTAGTACGTTGCGTCCGAAATCGCCCTGCTGCCCGGCGGGCGGTGGAGTAAATGCAGCAGGATTGAATGCCTTGCCGCCGGGATATTGCGAGCCATAGAACACAAGCGGCACACCGGGCACCACGTCAGGGCGCGGGTACAGCGCGATGCCGTCCGCAAAGACAAGCGCGCTAACCACGTCCACCGGTGGAGCTGTTCTATCTAAGTCAATACCGAAGTATTGTTGTCGCAGCCATCGAACCGCGTCTATTATCGGGTAGAACGTCGCAAGGAACGGTGAAGTGTGGTTCTGCGAAGGGTCCCAGCCGCCATTAACAAGAAGTCAAGGATCGCGCGCACGCTCTTGATTCTTGCGTACTTCCTCCTGGTGTCTGCGGGGCGGATCGCTGCGCTCGATCCGGGCCACCGAATCTCACAGTATGGACACTCTTCGTGGAAGATTCAGGACGGATATTTCGGCAGCCAGCCAGTCTCGATTACGCAGACGACAGACGGATACCTGTGGGTGGAAACCGAAGGCGGGATATTTCGATTCGATGGCGTGCAGTTTGTTTCCTGGACTTCGTTGACGGGGGAAAAGCTGCCATCCAACGACTACTGGCCCATGTTGGGCGCGAGGGACGGCAGCTTGTACATCGGAACAGATTCAGGTTTGCTGCGATGGGCAAACCAGCTCTTAACCAGGTATCTGGATGGAGAAACCGTAGGCGGCATCATGCAGGACGAGAAAGGCCAAATCTGGTTTACGCATTACCGGCCTGGCAATTACTCAGATCCACTTTGCAGAATTAGCGGGACAGACGTTCGTTGTTACGATTACGGAACCGTGGAGCGAGGGCTGCTGTCCGCCCCAGGGCATCTCGCGGAGGACGCTTCGGGCAGTTTTTGGGTAATACTGTCTACAGCGGTTGTCCGATGGAAGCCGGGATCCGTCAAGATTTATCGACTAACCTATCAGGGAGGTAACGGAGTGAGGGACCTGGCGGCTGCCGACGACGGCTCCGTCTGGATTGGGATTGAGACACCTGGCCACGGAGGAGGACTGCAACGTATTGTAGGCGGCGTTATGCAGCCATTCGCCGTTCCAAAACTAAACGGCGAAACGCTAGAGGTCTTCACCCTTTTGATTGATCGCCAGGGCAGTCTCTGGGTCGGAACTTTGAATCAGGGTCTCTACAGAATTCATGGTGCGGATGTCGATCATTTTGGAAGCGCGAACGGCTTGTCCAGTGACTCGGTGAACCATTTATTCGAGGATCGAGAGGGCAGCCTCTGGGTGGCCACATCGAAGGGCCTCGATATGTTGCGCGACCTTCCCATGAGCACCTTCTCGACGAGCGAAGGAGTAAGCGAAGATGAAGTTGAATCGGTTCTTGCTGCGCGCGACGGCACGGTCTGGATCGGATCAAACCATCTGCAGGCTCTTGAGTCGAACGGCATATCTCCTGAGCTCGGAAAACGTCTGCCGGGGAATTATGTTACGTCTCTCCTGGAAGATCACACTGGTCGTTTATGGGTGGGAACGGATCACGCTTTGTGGACACGTGAAGGAGGGAAGAACAACGGAATGTTCCGCCAGATAAGGAAGGCGGATGGCAGCGCGATGGGAATGGTCTGGGGGCTGACGGAAGACTCTGAGCATAATATCTGGGTCTCGGCCTACAAGTCGCTCATTCGCATTCGGGATCTAACAGTTCGGGAAGAGTTCCCGCAGCCGCCGATAGCGTTCGCCCAAAAGCTTGCGCCCGATCCGCAAAGCGGAATCTGGCTGGGCCTGTTGAGTGGCAATCTGGCACGCTTTCGGTCCGGCAAAACAGAGATATTTACCTTTCCCAACCACCCGAATACACCAGTCAAGGCGCTTTTTGCGGCGTCGGACGGGTCGATATTAGGCGCGACCGAATTCGGAGTTGTGGCTTGGAAGAGCGGGAAGCAGCAGGTCCTCTCCGCACGCAATGGCCTGCCCTGCGACGATGTCAATATGCTCAATTCGGACGATCAGAGCGATCTTTGGCTTTACTCTGCGTGCGGCTTGATCGAGGTTCCAAGAGAGGAAATACAACGGTGGTGGAGAGAGCCTGAAGCGAAACTGAAGATGAGAGTTTTTGACGCGCTGGACGGAGTCCAGGCAGGGTTGAGCCACTTCAGTGGGAGCTCAAAAGCGCCCGACGGACGATTGTGGTTTGCAAACAATAGCGTGGTCCAGACGATCGATCCGGCTCATTTGACCGGAAATACTGTGCCACCGCCGGTCCATATCACTGGCATCCTTGCGGACCGAAAAAGCTACCCACTGCTGGAAGCTCCCAAACTGCCTGCGCTTACCCGCGACCTTGAGATTGACTATACGGCGCCAAGCCTCTCGGTGCCCAAGAAGGTGCTGTTTCGCTATATGCTCGAGGGGCATGACGCGGGCTGGCAGGAACCAGGGACGCGGCGTCAGGCCTTTTACAACGATCTGCGTCCCCGGCACTATCGCTTTCGCGTGATCGCGTGCAATAACGACGGCGTGTGGAACGAGACGGGGGCGTTTTTGGATTTTTCCGTCGCTCCGGCCTACTACCAGACAAGCTGGTTCAGCATGTCGTGCGCGGCCGGTTTCCTGGCGTTGCTCTGGGGGATCTATCGACTCCGCGTTCAGCAATTGCAGCATCAGTTCGCGATAGGGTTGGAAGCACGCGTCAACGAACGGACACGCATCGCGCGGGAACTACACGATACGCTGCTGCAAAGCCTTCAGGGCCTGATGCTCCATTTTCAAACTGGTATCGACCTGCTCCCGGGGCGTCCGGCCGAAGCGCGTAAAGCACTTGAGATCGCGGTTGATCGGGCGGATCAAACGATCAATGAGGGCCGGGATGCTGTACAGGGCTTGCGCGCCTCCGCGGTCGAAACCAACGACCTCGTCTCGGCCGTAAGGATTCTCGGAGAAGAACTCGGGGCCGCTGACAAAAACCAGAATTCTGCGGTTTTTGAGGTGGAGGTGAAAGGCGCGCCGCGGAATCTCCATCCGATCCTCCGGGACGAAGTCTACCGCATTGCAGCTGAGGCCTTGCGCAATGCTTTCCACCACGCCCATGCTCAGCGAATCGAAGTGGAAATCCTATATGGCGAACGGTGGCTCCGGTTGCGGGTCCGGGATGACGGAAAGGGCATTGACCCGAAATTTCTCAGTGGAGATGGTCGCGAGAAACACTATGGCTTGCGTGGCATGCGCGAACGCGCTGAACTTGTGGGCGGTAAGCTGGCTGTCTGGAGTAAGCTCGATTCAGGTGCGGAGGTGGAGTTGAGCATTCCTGCCTCCACCGCTTACGCAACTTCCTATCGCCGCCGTTCATGGTTGTCTGAAAAGCTTTCTGGGAGAGGGACGAACGGGAAAGCAACCGACGTAAAAGAGACAAAGATAAAGTCATGAGCGCCGATGGCAGTTCAATTCGGATTCTGGCAGTCGACGATCACTCCCTCATCCGCGAAGGGATCGCAACCTTTATCGCTAGTCAATCGGACATGAGAGTGGTCGCCGAAGCCGCTAATGGGCGCGAAGCTATCCAGCAGTTCCGGGAACACCGTCCCGATGTCACCCTGATGGACCTGCAGATGCCAGAAATGAACGGTCTCGATGCGATCATCGCGATTCGCAACGAATTTCAAGAGGCGCGCATCATCGTCTTGACGACCTACAAAGGGGACGTCCAAGTTATACGTGCTCTGAAAGCCGGTGCACGAGGTTACTTGCTGAAGGGTCTCTTGCGTAAAGAACTCTTGGAGACAATCCGCGCCGTCCATGCTGGGGAAAAGCGCATCCCCCCTGACATCGCATCCCAACTTGCCGAACACGCAGTCGATGATACGCTGACCTCACGAGAAATCGATGTCCTGCGCTTAATTGCCGGCGGGAATGCAAACAAATTGGTCGCCGATCAACTCTCGATTACCGAGGAGACGGTTAAGTTCCACGTCAGGAATATTCTCTCTAAGCTTGGCGCAAGCGACCGAACCCACGCCGTCACGATCGCGCTGAAGCGCGGAATCATCGAATTGTGACCTCCCCAAAAGAGTAGTAGTCGTCCCCCCTGTTTTGGCGTCTCAAAATCGTGACAGGCGCGTTTATTGTAAAGCGTCTGAGAGAGGGATTTTCTGCAACGTCTGTTTTCTATGTTCCCAAACGGCTGGCCTGGGCGAGGACTTCTCTTGCTACGGATAGTGGCCGGAATTCTGCCGATTTACGACGGCATCGCCGGACTGGTGGGAGCGGCTCCGCATGGATCGGTTGCACTGCAAATAACCGCGGCCAGTGCGGGAATCTTTTTGCTCGCCGGTTTTTGGACGCCGATCGCGGGAGCACTTCTAGCGGTCAGCGATATCTGGCTCGCTCTTTCGGGAACCGCCCACCTGCGAAGCAGCATCCTCTTGGCAACCATCGGAGTTGCGATCGCGGTCCTGGGACCCGGCGCTTGGTCGATCGATGCTCTCCTTTTTGGCAGAAAGCGTCTCGATATTTGAGTGCAGCTGAGTACTCCTAGGTGTCTTCAACAGATTGTCTTCAACCCCCTCTAAAGTTGAGTCACCGCCCATCTCTATAGACGGGGTCCGGAACTGTTCCATCTAGGGTTGTTCCGCTGGCAGAACTTGTTCTAGAGTCCGTGCATCGATCCAAAAGAAATAAAAAACAATGAGCGTTTTCAGGAGTGAGTTATGAATGCAGCCTTGAATTCAGCCGTAAGTTTAGCGACCAAGCCCGCAACCCAATTTAAAGTCGACGCTCTTGCCAGATTCGCCGCAGCCGGCCACGAATTAACGCTGCCACCCATGTCGGAGATTGCGCCCGTCGTCTTCGTTGTCGACGATGACGTTTCGGTCCGTGAATCACTGGAAACGTCGATTCGCTGCGAAGGCTGGCAGGCCCAGACGTTCGCTTCCGCGAAAGAATTCCTCAACCGCCCGCGAAGCCTCGGTCCAAGCTGCCTCGTCCTCGACTACTCTCTTCCGGACCTCAACGGTCTTGAACTACAGAAGCGCGTCGCAGTCGAACGCCCCGAGATGCCGATCATCTTCATCACGGGCCACCGCGATGTGCCCATAACAGTGCAGGCTATGAAGGCGGGGGCTCTCGAATTTCTGACGAAGCCTTTCAGCGATGACGTCCTGTTAGAGGCGATCCGCGACGGCCTCAACCGTAGCCGCGCGGCTCTTCGTCACCAGGCGGACATGCAGCAACTCCGGAACGGTTACGCCTCCCTTTCTTGTCGCGAACGTCAGGTTATGGCGTTGGTAGTCTCTGGCCTGTTGAATAAACAAGTTGCTGGGGAACTCGGGATCAGCGAGATCACAGTGAAGGCCCACCGCGGCAAGGTAATGCAAAAGATGCGGGCCGATTCGCTTGCCGACCTGGTGAGAATGGCCGCTAGGCTGGGTCTCCCACGCGCCCCAGTCTTTCACGCATAAGTCGCGCTGCGCGAATACTGGTCGGACGTTTACGGTCAAAAGCGCATAGAGGCCAAGTCATGCAGAAGATGAGGGCCAACTCGCCTCGCTGACCTGGTAAGAATGGCTGGCAAGCTTGGAGCGACGCGTCCGGTGATCCATTTGGCGTGATCCCTTTCACAATCGCGCCGTCGTCTTCTCATGGAACGCAATCGTCGAAGCGGCCACTGCAAAGGTATTGATCAACACTATCGTCCAATAGATTGTCATCGAAGCTTGTGGCTTAATCGCGTCGTGTGTTGGAGTCGACAAGAAGAGGCTTATATGTCACAGAAGAAAACAGCAATCGCAACGGGAGAATCACGAAGCGAGCGATACCTAGTGATCGAAGCCCGATGGTATGAACCTTTCCGTGAGCGTTTTGTGTTTGCGCTTCGTGACGAAGAGTTGCTACGCCAACGAATTTCCGGCGTCAGCGCCGTCGGGATCGGCTTTGGTGTTTGCAAAACGGCAGCCGCGGAAAAGCTTGCAGTCGACTGTGAGGGCGACCACCGCAGAGCTCAATCGCCGAGGCAAGGCCCGCGACATAGAGTCGGGCTTCCGGATACTCGACGTATAGCAGGCGCGACTCTACAGTATGCGATCGCAGCCAGCGTTCTGGTGTTCTATTCGAAGAATGTCCTGGGAGCAGCACTGCGAGCACTTGTGGGCGGTTAGTTGTCGATTGGGGCCGTAGTGCAGGAGGTGAATATGACGTGGGCGAAGTGGATCTTTGCGTACCTGTTCGACTGTGTTCATCGGCACACGACTTGGCCGCAACGCGCCCGCACCGGGTTCGACTACGTCTGCTGTCTCGATCGCGGGAAGGAGTTTGCATATTCGACTCAGTTGATGTGCATAGTGAGCAAAGAGGAACAGCTGAAAGATCGAAGTCAGTACAGATGGGGAATGCCGAGGTTGATGGATATCCCGCCGCGCTCATCACATGAGGCGAGCGCTCCTCGAATCAATTGATACCAAGGTGCTGCCGATACTATCGTCCAATTGCGCGGCTACGGTTGTTCTGGCCTAATCGCGAAAGCCAGTTTAACGAGGAGATAAAAATGAAACTCTCGCAAATGTACCGAACCGCTTTGATCGCAACCACGATGCTGATCGTGTCGTCTGGACTCGACATGAGGGGATTCGCTCAGACGAACTCCCCGCAAGGGGCCAAGAATATTGTCCTGGTTCACGGCGCCTGGGCGGATGGATCGTGCTGGTCCAAAGTGATTGCGCTCCTCCAAGCGAAGGGTTTTCATGTGGTCGCTGTGCAGAATCCTTTGACCTCGCTGGCCGACGATGTAGCGGCGACGAAGCGCATCATCGCGTTGCAGGACGGACCAGTAATACTAGTTGGCCATTCCTACGCCGGCGTGGTGATTACCGAAGCGGGTAATGACCCAAAGGTTGTCGGGTTGGTCTACGTGGCGGCGTTCGCGCCCGGGGAAGGTGAATCCATCAATTCTGTCAGCAAACCATATCCGCCGGCACCGTTGGGCGGCGAGCTCCGGCCCGACGCCCAGGGTTTTCTAACGGCGACTCCAAAAGGAATTGCCGAAGACATGGCGCAGGATCTGCCGGCTAGTGAGCAGCGGATACTCACGGCGACACAGGGCCAAACGTCGGCATCTGTTTTCGGAGCCACAGTCACGACAGCTGCGTGGAAGAGCAAGCCTTCATGGGTCGTAATAGCGGAAAACGACCGGGCGATTCCGCCGGAACTCGAGAAAGACGAAGCAGCGATCATAAAGGCAACTTCAATCACCCTACCGGCTAATCATCTGGCGATGCTGTCTCACCCGAGAGAAGTGGCGGAGTTGATCGAGCAAGCGGCGGCGAAAGCCAAATAAAGCACGTGAATGAATTGGATTGGGATAGTCTTCAAGTTTCAGCACCTCCAGACCGCCACATGCGTGGAGAACGATTGCTTTCATATTTGATCTTCCCGGGCTGTGCAGTAAACGTTCACAAACAAAACTTAGATGAGCGAAACTAGAACTCGAAGTAACTTAATCCGAAACGACGCACCGATTCTGGCGCTCAACATGGCTCGTCTTCGCTGAAGTTTGACATTCCGCCCACTTCAGCACATCCCAGATCTCGCACTGCAAGTAAAAGCCTGATGAGATGCAAGGCGCTATCACTCCTTCGCTAACGGCATCATGAACCAGCTCGTACGCTGCTTCGTAACCCGGGATCTGCACTCGCTTGGCAAGCTCGATCAGTTCCTGCAGTGGAAGTTCCCGTTCAGCGATCATCGAAAGCAGCAACATAAGCCCGTCCGGGCCCGCGAACCGGTCAAGAGCTAATCCCCTCTACGATGCCCCGGTTTTTTCTGAATTCGTCTCGAGGATTGTACCGACATCCGTATGCCTCTGGCGATCTTGCGCCGGTGTTGCGACGGTGCACTAACCGTAAACCGCTTACTTTTGGTTTTCCCCTGGTGTCCTCTGCCGCAAGCCACTCCACCCATCCTGCCTGTAGATCTGGCACAAGTTGGCCGCAACTATCACATCGCC
>Ga0302324_100027155_pt1 | contig 10916 bp, 13 predicted proteins | sample Palsa_T0_1_FD_201949 | JGI IMG/M metagenome (GOLD analysis project Ga0302324, IMG submission 201949) | Peat permafrost microbial communities from Stordalen Mire near Abisko, Sweden - Palsa_T0_1 | ecosystem: Environmental > Terrestrial > Soil > Palsa > Peat permafrost | place: Sweden: Abisko...
GCAAACCGGCCAGGCCCCAGGGCGTGAACACATTCCAGCGGGCCAATCCACCCAAAGTGTACGTGCCTTGCGCCGCCACGATTTCGTTGAGCGAAAGCGAGCCGGCCAACATCAAGACAGGCACGGTGGAAAGCACCAACGGCACTTCATAGCTGATCATTTGCGCGATGGCCCGCATGGCTCCGACCAGGGAATATTTGTTCTGGCTGGACCAACCCGCCATGAACACGGCCAGTTCCGAAGCCGAGCCAATGGCGAAAAAAAACAAAATGCCGGCGTCAAGGTCGATGGCGCTCATGTTGCGCCCGAACGGGAGCACGGCAAACGCGAGCCATATTGGAACCGATAACGCGAGGGGCGCGAGAAAATGGACGGTTTTATCCGCCGAAAAGGGGACGATGTCTTCCTTGGTCAGCATCTTGATGCCATCCGCCAGTGGTTGCAAAAGCCCGAACGGACCAACGCGGTTGGGGCCATAGCGATTCTGCATTCGGCCGAGCAGTTTGCGTTCGACCACACTGGTCAACGCGAAACAGCCGCCGAAAACTGCCATCATGATGGCTATTTCCAAAGCGGCGGAAATCAGCGGTTGGACATACACAGGGAATAAGCCCGCGATCCAATGGCCGGTTCCGACAAAAATCTGGTCGAGGCCGTTCATGGCGCAGGAGGAGGCGCCATCGGCGGTTTGGCGGGTGCGGCGGCTTTGGCGGCGGCGGCCGCTTCCGCCTTTTGCTTTTCTTCCACACGGCGGAGGTCTATCTCCGCTGCTTCGGTCTTATGCAGCTTATTGAAGTAATCGTTCGGCTTGGCCAATTGCGTTTTATTGAGCAACAGTCCGCCGAAACGGTCACCCGTGCTCAATTCGAAAACCTGGTCCATCTTGATGGCGTCGAAGGGGCAGACTTCGACGCATATTCCACAACTCATGCAGACGGAAATATCGATATCAAACACCTTCGGCTGCATTTGCATCTTGCCCACGAAGTCCGGTTTTTTGACTGTGTCTTTGACAATGTAAATGCATTGCGGCGGGCATTCTTTTTCGCAAATCATGCAAGCAGTGCAACGCAATCCTGGCAGCGCCTCGGCGCCATCATAAACCAGGAACGGAATCGTGCGCGCGTTTTCCACTGGGGCCAACTTCTCCTCGGGATATTGCACCGTGGTCAATCGCGCCTCGTCATGGTAACTCCCGGCGAAATTCCGCGCCGTCTCGATCATGCCCTTAATGATGCCCGCGCCGTTCATCAGCGATCGACCTCCCCCAACACAATGTCGATGCTGCCCAAAATGACGACCACATCGGCGATCGTCTGACCAAGGCACATGTCTTCCAGCACGGTCAGGTTAATCAAACTTGGGGGACGGACGCGGTAACGGTACGGGTTGGGGCCGCCGTCGCTGATAAGATAAAAACCCAATTCCCCCTTTGGGCCTTCAATACGGCCGTAGGCCTCGCCCGCCTTGGGGCGCAAGTTGCGCAACTTGGCTTTCGGGTCCATGATCGGCCCGCCAGGAATATCGCGCAAAGCTTGCTCGAGAATTTTCAACGATTCGCGCATTTCGAGAATGCGAATCATGTAACGGTCAAACACGTCGCCGCGCTCGCCCAAAGGCACTCGGAATTGGAACCGGCCATAGACCCCATATTGATCCACTTTGCGAATATCATAGTTGACACCAGAAGCGCGCAGCATCGGACCGGTCACGCCGGCGTTCACCGCCAATGGAGCCGGGAGCACGCCCACTCCTTCGGTGCGAGCCTGTAGGATTTCATTGCCGGTGAGCAAGGCCTCGAATTCATCGAGAAATTTGGGGAAATCCGAAACGAGGCGGCGCACCTGCTCGATCCAGCCGGGCGGCAAGTCGCAACGGCAACCGCCAAAGCGCATGTAATTGCACATCATGCGCGCGCCGGTGAGGGACTCGAATAAATCCAGAATTTTTTCCCGCTCGCGGAAAGCGTACATGAGCGGTGTGCCAAGCGCGCCCATGTCTTGCAGCAGAAATCCGGCGAGCGCGGAATGGTTGATCAGGCGCGTCAATTCGCTCAGGATGACGCGGATGTATTCGGCCCGTTCCGGCGGCACCAGGCCGGCGAGCTTTTCCACCGTCATGGCGTAAGCCCAATTGTTGGTCAGCGAGCAAATGTAATCCAACCTGTCAGTGTAAGGAATGGAGCCCAGGTAAGAGCATTTCTCGGCGATTTTTTCGTGATTGCGGTGCAAGTAGCCGAAGACAGGCTTGAGTTTGACGACCGTTTCGCCGTCCAGCGAGACATCCATTCTAAACACGCCGTGTGTCGAAGGGTGCTGTGGCCCCATCGCGACTTCCATGATCTGGCTCGGGGGAGCTGAGGCGGCTAACTCAGTTGGGCTGGCGGTCGCCATCATACCGGCGCCCCTGCAGGAAAATGTTTTTTCGCCTTGGCCAGGATATCGTCGTGGGGAGTGGGTTCGTACTCGTAATCGTCCGCTTCGACGTAATCCTTGCGCATCGGGAAATCTGTGAATTCGGGCCACATTAAAATGCGCCGCAAATCAGGGTGCCCCTCAAAGACGATGCCGTAGAGATCAAAAATCTCCCGCTCTTGGAACTCGCAACTGCGCCACACCGGCGTGAGCGAAGGCAACGAAACGCGGTCGGTGCGATTCTCCGTTCGCAGGCGGACGATGAGCGGGCCGTGTTTGAGGCGCATCGAATACAAATGATAAACCGCCTCCAAATAGGCGGGAGTTTTCCTTTCGCACATTTCCTCGACTTCCTTTTCCACGCCATCGACGGTCTTCTTGACTTTGATTTTTTCTTTGATGATTTTTTCCGGCCAATCGACGCCGGTCGCGTTGGAGGCGTAATCGAAGGCCAGCGCAGAATCATCCCTCAGAAATTGCGCGACGGCTCGCGCATGGTCGCGATCCAACAGGAGCGACGGCTGATTGGCCGGACTGCCGTTAGGAATGATCTCAACCTGAGCACCGGGCGCCGCTGCGACGATGCGGGTCTTCAATTGTTCGAGCGTTTCCATGGGGTTTCATTCCGTGCGTGTCATCGGGGGCGGTTGCCAGAGGGAAGGATTATTGGGTGGTTCGAGATCATGCGGGCCAAATTTCGGAATCGGGAATTCGCTCGGCGCGGCGGGGTCAAGATGGCGCGGGCGTTTTTCTCCGGTGAGGTGTTGGCGGTCGATCTTCTCCTGCAACGTCATCAGCGCCTGCAACAAAGCTTCAGGCCGAGGCGGACAACCGGGTATGTGCACGTCCACGGGGACGTAACGATCAATGCCTTTGAGGACGTTGTAGCCTTCCTTGAACGGGCCGCCGGAAATCGCGCACACGCCCATGGCAATCACGTATTTGGGCTCGGGCATTTGATTGTAAAGGCGCACGATCTGCGGCGCCATTTTCTTGGTCACCGTTCCGGCCACGATCATTAAATCCGCCTGGCGCGGCGAGGGGCGAAACACTTCCGCGCCAAAGCGGGCGATATCAAAGCGAGCCATCGACGTGGCGATCATTTCGATGGCGCAGCAGGCCAGCCCGAATTGCAACGGCCAAAGCGAGTTCTTGCGGCCCCAATTGTAAAGCTCCTCCATCGACGTGGCGACAATGCCTTGCCGCCTCAACTCGCTTTTTAGTCCTTCATCGATCATAAACGTTCATCTGCGCGCGATCACGCCTTTGACGCACAACCATACCAGCCCTTCGACCAGTAAAAGAATAAAAATCAACATGGCCGCACACGCTCCCACGGAAAGCCCCTTGAACGCGGCGGCAAAGGGAAGAAGGAAGATGGTTTCCACGTCAAAAATCAGGAAGACAATGCCGTAAAGGTAATACTCCGACTGAAATTGCACCCAGCCGGTAGCTTGAGAATCCAGGCCGCATTCGTAATTGGCATTTTTGCTCGGCCCGGATTTACGTGGGGAAAAAGCACGCGCCCAAAGCCAGGCAAAGATAAGTGGAGCAATGGCGAAAACCACCGCCGCGATCGCAAATAGCACCAGGAATGAATAAGGGCCAAGGATCATTTCTGTGTGTGGTTTGCCTGAGCATGGAGGCGTTGGCAAGGAGGAAAAAGGGAAGCGCTCAATAATCTTACTTCGCGAAATACAAACCAAGGAGGAGGCCAAGAGCAATCCAGATCAGGTAACTTGGCCAAGCCCGCTTTTTGGGTTTGGCCGGAAGCGGAAAGTCCGGCTGAATGCCTGCCGCCAACATTCGATCGTAGAGATGTGGATGCATTTTGTTGTTGGTTGAACTCACGGCTGGAATCAGGGAATCGCGATAAAGCTTTTCCAGCGCGCGCGCGTACACGCCGTTGGCGCATTGCTTTTCTGTAGCGAACTTGTCGGCTCGGGTTTCCATGCGCCTGGCCAATTTCCGAACTAAAATTATGGCGAGCAAAACCAGGCCCGCAATAGCACACACTGCTGAAGGCCCAAAGTTTATGGCTGGGCGCAAAAAAATCAGGGGGAAAAAACTCAATGACCCGGCGATGCGGGCGAGCAGCACGCGCTTGGGTTCCATCAAGTGGGCCAATTCGTGGGCGCAAATAGCGGAGATTTCGTCATCTGAGGAAATTTCCAGTAAACGAGAACTGAACGCCAATTCACCCGTGGTGGGCATGGCGAAGGCCAGCGCTAATGGGACATCCAAAAGCCAAGTCCGTGGTTCAGGAACACCGATCCGATTAGAAGTCCCAGCCACAATGGACCTTAATCGTTGGTCTGGGCGGCGAAGCACTTTGATCCAACGAAGACTCCGCATGAAAAGCCAAAACAACCATATGAAAATGAAACACATCAATGCACCGCTAATTACCAACGTGGCAACCCCAGGCTTATCGGGCATCGCGATGGCACAGACGATCAAGATAACAATCCATGTTCCGCGCATCGCCGTAAAAAGCATCACCAACCTGAGCCATCCCCATAAAGTGAACCATGGAAACATTTCGTGACTCAATATGTACGATCCAAGCATGGCTCCCACAAAACCTGCCAAGGGGGCGCAAGCGGGCAAGCTGTCGTGCATGTTCGCCAATTCCCCGACGAAAAGACACAGAGGAATCAGCCAAGCGTTCATTGCGCTCGACTGTCGCACAGGCCAAAGTAATCGCGCTCGCTCGCTCCAATGGGCCGCCGCGGCTTTCCGCCACGGCGTTGCGGCCAGCCAGTTCAGGGAAAATGTCAGAAGCCCCGCGACTACGAAATTGATGGGAACGAGCAGCCAACTCACGATGCTGCAAACTGGCTCAAAGCCATTCCAAACACCAGCCAATTCGACGAGCGCTTCTACAAAACGGCGTTGTCAATCAATCGGGTTTTGCCCACAAAAACAGCCAGCGCGATCTGCGTGCCGCGCGTGACCTTGGGCGCGTAGTTTAAGGTCTTCGGATCAAAGAACTCAATGTAGTCCACGCGGGCTTGCGGCTGGGTGATGATCAATCGATGCAGCTCCTTGCACAATTGCGCCGCCGGGATGCTGCCGGCCGCTTGAACCAATTTCCGGGCCCGGGTGATCGCGTGCCAAAGAATCACCGCCTGCTGGCGTTGTTCCGGTGACAAATACTTGTTGCGCGAACTCATGGCCAGGCCGCTGGATTCGCGCACGGTCGGGCTGACAATAATTTTCAACGGAAAATTAAGGTCGTTTACCATTTTCTGCACGACAGCCGCCTGCTGAAAATCCTTCGCTCCGAAAACGGCGACCGCCGGTTGCACAATATTGAACAGCTTTGTCAAAATGGTAGCCACGCCGCGAAAATGCGTGGGCCGCGCCGCGCCTTCCATGCGTTGCGAGAGTTTTTCCTCCGTGACATAAGTGCTGAAATCTTCGGGATACATTTCGCCATCGGACGGCGCGAAAAGGACATCCGCGCCTGCTCCGGCGCAGAGTTTTTTGTCGCGCTCCAAATCACGGGGGTAAGCGGCTAAATCCTCGTGCGGCGCAAATTGGGTGGGATTGACGTAAAGGCTGACCACCACTTTACCCTTGCGGCCCACGGCCCGGCGCGCGCGCTTGATGAGGCTCACATGGCCTTCGTGCAGAAAGCCCATCGTCGGGACAAAGCCGACGGCAGCACGCTGGGCCTGCCACGCCCGGGACTGGCGTTGCATGGCGGATATGCTTTGAACAAATCGCATCGTCAATACGTTGAGGGAAAGCATAGGGGAGGCAATGCAATATTTCCAGCGAGGGAGCCATTTACTCGATGGCACATTGACGAAGCCGCCTTTGAAACTTACGCTCCCCTCATGCAGCAAGGCCAGCCCAGCCGTACCGCCTGGGGCGCAGCCGTTCATCGGGCGGCGCATCAAGAGTTGGAGCGCGGCTTCATTTTTGCCGATCCTTTGGCGGTGCGCATCCTGGGGCGCGACGCTGAAGTGGCGATTGATGCCGCCCGGAACAATCCTGCCAAAGCGAAGCTGCGCCTGTTCATCGCCGTTAGGACGCGCTTTGCGGAGGACGCCCTGGCGGCGGCGGTGGAACGCGGCGTGCAACAATTGGTGGTTCTTGGCGCAGGCCTCGACACCTACGCCTACCGCTCGCCCTTCGGGGATCGGCTGCGAATTTTCGAAGTCGATCATCCGGCCACACAAGCTTGGAAACGCGAACGCCTGGCGGAAGCCGCCATTTCCGTCCCTCCATGTCTCACATTTGCCCCGGTCGATTTCGAAAATGAAACGCTGGCGGACGGTTTGCATGCAGCCAGTTTTGATTCGTCGAAGCAGACTTTTTTTACGTGGCTTGGGGTGGTTCCCTATTTGACTAACGAAGCCGTCTTTTCGACGCTAAGTTTCGTCGCGAACATAAAGGGCGGTGCCCATGTCGTCTTTGATTACGCCAATCCTCCTGACCCGAGCCAGCCAGAATTTGCTGCCGCGCACGAAAAGTTGGCCGCGCGCGTCGCCGCCATCGGCGAGGCGTTCAAGAGCTTTTTTGAAACCGAGCCGTTTCACGAAAAGCTGCGCAGTCTTGGTTTCCAGGAAATCGAAGACTTGGGGCCGATCGCGATTCGTGATCGATATTTTCCAAACTGGGAGGCCCGCGTGCATGATCGCGGCGGCCGTATCCTGCGCGCGACGACACTGTAAAGATTCCAACTTACTGACTTTGCAGTTGACGTAAAGCGGCCTGAGCTTCGGGATAATCGGGATGGAGGCGCACGGCCCGGCGAAGATGTTCAGCCGCTTCAGTCTTTTGGCCTGCGCGCATGAATGCCAGCCCCACGTTAAACTCTGTTTTGTAATCCTTGGGATCGAGCTTCAGCGCAGTCAAATAGATTGGCAGCGCTTCGCTCAATTTGTTTTGTTCTGCCAGCGCGTTGCCCAGCCAGCCGTAAGCATTTGCGTTGCCGGGTTGCAAGCGGATCAGTTCACGGAACGGCCTCTCGGACTCCGCCATTTTGTTTTGCGTGGCATAAATGAAACCCAACTGCGTCCAGGTATCGATGCGGTTGGGATTCAAACGCACAGCTTGCTCGAACTCCGTCACGGCCTCGCCAGCGCGGCCTTGCGCCTGCCACGTGAGGCCCAGATTGTGATGGGCCTCGCTGGAGTTGGGATTGAGCTGCAAGGCTTGCCGGTAGGTTTGCACGGCCTCGGCAAATTCATTGGTGTCGTGACTGGCACTGGCGGCGTCGGCCAGGGCATTGGCGAGGTTGAAGACGTAGAGATATTCCGTGCGCAGACGCGCGGCGATGCGGTAATGCGGGATTGCGTCGTCGTAACGTTTTTGATCCAGAAAAATGCCGGCCAGATTGTTGTGGGCTTCGGCGTAATTAGGCTCGCCCTCGACGGCAGCGGTGAGGTTGGAGATCGCTTCGGGGATTTTATTCTCCTTGGAGTAAAGATTGCCGAGGTTGTAACGCGCCATGTAATTGTTTGGCGTAGCGTCAATCATCCGTTTGAAAAGCGCTTCGCTATCCTTCCAATAAAATTCCTGATGGATGGTCAAAGCTGCGCACACGGCCAGAACACCTACAGTCACGACGGGTGCGAACCACGTAATCTGCCCGACGGGGCGCAAATCTGTTTTTAGTACGGGCACCTCGCCGAGGCGACCGCGGACGGCTCGGCGAGCCGTCCCTACCTCCTGCCAGGCGCAGGCCATCTCCCACCCACCCCAAATGAGGATGATGAAAATTCCGATGAGGGGAACGTAGGTGTAGCGGTCGGCGATGGCCTGCATTCCGACCTGCACAAAACCGATCACCGGCACAAGCGTCCCGATATACCAAAACCAGCCGACCGCCAGATACGGCCGCTTGCGCCGTTGCACCACGACCAGCACGGAGATTGTCAACAGGAATAAAGCTGCCAGCGCCACTTCCCACAGCGGCCATGCTCCTGACCGAAGGTAAAGTCCGGCGAGGCCGTGCGGCCAAAACATCAGTTCGATATAGCGCACATAAGAAATCAGGGCGTTGGCCGCACGAGAACCAAGCGGAAAATCGTGCAGCCCCAGCATCGCGCCGCCGTGTTGTTGCACCAGATAAGTCACGACGCACGACGCCGCGCTGAGAAGCAAAAATGGAATTTTTTCCGCAATCAACCTCCAGGCTGTCGACGCTGTTTTGATTCTTCCCAGCGGCCAGTAATCGAGTAACAGCAGGGTGAAGGGAAGCGTGACCAACATCGGCTTCGACATCAGACCCAGCGCGAAAAGCGCCATGCTTAGAGCATAAAAAACTTTGCGCTTTGAACCTTGAACTTTGAACTCTTCCGCGTAGCGGACGTAAGCCCGAGTCGTTAAAAACCAGAAGAACGTGCTCAGCACATCCTTGCGCTCCGCGACCCAGGCGACAGATTCGACATGCAGGGGATGCAATGCAAAAAGGGCGGCCACCGTGGCGCTGCGCCATACGGCCCCGGTCAGGCGATTAAGCAGAATGAAGAGCAGCACCGTGTTGGCTGCGTGTAAGAGGAGATTGACGAAATGCGGCCACCATGGTTGCACGCCGAATAATTGACAGTCCAGCATATGGGAGAACATGGTGATCGGATGCCAATTGCGCGCGACCTCGCTATGCCAGGCCCACTTGAAACCTTCGGCGGTCAGACCGGCTTGAACATGCGGGTTGGCCGTGACGAAATCGGTGTCATCGTAATTGACGAATTGGAAACGCGTCACAGGGCAAAAGACCGCGATAGTCACCAGTGCCAGCGCGATGGCGATCCAAAGTGAAGACGGCGGATTTGCCTGGGGCGAAGAAGGGGGCAGGCGTGGGGTTTTGCGGGCGCTCATTTAGCCTTGCAAAGAGTGGGGCGATTCCTGGTCTGCTTGAGCGCCGAAAGGCCTATGGCGGAATTCCCGATTCAACACTCGCTTCGCCGCTAAAGCGCATACGACTCAAGATACCCGCACTTGACGCAGCGAAAAGTGCGAATGGTGTGCTGCTCTTTGCCTTCGATTTTTGCGCTGCCGAAGAAGCTGAACTCGGGCTTGCCGGCCACCCAGCGCGGCACCTCGATTTGCCCGCTGCCGGGCGCCACTTCGGGCACAAATCCCACCTGCATCTCTCCGCTGCACCTCAAACATTTTGGTGACGGCATGTCTGCCCATTTCGGATCTTTTGAGCCACCTATGTTCATAATTGTTTACTGGCCAACCAAACCTGCGCCGCAAGCGCGACTGCGTCAAGACACAATTTGTCAAGTAGAGTGCGCGGCTTCATCGCGCCTGGCCAAAGAGCCGCAAAAAGTTAGCCTCCACCTGTGCGGCAAGTTTCTCCAGCGGCAGTTCCAGCAACTCGGCGGCGAATTCATAGACCGCTCGAAGGTTGGCCGGGTGGTTGAGGGGCTTGCCACCCTCGTCAAATATAGGAAAATGGTTGCGCTCTTCGGGCAAAAGTTGGTCAGGAGCATCAGTCTCGATGAGGAGGCGGTCCAGCGGAACGCGGAGGAAAGTTTCGCGTTGGCGGGCCTTGCGCTCGTGCGCAAAATATCCGGGCAGCGAAAAATAGGCGCCCAGCTTGACCAACTCAGGAATAAGTTCTGCCGCTCCGCCGTAGGAGTGCAGGAGAAAACCGCAAGCTGGGCGCGCTTCACGTCTCAGGATTTCCAGCAACGGCCCCCAAGCCTTAAGGCAATGAATGCTCACCGGCAAGTTGCGTTTGGCCGCAAGCCTAAGCTGCCAGACGAACACCTCTTCTTGCGCGGGCCAGTCGAAGTCTTTAATCCATTTGTCCAATCCGATTTCGCCGATGACCGATGGCACCGCGTCCAGAAAGCGCTTTAATTCGGCTTGCCAGCGCGGGGTGCGTTCCTTCACGGACCAAGGATGATAACCAAAGGAAGGCAGCACTTGCGGAAATTGCCGCGCCAGCTCCAGCACATCCGGCCAATCCTCCTCACACGAGCCGTTGACCACCATTCTGGCCAGCGGTTCGGATTGCAGGGCGGACATGATGGCGGGCAGGTGCGCTTTGAGCCGCGGGTCTTGCAAATGATTGTGGGCGTCGTAAAGCTTCACGTCGTCAGACTTGTTTGATGGGCGCGCGCAAAATCCTGGATGGCGCGCCAGATTTTTCCCAGGCTATTCCGGCGATTCGGCGTCAGATGCTGCGTAATGCCCAATTTTTCCAGAAAATCCGGGCTGGATTTCACAATGTCCTCCGGCGGTTGCTCGTTGCACAGATCGCAAAGCACGACGGCCATTCCCCTGACGATGGCGGAATCCGAATCGGCGCGAAACCGGCAAAGTCCGCCGGCGAATTTCGGGACAAACCAGACTTTGGCCAAGCAACCTTCCACCCGGAAAGCATCGGTCTTGAATTCCGGTTCCAACGGCGGCGCGTGCCGGCCCAGGCCAACAATGTAACTCAGTCGATCTTGAGCATTTCGCAAGTCTCCTAAAGACATGGCCAGTTGCCGTTGTTTTTGCTAAATCGTCACTTCAAGGCAAATTACG
>Ga0302324_100027157_pt1 | contig 10916 bp, 5 predicted proteins | sample Palsa_T0_1_FD_201949 | JGI IMG/M metagenome (GOLD analysis project Ga0302324, IMG submission 201949) | Peat permafrost microbial communities from Stordalen Mire near Abisko, Sweden - Palsa_T0_1 | ecosystem: Environmental > Terrestrial > Soil > Palsa > Peat permafrost | place: Sweden: Abisko...
GAATCGTCGCACTGGCCGAACAGGCTGTAGTGCTGGTTGAGAGAATCGACGGCTTGCTCGGTGACGAAGAACTGGCTGCCATCGGTGTTCGGCCCGGAGTTGGCCATGGCCAGCTTGCCGGGCTTGTCGAAGTTCAGGTTGGGATCGAACTCGTCGTTAAAACTGTAGCCCGGGTCTCCCATGCCGGTGCCCGTCGGATCGCCGCCCTGAATCATGAACTCGGGAATGACGCGATGGAACGTGGTGTTGTCGTAGAGGGGTTTATGATGCTGCTTTTTTTTGGTGGCTGGGTCGGTCCAGTCAATCGTCCCCTCGGCAAGGCCGATGAAGTTGGCCACAGTTTTGGGCGCCTGCTGCTGATAGAACTGGCAGGTAATGCGGCCCATGGTGGTATCCATTACCACGGTCGGGCCGTTGGGGTGGATCATGACTGCTGCTGTAGCCTGAGGCGCGTCGGGCAGGTCTTCCGCAGGTTTAGCGGTCTGCGTAGTCGGCGTCTGAACTGGCGGCGGGGTGCTGGATTGTTGCGCAGTCGCCGGAGCGGCAAAGGCAGCGGTCAAGGCGAAAATGAGGAGCGGGTGCGTGAGTTTCATGCCTTGATTGAGGGTAAATCATGGGGCGGGGGGACTGCCAGAGGCGCGTGCTGGGGATATATCGTAGTCACATGATGGTTATCCGGATTCAACTCTCTCCTCGGCGCACGGCCCTTGCCCTGAGCATGTTCTGTTGTCTTGCGCTCTGTGCTGCTCACCTGAGAGGCCAGGCCACAAAAGAGCGCAGTGGAAACGACAAGCCCGCAGCGGCCGATGCAACGGCGGGTGCCGATAAGACCGCAACCGACAAGTCTGCTGCTGACAAGGCCGCGGCCGACAAGAACGCACTGCCTCCCTTGCCTCCCGATGCCCACGTGCAGCAGTCGATGGAGCTTGGCGGGAAGACGCTGCACTACACCGTGACAGTGGGCGCGTTGCCGGTGCGCGACGGGGATGGGAAGATCGCGGGCCAGGTTGTTTTGACGGCTTACACGATGGAAGGCGACAACCGGCCGGTGACGTTCGCCATGAATGGCGGGCCGGGGGCTTCAAGCGTGTATCTGAACTTTGGCGCCATCGGGCCGAAGCATCTTCAAGTGGGCAATGAGGGAGACAGCCCTTCCGATCCGGCGGTGCTGACGGACAATCAGGGGACCTGGCTGGATTTTACCGACCTCGTTTTCATTGACCCGGTGGGAACGGGATTCAGCCGGGCAAGTGTGCCCCAGGCCGATGCCAAGAAGCTGTTCTATTCGGCGACGCCGGACATTGAGTATCTTTCGCGCATCATCTACGACTGGCTGGTGAAGAACAACCGGCTCAGCTCGAAGAAATACCTCGTAGGCGAGAGTTATGGGGGATATCGCGGCCCGCGCATCACGCATTACCTGCAATCGCAACTCGGCGTGGCAATGAACGGCGTCGTGCTGGTGTCGCCGTATCTGAATCCAACCATCAACGATGGCAGAGACCTTTCGCCCGTTCCGTGGATGATGACGCTGCCCTCGATTACCGCGGCACATCTGGAGCGCGAGAACAAGCTGACGCCGCAGACCATGGCCGATGTGATTGCTTATACGCGCGGGGAATACGCGACCACTCTGCTGAAGGGGCGCTCCGATCCGGATGCAGCGCAGAAGATGATCCAGCACGTGACCGAATTGACGGGGCTTGACCCGGCATTTGTGAAGTACTCCGGAGGCAGGCTTGAGACCGGCGCATATCTTCGCGAAGTATTTCGCGAACAGGGCAAGCTGGGCTCGGTGTACGACTCGAATGTTACCTCGTTCGATCCGTTTCCGTTTGCGCCGGAACAGCGAGCCAACGACCCCATTCTTGCCAGCATCATTGCGCCCGTGACTACGGCCATGGTTGATTTTGTGACGCGCACGGTGGGGTGGAAAGTGGACGCGCGCTACAACGCGCTCTCCGATGATGTGGGAAACCAATGGGAACGTGGCGGGAACGATTTGCGGCGCGGAGCTGTACCGGACCTGCGTGAGGCCGTGGCGGCCGATCCCAAGCTGCGCGTGTTGATTGTGCATGGATGGAACGATCTGTCCTGCCCATTCATGGGGTCGGTTTTGACTGTAGACCAGATTCCAGTAATGGGCGATCCGACCCGCGTCGCGGTGCGCGAGTATCCCGGCGGACACATGTTCTATACCCGCGAAGCCGGCCGGACAGATTTGCGCAAGGACGTGATGGAGATGTACGCCAAGCATTAAAAAGCAGGGACTGGCGAATGGCTCCCTGCCGATGGCGGGCAGCCATTTTTATTCTGGGAAAGAAAAAAGATCGATTGCATTTGAAATACCATTGACTCTCTACCCATAGATAATCTATATATAGTTCCCATGGCCAAGAAACCCGATCTATTGCCTGGAACCCTTGACATGCTGATCCTGAAGACGCTGCAGCGTGCGCCGCTGCACGGCTATGGGATTGCGCTGTCAATCAAACGCCTGTCTGACGACGTGCTGACCGTGGAAGAAGGCTCACTTTATCCGGCATTGCAACGGCTGCTATTGCAGGGCTGGGTGAAGGCCGAGTGGAAGATGACGGAAACCCATCGGCGCGCGCGGTTCTACACGCTGACGGCGGCGGGACGAAAGCAACTGGGGATTGAGCTCACGCAATTTGACCAGATGATTGCGGCCATTGGCCGCGTATTGCAGGATGCGCAGGGGGCTTAGATGTTTTCGATCATCCGCTTTTTCAGGAAGCTTTCGAAACTGTTTGGCCGCGAGCGCTATTGGAGCGAACTCGACGAAGAGATGGCGTTTCATCGCGAACAGGCGGAGAGAGAACTCATCGCCGGCGGCATGTCTCCTGAGGCCGCGCGCTATGCGGCGACGCGGCAGTTAGGCAATGCAACGAGGCTGAAAGAAAAGAGCCACGAGACGATTGGATTTCGCGGCGAGCAGGTCCTGCGGGATTGCAGATATGCTTTGCGGCAATTCGCCCGGTCGCCGGGATTCTCCTGTGCGGCAATCCTGACCCTGGCGCTCGGTATCGGAGCTACCACGGCAATCTTCACGCTTGTGCAGGCGACGCTGCTGCGTCGATTGCCGTATCCAGAAGCCGATCGCATCCTAAATATAAGCGATGTGCGTCTGCACGGACGGTCGACGGGCGGGTTGGTTGGCGTGCCGCGATTCTTCGATATCAGTGCTCGCAGCAATTCGTTTGACCAGGTTGCGTACTTCTATTTCGATGAACCCACGCTGATTGCAGGCACCAGGTTACCGGAGCCGATAGAGGCAGCAGGCGTCAGCGGGCAGTTTTGGAAGGTATTTGGCGTGCGGCCTTTTCTGGGACGCACCTTTGACGAAAGGGATACGCAGCCCAACATGCCGGAAGTGGTTGTGTTGAGTTATTCGGCATGGCAACGAATTTTCGGCGGCGATGCAAGCGTGATCGGCAGAGCCGTGACACTCGATAAAGAGACGGCAACGATTGTGGGAGTAATGCCGCAGAGCTTTCAAATTCCAGGCGCGACGGAGCTTTGGCTGCCTTCAACCTTCACTCCCGGTGGGTTTCAGAATCGTGGGGATGGCACGCGATTCGTAAATGTATTTGGGCGACTCAAAACAGGCATCTCACTTCCGGCAGCAGAGACCGATCTGCATCGAATCGGAGAACAGTTACGGCGAGAATACCCCGGCACGGATGCCGAATGGCAATTCGGAAGCGAGCCAATGCGCGATCACATGTTTGGTGAAATCAAGCCAGCGCTGATCGTTCTGCTGATTGCTTCGAGCATGCTCCTGCTCATCGCGTGCATCAATGTGGCTAACTTGCTGTTGTCGCGCGCGACGGTGCGGCAGCGCGAGGTTGCCCTGCGCAGGGCGTTGGGCGCTTCTCAAGCCAGGATCGTTCTTCAATTTCTCACTGAGAGCACCTTGCTCGCGCTTGGGGGCGGCGCCATCGGTTTGGGGATGGCGTACACACTTGTGCATGCGGTCGCCGCAAAACTGCCCGGAAGGCTGGGTCTGCCGGGAGCAGTAACGATGGATTGGCCTGTGGTTTGGTTCGCATTCGCCGTGTCGGTGGTCACCGGCATCGCCTTCGGGCTTGTGCCTGCATTGCGGAGCCGGCACCTGGAACTCAGCCCGACGCTGAAGCGAGGTGAATCGCGTCTTGCCGGATCCCCAGGCGGCGATGTTCGCAATGTTCTCGTTGCGGTGCAGGTGGCCATCTCGCTTGTGCTGCTGGTAGGCGCATCGCTGTTGACGGAGTCGCTTTGGAAGCTGATGAAATCGCCGCTTGGATTTAAACCGGAACATGTGCTGACCTTTGATATCAAGCTGCCCTGGGAGGCTTCGCCAGCCGGTGTCGATGAATTCTACGCGAACGTCCAGCGCAGGATCGAATCCCTTCCCGGAGTCTCAGCCGTGGGCCAAATCGACGCGCTACCGACAGCGGATTGGCACCTGCGGAGCAACTTCGATGCGGACTGGCTGCCGCGAATCGCGAACCATCCGGCCATCAATGCCGAAGACCGGCACATCGCCGGAGATTTTCTGAGAGCGATCGGCGCATCGATGCTGGAAGGGCGGACCCTCACAGCACAGGATGCGCTGGCCAAGGTCACTCCGATTCTGGTAAATCAGCAATTCGCGCTGCAATACCATCCGGCGGGGAGCCTGGTCGGAAAGCACCTTCTGATCGATTCTGAGGCTTTTGAAATCGTGGGCGTGCTCGTTAACGTGAGGGGAACCGCAGGATCAATCGGTCAGGCGCCAGGAGCTGAAGTTTACTTTCCGGCAGATGGCGGTCAGGGAGTTGTTGGGCGCTCTTTCGTGGTGCGCTCGCAGTTGCCGCCGGAGCAACTGACCAGGGCGATCCAGCAGCAAGTGCATGAGGTCGATGCGCAACAGGCCATTCGCAACGCAAACCCCATGGACGATTTGATCGCTACTTCAACAGCGCAGCCAAGGATGAATATGGCATTGCTTGGATCGTTCGCTGCAATCGCACTACTGCTTGCGTGCGTTGGGATCTACGGCGTGGTCGCATTTTCCGTGGCGCAAAGGAGGCAGGAGGTCGGCATCCGCACGGCTCTGGGAGCGACGCGCGTGCAGATTTCGCTGTTGTTTGTGCGGCGCGCGATGACCTTCGCTTTGATTGGCGTCGTGGCTGGCAGTGCCGCTGCACTGATGTTGACTCACTTGCTCAAGAGCCAACTCTATGAGGTTCAACCAAATGATCCGGTGATCTACATTGCCGCAATGGTGCTTCTGATGATTCCAGTTTTTGCGGCGACCTTGCGCGCCGCGCTTTTCGCAGCCAATGTGAATCCAGTTGAAGCACTGCGGGCCGAATAGCACGACAACCCATAAGGAGGCTTATGAATTCTATGGATCGATTTCTTGCCAGGCTTTGGCTCCTCTTCCGCCGCAAACGGTTCGGCAACGACCTGGAAGAGGAAATGACGTTTCATCGCGAGCAGGCGGAGAGGGAACTCATCGCTGGAGGCATGACGCCCGAGGCCGCGCGCTATGCGGCGATGCGGCAATTTGGCAATGCGACGCGGGCAAAAGAGAAGAGCCGCGAAGTAGTGGGGTTCAGCTTCGAAACAGTAATCCAGGATATTCGCTTCGCGATCCGGCAGCTACGCAAGAATCCTGGATTCGCGGCGACAGCGATTCTGATTCTGGCCCTGGGCATTGCTTCGAGTGTGGCAATCTTTGCGTTTGTAGATGCGGCGCTGATCAAGCCGCTGCCGTACTGGAACTCGTCGCGGCTCGCGGTCCTTTACGAGAGCATCCCCATCGGTCCGAAATTTCATCTCTCCTATCCCGACTATGTTGACTGGAAACGTGAGAACAAGGTTTTCAGCTCGCTCAATGTTTTTGCACCCTATGGATTCATGCAGAAAACCTCGGACGGCTTGCGCCATGCCGACGGCGCGAGAGTCAGCGATGGATTCTTCAAGACTCTGGGAGTGAATCCGGTTATCGGGCGCGATTTTCGTTATGGCGAAGATAGACCGGAAGCGCAGCGAACCACGCTGCTGAGCTATTCAGCATGGCAGAAGAGGTATGGCGGCAACCCAAATGTGCTGGGACAGACGGTGGTGCTCGATAACGATCCTTACGTCATCATCGGAGTCTTGCCGCGGGAGTTCAGCTTTGCGCCTGCCGAGCCTGCGGATTTTTGGGCGATCGTGAAACCAAACGACTGCCGCGGTTGCCATGGCCTCTTTGGAATTGCACGGCTCAAAGACGGGGTCAGTTTCGCGACCGCATTCGCGGACATAAAGACCATTGCACAGCAACTGGAAAAGCAATATCCGGATTCGAATCGCGATCAAGCGGCGAACATGCTGCCTCTCACAGACGTAATTGTTGGGGATATTCGTCCCATCCTGATTGTGTTGCTGAGCGGTGCTGGATTGTTGCTGCTGATTGCCAGCATCAACGTTGCGAGCCTGTTACTGGTCCGGTCTGAGAGTCGCAGGCGCGAGATGGCCGTGCGGGGCGCATTGGGCGCTTCGCCCAAACGGTTGGTGCGCCAGTTTGTTACGGAGGGCTTGCTGCTTGCCGCGATCGGTGGCGCGCTGGGGGTGGTCGGCGCGGCCGAGGCCATGCGCCTGCTTGACGCGCTTATGCCCAAAGACATGCTGGCCAGCATGCCGTATTTGCAGGGTCTCGGATTGAATGGACGCGTGGGGATCTTCGCGGCCATTCTGGCAGTATTGTCCGGCTGTTTGTTTGCGCTCACGCCGATGTCGCGGCTTAAATTCTCCCAGATTAGCGAAGGACTATCCCAGGGCGGACGTGGTGCGGCGGGAATCGTGTGGCGCAGATTCGGAGTGAACCTTGTGGTGATCGAACTGGCCACGGCCATGGTACTGCTTGCTGGAGCCGGGCTGTTGGGCAAGAGCTTCTACCGGTTGCTGCACATGGACATTGGCATTCAGCCGGATCACGTTGCAACGCTTCGCATTGCAGGCGAGAGCGGAAAGTATGACAAAGACGAGCAGGAGGTTGCGTTGGAGCGGGAGATTGTGCGACGGGTTCAGGGTCTACCTGGCGCACGATCGGTGGGTCTGACCACCAAGTTGCCCATTGAGGACGGCGACAATACGACGGATTTTCTAATCGTTGGCCGGCCCTATCACGGGGAGCATAATGAAGTCGCGATCAGATCTGTGAGTTCCGGCTACATGCCGACGCTGGAGACTCGGCTGATCAGCGGTCGCTATTTCACCGACGATGAAGATGCATCTAAGCCCCACGTAGTGATTGTCAATCAGGCGCTTGCGAAGCAATACTTCCCCGGCGAAGACCCCGTGGGCAAGCAGATTGCATTCGATGAAACCGAGAAAACGCGGATGCTCATAGTTGGCGTTGTGAATGACATACAGGAAGGGCAGTTGGACGCCAAGCCCAGGGGGGCGATGTATCGTCCGTTCAACCAGGACCCCAGCAACAATTTCGCTGTCCTGGTGCGCACCGCGGAGGATGAAACAGCGATTCTGCCCAGCATTTCCGCCACGATCCACCAGATCGACCCAGAGATGGCGATCTACGATCCGATCACCTTGGGGCAGAAGATCCATGATGCGCCGTCGACCTATCTTCACCGATCCTCGGCGTGGCTGGTGGGCGGGTTCGCGGCCATGGCCTTGCTGCTTGGCGTGGTCGGCGTGTACGGAGTGATCGCATACTCGGTGAGCCAGCGGACTCGTGAGATCGGCGTGCGGATGGCGCTTGGGGCGCAGCGCGGTTCCGTCTACGGGCTCATCCTCAAAGAGGCTGGGCGGCTGATTGTCGTTGGCGTGACGTTGGGCCTGGTGGGCTCCGTCGGTGCGGCCATGCTGATGCGCAAGCTGCTCTTCGGCGTGCCTCCGTGGGATGCACCGACGCTGGCCGTCGTGGCCATTGTGCTGGCGGCTTCAGCGCTACTGGCCAGTTATATCCCCGCTCGCCGCGCCGCTTCCGTAAGCCCGGTGGAGGCGCTACGCGTCGAATAGCAAATTGATTCGCGAACGCACCGCAAAGAATTGCACGTGGGACACGACCGGAGGATGAATTGAATTCAATAACTCGCTTCGCGAAGAAGCTTTCATTGTTTTTCGGGCGCACCCGGTTTAACTCCGAGCTGGATGAAGAGATGGCGTTTCATCGAGCTCAGGCGGAGAAGGAATTCATCGGCGGCGGGATGACGCCCGGGGCCGCGCACTATGAGGCGATGCGGCAGTTCGGCAATGCAACGCGGATGAAAGAGAAGAGTCACGAAATGGTGGGGTTCAAAGTGGAAACAGTCATACAAGACCTCAGGTATGCGTTGCGGCAATTGCGGAAGAATCCGGGCTTCGCGGTGACGGCGATCGTGATTCTGGCTCTGGGGATTGGCGCCAGCGTGGCAATCTTCGCATTTGTGGATGCGGCGCTGATCAAGCCGCTGCCCTATCCAAATCCGACTCGGCTGGTCGCGGTGAACGAGAGCACCGCTCTTTTTGCACGGAATAATCTGTCCTATCAAGACTACGTGGATTGGAAGCGCCTGAACAACGTTTTCAGTTCGATGGAGGTGTTCACCGGGACGGGTTACGCACTCAATACACCCACGGGAACCGAGCCAGTGCCGGGTGAACGTGTGAGCGCGGGCTTCTTTTCAACTTTGGCTGTTCGGCCGATACTGGGCCGTGATTTTCGCGCAGGAGAAGATGGTGCGGGCGTAGCTCCCGTAGTGATGCTGAGCTATGGGACTTGGCAAAAACGATATGGCGGAAGAACCGATGTGGTGGGCGAGTCAGTGAACCTGAGCGGAGTTGCGCACACCATTGTTGGTGTTCTGCCAAGGGATTTCCAGTTTGCGCTGCGCGACAATGCGGAGTTCTGGGAGCCGCTGCAGCCGACGCGGGAGTGCGAGAAGCGGCGCAGTTGCCACAATCTTGATGGGCTTGGACGGCTGAAAGACGGAGTTACCGTGCAGAGCGCGATGGCGCAGATGAAGTCGATTGCGCTCCAACTTGAGAAGCAGTATCCCGATTCAAATCGAGGAGCCAGCGCGAGCGTGATTCCGTTGTCTGAAGCGATCGTCGGGGACATCCGTCCGATCTTCCTGGTGCTGCTCGGCGGCGCGGGCCTGTTGCTGATGATCGCATGCGTAAATGTTTCGAGCCTGCTGCTGGTGCGCGCGGAGAGCAGGCGGCGCGAGATTGCGGTGCGAGGCGCGCTGGGCGCATCGCGCAGGCGGCTGAGCCGGCAGTTTGTGACGGAAGCAGTGGCGCTGGTGGCGGCGGGAGCAGCGTTGGGATTGGCGCTGGCGTATGGCGGCATGAGAGTGTTGGGCGGGCTCATCTCGAAGGACATGATGATCAGCATGCCCTATCTGCGCGGGCTTGAGTTGAGTGCGCACACGCTGCTGTTTGCAGGCTGCCTTGCTGCTTTTGCGGCGATTCTGTTTTCCATCACGCCTATTTTGCATTTCAGATTATCGAATATGCGCGACGGACTTACGGAGGGCGGGCGCGGGTCGGCAGGAAGGCTCTGGCGGAGGATGGGCGCAAACCTGGTGGTCATCGAATTGGCCACCGCGGTAGTGCTGTTAACAGGAGCGGGCCTGCTGGGCAAGAGCCTTTACAAGCTGGTGCACGTGGAGACTGGATTCCAGACGTCTCATCTGGCGACAATCAATGTTGGGTTGCCCGATGCGACGTTCTCAAAAGATGAGCAGGTAGTGGGCTTTGCTCGGGCAGTGGTGGAACGCGTGTCGAATTTGCCCGGCGTGGAATCCGCGGCGATTACCAGTGTGCTTCCAGTCAGCTGCAACTGCAACACGGACTGGGTGCGTTTTGTGGGAAGGCCATATAACGGCAGCCACAACGAAGTGAATGAGCGTGACGTCAGCGCTGGCTTCTTCTCGTCGCTGCATGCAAGGCTCCTGCGCGGGCGGTATTTCACCGATGCGGAAGATGGATCGAAGCCGATGGTCGTCGTGATCAATGAAACATTCGCGAAGAAATACTTTCCGGGAGAAGACCCCATTGGCAAGCGAATGGGCGACACAGAGCTCACCCCGAAGTCCATTCGGGAGATCGTTGGGGTCGTGGCGGACTTCAAGGACGCGGGGCTCGATCAGGAGCAATGGCCAGCGGAATATTTTCACTTCAACCAGAACACGGACACCTACTTCTCGATGATTGTGCGCACGCGGCAGGATGAGCGGATGGTGCTGCCGGAGTTGGCGGCGACCATTCATAAGGTCAGCCTTGAAGCCGCGGTGGAAGAAGGCAGCACCATGACGCAGCGCATCGACGATTCGCAGACAGCGTATATTCACCGCTCGGCGGCTTACCTGGTGGGCGGGTTCGCGGCGCTGGCGCTCCTGCTGGGCGTGGTGGGGCTGTATGGGGTGATTGCTTACTCGGTCAGCCAACGGACGCGTGAGATTGGCGTGCGCATGGCGCTCGGCGCGCAGAGGAGCTCGGTCTATCAACTGGTGCTGGGCGAGGCTGGGCGATTGATTGGCTTTGGGGTAGTGGTCGGGCTGGCTAGTTCAGTGGGCGCGGCAATGTTGATGCGCAAGCTGTTGTTCGGGGTGCAGGCGTGGGACGCAGGGACGTTGATTGGCGTGGCGGTGGTGCTGGGCATTTCCGCACTGCTGGCAAGTTTTCTCCCCGCGCATCGCGCTGCTTCTGTGAATCCGACGGAGGCACTGCGGGCGGAGTGAGGCTCTTGCTTTCCCACCCTTTGCGGAAAAAAACCAAGTAGGCCGCGATGATGGGCGCCGGCCCTTCAGGTAGCCAGCAAGAAAGAAAAGCAGCCTCGCCGGAGTTATCCGTCGAGGCTGTTTCAGTTGTGTAACTGTTATTGCGCCGCAACCTGCTTTTGCGATTCGGCAGGCTGGTTGGCGACTTGCAGGTAA